>Ga0209697_10006316_pt1 | contig 14383 bp, 22 predicted proteins | sample AliMusrvi5mmetaG_FD_184115 | JGI IMG/M metagenome (GOLD analysis project Ga0209697, IMG submission 184115) | Freshwater lake bacterial and archeal communities from Alinen Mustajarvi, Finland, to study Microbial Dark Matter (Phase II) - Alinen... | ecosystem: Environmental > Aquatic > Freshwater...
TTTTTTAGCGGGGCTTAAAGAGCATCTATTACCCGATGGTGAGGGCTGGTTAATTCTGTCAGATCTTGCAGAGCATCTTGGCCTACGCACAAGAGTGGAGTTACTGGAATGGATTGAGCAAGCAGGATTGCGAGTTCAAAAGCGAGAAGATACTAAGCCGCAACACAAAAAAGTCTTTGATCAAATAGATGCTTTGCATGCTGCTAGATCTGCCGAAGTCACCTCACTTTGGCGATTGGTGATTGCATAAAAAACAAAACCCCTCTAGATTCAGAGGGGTTTGTCTTGATTGGTGGGTCGGCGGGCATCTGAAGATGCTCCTATCTAATTGATTTATATATAAATAAAAATATAAAAAAATTGAAGTGCCCCCAGACATGCCCCCAGTCCCAAAAAATAACCGTAGTCCGCATATTCAAAATTTGCGGACGCATGCCTGTCTGAATCTTTGAATAATTCTAGCTTATTCGTCACTAAATTTTTACCAAGACTTTCTGCAAAGATGTTATCACCCTATAGTCTTGGCATCAGTGACTAGTTGATAGAGTTGATTTTGCCTTTGCAGGATTTCAAAGAAAAGTCGTAATGTATTAAGGGCATCATCATCTGCTCTATGCGGGGTACCTAAAAATTGGAGCTTAAAAGAACCAAGGCCCGAAGATAAGCCACCGCTAGGTTTTTTGCCCATAGCTAGCATATGCAAGCTATACCAAGTTTTAACATCGACCCATCTGCGACCAAAATGAGGAAAACTAACCCCCCGATCCTTAAATTCAGCTTTCAACTCAAGCGAATCGCCACCACCCCAGGTTATGGGGTTAACAAAACAATTGCGCGCACTGATGATTTCTCCAATTTCTTTAGCTGCTTGCTGATGTGGAACTGAATAGTCCGAAATGTCCTGATTCGTGATGCCAGTTAATTGAGTGATGAATTCAAAAATGGGTTCTTTGGGGTCTAGGAACCATTTATAAGTAGCCAGTGATTGATTGACATAGTCATGATGACTCCCTACCGCTATCCCGACCTGAATGATCTTTGGGTTTAACGTGGAATTATCCTCGGCATTATTTAGCTCTAGATCAAGCGCGACATAACATTGCTCTTTATTCATGAGAAGTTCGCTATTCATTGTTCGCTATTAATTTAGATAAATAAGTAATTTGGATGCCGAGACTAAAACAGTCAAAGAAAAGAGTCACTATATTCCGATCGATGAATTGTCGAAGGATAATTCCAGCAAGGACGCCCTAAAAGGCAAGCAAACCCTTAAATATTATGGACAAAGAAACACTTACTTATGCCCAAGAGGGCGCAATGAGAAATTTGGCAGAAAGACCGATCTTAGGAGGTTAAAGATATTTCTCTATGCGTGCCCAATTTGAAGACTCTAATAAAAAATCTGCTACTCCTTTAACTTCTATAAAAATGTGTCAATTCAGGTAATAAAGCTAATAAAGTCGGAATTTCGATAAAAAAGTTTAATAAAGTGAGTTTTTATATAAAAAAGTGTGAATATGTATAAAAAAGTGAGACTTGAAGTTTTTTATTGGTAAAAAAGAAACATTCTGATAATATGTAACACAAAACCCTACTTTTAATTAGGGTTGGAGATTACTTATGAGACGAATGGAGCTTATTAATGGCCTGACTAGCCTTGAGCGTCGGGGTGTATCAGTCCTCACCAAGGGAGACTTGGAGAAGCTTTTCCCGTTAGAAGAAGAGAAGTCGATGGAGAAATCACTTCAGCGCATGGTCAAGGACGGACTGCTTATTAAGGCAGCTAGGGGAATCTACGTAAACGCCTTAGCCGCTGGACGTAACTCCAGCTGGATTGTGGAGGATATCGCTAAAGCGCTTCGACCAGGCAAGCTCTCATATGTAAGCTTAGAGAGTATTTTGTCCGAGTATGGTGTTATCTCGCAGATTCCAGTGAGCAGACTTACTGTCATGACCACGGGTGCCGGGGGTACCCATGAGACGCCTTTTGGAACTATCGAATTTACTCATACCAAGCGCAGTGTTCCAGATATCTTAGAGCGAACTATCTTTATTAAAGAGCGCCCATTGCGCATCGCAAAAAAGCAAGCAGCCGTCACGGATTTACTGCGGGTTGGCCGCAACACTGACATGATTGACTATGAAGAATTGGAAGATGAGGCTGCATGATGAGACAAGAAGACTTCAAGCTATATGTAGAGAAAGCAATGGCCAGCTCGGAGATGGCTGCAATGAGGCCTGTAGTTGAGAAGGAGCTTCTCCATTACGAAATATTTAATGCTTTAGATGGAGAGGGGCTACTTAAAAACCTCGTCTTTCAAGGTGGAACGTCTTTGCGGCTATGTCGAGGATCGGAGCGATTTAGCGAGGACCTTGATTTTGTGGGCGGCACAGAATTCACATCTGAAAGTATGGAAAAAATTAAAGACTGCATTGTCAAACATATTGGTGAGCGCTTCGGATTAAGGGTTACGGTTAAAGAACCCAAGCCAGTTAATGACGATGCGCTAGTCAACGTTAACAAATGGATGATTAGCATTGAAACAAATCCTGGGTCTCCCGACATTCCTCGTCAAAAAATAAAAATTGATATTGCCAATATTCCGGCATATACCCGAGAGCCGATCCCGTTGAGATTAAACTATTCTGTACTTGAGGGGATGAGAAGTCCGATTGTGATGACTGAGACAGTCGATGAAGTTCTTGCTGACAAACTTGTAGCGCTTCCTACTTCTATCGCCAAGCTTGTTGATGGGGCATTGATCCCAACCCCAGCAAAAATAAGGCATAGAGATATTTGGGACATTGCTTGGCTTGTTGGGCAAGGGGCTAGCCTAAAACTAGATTTGATCCACAGGAAGATTGTGGACTATGGAATTCAGCACTACGACGTACTACTCGAAAATGCAATCGACAATATCCACGGCATCTCCACAGGATCAGCCTTTAAGGAGCAGATGCAGCGGTTCATCACAAGAAGTGCACATGAGCGAGCTTTCAGGACGCCGGGTTATGACACATTTCTAGCCAATGAAGTCAGTAAACTTTTTGCAGTAATTAAACAAGGCGAGTGAACAAAGGTGCCACTATCGATTAATCGTCGTAAGAAATTCGTCACCACTGTGCCAAAAGAAATATTTGATGCTATTGAAGCGGAGTATTTGAAGGTAGAGGTCTGATAGGGACTCCATATGATCGTCCTTTCTGGGTTGGTATTGCACCCCACACTTAATCGGGTTGATGGGCTGCTTCGGATTTAACTATCGCAACAATTACCCTCCAAAAAGTTTTTTCTGCAACTCCATAGTAGCTATCTCCACTTTAAGTTTTGCAAGTATTGGGTTTGAGGCTGTTATTTCATCAAAATTCCGCTTGAGCGCTGCAGCATGAATTTGATTTACTTGCACTATTTTTTTCTGCAGCTCCTCTATTTCTTTCAAAGAATTGTATTTTTTGGCACTTTCTTCTCTGTCGGCGTTATTCATCCGCCTATCGAGCTCTTCATGTATTTTCATTGCCTCGGCAATTGTCGTCTTAGCTTCTTTTACTTTATTGGAGTCTGGTGCATCGAGAAGCTTCTTAAGCTGGAGCAAGAAAATAAATAATAGGATAAATGTCGAAGCTTTTTCGAGTATGCCAAAAAATATAATCAGGATAGTGCGTATGCCCGGATGACCCCCATAACCAGCCTTTTGAAAGGCTTCAATATTTATACCCGTCCATTCATTAGGGCAAATATCAAACCATAAACGAGTGCATGCAAGCGCTATTTCGACTGTTGCCTCGTTATATCGATTGTCATCCTGTATTGCAATTCGATGGCCTTGAGCTTGCATCGCGCTAGGATTTTGTGAAACATATTTTTTGTAAACGTCGTCATATTTCACTTGCAATGAGGCCAATTCGGCAACCTTTTCTTCATAAACAGAGTCCGGAATGCACCCAGTTAGCCCCGCTGCAAAAAATATTCCGATGATATAAATCAAGAGCCGCTTCATTTTGACTCAATTAAATAACAACGAAAGCGAGTCAATGGATCATCTGGCCCCTTGCCAATCCAGTCAGGAACGGTAGCGTATTTGCCAGTCTGCACCCATTTGTTTCCTTTTGAGCTAATTTCCCAAAGGGGAATCTTGGTGCCGGCAAGCATACCTTCTTCATACGCTTTTTTGATAGCCTTAATATCAGTAACCAGATGAAAGGAGCTATATTTCCCAGCCTGGATCGCCCGAATAATTTTTATTCTGAAGTCGTCGAAATCACGATCCCATTTACGTGAGAGTTCTACTTCAACCGCATAGGTGATAGTTGGTGGTGCATCGTCCAATCCTGCAGACGGATTTTGGATGATGAACGTGCAATCAGGTTGCTTGGTTCCTGGTAGAGACTTTTCTTGAGTCATAAGTTCAGTCTCATATCTGATGATCACACCCTTTAGAAGTGCATCTAAAGTAAATTTTTGGGCTACTAAATCATGTCGAATTTTATTGTGGCGGACCTTTTGACTCTGTAAGAAAGGGTAATGGTGTAGCTTTTCAGCTCTTTGTTCGGACTCATGCAGACCCAGTGCAGTTAGCGTAAGGTAGGACTGAATGGGCAGCCCGGTAGGAGTAGGGGTTTCTTCAATCCAACCTCTTTTCACCAGTCGAGCGCTAGTTCCATGTCGTGTCGTTTCAGCTAGTTTTTGGAGTATCGCCTTAGATGTGTAACCCCAATTTCTGATCCATTCCAGCAGCTTCAAATCCCTCTTCAAACCAAAAGCTGTAGGAGAAAGACTCCCTAATTTTACCTTCCTCTGTGTTTGAAGCTCTGTTCGACGTGCTGGCGATAATGACTTTCCCGCTCTGCTATCTTTGCGTTTTACATTGTTATTTACCATTGCTAGTGCCTATGTAGTTGTATGTGCAATGACCAATAGCAATGTATTGCAGCATTGTTAAAGAGAATGCTTTCTCTTTAACAATCTGAAGTAAAGGGCGTAAAAATAGGGCTTTGCCCCCACTGGACGCGGCCCTTCGGGTGTTTTTGGCTTGTCGCTGGACGCTCCACCTTTCCTGTACTCCGCGCTTCGCTTGGGGTGCGCCTCGCAAAGCGCGGCTACTACCTTCTTCGCAGATCATTTCTTTGCAGAAATAATCCGACCGTAGACAATCTCGCCTTTGGGCGATCTCATCTCCTCTCAGAGGGTAGTAGCCGCGCTTCGTCTGACGACTAGCTGTGGCGCACGGGCTCCGCCCCCAAACCAGGAAACCGGTCGTGGGCGACCTATATTGTTGGGACAATATTTCCTGACGCATTTTCTCGTAATCCGTGAACACGCTTTTTGGCTCCCCTGGTAAAGCGACTTTCCAGCGCTCTGATGGAGGTGGAAAAGCGACCTTAAACATCACTCCCAGCATCATGATTTCTGCCCTAATGTTGAGTGGAAATCTACAGGCCCGCCCTTAGGTTTATACCCATTTGGATCATTCAACCAGGCCAGGATTTCGTCGTTATCCTGAAAGGAGCATCTCGAGCCAAACCGAGTGATCGGTGGCCCTTCACCGCACTTGGCCATCTGCGCCCATTTTTCATGGCTCACCGGAATCAGATGCTTTACATCTTTCCATCTAGATTTCCCACCCCTAGGTAATCCCCCCGCATTCATCTCTCGTCTTGTCTCACTCGAGCGTTTGGATTTCTTCTGTGAGTCGTCTTCGTGTGGTGCCGCCAAGATTACATGTGACATATATTTCTCCTAAGTAATTAAGTTCTCGGGTAATTCCGAGCCCTTGACTAAACTTTACCTACTTATCAATTTTTCTAAACGACGAATACACCGTCAAAAAGTTAACTTATCTGCTGATTGAAATCTGAGTCAGGTTGAAATTGATGTGCGACAGCTCATATAAATTGTTGAAAAGTTTTTGGTAAGTCATGCTGGGCATGACTCGGATCATTCGATCTGATTAATTTGCATGGAAAAGAATCACTGCATAAATCGTGTACACGATTAATGGCAAATATTAAGATTCGTAATTAATTTCTTAATATCGATTCATTCCCAGCAATTTAATGAGTCAACATCAGTTTGAAAGGCGAACATGAAACCAAGAACGCTCACCAGGCAAGAAATGTATGACCTCGTTTGGTCAAAACCGATGACCCAACTAGCGGCTGAATTCGAAATCTCTGATGTAGGGCTTCGAAAAATTTGCAAAGCTGCCAAGGTGCCGACACCCGGCATCGGGTATTGGGCCAAGCTAGCTAATGGGAAAGCAGTTGCCAAAATGGAATTGCCCACCCTCTACCCATTTCAGTCTCAGCTTGTCTATATAGGAGGAGGGTCACCCAATCGCTATGGCTATATAGATGAGCCCGATAGAACCGATGAAGAGTGGGCTACGCTCGAATTACCTCCCCCTCCTGTATTTTCAGAGACGCTAGAAGAGATTCGCTCCCAGATTGAAAAATTAGTACCGTTGATTGCCATTCCCAAGAAAATGGGAAAGCCTCACCCAATTACATCAAGGCTATTAGCTTATGACGCTGATATCGCTAAGGAGGACCATTATTGGTACAAACCCAAGTATCAGCATCTCAATGGTCAAAAACTCATTAATGCCCTAAATAGCTTTTTTATCTACTTTGAGAGTCTTGGCTTTCGAGTCAAGATCAATGGGCCACGTTCTCAAGCCTTAAGTGTAGATATGGATGGGAAGTATCACTACTTCCGATTTGTCTGCTTTGATGATGGCAATCACTTTTATCGAAAGAAGAGTGGTTCTGGGATGACGTATGGTTTTAGCTGGACCGGCAATCAAGAGCGTATGTCCGAAAACTCAGACTATCGTGAGTATTCAGAGATCACCCCTGAGGTACTAAGGGATTTAGCGATTGAGCTCTTAATGGATATAGAGGAACGCAAGAGAGGTAGCGTTGAATGGGTTCATCAACGTTTGGTTAATAAGAAGAGGGATGCGATCGCGCGAATAGTGGAAAAGCAAACTAAGGCCGCCATCCGTAGGCGTAAGGATACTGAACAACTCATTGAAAAGCGCATGGAGTTAATGAGCCAAGCCTTAAAAGATATTAAGAGAGCAGAGAAAATGCAGGCCTTAATCAATGCTCTAGATGAAAAGTCGCAAGCAAGCAGTAAACAAATTCCCGGATTTAAGAAGTGGCGCTCATGGGCAGTCCATCAAGTTAACTCAATAGATCCGCGCAATATGTCGGTGAAACGAGCGGGGCGTTGGATTGAAAAGTTTGATTTGAAATAGGCATTATCAGGGCCTTAAAATCCTATTGATTTTTGTTGATAAATGTATATTATTCCCTTTAAAAACAAAGACTTACAATGTTTTTAAGTGTTATAATGGCTCCCTATTTTTTTTGGCAAAAAAAAGGGGGTAAAACGTGAAAAATTTAACGATTCGTATCGATTTTCTGGTGGAGGATCCGGCGATCCAGTCCATTGTTTTGGACTACTGGCAGCTAAATGAGGATGGTAACTTCGGAAACAAGGTTTCACCCATAGCTAAAGCTCATGAATTAAGCATTCACCAGCTTTCGGATCTAATGCGGGCGAGCGCAAAAGTGACTCACTTAAGGGAAATTTGTAGGGGGTGCCAAGATTTTAGGAGTCTTGAGAGGCGGTCTGAGTATAAAAAGGTTGTCCAGGGCTCCATAAGGCAATATCTCTGCCCTGAATGTCATCAAAAGCAATTGCAAAAATGGAGGGCTGAAGGGGAGGAGCGGGAGAGAGCAAAGCAGGTTGCGGAAAGAGCAAGGCAGGTGAGAATATCGGACTACCTTCAGTCCCAGGCGGTGCCATTTAGTTACTCTTCTTTACCCTATAAAGATGCGATTTATTTATTGGAGTTAATTGCATTGATCGGCGTGAATAGTGAATTTGACCCGCTAAGGGTGACAGCAATTTCAAGTCTTCCAAGTAAGTCTTGGGGAGCGAAATCGGCAATCATTGACTTATATCGGCATCTGTACGACAAGGGACTACTTCAATTTAGCCTTGAAAATCCATATGACTACTTTAAAGAATTTGAGTGCATATATTTTGATGACGCGAAATTTAATGATGTGCTTTGGATGCTTGCTCCTAATTTGGACAGAGATGACGAATACATCTCTGAACATGAGCTATTGGCGAGAGCTTTTGCAATAGATGAAAAAGATCTTTGTTCTCTGTGGGAGGACTTGGTGATCGTCGAGCTTCAAGGAATTTACGCACATTGGTATGATCACTATAAGTTTGAGGGAGGTGGATTGAACGATGAAGTGGGGTTAAAAATTCACAATGCGCTCCTCACTTTAAGTCCCGCTGAAGTTACCCATCTTATTCAGTACTCTATTAAGGAGGTCGCAGCCACCCCAGGAGATCCACCAATACGAACAAGATCAAATGAAGTTGTTCGAAGGCACATATTGAATGCGTTTGCTAATTGTGTGCGTCGTTGGCCAACATGGGAGCATGCTATCTATCCTTATGATCGTCGACACAACACTGCATTTTCAAACTATGTTCTTAACTTTTATTTTGGTGGCGATGAGGGTTGGAAAAAGCTTAATCTGACCAATATTGCTGAGTACGCTGCCCAACTGTGTTGGAGTTGGAGGGATCTAGATTCGGAAAATGCCTCCAATTAAATTGCTTATGAGTAAGTCGCTGTTAGCGCTCAGTCTTGGTTTGATAAATAAAGCTCTAGCTAAGCGACTCTTTAGGGGGCTTTAAAACCTCATATTTCCAACCATGATACGAATAGATAAAAGGCGCTCCTTCACGGTCTGTAAGTTTTGCCTTGATTTTAAATCGTGTTCCAACCGGAAATTTAGTCATGAGATCCTTAGAGCACTCAACAAATAAATTTTGTGGAAAGGATTGCCCGGGGATAGGGCGAATATGCACAGAGCCATGCCTTCCTGCAGTTGATTGTGGGAGAAAGCTCTCTACAACAATGAATTGGTAAACGCCTTTAATAGCCATGAGGTAATTTTTACTCTGCAGTTAATTATTAAGAAGATTGTTTTGGGTAATGCCAAGTTTTAGAAATCGTTGTCGAATTTTATTAAGAGCCTTGGCCTCTACTTGGCGTACACGCTCTTTGCTCATATCCATCATGTCCGCAACTTCTTTAAGGGTGCAGTTGGTTTGGCTCGGCGCATTGCTTGTAGTAAGCCTATTGCTAAAGGTATTTTTTGTCGCGGACATAATCTTTTCCTGGGCTCGTTAAGAAAAAATACTGCTCTATCTAGCATGACATGCTTGAGTTTCACATCGTGAGATTTACAGAGCTAATTTATTTAAATAAATAGCTTTGCTAGAGGATTGAGTCCAAAAGGCGCTTATTGACTTATTGGGCGGCAGTCTAATTTAAATTGTAGATAGCATTCAAAATATTAAGGCTGCTCCTCGTAAGGCTCTCTAGTCACTACCCCAACTCTCTGGCCAATGGGGGTAGGGCAGTTTGGCGAAATAGACTTCTCAGTCCTATTGACGAACTCCTCATCTAGAGCAGCTCTAGTAAAGGCATTAGCTCTCTCTAGTTCCTCTTGCTTTTGTTTGGCTAGCTCTGAAGCTGGGATAACGGTAGCCTTGAGTAGTCGCTCTTGAGCTATCTGCTTAAAGGTCTTGGTAGCGATCTTGCCGCAATATTCAACATCACCCAAGGGTGATTTATTTTTCATCGAGTTAATCTTGAAGGCGGCTAGCCAAGCTTCTATGGAGTGGGTTTTTCAGTCTATTAAGCACTCCTACCCATAGACTTGGCTTTACCTTAGATGTTTCACCAAGATGATTCTTGCAGCTGCAGCTAGCCCCACAGGCGATCGTAATACCTTGACCACTATAGTCAATCTGGCTAGCCAGAATTTGTTCTGGCATTACTAGCGTATTAAATGGCTTATTCATCATCACGTTTGCTCGTCTAGAGTCCGTTTAGGTTAACTGGTAGTTTTTAACTTCACCGCAAAATCGGCAATTCCCAGTTTGAACAAAAGTTTGGCTGCCGCATCCAATGTTTTAAATTCCCGAGTTTCTTTCTTGCCCGTTTCCAGTGGTTTGCCATCAGCCACAATCATGTAGCCCTGTGACATCACCCCGTAATGAACCTGAACCTTTTTAAGCGCTTGGGCATCTAATAACAACTTCATATCTCGTTCGTTCATGCCAGCCTCACTTCACTATCAGCAGGACTACTAAAGAGATCGTCTTGTTCCACTTTTACAATTAGATCACCAGGCAAGACCTTAAGGTAGTCACATAGTTTGGTCAGCACCTCACGGTCAAAGCTATTGACCCGGTCGTAGTAATACCGATCTAAGGTAGCGCGTGCAATGCCAGTGGCCCTACACACATCAGAAACCTTGATGCGGTTTGCACCTAGGATGGTAGAAAGTCGGCAAGTTATCATTTTATCTATCAATTATTAATCGAGTCCGATTAGTATATAGCTGATTAAGATCAGTTTTAAAAAGTATTTAACTAGCTCATTTCATGAGCTTTAAACTGGATATTCTGAATACTCAACGCTTAAAAAAGGAGATTCAAATGTCTTTGCTCAATAACTTCAATGGCCTCTCATTATTGGTAATCATTGCCTTAACCTATTTGGCGGTACTCAAAAATACAGGTGGTGATAAAGAGCTATTTTAAAAGCAGATTCGTAAGTGAAAGTTAGTCTGTGATAATTCTTGGAATGAAAACACTTTATATAGACATGGATAACGTGCTGGTGGATTTTCCAACTGGCATCAATAGACTCCCAGAGGATGTTCAGGATGAGTTTGAGGGGCGCCTTGATGAGGTGCCTGGTATTTTTTCATTGATGGATCCAATGCCTGGCGCCATTGCTTCGTTTGAAGAGTTGGCGACACTTTACGATACTTACATTTTGTCGACAGCCCCCTGGGGAAATCCGAGTGCATGGTCAGATAAGTTGTTGTGGGTGAAGAAGCATCTAGGAATGCCAGCGCATAAACGGCTGATCTTGAGTCACCATAAAAATCTAAATGATGGCCACTTTTTAGTGGATGACCGCTTAAAGAACGGCGTTGATTTGTTTAAGGGTGAGCATATTCACTTTGGCACTTCCGCTTTTCCAGATTGGGATACGGTAGTGAAATATTTGAAGTCGAAACTGTAGTTAGAGAACGTTTTCATTAAGATAAAAAATACAACAGTTCTGAAATTATGATTGTTTTATTTATTAAAAGTAATTAAAATAGAAACACATTAAGAGAAGGGCCAACGCCCCGCCAACCTGCTTCCGAGCAAGGTGGTTACGCTTCCAGCGGATGTGACCTGCAAAGGTAACTAAACGGACAGCCCTTCTATTTAGAAGGGCTTTTTCATTTCTAAGCCCGCTGTTCTTTAACAATTTGTGTCTCTACATGAAAGGAAGCTGCTATGGCAAAACTTTATTGCCAAGTAGGAGACCTTGCGATCGCGGTGAACGCTGAGTTACCCGAAAACCAAGGTTGTATTGTGCGTGTTTTAGCCCCATTAGGGATGTTTGAATGGTCCACTTTTGGTTTAGTACCTATGTGGTTAGTGGAAGTAGTCAGTCTGGGCCGGTCCTTGCATTACCTCACTGAAGGCGTGATGGCGTCTTATGAAGTGGGGCCTGTACCGGATCGTTGTTTAAGGCCCATAACACCCCCGCAAGCGGAGGAGCGGGAACTAGTCGAGGAGGATTTCGACTTAATGGAGTTAGTAGTCATGCATTAGCGAGCTTGTGCAGTAGTAAGGGCGGAGTTAATCCAAATTGCCAGGCCTGACAGAGTGTCTAACTGGCTAAAAAGGAGTTAGGGCTTATTCGTGTTGATTGGATGATTCGAATAAGGCCCTAACAACAAGGAGAAATTGATGGCAAGCATCATAAAAGATGGGAAATTGCTTCCCGTAAAAGTTGTATTCGTTGGTCAAAAAATTCAAATATGGACAGTCGATGGGGTTTATACGATTTTTATCGGTGATAAAAGTATTACGGTTACCGATGAAGATGAGCGTGAATTGCTAACGGATATAGCCCAGCTAAGTCCTGATGAGTTAGATGAAAAGTGGTTCGAAAGTCTTAATGAGTTTTTAAATAGTCTTTGAACTAATAGTAAAAGCAGTAAAGGCGGAGTTATTCCGAATTGCCAAGCCCGACAGATTGTCAAATTGGCTAAACAGGAGAATGACATGACTTTTTTTACTAAAGCGGCAAAGCGGACTCAAACTGAGTGGGGTAAGTGTGGTCCAGATAAAACATGGCTAGCCTACATTGATGCCAATATCCAAGATGAAGTAGTAATTGAGCAAGCTAAGAAAATTGTAGATAGATGTAGCCCTCAGCGATATGGGCCAAACGGAACTAATGGCTATTCATTTTTTCAGAGAGAATACCTCTTAAACCTTCTCCTATTTCACTATGCAGACCATGGATTTTTCCCATCAGGTCATATTTGCATTACGGATAAATGGATATATCTGCACCCAATTAAAACTACTGGTAGTACTTGGTTTTGCTTTAAGAGTAGGAGCAAAGGAAGGCGCTATGAGGCAGGATGGTGGATCAAGATTCCTAGCTTAGACGAAATTGAGCAGAGTAATAGCAAGGAGGTGCAACCATGAATAGGCGTCAGTTTTTAATCCGCTCTAGTTCAGCGGTTGGCGCTTTAGTCACAACGCAGTTTTTAAAGGATGCGCAGTGGCTCATTGCTAATAAAGCAAAGCCTTTATTAATTGTTCCAGAGCACAAAATAATCCAAACCCTCTATGCATCTGAGAGCGAAGGAAATTACGCACTCTTTCTGGGGTCAAAGCCAGATGTGTATATCAACCCACAATTTACGGTAGAGGGGTTTGCCAATATTGCCTGGGGTCATGACGAACGTGACACGATTGAGTATCTGCGTGAGACAGAGTTACTGAGTAAAAGTGAGGCACGAGATCGTTTGCAAGAGGCGGCTGACGAATCCTTAGTGTTTGATTGGTGGCTACGTCATCAATCGCCCAATGCCTTGGCTTACAACTATCTGGAAGGTTTAGATCTAGGCCCAGAGCTTGGTGGTCGCGGTAAGACGGCAGGAGGGATTCGGTTTATTGACGGATTTCATCCGGGGAATGAAACCTTATGGGTCGAAGTGCCTGATCTGCTATCAATTTCCTTGCTACAAGGACGCCTTAATGAATTGGGTAAGGGCATCAAATTAGAGATATTGGAGGGCGATTATGGCCTTGGCTAGCTTAAAAAATCGACGATTGGCTCAATCTATGAGCTTGCAGGTTTTTAAAATCAATTCACAACACCCACAAAGGAGAAATCATGCGTGACTACACATATATAGGCGGTGCCCGTTTTACGATTAACAATATATTTCGCAGTTTGCGATTCGATGTGGACAGGCTCGATCTTAGCTGGGTCGAAGACGAGAAACCTGAATTTACTAGAGGTCTTAGAGTAGTTGATAACGATGAGTCAAACACTGTGACTCTTGATGGCGAAGACGCCGACAACTTAATCTTTAGTTTGGCCTACGCATTTAACAAGCAAGATGGCTTTGAGAATTTCAGAGCAGCTGTTGATGAGTACCTCAAGGCTGCCTTGACAACAAAGCAATATCTCATTACAGGTCAAAAAAAAGATCCAGAAGGAAAGCCTGAAGTAACTGAGGCTGTGATTCACTAGCAATAAAAATAGTAGAAACTATAGTGGGGCGGATTTAAACCAAATTGCCAAGCCCTGACATCTGTCGAATTGGCTAAAGAGGAGAAGTGAATGAATATTCAATTAATACACATAGAGCAGTTAACTAAAAGCCCGCAAATTTTTAAACCCCCGCAGTCTTCCAGCTATGACTACATTGGTATTGCCATCGAAGACCAGGGGTTTCATTACTACTGGGCTAGAGGTATTAGCTTACGCATTACCGAGCAGGAGTATCAATACATTAAAGCCAATCCAAAGTTGTATTATTTTTCCACTGCTTTAAAGCTACATCTAAAAATAGACCGACATCTTCATAGTGAGGCCTTTGATGGACTTTGATCGACCTGGTTTGATTGCACTCATCAAAAGCGAGTTCAAGCTGGATTGGCAGGGCATACATGGGGCTAATCACTGGGCGAGGGTGCTCAACCACGGAAAAAATATTGGTCAGATCCGCAAGGCAGACTTGCTGGTGGTTGAGCTCTTTGGTTTCTTGCATGACAGCTGCCGCTTAAATGATGGCCAAGATCCTCAGCATGGTGAACGCGCGGCAGAATTTGCACATGGGATTCACGGGGATTACTTTGATTTACAACCACTGCAGCTTGATTACCTTTGCTATGCGCTACGCCATCACTCTGGTGGCGAAGTATCGATCAATAGGACGATACAAACTTGCTGGGATGCAGATCGAT
>Ga0209697_10006323_pt1 | contig 14378 bp, 9 predicted proteins | sample AliMusrvi5mmetaG_FD_184115 | JGI IMG/M metagenome (GOLD analysis project Ga0209697, IMG submission 184115) | Freshwater lake bacterial and archeal communities from Alinen Mustajarvi, Finland, to study Microbial Dark Matter (Phase II) - Alinen... | ecosystem: Environmental > Aquatic > Freshwater...
CACGGGCAGGTTCTCCGGTCGGCCAATCAGGGTGGCATCCGCGACGCGGAACATGCCGATGCCCGGCTCTTCCCGCAGCCAGTAAGGCTGACTCAACGGCGTGCCGGCGGGCAGCGTTTGAGCGGAATCGCGCGAGGCTGGCTCGTTTGGGAGGAGCGCAATCGCGCCTTCTACCTCGCGCTTGATTCCCGGATAACGCACGCCAACCCAGCGCACCGGCACGTTCGAATGCACCGTTGCGCGGTGATGCAATTTTACCTGCTCCCCCGGCACGACTTCGGCCTGCGGAATCAAGGTTTCCACTTCGAGGCCCAGGCACGCCTGCAGGATGTGGTCGAGCTTTTTGCGCTTTTCATCCACGAGGCGGTCGGCGGGTAGTTGAGCCAAAGAACTTCGCAGCCGCAGCAGGCCCGGCACGCTCGCGGCGGGGTCTTGCGAGTTGAATTGGGCGATGACTTCGTCAGCCAGTTTTCCAACTTCAGCTCCGCCTTGCACGCGACTCCACGAGGTGTCCACGCCATCAAGAATATCCCCGGTCGCAGGTTCTCCAGCGAGCAGTTGAAAAGAATCCGACCGCGCTCCTCCTCCGCCTCCGCCGCCGAAATTGCCAAAGCCCTGCGTCCGGTGCATGGCCCGGCTGCGCCCCGCAATAGTCGCGAACGATTCGCCGGTCACCGGATCCTTGCCGTTCACTTCCATTTGCAGCGAGTCCGCCCCGCCGCCCCGGCTATTCATCAGGATGCGTTTGGGTTGCCACGGAGCCAATGCGCCGAGTTGCTCAGGAAATGCGTTCGTATCCCCGGCGAGTTTGAAGGCTTCGAGCGCCAGCACCGCCGAGGCGGTGTGATGGCCGTGCGTCCCGCCGGGTTGCGTCGAAAAGCGAGTAATGATCACATCCGGACGAAAGGTGCGGATCACGCGCACGATGTCGGCCACCACTTGTTGCCGATCCCAAATTCCCAGCGTTTCGCGGCAGTCCTTGGAAAACCCGAAGTCAATCGCACGGGTGAAGAATTGCTGACCGCCATCCAGCCCTCGCGCCGCCAGCAGTTCCTGGGTGCGTATCACGCCCAATTGCTCGCCAAATTCCGGGCCGAGCACGTTTTGACCGCCGTCACCGCGCGTCAAAGAGAGATAGGCCGTGCGATAGTTCCGTCCGCGCGCAAGGTAGGTGATCAACTGGGTATTTTCATCGTCCGGATGCGCGGCGACGTAAAGCACGCTGCCCATCTCGCGAAAGGCACGCAGCTCCTGGAGGATGGCGGCCGGGGAAAGGGTTTCGGACCGGGCGGTTGGCGCAGCGCACAGAACCGCGGCCGCGCAGGCTAAGCCGAAAAGGAGCTGAGGTAGGTGAGCGTGACCTCGACGTCGCGGGAGGCAGGAATTCTGCCCATGAACCTGCGATAGCGCGCCAGCGTCTTGGAGTGCGGCAGTCCCCTGCCGCTTTCGGGCGCCGCGGGTCTCCGAAAGCGGCAGGGGACTGCCGCACTCCAAGACCTTGCGGAGTTCGTGTGTTACAAGGAAAAGGGGCTGCCCGGCGAATTGAGATTCATGGGCAGAACTGCTGCCTGAGAGGGAAACAGGTGGCGTCATCACTTCAGGCTTGTGATGAGGTCTTCGTTCATCTTCACGTAGCCGGCATCCTTTGCCGTGATCGCCAACTCCGTGGAGCGTTTTGCAGCGGCAATGGCGCCTGGTTTGTCCCCGAGTTTGGCGAGAATCTTGGCTTTCAGATACACGATGTAATGCGCCTCACGTTCCGCGATAGCGGCATCCACCCACTGGCTGGCTTTTTTCAAATCCTGGTCGTGGTCGTAGTAAAACATCGCCGCCTGGTAATAGGGCTTGCGGCCTTCCGTGGCCGACATGGCCTCTTGAATCTGCGGCACGAGCTTGCTGGTTAGATCGAGTTCGACCTTTACCGGTACGACGGTTTGTTCCCAAACAAGAGTAATGACCGCTGACTCATCGCGGATGTGATTAAACTCGATGGTGAATGTGTCGATGCTCGTGTCCGACAGCTTCACCGGCGTGACTTTGAAGCGAGCGACATCCTCGTTCTGGTCGTATTGAGTGCCCGACTTCCCAACGCCTTTGTTGAGGATGATGGTCCATTCGTTCTCACCGGGAATCGTGTAGAACGCGTAAGCACCGGCGGCGATTTCCGTGCCGTTGAGCTTTACCGGCGTGCTGAAGGAGATCTTCGTCGCGTTGTTCGCTCCCGTGCGCCAAACCGCGCCGTAAGGAACCAGGCTGCCGAAAATCTGGCGGCCCTTCATGCTGGGGCGCGAGTAAACGACCTCAATGTCAGTGAGGCCCACCCGTTGCTTGATGGTGCAGGCCGGACTCGCCGCGGGAAATTCGAGTTTCGGAGCTTGCGCGAACGATTCGTTTGCCAAACTCAGGGCGAGGGCGAACGCGAGAATGGAGAGGGGTGTCTTCGTTTTCATAAGTATACCCGCGACTATAGCACGATTCAGTATTACTTCCAATGCGTCGCCCAGCCACGCGCGGGGATCGTTTCGGACTTGCCATTGAACTGGACCTCAACCGCCTCGTCGTTGAAGTTCTCGACGACGCGGCTGCCATCGCTGAAGAGATAAAGCCCGGTGTGGTTGGGGCCGCGAAAGGTCACGCGCAAAGGCTTGAGCATCGCCTCGCGCAGCGGATCGAGTTCCGCTTGGTTCAGCTTGAGAAGCGACTTGGGTTCGCCCTTGACCGCGAGAATGTGAACTCCCGGGGCCTGAAGATTGACTTTGCCGCCCAGGGCCTTCACCAATCCGTCGGTCAACAGCACCGGCTTGCCCGCCTTGATGTACTTCTGGAGATTGGCGGCGAAGGCGGGGTCCTTGAGGGCATGAACCGAGAAGAACGCGGCCGAGGACCGGGTCGGGAATTCATGGCAGGGGAGAAGCGGCAGGCCGAGCATGCCGACGAAATCGAAGACGACTTTCTCGTCGCCGGGGTGGCTGTTGGCTGGCTTGTAGGCGGCGATGCCGGCGGGGCGGTGGCGCGCCACTTCTCCGGCGACAGCGAGGAGCTCGGGGATGTCGGCGCGCAGGGCCTCGATATTCTTCGGGCCCGTCTCACTCTGCAGGCTACCGTAGCAGAAGAGCATTGACTCACGGGCGCCTGCCAGGACGGTCTGGCGTGCCTGCTCGATATAGGTGGCCGGGGTGGTGCCATAGGGATCGAACCAACCGCCGCCGCACTTGGCGCCGCCCAAACCACCAAGCCAACGCATGATGAAGAAGGCCTCGAACTGGACCGTGCCGCCCCACTGCTTGTTGGTGTAGTCGCGTGTCTCGGTGCCGACCCAAATGCGGTCGAAGTCGGCGGTCTGGCGCGCCACTTCGTAGCCGCGTTCGTGGAACCGGTCATACCACTGCGGGTACTTGATGATGATCTTGACCTTGGGATTGACCTTGCGGGCAGCCTCAAGGACATAGTGTCGTGAAAGCTGGACCATCAGTTCGCAGCGATAATCCTCCCAGGTGTCGCCGGCGACCGGGTAGCGTATGCCGCCGACGGTGACCATCCGGGCGGCACGCGCGGCTTTGCACTCGGGGCATTCGCAGTCGGTGAACCAGAAGTCGTCGATCATGATCTCGTTGAAGAGGCTGGCGGCGTATTCGAACACCGACTTGAGCTTCTCCTGGGTCTGGGGATCGGTGTAGCAGGAGATCTCCTTCCAACCGGTGGAATCCTTGCCAACACGGGTGGTAGTGATGCATCCGGACGCCTCGATCCCGGCGGCGCCAAAGGCATCCCGGGCCTTGATGAGCGTGGGCCGGTCGGCCGTGTAGCCGCCGCGGAATTCCTCGATATAGACCTTGGTGACGGCGGTTTTCTTGCACCATTCAATGGCCTCGCGTAATCGGGCGTCCGAAGCGAAATATTCCCGAACGTTCTGCGCAGTGAACAGCGTGGAGAAGCGATGGACGGCACGATGCCGCTGGGCGAGAGCCCAGAGATCCGGGGACGGCGTGGAGGTCGGGGCCGCGGCGAGGACGGAAAATGCCAAAAGCACCACGGGTGGCAGGGTGAGGAACCGTAAGAAACGCTTCATAAGATCCAGCTTGTCGCAATGAATGGCCCGTGAACTGCACAGCGGCTCAAAGGACGTAACCTATGCGGTATTTCCGGCGCACAAATACCCTGGCAAACTTGGAACTAAGCACCTTGCCTCTGAGCGCGTCGCATTCAACCGAGCCTTATTCATGTGGCTATACTGATCAGGTGACGTGGGAAAGGCAAGAGGGACAAAGTTGCCTTCCAGCTCACACGCGCGTAGCACAACGTTTCTGCTTTAGACTTCAGATTGTTCATCTCCAAGTCCAGTTTCTTCGCCTGTTTCGTGTTCGAATCTAAAGCGCTCCCGTCCCTGTTATCCAGCTTAGTTCGAATCCCGATGATTGTTGTGGCAGCGTTTTCCCGCATATAAGAGTATGCAACGAAAGGTATTACCGTGAGAGAACACGATCCGAGATCCGAAGAAACGATCTTCTCGACCGCCCTGCGCTGTATGCCCGCCGAGCGGGCTCCCTACCTTGACGAAGCGTGTGCCGGACAACCCGCAATGCGCCAACGGATCGAGGAACTCCTCAAAGCGCAGCCGCAACTCGGGGAATTCATGGAGAACCCGGCCGACATCGGCATGCTTGGTGCCCCGGAAACAACCCGATTGACCGTCCCGCCCGAAGAGCGGCCGGGCACCCGTATTGGCCGCTACAAGTTGCTCCAGAAGATCGGCGAAGGGGGCTGCGGGGTGGTGTATATGGCGGAGCAGGAGGAACCGGTCAAACGCCGGGTTGCTCTCAAGGTAATCAAGCTGGGCATGGATACCAAGAGCGTGATTGCGCGCTTCGAGGCCGAGCGCCAGGCCCTGGCGATGATGGACCATCCGAACATCGCCAAGGTCTTGGATGGCGGCGCTACACAGACTGGCCGGCCCTACTTTGTAATGGAACTGGTTCGGGGCACGAGGATCACCGAGTTCTGCGACCAGAACCGACTTTCCACACGTGAACGGCTCGATCTCTTCATTCAAGTCTGCCAGGCGGTTCAGCACGCCCATCAAAAAGGCATCATCCACCGGGACCTGAAGCCGTCGAACATCCTGGTGACCCTCCATGATCCCGGCGCGCCAGGAGTGCCTGTGATCATTGATTTCGGGATCGCCAAGGCGACGCAGGGACGGCTCACCGACCAGACGCTGTTCACTGCGTTTGAGCAGTTCTTGGGCACGCCGGCCTACATGAGTCCCGAGCAGGCGCTGATGACCGCCCTGGACATTGACACGCGCAGCGACATCTATTCGCTGGGGGTGCTGCTCTACGAATTGCTCACGGGCCGGACGCCCTTCGACACGAAGGAACTCCTCGCTGCCGGCTTTGAGGAAATGCGCCGCACGATCCGAGATAAAGAACCGCTCCGCCCTTCCGCCCGCCTGAGCACATTGCTCGCGGCCGAACAAACCACCGCCGCCAGCCTGCGCCAGACGGAGCCGCCGAAACTGGTTCACCTCGTGCGCGGTGACCTCGACTGGATCGTTTTGAAGTGTCTGGAAAAAGACCGCGCGCGCCGCTACGTGACGGCCAACGCGCTGGCCGTGGATTTGCAGCGGCACCTGAAGAATGAACCGGTAGTGGCCCGCCCACCCAGCCGTATCTATGTATTCCAGAAGACCGTTCGGCGGCACAAGGTGGCCTTTGCGGCGGCGGCGGCGGTAATGATCGTGCTGGCGGCGGGTGTGCTGGTGAGCAGCCTGGAGGCGGTGCACGCCCGGCGCGCCGAACTGCAAACGCGTCACACGGGCTACGTCGCGGACATGGATCTGGCCAATCGCGCCCTTAATGAGGGCGATTTGGGTATGGCGCGGACACTCTTGCGCCGTTATTTGCCGGAGCCGCACGAAACCGATCTGCGCAACTGGGAGTGGCGCTTTCTGGCCAAGCTCAGCGATGGCGACCCGCACGTTTCGCTGGTCCTGCATTCCGCTGCGGTCTCAGGTCTTCGCTTTCTGGGCGACGACACGCTGCTAACTACCGGGATGGCAGATTGGCGCACTGTGCTCTGGAATCTCAGAGAACACCGGCCCTCGATCATCATCACCAACCTGAGTTTCGCCGGGGGCGTTCAAGTCATGGCCGTGGCCCCCAAACGGAACGCTCTGTTTTATCGCGTGGGCTGGAACTTCGCTAGGGACGTAAAGCTCGTGGATCTGCAAAGAGGCACTGAATCCCACCTACTCGATGCCAAGGCGGTGGTCACATCGCTAGACATCTCCCCCGATCAAAGAATGCTTGCCGTGGCTTCCACCAATCAAGTCGGCCTCTGGGACCTGGACAGGAAAAACTGGTTGCAGCCGTTTGAAACCGAATCGGGCAACGCGACCCAGGGACTTTTCTCGCCCGACGGCCAGGTCCTGGTCGTCGCGGACGCGTCTGGCCACATCGCCTTCTGGAATCTGGCCGAACGCACCAGGCGCGTTCTGACGAATGCGCCGGGAAGTCTTGGCGCTTTGAAATTCTCGGCCGATGGCCGCTTGCTGGTCAATCCGGGCGGCACCTCGCCCACCCGGGTTTGGAGCGTCGCCGATCGGAGTCTCGTGGCGGAACTGACCAATTCCGCCTCCGTCGATTGGGCGGCGTTTTCTCCAGATGGGCGCTGGCTGGCGACCGTGGGAGGTGATCCTGCCGCCCTCCTCTGGGAAACCGCCCGCTGGCAGAAAGCCCGGACGTTGCGCGGCCATACCGACCCGATTATGGCGGTAGACTTCTCGCCGAACGGCCGCTTCCTGGCGACCGGAGGCCGCAACGGAGAGGTCAAACTCTGGTCGGTGGATGAGCCGCCGACGGCTCCTGAGCAGGTTTCATTTACCCCGTCGGCAATCGATTGGTTGGCAGCCGATGGCAGCGGCTTCGGTCGTATCCCGACCGAAGCCGCCTTGGCCGAGGTCTGGAGCACCACGCCTCTGCAACGGACCCTAACCGTGCCGCCGCCGGCCGGCCCGCCATCAAGCGCCGTACTAATTCTGGCGGGCTGCCGAGCGGTCGTGTTGGGTGGCTATGACGGGAGCCTCCGCATCTGGAGGCCGAGCCTTGGAAACGAAATCGTTGTGACTAACGCTCACAAAGGCCAGGTTGACTGCTTGGATGCCGCGTTGGACGGTTCTACTCTGGCGACCAAGGGGCACTCGGAGGAGCAGATCCGCATTTGGCGGCTGCCGCACTTGGAACGAATTGCCGAATTGCCTGGCGCCGTGCATGTGCTTGGGGTCAGACTCTCGGACGATGGCAAATTGCTGGCCTGCTTTACCGGGCCGGGCGACGTGGGGGTGTGGAAAATCCCTTCGCTGAAAGGACCACCGATGTGGCGCGGATTCGCGGCGTGTCAATCCCCCACGGCCAGCGCTTTTTCCCCTGATAATCGCTGGTTGGCGGCCGCCCTCCAAGACGGCGGTGCTTTTCTTTGGGACCTCGCGACGCATCGCCGGATGGTGTTGCCGCGCGCCCTGAGCCAATACAACTCACTCTCGTTTACTCCGGATGGTTCGCGCCTGGCCGCCGGTTCGTACGGAGAAAGCAAACTCTTCGATGTGGCTACCGGGCAGGTGATTCTTTCGCTCAAGCCGCACGGCCTGCAGCTTGCCTTCGCCCGCGACGGCGAGCGGCTTTTGGCGGTGTACCGCGAAGGGGCTTCGGTGCTCCAAGCGCCTTCCTTCGATAAGCTCCAGTTCGATTGGCTGAAGGAACAACCTTCCCGGGAAGCACCCCCGTACCTCGGCCCGGACCCGAATTATACACGGCCGGACCGGCTGTGACCTAGCCCGCATGATCCATACTCGCCTCGAAATGGCCACGGACTGTCAAGGTAGGGCGCGTCACTCCGTGCGCGCCGTGGCGGCCCGGCGCGCACGGAGTGACGCGCCCTACCACCAGTTTGAGATGTCCGGGCTAAGCGCGAATGCAGCCTCCTCCATCCATCCTCAAATATGAGTGAACTAACCCGCGTTCTTAACGCTGCCGCCCGCGGCGAGCCGGAAGCGGCCCAATTGCTTCCGCTGGTGTATGAAGAATTGCGCCGGCTCGCCGCGCGCAAAATGGCTCAGGAATCGGGCACGCAAACCCTCCAGCCCACCGCGCTCGTTCACGAAGCCTGGCTGCGTCTTGGGGGAGATGAACAACCAGCCTGGGAAAACCGCACTCACTTCTTTTGCGCTGCCGCCGAAGCCATGCGGCGCATTCTCATCGACCGCGCCCGGAGCAAGCAGGCGAGGCGCCACGGCGGCGGCCAGGAACGACTTGATATTGACGAGGTGGAGATCGCCGCACCCATGCGGGAGGACGAGCTGCTGGCCGTGAATGACGCCCTGGAGCGATTCAGCCAACATGCGCCGCAGAAGGCGGAATTGGTGAAGCTGCGCTACTTCGCAGGCTTGGGCCTGAAGGAAGCCGGCCAGGTCCTCGGCATTTCCGAGCCCACGGCCGTGCGTTGGTGGACGTATTCGAAGACCTGGCTTTATCAGGCAATCCAGGAGACCCGCGGACCCGCGAGAGGCTGATTTTCTCGCTCGCGGCTTCGCGAAGATCTGGCCCAATACCGCTAGGCTTTGCCCCCACAGAGGTCCCTCAAAACAGGGCCAAGTCATTGTCCCGGAGGGACATGCGACAATAGCCCAACGTTTCAACGTTGGGAACAGAGATTTGGGATTCCCTAAGTCCTGAAGGGACGGCTGAATGAGCCACATGTCTTATCGCGGGAGTGAGTATCAACCGTCCCTTCGGGACTAAAACGCTTCCGGCTGCTGAATCCCAACGTTGAAACTTGGGCTTATTCTCGGCCCTCCCTCCGGGATGACGCGCCCTACCCTGCGACCCATCCCCATAATGTGCTGGCGGCGCCCCCCCACTGCTTGCCTTCCCCTGCGGCGAACCGCCACGGTGTCATGCCGAGCGTTGAAAAAAAACTACCGCTCCCCTGATTGTTCCCGTCGCGAAATCCCGCATCTACTAGAGAAGGGTCGCACTGCCCTTCCAAACCGACCGCAACTCGGCCTGAGTCAGTGGTCCAATCGGGGACCAATTCTGACAATGTGCGCAGGCCGGCAAATTGAAACGATGCTATGAAGAGATTGACTGAAATTCGACCGAACGTCAGCTTGGCCATCCTTTTCCTGGGATTGGGGGCTGCCACATTCGCAACCGCTGCCAACCTTAACGTGCCGACGGCCGCCTATCCGACGATTCAGGCTGCCGTCAACGTGGCGAACAACAACGATACCATCTACATCTCACCCGGGGTTTACACCGGGCAAGTGCGGATCATCTCCAAAACGCTGACTTTGATCGGGCAGCCGGGGACAATCCTTCGCGCCACCACGAACATGCCTCCATTCCCAGGGTACGGTGTTGCGGTTGATCCAATAATGGGTATCCAGTCTTCCCAGGTCACGGTGCGGGGATTGACTTTCGAGGGCGAGCGCCTGGCTGAACACGTAGTCGACGCCGGTGTTGGCGATTTGGAGGGGATGTTTTTCCGCCAAAGCAGCGGCAATGTGGAGAACTGCGCATTCTACGGTTTTCGTGAGCGCACTCCAGGCCCTAACGGCGCCGATGCCATTGTCTTCGTCAACTTTGACGACGGCCCCACAGAGGCCGATCTTCGAGTGGTCGGATGCACGTTTGCAGACAACTATTACGACATTTTTTGCGTTGGCTTGCCCACTCGTAAAAGCGTCAATGTCACGCTCGAGAACAACACTATCATCGGGCTGGGACCGCTGGACACCGGCAGGAATAATCTCGCAGGCATCTTGATTAGAGAAGGCGTCGGTGGACGGATCGCCGGCAACACCATCAGCGGGTTCTCATACATCGGGACAACGGCTGATTTTCCAATATCGTTCGGTATTCTGGCGGCCCACGAAGCCAATTATCCTGCATTCGGCATTCTCCAGCACCTCGAAATCGAAGGAAACACCCTCCGGGATAACCAGGCCCACATCACCCTGGTCAAAGGGGATAACAGCGTGGTCAGAAACAACCGTTTCCAGGGCACCGCACCCGGGATTATTCCGGTAGGATTGGGTGTGACTGGAACAAATGTGACGATTGCTAACAACCAGTTTGAAGGAATGAATGAAGGAGTCCGTTTGAATGGTAACGACCCGAACTGGGGAACCCTCCTGGGCATCGCCGTCAATGCCCAAGTCACGAGCAATCGTTTCTGTGGGGTGACCACTAACGTCACAGTCCAGCCCCTCGCTAGCGCCACGCAGGTAGGGACGTTGTCGATGTGCCCTATCCCGCCGCCGCCGTTGGCCGTCGCGCCGGCAGTCCTGCTGTCCTGGCCTGGCGAGGATGTCGGCTGGACCGTCGAATCCGCCACCAGCATGGACGGTCCTTGGGCTGCTTCCGATGCCACATCCTTCATCCAGTATGGACGCCACAGCATCGCCGTGCCGACCGATGGCGAGCGTCGCTTCTTCCGCCTGCGTTAGCCAGGGGTCCAATCAGGGACCGTTTCTGACCATGTGCGCAGGCCGGCAGATTGAAACGATGCTATGAAGAAATTGACTGGAGCTAGACCGACGGTAACCGTCGCCATCCGGCGGCAACTGGGCTGGACCGGTCGCATCCTGAAGAAGATCAAGTAAGTTGAATGGCACGACCAATTCTAGTTCTCCCTCGAGATGAGACTAACCATTGTAGGAGACGAGGTGACGAGTCTCTAATCAGAATCCACCGCACGCGAAAAAATGAGATTAGAGACTCGTGACCTCGTCTCCTACAATGGTTGGTGCGGTGCGTTAGTCTCATCGTGAAAGTAACCTGGAATAACTATGAAAATCAGAATTATCACCTTGGTTTTGGCGAGTTTGGTCGTCGTCTGCGCCAGCCTCGCCGGAACGGAAACTAACTCGATCCGCAGCATCGCATTTACCAATACCGGGAGCGCCGCCGCGAAGGACTCTTCGCCAGCTATCACCACAAACCCTGCGGACACCCCCACCACAGTCGAATCTTCGGCCCTCGTGCCCGTTCCCGAACCGTCCGAGAAAGCCCTCCGGTTTTACCATAGCGGAATCTTCTGGTGGATTGTCAGTGTTGGGTGGTCCTGGCTTGTTCCAGCTCTCGTTTTATTCACGGGCTTCTCCGGCTGGCTGGGCCGTCAGGCGAGGCGAATTGGACGCTGGGAAATGCCTGCCACCTTCGCGTTCGTCCTGCTCTATTTCCTCGTTAATTACATCGTGAGCTTCCCACTGCACTACTTCCTAGGTTATGTCCGCCTGCATGATTACGGCTTGTCGAACCAGACCTTCGTCCGGTGGCTGGATCACTCTCTAAAAGGGACGCTGGTGGACGTAATCGTGTACGGGGTGACCCTTATGGTGCTTCGCCAGTTGATTAGTCGAAGCCCTCGGCGCTGGTGGGTTTATTGCAGTCTCTTTGTGGGGGCGGTGGTTTTCTTCATGGCCTTCATTTACCCGATCTGGATTGATCCCTTGTTCAATCGCTTCGGGCCCATGCGCGACAAGAAGGTGGAAGCGGACATTGTGGCCTTGGCCCAGCGGGCCGGGATCGAGGGCGCCCGCATTTATGAAGTGGAGATGAGCGCCGACACCAAAGCGCTCAATGCCTATGTCAACGGGCTGGGGTCCACCAAGCGGATCGTCTTATGGGACACGATCATTGCGAAACTGGATCGCGATGAATTGCGAGTGGTTATGGCGCACGAGATGGGCCACTATGTGCTCCGGCACGTGCTGATCAATTGCCTTCTGCTCGCGTTTACTTACGGCATTACCTTCTTCCTTATGGATCGGCTCGGCAATCGAATCATCTCCAAGCTCGGAAGCCGGCTCGGCTTCCAAAGCCTGTCGGATCTTGCGGTCATTCCGTTGCTCTTGCTGGTTGTCGCCGTCTTTCAATTCTTGTCAGCCCCGCTGGTCAACCTGGCCAGTCGCTACACTGAGCACGAAGCCGACCGTTTCGCGTTGGAGATGACCCGCAATAATCACGCCTCGGCTCTTTCTTTTGTGAAGTTGCAGCAGGAAAACCCCGGTGTTCCGCGCCTGGCATTTCTCGTCGAACTTTGGTGGGGAACTCACCCGTCGCTCGGCGATCGCATCGACTTCGCCAACTCCTACCATCCGTGGACAGAGGGAGGAGCGGGGAAATACGACCACCTGTTCAAGAGTAAGTGAGCGCGAGCTGCAAAGCGTGGATGTAGCGTGGATCATTGGATGAGGCGGATATTGCGCCGAGGGGGGCGGCGTGTTACGCAGAAGCCATGACGACCAGTTCGCTGAAATTGCCTGAACAGCGTTTGGCTCGGCGGTATGCCTTGCGCAGGGGCCTGGGGACCTGGGAAGTCACCAATGAAGGCCGGCGGGACAGCTTTAGCGACGAGCAGGGCGCTGAGTATTTGACTTGCAAGCCGCATCCGGTCCTCCAGGCTTTTGCCCGGCATCTGCGGGAGCACTTGCTGAGTCCCTCAGGCCGGGGCGGGGGCCATGGCGGGGCGCGAGCGGTAACCGCTTTTGGCGGCTGTTTCACTTACGAGCCACCGCCGGGGGTTGTGTGGGAACGGATTGAGGACTAAGGAGCGGGGGCTCCGCGGCTTCTTTCAGAAAAGACCCTAACCCACTGCAAACAGGGAGGAACCGGTTCAAGTGACAAGTTCTGTCCACCTATACAGGGTGAAATGAAGAAGGTGGCGAATCGTGGCCGACGTTGTATTGCCTACACTGGCCTTACACGCGGTTCATATGATCAGCCTTGATGCCGAGGATGGCCAGTGAACGGTATCTGGCTCAAAGGACCCAGCCTTTGCGGTATTCCCGATGCACCAGCGCGCTGGCAGACTTGGAGTTAAGGACCTTGCCGCTGAGCGTGTCGTATTCAAAAGGACCTTCCACCAGTGTGGCAAGATTCATGAGTTGCATCAGTTCCGTCAGCGGGCCGCCCATCTCGAAACCAGAGAACGTCTTGCCGTTGCCTTTGCAGGCCTCGACCCATTCGCGGTGGTGGTTGTTGGAGGCCGGGAGTGTCTGCGGCGGGCCGGCTTTGATGCTTTGGAACCTCTCCTTCGGCAACAAGACAAACCGCGTGTTCCAAGGACAATCGGAGTAGATGGCTCCTTTTGACCCGATGAGAAGATCTCCCCAGCCGCCGCGCGGGTGACCCAGGAGCAGTCCTTCGGAGGGCTTGTCCTTGGCATAAACGGTCAATTTGACGGGCGGCAGCTCCCCGCGCGCCGGCAGTTCGACCACCGCCACCATCGAGATAGGATAGCCTTCCTGGTCCACTTCGGATGGCTTAGCTTCTACTCGGATGATGTTGCGTTTGGCCGTTGCGCCAGGAGGAGTGTTCCACAATTGATCGAGACGCAACGCCCGGAACATCAGGTTGCCGGTATGACAGCCAAAGTCCCCGACGATTCCGCTGCCGAAGGCCCGCCACCCTCGCCAGTTCGCGGGGAGGTAACATGGGTTGTAGGGACGTTCGGGAGCTGGCCCGAGCCAGAGATCCCAGGACAATGACTCGGGCACCGGTGGTTGGTCCGTTGGGCGCTTCAGCGGCCCGTTGCCGCCATCAAACCACACGTGGGCTTCCCGGACCTCGCCAATCGTGCCGCCCCAAACCAGCTCGACGGCGCGACGCAAGCCATCGGTGGCACTGCCCTGGTTCCCCATCTGGGTGACGACCTTGTGTTGGAGCGCGGTTTGACGCATCACTCGCGCTTCATGCACCGTGCGGGTGAGGGGCTTTTCACAATAGACATGTTTGCCGCGCTTCATCGCCGCCACAGCCGCGACAGCGTGAGTGTGATCGGGTGTAGCGACCACCACCGCATCTATCTGCTTGTCCATCTCGTCCAGCATCCGCCGAAAATCAGTGAACGGTTTGGCCCCGGGATGCATTTGGAAGATGTCGCCCGCGCGCTTTTGGTCCACGTCACACAAAGCGACAAGGTTCGCGCCGGCGCCGGCAATGTTGTCGAGGTCGCCCCGGCCCTGGCCGCCGATGCCAATGCCGGCCACGTTCAGCTTGCTGTTGGCTTCGGAACCGAAGGCGAGTTTGGCTTGGGGCAAGATAAGCAGGGTCGTGCCGCCGAGAGTTGAGGTGCGGAGAAAGTTGCGACGCGAAAGCAAGGTATTCATGCCGGTATCCTGACGACTTGGCATTCGGAAGGCAAGCTGGAGGAGGGCTCACCCAGCAATTCTCATAGTGGGGATGGGCGGAGGGTAGGGCCTCATCTTATCCGGTAAAAGAAACCGCTAGACACGCACTCCGTTCACCTGCATAGTCGGGGCGTTGATTGGAGCAGTAAGAGTGAGCGGACGATGGATCGGCCAGGGATTGCTGGAC
>Ga0209697_10006324_pt1 | contig 14378 bp, 13 predicted proteins | sample AliMusrvi5mmetaG_FD_184115 | JGI IMG/M metagenome (GOLD analysis project Ga0209697, IMG submission 184115) | Freshwater lake bacterial and archeal communities from Alinen Mustajarvi, Finland, to study Microbial Dark Matter (Phase II) - Alinen... | ecosystem: Environmental > Aquatic > Freshwater...
ACGGACAAACGAATCATTTTGGATAAAATATCGCTGCTCAAGAGCGAATTGGCAAGGATTGACAAACAAATGACCGTTCAGCGCAAGAACCGGGGTAACATGGTACGTGTTGCACTGGTGGGATATACCAATGTCGGAAAATCGACCATCATGAACCTGATCAGCAAGTCTGAGGTTTTTGCCGAGGACAAACTTTTTGCCACGCTGGATACGACCGTTCGCAAGGTCGTGGTGGGGAATCTCCCTTTCCTGCTGACTGATACCGTTGGATTTATCCGCAAATTGCCGCATCATCTTGTGGAGTCATTCAAATCTACCCTGGATGAGACGCGGGAATCTGACATTCTGATACACGTCGTCGATATTGCCCATCCCGGGTTTGAGGATCAGATTGAGGTAGTTAACAAGACTCTTGCAGACATCGGAGCAACAGACAAACCGATGATCTATCTTTTCAACAAGATAGATGCCTTTACCCACGTCGAGAAGGAGGAGGATGATCTAACCCCTTCGACCAGAGAGAACAAGAGCCTGGAGGAGTGGAAGGATTCCTGGATGGCCAAGGAGAACATGAACGCCGTCTTTATCTCGGCCAAACAAAGGCAGAATATCCCCCATTTCAAAAGAGTCCTTTATGAGGAGGTGAAGAAAATCCATGTAACGAGATTCCCTTTCAACGATTTTCTTTTTCCGAATTTCGAGGATTAATACGAAGAAAGTACTCCAAGTACTTCTTATTTTACCACCCCTTCCTTTACCAGGTATTCAGCAATCTGGACGGCATTCAGCGCCGCACCCTTCTTTATTTGGTCGGAAACGGTCCAGAAAGCCAGTCCGTTGGGGGAAGTCAGATCCTTCCGGATTCTTCCTACAAATACTTCGTCACGACCGGCCAGGAAGAGGGGCATCGGATACTGTTTTTCGGCAGGATTGTCGATCACGATCACTCCCTCTGCCTTTTCGAAGGCCGCACGGGCTTGTTCTACCGTAATTTCTGATTCCGTTTCCACCCAGATGGCTTCTGAATGGGCACGCATCACCGGTACCCTTACTGCCGTTGCACTTACCAGGATATCTGAATGCATGATTTTGCGCGTTTCGTGGAACATCTTCATCTCCTCCTTGGTGTAGTCGTTGTCGAGGAAAACATCGATGTGGGGAATCAGGTTTTGAACTATCTGAAAGGCAAATTTCTTCACGGTTGCTTCTTCATTGTTGGCCACCTGAACGGTCTGGTTCTGCAATTCGTCCATTCCGGATGCACCCGCACCACTTGCACTCTGGTAGGTGGAGATGTGCACTTTTTTGATGTGCGAAAGCGCTTCGAGGGGTTTTAGGGCTACTACCATCTGAATGGTGGTACAGTTTGGATTTGCAATGATACGGCGGGGCATGTTCTTGGCATCCTCGGCATTGACTTCAGGAACCACCAATGGAATGTCCTCTTCCATCCTGAAAGCACTGGAGTTATCAATCATCACGGTGCCGAATTTCGTGATCGTTTCGGCATAATCCTTGGAAATGCCGGCCCCAGCAGATACCAGGGCAATGTCGATCCCCTTGAAATCGTCGTTGTGCAGCAATTCTTTGACGGTTAGTGTTTTTCCTTTGAATTCATAGGTGGTTCCGCGGCTCCTTGAGGATCCGAAAAGGATCAACTCATCCAATGGAAAATTTCGTTCTGCCAATACTCTTAAAAACTCCTGGCCAACTGCGCCACTTGTTCCGACGATTGCTACTCTCATGATGTTCGTATTTTAAATTTATAGTTTATCTGCTCAAGGCACAGGGTAGGAAAAAATTCATCAAAGCCTTCCATCCCTGGCTATAATTCAGGCTTTTTATTCGTTTTTGTTCCTTCGATGGGTTAACTTTAATGGAAAACTCCCCGGATAAAATTCGATTTGTTACCTGATGGGGGCAAAATTATAGAATATTCTTATTATTTTCAAAAAAATGACAACATTTAATTACATTTTTATTTATTTAATCCTCTCTTTTGGATCAATCGAAAGTAAAATCGATAAATCCGGCATTGGGATCCCGTGCAGTCAACCTATGGGAGATGAAGTCTTTCAGAGGGAAACGGCAGCAGGACCTCACTTTTCGAACAGAACGGGAACACTGAACCGGACTTTTGAGAATGCAGAACAGACCACAAACGGGGTTGTTATCAATGAAATAATGGCAGATCCAACCCCCCTCGTGGGACTTCCCGACCGCGAATACCTGGAATTGTACAACCCGTGTTCAGAACCTGTAAATTTGAAGAACTGGATTTTGGCACTTGGCAGCAAGCAAAAAATATTTCCCGATGTAGTAATCGCACCTGATGGATACCTCCTGGTTACAGGAACAGGTGGATCCAAAGATCTGCTGCCATATGGCAAAGTGGTCGAATTGTCGGGATTCGTACTAACCAATACCGGAGTTCTTCTCTCCCTGTACACCCCGGAAAGGGTTTTGGCAGACCAGATATCCTATGTCCCCTCGATGCACAGAAAGGGATTCAGTGACGGTGGATATTCGCTGGAAAGAATTGACCCGCAACGATTTTGTGCCCAGGCAGGCAACTGGGCAACTACGTTGTCTCCTGTCGGAGGAACTCCGGGAGCGATTAATTCCGTCAGGGCTATCAACCTGGATCGAACGCCTCCACAAGTGATTTCCGCCCTTTTCTCGGAACATTCCCGGTTGGAGGTCAATTTCAGTGAAAATGCACTTATGCCGGGCACTGCGGCCGATTTTCTGAAAACCTTGCCACTGGGTTTGGTGGCAGATTCCATTAAATTGGATCCTGAGGTTTTCCGGTTGCTAATATGGTTTCGTCCGGCTTCAGTGATCAATGGGACTACCTATTCATTTAAATTCGACGGGTGGGCGGATGAATGTGGAAATGTAATGCCTGCCTTTTTGTTGAATTTTGGCTTCTACCTTCCGGTGAAATCTGATTTGCTGATTAATGAGGTGTTGTTCAATCCGTACCCGGATGGCTCCGATTTTGTGGAGATCTACAACAACAGCGGACATCAGATCGATCTTTCCGAACTTTATCTGGCCACGCGCGACGGAAACAAAGCGCTAAAGCAGATATCGCAAGTATCGGAAATGCAGCAATATCTGGCACCAGGTGCCTATCTGGCTTTGACAAAATCCCGGGAGGGAGTGCTAAGATTCTACCTCTCAAAATGTCCGGAATGTATCCTTGAAATGGCCAGCTTTCCGACCCTGACGGATCAGTCGGGAAGTGTGGTGATTCTGGACCAGAACCAGTCCGTCCTTGATGAGATGGCCTACAGGGATTCTATGCATGATTCGTGGATAGCGGGTACGGAGGGAATTTCACTGGAGCGTATCAGCTTTGCAGTGCCAACTTCCCAGACCAACAATTGGCATTCGGCTGCACGAAGTTCCGGATTTGCCACTCCCGGCTATCAGAATTCGGCGGCCGAGGTGGAGAGGACTGATTCTACCAGTCAGATGGTTTTGGTGGAGCCATTGAATTTTTCACCCAACGGGGATGGGATCAATGATGAACTGAATATTCACCTGAAAACGGGTGAATTGGGCTGGATATTAAATATAACGATTCTGAATTGTGCTGGAAGAGTGGTTCGATACCTGGCCAACAACCTCACGCTTGGGCAATCAGATCAGTTGGTCTGGGATGGTTTGGGTGGTGATTTTCAGAAAGTTCAGCCGGGAATCTATATTTTGAACATCTCGCTTTTCTGCCGAACGGGGAAGATTGTGAACAGGCGGGTGGCCTGTGTGGTTACGGATCGCTTATAATTTTTTTAAATTTGGAGTCGGTAAATAGGATACAACCTTAAAATTGAACGGTATGGAACGCAGAAAATTCATTACTTCCGGCATCGGAGCCGGCATTGCAACGGGTGCAGCAATCACATTTGGCGGAGTTGACAACCTTTTGGCTGGCAATGCAGCACAACCTTATGATCTGATTGCGATTCGTGGTGGAGAACCAGATGTGATGTTCGACAAGGGTATTGAGGCATTGGGCGGCATATCCCAGTTTGTCAAACCCGGTCAGAAAGTGGTGATCAAGCCAAATATTGGCTGGGATCGGGTTCCGGAACGTGGTGCAAATACCAACCCCATCCTGGTAAAAAGGATCGTGGAACAGTGTCTGAAAGCCGGTGCCAAGGAGGTATTCGTTTTTGATCATACCTGCCACGAATGGACGAAATGTTACAAGAATTCCGGCATCGAAGCTGCCGTGACCGCTGCAGGTGGCAAAATGGTCCCCGGCGACAGCGAAAGATATTACCAAAAGGTTGAATTTACCGGCGGAGCCAAACTGAAGGAGATGAAGGTACACGAACTGCTTGTCACCAGCGATGTCTTCATCAATGTGCCTATCCTGAAAAATCACAGCTCCTCCAAGCTCTCCATCTCCATGAAAAATATGATGGGATGCGTTTGGGACCGCGGATTCTGGCACAAAAATGACCTGCATCAGTGCATCGCCGATTTTCTTCATTACAAGAAACCGACCCTGAATGTAGTGGATGCTTACTATGTTTTGAAACAAAATGGTCCGATGGGAGTATCTCTGGATGACGTCATCACCATGAAGAGTCTGATACTTTCCAGGGATATTGTAGCTGCCGACGCCGCTGCTACCAAATTCTTCGGCAAGGACCCTGCCGAAATCAACCATATTCAATTGGCCCATGCTGCTGGACTGGGTGAGATGGATCTTTCCAAACTAAACATCAACAGGATCAACTTGTAATGAATGCGATGTTCCTGAAAAGACTCAGGGTTGTTCTTTCCATCTTTTTTCTGGTATTGCTGACTTTGTTGTTCATTGATTTCAGAAAAAGCTTTTCCAAAGAATTTTACCAATGGGCTGTTTCCCTGCAGTTTGTTCCTTCCCTGCTTAAGACGATCACAGTTTCTGGGGTTGTTGGCTTTGGTTTCATCGCAGTATTGCTGCTTACCCTGCTTTTTGGCAGGGTCTACTGTTCCATCCTGTGTCCGCTGGGCATTTTGCAGGATTTCATCTCGTGGGTTTCCGGAAAAACCAAGAAAAAAAGGAGGTACAAATACCATAAAGCCTGGACGATAGGCAGGTACACACTTTTGGCACTTGTACTGCTTCCGCTTCTTTTTGGGAGTATCACGATGGTCACCCTCCTGGATCCCTACAGCTTGTTCGGTAGAGTTGCCACCACGCTTTTCAAGCCTTTTGCCGTATTTGGCAACAATGTCATTGCGGCCGGATTTGCCAAGGCAGATATCTACAATTTCCTCTACAGATACGATATAGTACCGGTACATCCAGCCATCCTGGCAATCACGACCCTGTTTCTGGGCGGAATTGGATGGGCCTCCTTCACCCGTGGAAGACTTTATTGCAACACAGTTTGTCCGGTCGGTACCTTCCTTGGACTGATCTCGAGATTTGCCATTTTTAAGATCGTTATCAACAAGAGCCAATGCACCCATTGTGGTCGTTGTGCTAGGGTCTGCAAAGCCGAATGCATTGAGACCAAGACGCAGAAGATTGACTACAGCCGGTGTGTGGCCTGTTTCAACTGCATGACCGTCTGTTCGGAGCAAGCCATGAATTTTACCCCTGCCAAAAGCAAGCCCTTTCTTTTACCTGAAGGTATCGAACCTAAAGTCAAGGGAAGCACAAAAAAAATTGTCACAGATTCTTCCAAACGCAATTTTCTGATCACCTCTGTGGTTGGTATCGCTACGCTGTATGGATTCAAGTCGGCCGATTCCATTCCCGAACCCAAGAAACCAAAGGTGATCAAGCCCAAGGGGGAGAGTACCGTTCCCGAAAAGAAAACCTCTCCTGTATCGCCTCCGGGATCCCGTTCTGTGGAGCGTTTCAACAAGATATGCACCGGATGTTCCCTGTGTGTTTCCGCTTGTCCGACCAAGGTTTTGCAGCCTTCTTTCCTGCAATACGGATTGATTGGCGTAATGCAACCTCACATGAATTACAGGAAGGGGTTGTGTGAGTTCGACTGCACCCTCTGCAGCGAAGTCTGTCCGACCGGTGCCATCGTGCCAATCACGATGGATGCCAAACACCTGCTCCAGATTGGGCAGGTCCATTTTGAGAAGAAGAACTGCATCGTAGAAACCGAAAAGACCGATTGCGGGGCCTGTTCCGAACATTGTCCGACCAAGGCCGTGCACATGGTGCCCTATGGCAAATTGTTCATCCCCGAAGTCGACCAGAAAATTTGCGTGGGGTGCGGTGCCTGTGAGTATGCCTGTCCGACGACTCCCTTCAAGGCCATCTTTGTAGACGGCAATCCGATTCACCTGGCCGCCGAGAAGCCAAAGACGATCAAGGCCAAGAGCGCGCTGAAGGAGGGGGAGTTTCCATTCTGAGAGTGATGAGTTGGGGACTAGGAAGAGAGGAGGACTACAGGACTGTAAGACTTTAGGACTAAGGGACTGGAAGACAGGGAGAACGGTCCCTGAGTGCAGTGATCCCTGAGCGAAGCCGAAGGGCCGAAGGGTGGAGTGAATGAGAAAATCTGCGAAGAGGCATCCCTTGATTAAATCATCAAATCCAACCTGCCCCTTATCATCCTCACTTTTCCCTGAAGATCTTTCCTGGTAAGGATTTCAACGAAATAATGTTTCAAACTCCACCTAGTTTCTGCATCACCCAACCTACCCAGATCCAGTATATAGCCGCTATTCCTATTTTGTAAATTATTATGTTAATCATCAGATTAACAAATCGTTACAATTCAAAAATAAAATTCCATTTTAACATTTATTAACACAGGGGGGGGGTAACCTTTACCCATCTTTGGGTATTAACAGGAAAGCAGGAAGGTTCTTTCATCCTGTTTTGTTGTCTGCCTAACCAGTTATTTTAGTCCTGAATATTCGATAATCCCTTCCTTATGCCCCACAATAAATTCGTTTGAAAGGCCGCACCGGATCCCAAAAACCCTGCTGCGTCGCGAAAACCTGCCTGGGAAATCTGCTCACCGGTGCGGCCAAAAAGTTGGAACCTTTCCATCTTTCAGGAGCAGGCCTTGTGCAGTATATCCAAACTGCATAAGGTGAATATTTTAGGATAAAATTAGTGTTAAATTTTAAAATGAACTGTGATGAAAGAATTAAGTTTTGAGGAAATGGAAATGATTATTGGGGGAAGTTGGCTTTCAAATGCATGGAATTGGATAAAAGGGGCTGCTGAAGACATCGCTATGTTCGTAGGAAGTTGGTTTAGGGATAATGTTGCGGAAGCTGCGGCGGAATATGTAAGGAAAATGAATGATTTTCTAATGAGAGGAGGATCAATGTTTTAATAATTTCAAGGGGCTTCAAAATACAGTTTTTTGGAGCCCCATTTAAAATTCATATATGAAGAAATCAATTATCGTCCTATTTTTATTCTCATGTTATTTTGCGACTGCCCAAATTTCGGGTACTGTAATCGACGAAAAGGGTCAACCCATAGAATTCGCTACTGTATACAATCTTAGGAATAAAATGTCAACTATAACCGATGTTGATGGTGAATTCAAAATTTCAGGACTCATTGGCGACTCAATACGCATCCAACACCTTAATTATGAAATATTTGGAATTAAAATATCTGATGAAAAGAAGAAATTTGTCCTTTCCGGAAAGGTCAATAATTTGAAGGAAGTCCCGATCACTGCTGGATTTGTTATGTTTAAGAAGAGTTGCCAAAACACCTATAAAAAATTTAAAGGTAAGAATATTTCGAGAGGGTATCTCCGATATTTTAGCATCAATGACAAGGATACAACTCAAATAATTGATGTAGATTTAGACATTGTGCAGCAGAAACTTAAGGATTTTAACAAAGGGGAAAGGATATTACCTTATAAAGTACAGGAAAGAAATAGAATTATAGGAAAAAGCCCATTTTTGGGAATAGAGCCAATATTCTTAAATATCAATTTCATCAATGACTGGGCCAGTTCCCTCGGGCATGCTAAATACTATAAAATTGAGGATGATATTTTTTTTAAGTACTATTTTTTTGGATATGGTTCAGATGATCAACACAAATTTGAAAGAATTGAAGTTGTAATCCAAAGAAGTGATACATGCCTAATTTCAGTAAAGTATTTCACAAACTTTTCATTTATCGATAAAGGAGGGAAAACAATGAAAATTAAAAATCATTGCTGGTATATTAAATATGAGTATATTAATGAGTTTGCCTATTTATCCGAGTCGATGAGTAACTTCATTCTACTTAACCCCAAAAACATTGATAATGAATTGGCTGTATCACTTTTCTTTCGAACTTACAATAATGGAGTTGACAATTCAAATAGAAGACCAAACGGGCGTGCCATTTCGCAAAATTTTTGGTTGCCGTTCCTAATCAAGAATAGATTCCAGGAGGAATTTTGGGAGAGTAAAGAATATTTATTTTTTGACACAAACATTTTTGATTCTCTGCTAAACAAGAAGGGCCCATTAGAGAATGAGTCCATGTGGTCAGGTGTAAATTCGTTTCCTTTAGGCTATAAATACTATATGGACAATAAAAAGTATTGATGGCAAATATTTTATTCGATATCCAGCCTGCCAAGGGGCATATCCATGCCACTTTGAAAATGGCTAAATTGCTAAAACAGGCAGGGCACCATATATCCTTTGCCTTGCCTGAAAATTTTTGGACGGACGTAAAAAAGCATGGTTTCGAGGGAGTTTCGGCAGTGCCAGTCCCTCGTTTAATCGAAAAAGCTGTATTGACTTCTGGCAAAACGTCCCTGTATGGCACAGAAGAAAAGGAAGATGAACTCTCGGATTTCAGGATCAATATGAGGCAAAAATCGCCTGACCTGGTACTTTTGGATGAGCAAAATTCATACAAAGCCATTTATTACCAAATATTAAGTTTCAGGATTGTCTTTTTCATGTCAAAACCCGATTCCAGAAAGATTGGGGGGATTCCTCCGTTTTCATATTATTTCCTTCCCGGGCAAACTGCCCTAAGCCAAATTTATGTCGAATTTCTTTGGCTATCGCGGGTTCTATATTCAAGAATCCATCTGCTCTTAATTCATATATTGTCCGGGAACAGGGCACCCTACAGCGTTTGCCGAAAAATCTCAAAGAAATACCGGATCAAATTCAACAAGTTGCTGGAATGTCAGCGATCATTCGGATATGGAATCAAGGGGATTCCCAGGCTAATTCTTTCCCCTAAGGCTTTCGATTTTCCTCATGATGAAAAACCTGGTGTGCACCGTGTCGGTCCGCTGGTTGATATCTTTCGGGAAGGGCAAATTCACAATTCCCGCTACGAAACCATTTTGCTCAATATTGAAAAACTTGAAATCAGGAACAAGGGAAAAATTATCTATGCCTCAATGGGAACGGTTACCCGGTTCGATGTGAAGCGTTGCACAAGATTCTTTCTTCGCATTGTAATGGTTTCAAGGATGAACCCTGACGATATTTTTATTCTTTCGACAGGTAAAAATTTTGATATCAGCCTGTTATTACCCGCGCCCGATAATATGATGGTTTTTGAAAGTTTGCCACAGGTCGATTTGTTGCAAAAATGCGATATCATGATTACCCACGGAGGAATGAACAGTATTACAGAGTGTGTCTTTTGTGAGGTTCCAGTCCTTGTTTATCCGCTTTCCCGGCATTGGGACCAACCGGGAAATTCTGCGCGGGTAGTGTTTCATGGGTTGGGACTTCGTGGCAGGATTGAAAGTGATTCGGCCGGTACCATTTCGCGAAAACTAAACATTCTCAAGAAAAATTACAGCATGTTTAAACGGAATGTGATAAAAATGAAAGAGAGGTTCGAGGAGCAGAATAATTCATTGGAAGTTGTCCGTATTATCGAATCTTATATCAAGGATTGATTTAAAAGCCATTAAAAGATGATTACCCCACAAGAGCTGAGTCATATAAAAAAAACTTTTGTCAAGCAGCATGGTGAATGTTATTGCGGTTTGGCTTGTCTTGCATCCATCGTGAGATATTACGGTGGCGAGGCTTTACAGGAAAACCTGGCAAGTTCGAGCGGGACTACATTGCAGGGTACAACCATGCTTGGCCTTTACCACACAGCCAGGACAGTAAACCTTGATGCGAAGGGATTCGAATCGGATATAAAAAGTTTAAAAGAGCTTTCTTCTCCTGTTATTCTTCATGTGTTGATGGAAGAAAAACTCCAGCACTACATGGTTTGCTATGGTTTTTACAATGAAAAATTCCTGATAGGGGATCCTGGATGGGGTATCATAGAATATCGCGAAAATGAACTCGATGCGATATGGAAATCCAAAACACTCCTTGTGCTTAAACCTGGCAACGGATTCGTGAAAAAAGAGGACGAAACCCATGCGAAAATTGGCTGGGTCAAATCGCTTGTCAAAAAAGATATTCCGGTTTTGACCATTGCCGCTATTCTCGGTGTTCTACTGGCGCTTACAGGTTTGGCAATTGCCTTCTTTTCCCAAAAACTGATCGATCAGATTCTACCCCAGAAGGATACCGGCAAACTGGTGGCCGGGTTAATCCTGTTTATGCTGGTTTTGTGGGCAAAAGGCCTGCTGGGTTATGTAAGGGGGATTTTTCTTATACGCCAGGGGCGGGATTTCAACAACAGGGTCATTGATCTATTTTTCGGTAAGTTAATGACCCTCCCCAAGAGTTTTTTTGATGGGGTAACATCGGGAGATATGATCTCGAGGCTGAACGATACTTCGCGCATGCGGCAGACCATTATCAAATTCACAAGCGGCGTCCTGATCGATCTTTTGGTCGGTATTGCCACAGCATCTTATATCTTCACACTCTCCCCTTCAGCTGGCTTTCTGAGTCTGACGGCCATTCCTGTTTTCGTTTTGCTGGCCTGGCGCTACAACAAGAAAATCATTGCGGCGCAACGCGCCGTTATGCAATCATCCGCTGCCATGCAAAGCAGATACATGGACATCATCCAGCGAATTGAGGTGATCAAGGGCTCTAACAAGGAGGCTGTTTTTTCAAAGCTAATCAACAAAGTCTATGGATTTCTTCAGGATAAGATTTTTGAGTTGGGCCTTCTCAGCAACAATATCGGCTTAACTGCGCAAATTTTCACCACCTTAATCATGACTTCCATTATTGGCTGGGCTTCGTTTCAGGTATTGCACGGGGTATTGCTGATGGGGCAAATGATGGCCATCGTTTCGCTGATTGGCAGTTTTATCGGCGCGGTGGCGAGTATTGCCATGTCTAACATTGATTTTCAGGAAGCGCGCGTCGCCTTCGAGCGGATGTACGAATTCTCCGCCGCCGAACCGGAATATGTCAATGATGAATCCGCTCCACAGGAGTCTGTGGATATCCAAACCCTCGAATTAAAGGATCTGAACTTCCGGTTTCCGGGCAAAAGCCTGTTGCTGAAGGGGATCAACATGAAATTTGAAAAGGGCAAAACGGTCACCATCTTTGGCGAGATCGGATGCGGCAAGAGTACCCTGATGGCCGTCCTCCAAAGATTCTATCCCTTCGAATCAGGACAAATTAGCATCAACGGGAAGGATTGGTCAACCATGCCGGTACCCGATTGGAGGAACCACATCGCGGTGGTTTCTCAGCATGTCAAGCTTTTCAATGGCACCATCCTCGAGAACATCTGTCTGGAGGAAAGCCCGGATGTTCAAGGCGTGGTTAATTTTTGCATCGAAGCAGGCCTCGATCCGTTTATTTGCGAGTTTCAGCAGGGGTATGCCACCATCATCCACGAAAACAGTGCCAATCTGTCGGGCGGGCAGCAGCAACTGATTGCTTTGGCCCGCGCCCTTTACCGCAGGCCGCAGGTGCTGCTGCTGGACGAGGCCACCGCCGCCATGGACCGCCGTTCGGAACAGTTTGTCCTGAAAGTGCTTCAACAGAAAAAGAAAGAGATGATGGTCATTTTTGTGACCCACCGGGTGCAGTTGGCGCGCCATACCGATTATATCTATGTGATCGAAAACAGGCAAGTTTCTGCTTCCGGAACCCACGAAGAGGTGGTACGCAGCAATGATTTGTACCGCGGGGCATTTGAGGAGATAGTGCTGCAACCCCTCGTTTAAGCGAAGTTGTAAAGTGGAGGCGGGATGATTGGAAATTGAAAGTTGAGAACTGAGCGTTGAGGGGAGGAATTGGACGACTAGGAAGAGAGGACTACAGGACTGTAAGACTTTAGGACTAAGGGACTGGGAGACCGGGAGAATAGCTCCCTGAGTGCAGTGATCCCTGAGCGAAGCCGAAGGGCCGAAGGGTGGAGGGAAGGAGAGAATCTGCGAAGAGGCATCCCTATTATTATTGCAATCATATGCTTTTCGCCCTTACCATCCTCATTTTTTCCAAAAGATCTTTCCTGGTAAGGATTTCAACGAAATAATGTTTCAAACTCCACCTAGTTTCTGCATCACCCAACCTACCCAGATCCAGTATATAGCCGCTATTCCTATTTTGTAAATTATTATGTTAATCATCAGATTAACAAATCGTTACAATTCAAAAATAAAATTCCATTTTAACATTTATTAACACAGGGGGGGGGTAACCTTTACCCATCTTTGGGTATTAACAGGAAAGCAGGAAGGTTCTTTCATCCTGTTTTGTTGTCTGCCTAACCAGTTATTTTAGTCCTGAATATTCGATAATCCCTTCCTTATGCCCCACAACAAATTCGTCTGAAAGGCCGCACCGGATCCCAAAAACCCTGCTGCGTCGCGAAAACCTGCATGGGAAATCTGCTCACCGGTGCGGCCAGAAAGTTGGATCCTTCCTTCTTTCAGGAGCAGGCCTTGTGCAGTATATCCAAACTGCATAAGGTGAATATTTTAGGATAAAATTAGTGTTAAATTTTAAAATGAACTGTGATGAAAGAATTAAGTTTGGAGGAAATGGAAATAGTTGAAGCGGGATGGACATGGGTAACCAGTGTGGATGTTTTGTGTGCCGCATTCGGCATTGCTGCTATTTATAGCAAAGGAGTTTTATTAGCAGTTCCTGGTATGCTAGAGCTCGGAACTGGCTGTGCTTTATGGGGAGCAGCAAGATTGTTTTTCAGTTGAGTTTCATTGGTAAATTACCTTAGGTTATTGGCAATTGTTGATAACTTGTGGTATCTAAAAATTTTATAATTTAAAAAATCGAAATGAATTTTTGTGATAAAATGGCTTTAAAATTCAGACAGCAAGGGATGTCAAAAAATGAAATTGATATCAGATTTAGAAGATATTATCTTTTTTCGAAGGCAATGTTTGTCTTTTATTTATTAGCACTAGTGCTTTTCGCTTTTCTTAAGAGATTTAAGACAGGAAACTCATTTGTATTGGTATTATTCTTTATTTGGTTTGTGTTAAGTTTTATGATGCTTTCACAATTAAGAAAATATACTAAAGCCAATCAAGAAAATTAGTTTGAACCTAGTTTTTCATTACATTGCTTTACTGAAACAATGATTTTCATGTTAATAGATCCTTAATTCCTACTCGTTGAGTGTGCTATGCTATTTGGCAGATGAAAGTGTTATTAAATAGAATCACTGGCAGTTGGTAATAATAATAAAATTAGGATGCGCAAACAATTTGGGAATATGCCAATGCTCCATGACTATCAGGTCCCTTTTCCAAGTGGCTCGAAGAAAACAGGTTATTTTTTTATGGTTGTAGGTCTGTTGCTGATTGTGATCGGTAAGGACGATTCAATGATCCTGTTCAATTTTTCTCTCTTTTGGGTTAACTTTTGCAAGGAGAAGATCGAGAACAACAGAACCTTTCGCATTCGTTACCAAAGTCTGAAGATGACCTTGTTCTCCACGGTTTCCCTCCTGTTGTCGTTGTCTCTTTTGGTGAGATTTGCTTCTGGTTCAGAGAAATACAATCTTGAACCTTATTTTATTCTAATATTAATTAATCTACTGTATTTTCTTTATTTTCAGTTCTACAAATTTTTTATGAAGGATTGATCCATCCTGAAAAATAAGATTTCAGCATAGGAGGCCATCCAATATGGGTGGCTTTTTTTATCAAATTGAATCAAATAATCAAGACTGACCAATTTCTGCTTTTCTGCCCCTTATTATCCTCACTTTTCCCTGAAGATCTTTCCTGGTAAGGATTTCACGAAATCATGTTTCAAACTCCACCTAATTTCCCCCTTCACCCAACCTACCCAGATCCAGTATATAGCCGCTATTCCTATGTTGTAAAATATTATGTTAATCATTAGATTAATAAATCATTACAAATCACTAGTGTCCCATTAAAATTGAGACGTTATTAAAAATTAAATAAACTTGGCTCATTAAGCCTAAATCGTTCTTTGTCATTTTGAAATTTAGTTTTATCAAAGAGATCTCGAAGATGAGTTTTATC
>Ga0209697_10006332_pt1 | contig 14367 bp, 10 predicted proteins | sample AliMusrvi5mmetaG_FD_184115 | JGI IMG/M metagenome (GOLD analysis project Ga0209697, IMG submission 184115) | Freshwater lake bacterial and archeal communities from Alinen Mustajarvi, Finland, to study Microbial Dark Matter (Phase II) - Alinen... | ecosystem: Environmental > Aquatic > Freshwater...
TAGCAACACATTGACCATTGCCAATAGCGGCACAGTGTATAACGTCAACGGCTACATCGGCAATCAGAGCGGCGCCAACAACAACTCCGTGATCGTCACCGGCGTTGGCAGCGTCTGGAGTAACTCCGCCCTCTACGTGGGTGGCTCCGGTACGACTGGCAACCAACTGACAATCACCAATGGTGGTAAGGTGTTCAGTACTGGCGCCGGCGGCGGGTGGATTGGTGATTTGGCCAATGCCAATGGCAATACTGTGCTCGTTACCGGCACTGGCAGTGTTTGGAACTGCGCGTTTCTGGTTGTGGGCGACTTCGGCTTCAGCAATCAACTGACGATTGCCAGCGGCGGCAAGGTGTCGAGTACCGGTTGCGATATCGGCGCTTCTCCGAGTGGCAGCAATACGGTGTTGGTCACCGGCACTGGCAGTGTCTGGAGTAATACGGGCACACTCTGGGTGGGCGAAGCCGGTTTCGGCAATCAACTGACCATTGCCAACAGCGGCACGGTGGTCAGCGTCACCTCCTATATTGGCAAGGATACTGGCGCCAACAGCAATGCGGTGTTGGTCACCGGTACGGGCAGCATTTGGACCAACAGCGGCGATCTCACCGTCGGTTATTCTGGCGTCGGCAACACGCTGACCATTACCAACGGCGGCCAAGTGTTTAACAGTACCGGCTACATTGGCTACAATAATGGTTCCACCAGCAACACTGTGACTGTCACCGGCACGAACTCGGTCTGGAATAACAACGGCGATCTCTACGTCGGCTACAATGGCAGCAGCAACACGCTGACAATCGCCGACGGCGGCGCCGTGTCCAGTCTCAATGGTTATGTTGACGGGGTTCACGGCAGTTCCAACAACACCGTGACTGTGACCGGTGCCGGTTCCATCTGGACCAACAGCGGCAACCTGTACGTCGGCTATTCCGGCTCCGGCAACTCGCTGGTCATCTCCAATGGCGGTAAGGTTTATAACACCGACGCCTATATCGGTTACACCAGCGGTGCAAGCAACAACACCGTGACTGTCACCGGTACCGGTTCCACCTGGAATAACAGCGGCACGCTGTGGGTGGGCCAGTTCGGCGGTAACAACCAACTGAACGTACTCAGCGGCGGCACGGTTAACGCCAACTATCTGACGGTGAACAACGGCACGCTGTACATTGACCAACAGGCCACTGTCCATGTCAGTAATAATTACACGCAGACTGTCAACGGCACCTTGCAACTGGCCATCGGTGGGACCAACGCCAACCAGTATGGCTACCTCACTGTGGGCGGCACTGCCAGCGTCACCGGCACTGTGTTCGCCATCCGCGCCAATACTTATATCCCCAGCCTTGGCCAGACGCAGCAGATCGTGCAGGCGAGTGCAGTGAGCGGGACGTTCGGCACCATCACCAACGACTTCCCAACCACGTTGAAGCCGCAATTGCTCTACATCGGTGGCTACGTTGACCTGACTTGGACCGGCACGTCAGGGTCCGCGTTTTCGAAATTGGCGACGACGCCAAATCAACAGGGAGTTGGCAAAGCGATTGATAACAGCAGTAATAATCCGCAGATGCTCCCCTTGATTACTTATCTGAATGGGCTTTCGAACAGTCAGATCCCAGCGGCGCTTGATCAACTCAGCCCGTCGTCGCTGTCATCAATGCGCAACGTCAGCGCGGCGGGAATGGACACGCGGGGCTTCAACTTCCTCAACCGCGCCGGTGAGCTCCGGGCCGGCAGCCACGGCTTCAGTTCGAGCCGGCTGAGTCTCTATGATCCCACCGGTCCCGGCGAGTCAATTCAGCCGGTTGTGGTTACTGCGGATGCCGCCCAGATCTACGCGATGAGTGCAGACGATCCGCTCAAGCCGAGTCGTGACAACCCATGGGGTGTTTACGTGGAAGGCCAAGGCGAGTTTGTGGATGTCCGTGGCGATGCGACCACGAGTGGTTACCATCTCAGCAGCGGCGGTTTCACGCTGGGTCTGGACCGGCGTGTTGACGAGTCGTTGGTGATCGGTTGCACGATTGGTTACAACACCATGGACGGTGCCCTGGCCAACGGTGGGAGTATTGGCGTGGATAATGAACAAGTCACCGTGTACACCACTTGGTTCCAAGCCGGCCTTCACTTGGAAGGCATGGTTGGTGGCGGGTACAATTCCTACCAGACCAGCCGCAACGTGGGGTTTGGCACCCCGGCGGTTGGGACGACAGACGGCACCGAATTCACCGGGCTGCTGGGTGGTGGTTACGACTGGCAGGCGGGGATGTGGAGTTTTGGTCCACAACTGGCATTGCAATACAAGCGCCTGGACATCAACGCCTATGATGAAAGTGGTTCAGCGGCGGCGCAGGGCATCAACGCGCAGAGTCAGGATTCGCTGCAATCCCGGTTGGGTGGTCACTTGGGTTTCCACAAGGAAGTTCACGGGATAATCATTACACCGGATGTCAACGTGGCCTGGCAACATGAATACATCGACAGAGGGATTTCGATTGATTCGCATTTTATCTACGGCAACGGTGATACCTTCACCTCCAGCGGTTCGACGCTCGGGGCGGACAGCATTGTGATTGGGCTTGGCGTGTCTGTGCAATGGACGCCGACGCTGGGCACATTCCTGAACTACTCCCCTGAGTTCGGCTCCGGTTACACATCGCAAAAAATCAACGCCGGCGTAGGCTTCAGATTCTAACCACCGGATTGTGCACAATAAAAAGAGTTTGGTGGAGACGAAGGGAGTTGAACCCTCGACCTCCTGAATGCCATTCAGGCGCTCTAGCCAACTGAGCTACGTCCCCATCAACTGCAACCATGCTACCGACCCGGTGTGCTTTTGTCAATCTTGGCGCTCCATTTGCGATGGAAATATCACACTAGTGAATCCTACCGAAACTAGATGAAGTGAACTTGACAGAAATTGGTGAGACGGTATAGTGGACTTGAAATCGGACAATTATTGTCTTGTTCGACAATGAAGGGCTAAAATGACTGATGCGCTGGAAATTATTGATTTGCATGCCAAAATTGAGGAGCGCGAAATCCTCAAGGGCTTGAGCCTGACCATTCGAAAAGGTGAAGTCCATGCCATCATGGGGCCGAACGGCTCTGGCAAGAGCACTCTTGCCAATACCATCGCCGGCAATCCGAAATATACCGTCACCGCCGGCCAGATTTTAATGAAAGGGAATAACCTGTTGGAGTTGGACGTGGATGCGCGCGCCCGGCAGGGGTTGTTTCTAGCGTTTCAATATCCCTGCGAGGTGCCGGGTGTCCGCATGAGTAATTTCCTCCGATTGGCCTGTAACGCCCGGGCCGGCAAGGAGCTTGAAGTAATGGAGTTCTACGACAAGCTCGAAAAGAAAATGAAGTTCCTGGACATCGACGACGCGTTTATGAAGCGTTACCTGAACGAAGGCTTTTCAGGCGGTGAAAAGAAACGGCATGAGATTTTGCAGATGATGATGCTCGAACCGGAATTTGCCGTCATGGACGAGACCGACTCCGGACTGGATATTGACGCGTTAAAAGTCGTGTCGCGTGGAGTCAATGAATTGCGTGGCCCGAACCTTGGCGTCTTGATTATTACGCATTACGAGCGGATTCTCCGGTACATCCAGCCGGATTTTATTCACATCCTCGTGGACGGCAAAATTGTAAAATCCGGTGGCCGGGAATTGGCCGGGCATTTGGAAGAACACGGTTACGACTGGGTTATCGGTGATAAATCGATGGGAGTGTCTGCTTGACCACACCGTCACCAGAGCTGGCGCGGGGCCCTTACAAAGAAGGGTTCCACGACGACCTCAAAACCATTCACTCGGTTCCGAAAGGCCTGTCGCATTCGGTCGTGGATTACATGTGCGATGTGAAAGGCGAGCCGGCCTGGATGCGGGAGTTTCGCCACCGCAGCCTCGATATTTTTCTGAAAACCGAACTGCCGGCGTGGTTGCCGGGCTTGCGGGATCTGGATTACGACGCGATCACTTATTACCTCAGTCCGGTCAATAAATCGTCGCGCAAGTGGGAAGACGTGCCGGAAGAAATTCGGCGAACCTACGACAAACTCGGCATTGCCAAGGAAGAACAAAAACTTCTTGGCGGTCTCGGTGCCCAGATCGATTCCGAGATGGCCTATCACAACATTCAGGACTCGCTTTCGAAAAAGGGTGTTGTCTTCCTGAGTTGCGATGAGGGGATGAAACAGTATCCGGAAATCTTCCGGGAGCATTTTGCCACCGCCATTCCGCCCGAGGACAACAAGTTTGCCGCGCTCAACTCGGCGTTCTGGAGCGGCGGTTCATTCGTCTACATTCCCAAAGGTGTGAAGTGCGACATCCCGCTGAGCGTCTACTTCCGCATCAACGCCGAGCAATTCGGCCAGTTTGAACGCACCCTGATCATCGTCGAAGATGACGCGTTTTGCCATTACGTCGAAGGCTGTAGCGCGCCGGTCTACACGACACATTCGCTGCACGCCGCGGTCGTCGAGATTTTTGTCAAGAACCGCGCCCGCTGCCGGTACACCACGATTCAAAACTGGAGCACTGACGTCTACAATCTCGTGACCAAACGCGCAATGGTTTCCTCCAAAGGCGTGATGGAATGGGTGGACGGCAATCTCGGCTCGAAACGCACGGTCAAATATCCGTCCTGTTACCTCATCGGCGAAGGCGCGCACGGAGAAGTGCTCAGCCTGGCCTCCGCCGATAAAGGCATGTGGCAGGATGCCGGCGCGAAAATGGTGTTCATGGCACCGAATTGTACGGCCCGGATCAATTCGAAATCCATCAGCGGTCACGGTGGTCGTGCGTCTTACCGGGGGCTTGTGCAAGTCCGCGGTGAAGCGCCCAATTGCCGGGTGCAGGTAAATTGCGACGCACTAATCCTCGACTCAAATAGCCGGTCTGACACTTACCCGGTCATGGAGATTGACGGCGAGCTCGTCACGGTGGAACACGAGGCCAGCGTGTCAAGTGTCTCCGACGAGCAGTTGTTCTACCTGACGAGTCGCGGAATTAAGAAAGAGGACGCCATTAGCATGATCGTCAATGGTTTCATTGAGCCGATTGTCAAGGAACTGCCGATGGAATTTGCTGTCGAAATCAACCGCCTCATCAATTTGCAGATGGAAGGCTCAGTCGGATGACACCACCCGACACTACCACTGATCCGAGCTGGCTTCGGCAGCAACGTGAACTGGCGTGGAAAACCTACGCGGCCTTGCCTGCGCCAACCCGACGCGATCTCGACTGGCAACGGTTCGACATCCGTAAGCTGAAGCTCGATACGCTTGCCGGCGACAGACCGGCGATTACCGAGCGCCTTTCGTCCGTTACCGGTGACGGCGTTATCTTCTGCGACATGGCAACTGCGCTCGCCAAGCATCCCGGTATCCTGCAGGATTATCTCGGCAAGCTCATCGCGCCTGACGAACCGCGCAAGTTTAATGCCCTGCACGCCGCGCTCTGGAATACCGGTGCGTTGCTTTATGTTCCGGCTGGCGTGCGAGTCACGTTACCGGTGGAAATTTTGTACACGCTGTCCGGCACGAACGTTGCCGGCTTTCCACGTACGCTTATCGTTATTGAGCCCGGCGCCGAAGCGACGGTCGTCCAGAAATTTATCGGCGGCGATGGCGCCATCAGTCTCCACGCGGCCGGCACGGAAGTCTTCGTCAAGGATGGCGGTCGGTTGCACTACATCAGCTACCAGGATTTCAACCCGAACGTGTACGACTTCACGCTTAAGCGGGCGCGCGTCGGCCGGGATGCCGAGATTGATTGGGTCATCGGCATGTTTGGTTCGAGTTTCCAGCGTTACGACATTGAATGCGAGATGGCTGGGGAAGGGGGCACAAGTTTCATGTACGGCGTTTGTTTTGCCGAACACCAACAACAGTTTGGCCAGTTCACCAAGCAACACCACCGGGCCGGTAACACCGTCAGCGATTTGCTCTTCAAGAACGTCCTGCGCGATTCCGCCGTCACCAACTACACCGGCATGATTAAGGTCGAGAAAAACGCCAACGGTACCAACGCCTACCAGTCGAATCGCAATCTTGTTCTCAGCGACAAGGTCAAGTGCGACACGCGGCCGATTTTGGAAATCGAGTCGAACAAACTTCGCTGCACCCACGGCGCCACAGTCGGCCGGTTGGATGAGGATCAGTTGTTTTATCTGCGCGCGCGCGGCTTACCGGAAGAACAAGCCCGGCACGTTTTGCTTGAAGCGTTTCTCGAACCGGTTTTGGCACGTATCAAGGTCGAACCGGTTTACAAAGAGTTCAGCGAACTGATTCACCGAAAGGTCAGCCGATGAATGAACTGCTCGATGCCGTCCAACTCGAAGAAGTTCGCGACGACTTTCCGATTCTCAGCCAAACCGTTCACGGTAAACCGCTGGTCTATTTCGACAATGCTGCGACGTCACAAAAACCCCGGCAGGTCATCGAAGCGCTGAACGATTATTACCGGCGTTACAACGCCAATGTCCACCGCGGCATTCACGCGTTGGCTGAGCGCGCCACGCGCGAGTATGAACTCGCCCGGCAACGGATCGCGAAATTCATCAACGCGCCGGCTCCGGAAACCGTCATTTTCACACGCGGCACCACCGAATCCATCAATCTCGTCGCGTACTCGTGGGCGCGCGCGAATCTCAAAGCCGGCGACGAAATTCTGATCACGTGGATGGAACACCACAGCAACATCGTGCCATGGTATCAAGTTGCCACCGCGACCGGCGCTGTCATCAAGCGCATGGAATTAAATCCCGACGGCACGCTCGTCATGCCGGAGATCAGCCCGCGCACCAAACTCGTTGCCGTCACGCATTGTTCGAACGTTCTCGGCACGATTAACCCGATCCGTCAACTCGCCGACGCTGCCCACAAAGTCGGCGCGTTGATTCTAGTGGATGGCGCGCAAGCTGTGCCGCATTTGGCGGTGGATGTGCAAGCACTCGACGTGGATTTCTATGTATTCAGCGGCCACAAGATGTGTGGCCCGACCGCGTCTGGCATCCTGTACGGCCGCCGACAACTGCTCGAAGCCATGCCGCCATTCATGGGCGGTGGTGAAATGATCCGGGAAGTCCGGGCGGACGGTTTCACTTGCAACGATCTGCCGTACAAATTTGAAGCCGGCACCCCGAACATTGCCGAAGCCATCGGGCTTGGTGTCGCCGTGGATTATCTCCACAACATTGGCATGGATAAGATCCGGCAACACGAAAAAGAAATCACCGGCTACGCGCTCGACCGGCTGCAGGAGTTCGTCGAAATCAAAATCTATGGCCCGCTGGATGTGGAAAAACGCGGTGGCTTGGTGGCGTTTACTTTCAGCGACATCCACCCACATGACCTAGCAACGTTTTTTGATCAGGAAGGCATTGCCGTTCGCGCCGGTCACCATTGCGCGATGCCGTTGCACAAGAAGCTCGGCCTGACTGCCACCACGCGCGCCAGTTTTTACCTCTACAACGAGCGCGAGGAAGTGGACGTGTTCATTGCCGCGCTGCACAAGGCTAAGAAATTCTTCGGCGCCTGCCCCACCGGCCGGGCGTTTGGTTTTTAGCGCAACTCAACGCTTGCGACGGTGTTAGTGTCAGAGTAAATAAGGAACCATTATGAATTATCGAAATTTAGCTTTAGTACTGGTGGCTTCAACAGGCGTGTTGCTGAGCGGGTGTTATACGCCCGACAGCCAACCGAATCGCACGGCCAACGGCGCGTTGATGGGTGGCGCGGCCGGCGCTGGCGTGGGTGCGTTGATTGGTAATGCTGCGGGTCATAATACGGCTGCCGGGGCGGCCATCGGCGGTGTTATTGGTCTGATGACAGGGGCAATTGTTGGCAATAACATGGATCAAGCCGCGCGCGACAGGGTCCGGGCGCAAGCACCAGCTACGCTCGTACGCGTCGAGCAAGGGCAGCCACTGGCTACGGCTGACGTGAAGGCGTTGGCCAAAGCCGGGATCGGCGACGATGTTATTATCAGTCAGATTCGCAACTCTCACTCAATTTATCATCTCAGCACCGCCGAGATTATTGACCTGAAAGATGCCGGTGTGAGTCCCAAGGTTATTGATTTCATGATCAATACCCCGACGACTGTGACCGCAGTACCGGCACCGGCGCCAAACACAGTGGTCATGGAAGCGCCGCCGGCAACAGTTTATCAGGAAACGATCTATCCAGCGCCGGGTCCAGATTATGTTTGGGTTGATGGCTGCTGGACGTGGTACGGCGGGCGGTGGTGTTGGGTGCATGGTCACTGGGCCTATCCGCCATACCGTGGCGCGTACTGGCACGGCGGATATTGGGAACACCGCGGTGGCCGGCACGTGTGGGTTGGCGGTTACTGGCGGTGATTGGGTGTTGAAACTTACCGTTGCCAACGCGATTTGAAGCGGTGGCCAACTTGGCCGCTACCATGGCGCGGTTTATCTTGTGCGGGCGTTTGTGATTGCCGCTGCTGTTGTCTGGGCTGATGCCGGCGCTCATCGTCATGAACTCCCGGCGGCGTGGCAACACTGTAGTCAAATCCTTCCGCCCGTTTACGGACGATTCCGCGACCGATAAACCGTTCCAACGCTTTCAACGCGCCGAAGTCTGCCGGCGTGATGAAGCTAATGGCGTCGCCAACAGCGTGAGCGCGACCGGTGCGGCCGATGCGGTGGACGTAATCCTCGGAATGCATCGGGAAATCGTAGTTCACCACGTGCGAGATGCCGTCCACGTCAATGCCGCGGGCGGCGATGTCGGTGGCCACGAGCACGCGGACGGCGCCGGACTTGAAATCCTTCAGGGCGCGGAGGCGTTGGGCTTGGGAACGGTTGGAGTGGATCGTCGCCGTCCTGATGCCTTTGCGTTCCAGGCTGTTTGCCAGCCGGTCGGCAATGTGTTTCATGCGAACGAAGACGAGCACGATGTTGAGTTGCGGGTTCGCCAGTAAATGCACGAGCAAGTCGGTCTTCAAGTGCTTCGGCACTTCGTAAACGAGTTGCGTTACGGTCTCGGCGGGATTGGCGCGGCGACCGATCTGAACGACTTTGGGTGAATGTTGAAACTCGCGGGTCACCTGTTCGATCTCGCGGGAGAGCGAGGCCGAGAACAGCATGGTCTGGCGTTTCACCGGCATCAGTTTCACAATGCGGCGGATGTCCGGCAAGAATCCCATGTCGAGCATCCGGTCGGCTTCGTCCAGCACGAGAAATTGCAGTCCCGTAAAATCCCCAAACCGACGGCCCATCAAATCCAGCAACCGGCCGGGCGTGGCGACGACGATGTCCACGTTGGTATGCAACGCTTGAATCTGCGGGCGTTCGCTGACGCCGCCGTAAACCGTCGCCATGCGCAAGGGGAGATGTCGGCCGTAGGCGCGGATATTCTCTTCGATCTGGACGACCAGCTCCCGGGTCGGTGCCAAAACCAACACGCGGATGCCGCGTTTCTGCCCGGCGTGGATCATGCCGGCCAGTTTGCACAGAATCGGCAGCGTGAATGCCGCCGTCTTGCCGGTGCCGGTCTGCGCAATGCCAATCAAATCTTGTCCCGCAAGAATCAACGGGATGGCTGCCGTTTGAATCGGAGTCGGTTCTGTGTAACCGGCTTCGGAGATGGCTTTCAGAATATTAGTATCAAGACCGAGTGCGCGAAATGGCATAGCTAAGCACTATAGCCCCAAACCCGCTCAACCACACGCTTTATTGCGAACCCAGCCACACGACCGGTGTCAGACTGTCGCAATGCAGTTCTGTTGACACAGCACGGGCAGGTCAACACGACACACTAATAACACGCCGCTGGTTCGACGATTTTTCAAAAATATCGGTCTGATCGTGGGTTGCGAAAATATCCGAAAATCTGGCACCGGCATTGCTAAACAGGATTCTTGGCAGAACAAACAACTAAACCAGAAAGGAGACAGTCATATGGCACTAATCCGTTGGACCCCACAAGCGAACCTCTGGGAGCCATTCTCCGGCTTGGCTGACATCCAAGAGGAGATGAACCGGTTGTTCGATACGTCGTTGCGGCGCGGACGGCGCACGCCAGACGCGGAGTATTACGCACCCTGCGACCTCTACGAGGAGAAGGACAAACTAGTCGTTCGTATCGACTTGCCGGGCCTGCGCAAGGAGGACGTGAAGGTCAGCCTGCAAGAGGGCGTCCTGACGATTCGGGCTGACCGCAATGTCGAGCTACCCCATGACGCGAACGTTTATACGCAGGAGCGCGTTTCAGGAACCTTCACCCGCGCCGTTCAATTGCCGGTCAGCGTTGACGCCGGCAAGGTGGACGCGAACGTCCGCGACGGTGTGTTACAGATCACGCTTCCCAAGAGCGAAGAAGCCAAGCCGAAGCAGATCGAAGTCAAAGTCGGCTGAGGCAAAATTGTGCCGCGGGGAGGCGCGTCAGACGGCGCGCTTCCCCATGCGGGCAATGTCGAGAAAGTGGAAAATCACTCCCCGGCAGTCTTCACCCCGAACCGGAGGACGACGTGGCCGAAGTCGAGGAAGTGTTGGCCGTCTTTGGAGCGGTAGGCGGGCGCGATTTGATAGACGCGTCCCTTGCCTTGCACGACCAGACCGGCATCGACCAATCCCGTCATCTGCTTTACGGCCCCGGACACACCCGTGTTGAGCAGTCGGGCGATGTCGCCAGCGGCTTGGCCTTCCTTCATCAGCTCATTGAGAATAAGCCATTTTTGCCAACTGCCAAGGATGGGAACCAACTTCGCATAATCAGGGATCGGGATGTTCGACGGTGCTTGAATTGGTATGGTATCACTCATGATTTTGCATTATTACGCCTGATTTCACATATTTGACAAGCAAAATATGTCCATCGACCGCCCTTAACGATTCGGTTGCGGACCTATTCTTGTCGTGCACCGCCCTAAACAATTCATCAACGACCCTAAATATGTCATCCACCGCCCAGAATAATTCGCCTACCGCCTCTAACAAGTCATCCACAGCCCATAATTACTAGTCAGCGGTCCTTAACTATCCGATAACAACCCTCTACTATCCGTCAACCAGTAGTTTTCAGCGATTGAAAACGTCCTACGGGCAGTCAGTTGGAATCTGACGATAGAGCGCCGCAGAGGATGCTCACGATGCCGAGGCCGATCGTTCCGTACCAGCCAATGCCGGCGTGTTCGCCCAGAAATAAGACTGAGACCAGCGTGGCGGTTAAGATGCCGGTGATTCCGCTGAGCGTGAAGACCACGCCGGCCGGCGCGCTAGCGCATTTTGCTACGAGCGCCATTCCAATGATGGACCCGAACGCCGCCACAATGCCAAACCCAACCATGGCGCTGACCGCCAGATTCGGGTTGTGGTGCCAGAGCAGATCCGCCAGCGCCGCGAGAAAACAGGTCGTGTACATGATCGGCAGGAAGAGATTGTTATCGCGGGAGGTCTGGACGGGTTGAGCGGGGCCGGCGGTCATGCCCAAGGTTTTAAGCGCAATGCTGTTCAAGCTGTTCAACATGAGCGCCGCCACGAGCACCGCGCCGTATCCCAGCGTGCTTGCCAGTGAGGCGAGCGTGGCGCCACCATGGGAATTGGTCAGCGCGCTGACCACCACGCAGCCAACCCCGGCGGCCAGCGCCACAAGCTTCAAGAGCGTCAGCCGTTCCTTGTAACGGATGGCGGAATAGAAGCTGACCGGGATAAACCCCATTGACGTTGCGCACCAGACCGGTGACAACGGTCCGAGCTGTAGTGCCAGGCCAATGCCGCGAATCGTCAGATATTGACTGAGCCCGGCGGCAATGCCCCACCACCAAACCCGCAGCGGGATCGGGGCTGGCTGGCGGCGGTGAAATTGTTTGCCGGCAAAGACCAAGCTTCCCACGCCAGTGCTGACCAGCATGATTTCGATGGGCTGGACACCGGCCTTCTGCCCAAGGCCAAACGCCACGCCAATCACTGCCAGGCTCATGCCTGACAAGATGGACAGCACAATGGGACGCGAGTGTTGCAAACCTAGATTCCTTTCGCCGGTTTATTCGACGGGCAGTTCGATCGGCAACTTGCTGGCGCACCGCTTCCCATTCACGACCAATCGCCGCAGGCCATTGATCGGCGGGACATGGAGCAAGATCTTGCTGGGTGTCGCGCCCTTGCGAAACGCTGGCTTGAACGTCACGTGCAAAGTCTGGCCGTTTGCCGACACTTTTGTTTGCAATGTTACCGGGCCAAACTCGGTGGGTATCTTCTCAAAGGCGGCGACAGCAGCCGGCTTCAACCACGCCAACGGCATCAGGCGCAACAAGTGCAATTCGTTTTCCACCAGTTCGTCATCAATCACGGCCAAGCGGGAGAGATAGATGGCCAGCGGCGCGGTGAATGCGTTGCCGGTAATGCCGCCGCGGGTTTCGCAGGACACGCGCGTTTTGCGGGAGATGCTGCCGGCGAAGATGCTGTACAGACCTTCGAGGAATTTCGCCCGGTCGCCTTGCTGCCATGTGTGAAACAGGTTCCACGAGTAGCATGGCTCGCAGCTCGACATCTCGCGATCCAACACCGGCACCTGCCAGCAGTTGGCATCCCGGCGGTAGAACTTCCGTTGCGGACCTTCCCGGAACCAACGCCGCACATCGTCCAGCAACGGGTCGCTCGCCGGCATCAGACCGGCAAATACGAGAAACAGCGGGCCGGTATCGAGATAGAACGCGTTGCGCGTCTCTTGCCGCTCATCGCCAGCCAACGCGGTCGGCACCAACACGCGTTTCCGTCCGCGCGCGTCCGTCCAGCGTGGCATCTTCCGGCACTTGTCGCGCAACGCGCGCAGAAACGCCGCGTGAGTTTCGTTCGCCTCCGTCGCAAATTCCGCCGCGCGCGGATGGCCCAACCGGCGCAAGATCTTGACCGCCTCGACCAGCCCTTTGTAGTTCCAGCCGATGCTCCACAATGCTTGAATCTCGGTTTTGCAATCCGTGGCCACCGCCGCCGGCAAGACGCCGGGGTAACCGCCGTGACCGGTCTTGGTGCGCGCCGCTTTCATCCACTCGCAGGACTTGACGATGCAGTCCGTGAAACGTTTGGTGAACTCCTGATTGCCGGAGAGCAACGCGTGTCGACAAATCGTCCAGAGCACCGCGCCGTTGTCCGACAGCCAGTCGATGGATTTGTAAAGCGCGGGAGTCGACAGGTATCCCGGATGGAGTTCGTACGCCGGGCCGGGCGGCACGACTGTGCCTTGTTCCTCGCGAAAGATTTCGAGGTAACGTTCAACCATCGTGTGGTGGCCCAGCGTGTCCATCATCATGATGAAATCCATTGCGACCGGCGTGGTCCAAAGATCGGCGTACGTCCACGAGCCGTTGATTTTGCAGTATTTGCCGGTGGCGGGATTCTTTTCCGTCAGCACGTTGCTGATCCGGACGCTCTGCCGAATGATTTCGTTCACGTCCGCTTCGGGCACGGCGAACCGCGTTGGCACGGTGGTGATGCGCTTCCAGTATTGCCGGGACTGACGCAATGCCCGGTCGTAACCGAGCTTTAATTCAGCATCCAACGTTTGCCGGGCGCACGGCAACATCGGTACAAGAAGATCCACGAAAGCACCGCGGCGCGCTGGCAACTGGAGGTGAAGTCGGGTTTCCCGCTGATCCTTGCCCGGGCGGAAGAACTGAATTTCCGAACAGAATTTGCCCGGGGCCACGGCCAAGCGAACTTTGCCGTTCGGTTCCACGATCCGACAGCCATGACCGGGCTTAGCTGGTTGCGAGTCGCACCGCAGCTGGCGCGGGTATGCCGCCGATTCCGGATGGCGTCGGATGTTGTCGCGCATGCTCATGGTTGTCGTCAGGTGCGGAGTTTCAAGCAACAGATTAAAACCGTGGACCGGCTCCAAGGGCAGAGCAGCACACAATTCGTGAATGCTCAGGCGCATCCACGCAAACAACGGCTCGATCCCGGTCTGCACATCTGCACCGCCGGGAATATGCGCAAAGACTTCCGAACGCAGCAGCAATCCATCCTTCGACCACTCGGTCCAGATGACCGGTGCGGCATCCTCATTCCAACCCTGATTGACCATGCCATCGTCATGGTTCAGCCAGGCACTGCTCCAATCCTGCCAAAAATTGGGCTTCGCGACAAAATTCGGCGTGAGCGAAAGCTGCAACCCTTGTCCCGCCCACTGCTCGGTGCGGCGATTCATATCCGGCTTGGCCAGTAGCGTCCCGTTCCACAGCACGTTGAACCGGAGCATATGGTCCTTCCAGCCGACCGGCGTCCAGATGTTAGGCAAATCATTCCACCATTGGCAGGCTGTTTGGAAGTCTGGCTCCGGCACAGTCGGTTGTTTCATTGTCATATTAACTAAACGTTGTATCAATT
>Ga0209697_10006343_pt1 | contig 14353 bp, 10 predicted proteins | sample AliMusrvi5mmetaG_FD_184115 | JGI IMG/M metagenome (GOLD analysis project Ga0209697, IMG submission 184115) | Freshwater lake bacterial and archeal communities from Alinen Mustajarvi, Finland, to study Microbial Dark Matter (Phase II) - Alinen... | ecosystem: Environmental > Aquatic > Freshwater...
GTACAATAGCAACCGTCACGAGAGCCCCAGCGACTTCTTCGGCATGCCCGTCTTCCAAAACAACCGCCTCTACGCTGCCGGCGGCGGCGACATCTGGTGGGGGAAGAACGAGGCCTGGCTCAAGTGCATTGACGCCACCCGCACCGGCGACAACACCACCAACGGCCTGGTATGGTCTTACCCACTGCAAAAGCACGTAATGTCCACACCGGCGGTCTATCACGGCCTTGTCTTCATCGCCGATTGTGGCCACACCCTTCACTGCGTGGACGCGGACACGGGCAAAGCCTACTGGACCCATGAACTGCAAGGCGAGGCTTGGGCCTCCCCCCTGGCTGCCGATGGCAAAGTCTATCTCGGCACGCGTAGCGGAGCCTTTTACGTCTTCGCTGCGAGCAAAGAAAAGAAGGTCCTCAGTACAATAGACCTCGGCCGCCCCATTAGCTCGACCGCCGTCGCTGCGAATGGAGTGCTCTACCTGACCACGATGACTCATCTGTATGCCTTGCGGCAGGGGACCGGAGCGCCGTAGCCAGCGGCTCCAGCTTGGCACACTGGCGCGGGGCTTCGCTTGCCGACGCAATCCATCCTCCATCCTCAGGTCGTCGAAGCGCCTCGGTTGCTATGTCAACGGCACCGGAATGGCCCACGACGATGCTCCGGGTGCACATCGGCACCCCCACCAGCGCGCGGACATTCGTGTCCAATGCCACTAGGATTTGACCCTCCTCATCCCGGATGAAGACGTCCAAACCTGGCGGCATCAGTGCGAGGTCGTGCGCTAGGTCCTCCGTCACCAACCGGTCAGACTCTTTTACCGCTTTACCCAGTCCGAGCCAACTGGCACATACTCCGAGATACTCTTATGCGAACTGTCCCTTTGTCCCTGAGCTTCACCGCATTGCTAGCGGCCGCAAGTTGCACTCAACCGCGACCTGCTCCCGATCAGGCTGCGGCGCCACTCTCAGTGCCCGGCTCTTCAGTAGCCAGATCCTCTGTTCCCACACCTGGCGCCAACTCACTTCCGGAACTGCCCGGCAAGCGGCCGGACGGCTCAGTACTCCTCCCGAATCAATGGTCGCTTAGGCCAGCGGGGAAGCAGGTTGAGCTGGGTGATTTCCCGGTCAACGTAGCGGTGCATCCGGACGGGCGCTTCGCGGCGGTCTTGCACAGTGGTTACGGCGCCCACGAAATCCTGGTGGTGGACATCGCGTCGGCTGAAGTTGCCTCGCGCACCCGCGTGCATGAGACCTTCTACGGGCTGGAATTCTCGAAAGACGGCCGGCAGCTCTTTTGCAGCGGCGCTGGTGATGAGGTGGTGCACTCGTTTGAGTTCCAACAGGGGCGTCTGACCAATCACCACGCGCTCAAACTGCGCGACCCCAAACAACGCGCCGTGCCGGCCGGTCTGGCGGTTGGCGCCAACCCACCGCGGCTGTTCGTGGCCAACGTCTGGGGCAACCGCGTGACGCGTCTGGAGCTTCTGCCACAGCCGGAGGTGGCGGATATTCTGTTGGGAACAAATGTTGGGACGTTTCAGGCTCCACGAGCCGGGGCGGCGAGCGACTTTGACACCCAAGCCGCGACCAAACGGGATGAGGCCACTCTGTATCAAGTAGGACCGGATGGCGCGTTCCCATACGCGTGCCGGCTGGACGAACAGCGGCAGCGGCTCTATGTGAGCTTATGGGCACAGGCGGCGGTGGCGGTCATTGACTTGAAATCCAGCCAGGTGGTCGCGCATTGGCAGGCCCAGGAACATCCGTGCGAAATGGCCCTGACGCGCTCGGGCAAGCGCCTGTTCGTGGCCAACGCAAGCCGCAACACGGTAACGGTGCTGGACACGGATTCGGGCCGCGCGCAGGAGACCATTTGGGCGGCGCTCTACCCGCAAGTGCCTCCCGGTTCCACGCCCAACAGCCTCGCGCTCTCGCCCGACGAGAAGACGCTGTATGTCGCCAACGCCGATAATAACATCGTGGCGGTCTTTGATGTGAGCACCCCGGGCAAAAGCCGCTCGCTGGGTTTCATTCCGGTGGGCTGGTACCCCACGTCGGTCAGGGTGACCCCAGACGGCAGGCATCTGCTAGTAGCCAACGGCAAAGGAATCACACCCAAAGCCAACCCTCTCGGGCCGCAGCCCGACGGCAAACCCAGGTCCGGCTCCGCGGTGCAATACATCGGTGGGCTCTTCCAGGGCACCTTGAGCATCATTGACCTGCCGCCACGCAAGCAGTTCGACCTGCAATTGGCCGCCTACACGGCGCAAGCCTATCGCTGCACACCGCTCAACTCTGACGCGAGTGTGTCAGCTCCCCGGCTGGCGGATAATCCCATACCCCGCAAACTCGGCGATGCCAGCCCCATTAAATACTGCCTGTACATCATAAAAGAAAACCGCACCTACGACCAGGTCCTGGGCGACCTGCCGCAAGGCAACGGCGACCCGAAACTCTGTCTCTTCCCGGAACGCGTCACGCCCAACCTCCACCAGCTTGCCCGTGAGTTCGTCCTGCTGGACAATTTCTACGTAAATGCGGAAGTCAGCGCTGACGGCCACGAGTGGAGCATGGGCGCTTATGCGACGGATTTCGTCGAGAAGATGTGGCCACTCGATTACGGCCACAATAGCTCGAAGAAGTTCCCTTACCCGTCTGAAGGCGTTTTCCCCATCGCGTTCCCCGCGGGCGGGTACCTCTGGGACCGCGCACGAGAGGCGGGAGTGAGCTACCGGAGCTACGGCGAGTTCGTCGCCGTCGGCGCCTCCACCAATTCCCCCGGCACCGCGCGCGTCCCGGCCCTGCGCGGTCACATAGACGAGTGGTATCGCGGTTGGGATTTGGATTACCCGGACGTTAAACGAGCAGCGCGTTTCATCGCCGAATTGAAGCGCTTCGAGGCGGCCGGCGACATGCCCCGCCTGCAAATCCTCCGCCTCCCCAACGATCATACGCACGGCACGACCACCGGGCGCCGCAGTCCGACTGCGTACGTCGGCGACAACGACCTCGCGCTGGGCCAACTCGTCGAAGCCGTCAGTCGCTCCAAGTTCTGGCCCCAGACGGCGATCTTCGTGATCGAAGATGACGCGCAGAATGGCCCTGACCATGTAGATGCGCACCGAACGACCGCGTTCGTCTTCAGTCCCTACACGCGACACGGCGTTGTGGATTCCACGATGTATTCCACCGCGAGCATGTTGCGGACGATGGAACTTATCCTCGACCTCAAGCCGATGTCGCAGTTCGATGCCGCGGCGACGCCGATGTTCAACTCTTTCCAGGCTAAGCCCGACCTGCGGCCTTACGACGCGCTACGGGCGAACGTGGACCTGGAGGAGCGAAACACCGCCCACGCCTGGGGCGGCCAGATTAAGATGAACTTCGCCCGGGAAGATGCGGCGGACGACCTGCTGCTCAACGAAGTGGTGTGGCGCTCGGTGCGTGGAGAAGCCAGCCCGATGCCGGCTCCCGTCCGCGCGGCTTTCGTTTTCGAGCACCGGAGCGACAAGGATGCAGACTGAGGCTCATTTGAACTAGCCACAGCCTCTTTCATTTCGCTCGGGTACTCGTCAGCGCTGGGCCTGTCAGTCACGCGCGCGATCTTGCCATCCAGTCTTATCGAGTGGGTGAGCCAGTGAGAGCCAATGCCACATAAAAGCAAAAGGTGAAGAGGAGGAGCAGAACCACCGCCAGCATCATCAACTTCTGTACTTCTTCTCCTTCTGTTTCCTGGACAGCGTTATGAGGATGAGCAGCGCGAAGGTATCCCAACACTTTCTTCTTCTCATGCTCAGTCAGGCGATTAAATGCCTCAAGAGCCTGTGCCGGTTTGGAAGTCGTCTTCGATTCAGCAGCGTCTGGCCCGAGAGTTGTCGAGGTGAAGGTCCTGGGCAACGATGTTGGCAATACCACATCGAAGTCAGCATAATGCACGCCCAGCGCCTCTCTTGGATAATGGTATCTTCGCTCCCGGTGAAGCCCGCCGTGACCCTGACTGGTGTTCGGTCCTGGCATCGGCTTCGTCGGACTAAGCCCCGCGGCGGGACGCTGCTGCCTGCATAGATGCATCACGAGGCAATTTGTGCCCTCAGCGGGCGGTGGTCAACCACAAACCAGCGGATAATTCTCGCCGCGAAAACCAGCAACAATCACAAGCAAGCCCTGTGCCCACACGCTTCGGTAAAGCTACCACAACACACCATCTGGGAAACTCGCCTAATTCCAGATCGGCGCGAACTTTCCCGGGCTAGCGTCAATTATCTGAAACGCCTTCTTATAATATTCAAGCAGTTCAGAGACGGCCTTAAATGTCTGTGAATTCGGCTTACTGATCTTCTGGTATTCTTCGCGTCGCAAGATTTCGCCACAGTGTTTGCACTTGATTGCGTCATCCTGGATTTCCTCTTTGCAGAATAGGCATTTGCTCATAACAATTGTGTTCCCTTCTTCATCGGTTAAGCGTCGCGCTTCGAACGTCGTAGCCCGACAATGAGCAGGGGACCGGAAAGTGCTGCTCTGGTAATGTTCTACGTATCTGACTTCCGCATCTCCACTGAAGCGAAGCACTTTGTATGCCCATTCGAAGCGGAGGCAACGAGTTGACCGATGTTCCAACTTTGAAGCGTGAAGTTGGGCAAGCGTGCGGAAGTCCCGCTGCAAACAGTGTCTGGGACCAATGGCATTTGTACGCGAATAGAGCATTGTCTCAATTTCACCCACACCATTATGCCCGCTTCGGGCTACCCCCATCCGGCCAAACTGCGTGAATGCCGAGATCCAGGGCGCCGGGTCACGCAAGATAATCCTCGAAATGCGCTGCGGAACGGCGCAAGGTTGGCGTCGGAAAGCAGAGCAAATGGCATTAGCGAGCAGTCGAATTCCCAGGCCCAGGAGCCACCAACACGAAGCCGGGGGTGCTGCCCCAGAGCCTGTGGGCAGGAAGCCCTGGTCGCCGGCAGCCGTCCGATTGAGCGCGGCGGCATCGCATTTCCATGAGTATGGATTGGTTTCGGATTTCCGGTATAGCCCATCTGCGTTTATCTGCGTAATCTGCGGTCAACCTCCGTTGCGTCCTTCGCGTCCTTCGCGTGAGCCTTGGTTTCGGGTTTCGGGGTTCGGATTTCCGACTCCTCCGGGTTGCGCATTTCGAGTCTCTGCGATTCCGTCACACGCGTTCCAATTGATCAAACACAGCTCCATGCGTTCGCCGCTCAGCATCCTGAGGGCTTTCTTCGGCGCCCCGTGGCTAGTCCTGCTCGCGAGTTGTTTGGCTGCTTCCTCTTGGGCTGCCGAGCTATACGTCCGCCAGTCAGGCTGGGTGGAGACCTTGCTGACAGCGCGGGCTGCTCTGGCCGGGGCTGGGCTTTCGGACTATGAGCAGGCAAAAGCCGCTGGACCGGTCTGGTTCCGGCTGAAGGACGATTTCCCGGTGCAATGGGATTGGGCTTTGCAGGACGCCGGCAACGAATTCGCAGATTGGCTCAGGCCGGCAGGCGCGCCGGGCTTCGATCGGCGGATGGCTGAAAAGGTAGTTGCCGAACTGGGAGACGCGGGCGGAGCGCTCCGACAGGAACTGGACCGGCCACCCCAGGCGGGATCCTCAGTCAACGACGGCCACTTGCTGGAGCTTTATGTGAAGGCGTGCGAGCAACGCCGGCAGCAGCGGCTCAAGACCCTGCTAGCCAAGACTCCGAGAATCATCTTCACGAAGCACCATACCATTCGGCCGTCGTTCTTCGCCTACACCGAGGGGCAGTCGGACGCGCAGGATGAGCGGCACTTTCTCCCGAACTCGGAGCTCTGCGTGTTGGAGATGGAAGGGCTATACGGCAAGGTGCGCGCGCTGGTGTCCGATCCCAACGGAGCCATCCGCGACCCGGCGGTATCGTGGGACGGTCAACATGTCCTGTTCGCGTGGAAGAAATCGCTTAACGAAGATGACTACCACCTCTACGAGCTGAATGTCACCTCCAACGCGGTGCGCCAGATTACTTCGGGCCTGGGCTTTGCGGATTACGAACCGGCCTATCTGCCCAACGGCGACATCATTTTCGCCTCAACGCGTTGCGTGCAAACCGTGGATTGCTGGTGGACAGAGGCCAGCAACCTCTACACTTGCAGCCCGGATGGGCGTTATCTGCGCCGGTTAGGGTTCGACCAGGTGCACACGGTCTATCCGCAAGTGATGGATGACGGCCGGGTGATCTACACCCGTTGGGACTACAACGACCGTGGCCAGATCTTCGTCCAGCCGCTGTTCCAGATGAACCCCGACGGCACGGGCCAAACGGAGTTCTACGGCAACAATTCATGGTTCCCCACCACCATCGCTCATGCGCGCGGCATCCCGGGCACGCAGAAGGTCCTTGCTATCCTTTGTGGCCACCACACGCCGCAGGCCGGAAAACTGGCGGTCATTGATCCGGGCAAGGGTCGGCAGGAGAACACCGGCGTCCAACTCGTCGCGCCGGTCCGTGACACACCGGCAGAGCACACCGACGCCTATGGGCAACATGGCGAGCTTTGGCAGTACCCGTATCCATTGAACGAGCAGGAATGTCTGGTCACCTACGCGCCACTGGGCTGGGACCAGCCCGAGCGGCAACGGGGTGACGCAGATTTCGGCATTTACTGGATGGACTTGGCGGGTCACCGGGAGCTGCTGGCGTCCGACCCACGCATGCCCTGCAACCAACCAGTCCCGTTGGTGGCCCGGCCGCGCCCCTTGATGTGGGCGAACCGCGTGGATTACACCCAGACCAGTGGCACGTTTTACGTGCAGGACGTTTATATCGGTCCCGGGCTGGCCGGGGTCGCGCGCGGCACGATCCGGAAGCTACGCGTGGTGGCACTCGATTCCCGCGCGGCGGGCATTGGTCAGAATGGCAGCCAAGGCCCGGGAGGCGGCGCTCTTGCCAGCACCCCCATCTCGATCGGCAATGGAGCCTGGGATGTCAAGACGGTCCTGGGTGAGGCCAAGGTGTATGAGGACGGTTCAGCCCTGTTTATCGCCCCGGCTCGCAGGCCTGTCTATTTCCAGGCGCTCGACGAGCGTGGCCGCGCGGTGCAGACCATGCGGAGCTGGAGCACGCTGCAGCCCGGCGAATACGGCGCTTGTATCGGCTGCCACGAGCACAAGAACACGGCGCCCCCGGCGCGGGATTATGCATTCAGTCAGGCAATGAAAGCTGGGCCACAAACGCTAGAGCCGTTCCACGGCCCCCCACGGGGATTCAGTTTTCCCAAGGAAATCCAGCCCATTCTCAACCGCCACTGCATCCGCTGCCACAAGGACCGCCAACCGATCCAGGCGCTGGTTCAGGGCGAGGTCCGCCAACCACTCCTCGCGAAAGCTCGGCCTGACCACAACGCAGGCGACGGACTGAAGGACGAGCTTGCCTTCAGCCTGCTCGGGGAGGTCACGGTGGACCGCACCGCAAAGCGAAAATGGAGTGACGCCTACCTGGTTCTTACGCAAGCCGCGGCCGCAACTCCTGACGGGCCGTTCCAAGGGAACTGCCAGGGCCGGTTGGTCAATTGGATCAGCGCGCAATCCGTGCCCGAGCTCCTGCCGCCCTATTCCGCGGGTGCGGCCCGAAGCGAGTTGCTGACCCTGCTCGACAAGGGCCACCAGGGTGTCAAGCTGTCCCGTGAGGAGCTGGACAAGATCGCGTGCTGGATTGACCTGCTGGTGCCTTATTGCGGCGACTACCGCGAGGCCAACGCCTGGACCGAGGAAGAGATGAAGAAGCACGAGCGCTACGCCGAGAAGCGGCGGCAAATGGAGGAAGTCGAGCAGCAGAACATTGACGCCCTGCTTGGCCGTAACGAGCCCGCACGCGGCTCCCGCCGAGGCGGGCCGATGATGCAGCGCGGTTATTGAAAGATGAAAAGCACGTCGCTTTGGCACGGCGCGGGCGAGCCGTCACCAAAGTAGCGCAGAGTTGCACTCTGCTGTATCGCGGATTTGCAGTCCGCCATCGGTCCGTTCCTTCCGGCACCGCTCGCTGATCGGACGTTCCGCCGACTGCAAGTCGGCGATACAGCAGATTCAGACCTCAGTAAAACCGCCTATTGGGGAGAAGAACAACCGCCAGTTTGATACTGACAGACCTCCGTGCAGGCACCTAAATCCGACCTGAGAAAACCCTAGATCTAATTCCACCAACAATCGCAAGGCATCTCCCTCGCTCTTTGCGTAAGTTGCTGCCCATCAGGGTGTGATCTTGAAAAGTGAGGGAGACCCCTTGCGATTGTGCGGATCTCGATTTGGCCTTCTGGCAATAAGAAATCGGGTCGCCGGCTGAGGCCTGAACCTGGCCGTCCCGGCGGACTGGGCACGCGCCCCATCCGCCCCGGCACCACCCCGGAGCCGGGCCGGGCTCAGGCCCAGTGCAAGCCTGGGCCTAGCCAAGAGGTAGCCAACCGGTAGGCAACCGCTCCGATGTGGATGGGATCCACATCGGAGCGGTTGCCTACCGGTTGGCTAGTGGTTGGCTACTAATACGCCTGGAGGGGGCTTAAGGGCGGCCTGGAGGTCGTGGGGAGCGAGCTTGGCTCAGGCGCGGGAATCGGGGCCTGCCAGTTCGGTGATTTGGACGCAACGGGGCCACCCTCCCACCTTGGCTCCGAGACCGTTGACAGGCCCGAGCTCTGGCTGGTCTTTAAGTAAACGCCATTCGGACCAGGGCCCGGTGAGGACTGGCATCTCGTAGAAAAACGGACGTTCAACTTGCGAATGGTTTTGAGGAAAAATCCCCGCTTTACTGAGGTCTGAGATTACAAATCTGCGCTACGTGGGCGGCGGCCTCGTGTAAGATCTCGACGCTTGGCCGGTCCCCTGCGTGCCTCGCCCCCCGCGACCAAGTCAGGAATCGCCAAATACTGCCGCGCGTTTGCGTAGCAGATGTTCCGGATCATTGGGCCAAGGAGCATTTCGTCGTTGGGAATCTCCCCATTCTCCACGTCCCGCCCGATGAGGTTGCAGAGCACCCGCCGGAAATACTCGTGCCGCGGGTAGGACATGAAGGAACGCGAGTCGGTCACCATGCCGACGAACCGGGAGAGCAGACCCAGATTCGAGAGCGCGTTGAGCTGCCATTCCATTCCTTCCTTCTGGTCCAGGAACCACCAGCCCGAGCCCAGTTGAACCTTGGCCGGAATGTCACCCGGGAAATTGCCCAGCATCGTGGCGAAGAGATAGTTATCGGCCGGGTTGCTGTTGTAGATGATGGTTTTGGGTAGCGCCTGCTCGCGGTCAAGCGCATCCAGGTAAGCCGAAAGCGCGGTGCCTTGTGGATAGTCCCCGATGGAATCAAAGCCCGTGTCGGGGCCAAGCTCGCTCAGCAGGCGGGTGTTGTTGTTACGCAGCGGACCCAAATGAAGCTGCTTGGTCCAGCCTTTGGCCGCGTCCAGCATTCCAAAGAAAACCATCATGAACGCGGCGAATTGGCCGTGTTCAGCGGGAGAGGCCGCCCTGCCCCGCCGAGCCCGGGCGAAGATGGCCGCTGCGGCGCCCTGCGAACAGAAGTGGGCATAGCACTGCGTTAGCCCGTGGTCGGAGAGACGGCAGCCGTGCGCGTGGAAATACTCATGCCGCGCTCGCAGGGCTTCGAGAAAATGCGAGAGATCCCGGACGTCTTTATTAGCCGCCTCTTCCAGGCACTTGACCCAGGCATTGAACTGGGCCGGCAGGTGTACCGCCAGCGCTTTGTCCGGCCGGAAGGTCGGCAACACCCGAGTCGCCAGGCCGGAAACCGCCAGCGCCCGGTGATGTGCCAGGTTATCGGTCGGATCATCGGTGGTGCACAAGGCGGCGACGTTGAACCGTTTGAGGATGCCCTGCGCGCTCAGTTCCGGCGTGGCCAGTTGTTGGCCGGCCTTCTTCCAGATGCGCTCCGCGCTCTTTTCATCGAGCAATTCATCAATACCGAAGTAGCGCTTGAGCTCCAGGTGGGTCCAGTGGTAGAGCGGGTTGCGCAAAGTGTGCGGCACCGTGGCCGCCCAGGCCTGGAATTTCTCGAACGGCGTGGCGTTACCGGTGCAGTAGCGCTCGGCCACGCCGTTGGCGCGCATGGCGCGCCATTTGTAATGATCACCCTCCAGCCAGATCTCGAAGAGGTTGTTGAACTGCCGGTCCTCCGCTATGTCCCGCGGTGAGAGATGGCAATGATAGTCAAATATCGGTTCGGCTTCCGCGAACTGGTGATAGAGCCGCGCCGCCTTTCGCGTTTGGAGCAGGAAGTTCTCGTGGATGAATTTCATAGTGATGGCAGGAACAGCGGCTTGATGTGCCGCGCATAGAGATTCTCGGTGACATTCCGTGACACGAAGGCTTTGGCGGTTTCCAGGGCTTCCAAATAGCACCCGCCCATCTGGGCGGCGATCTTGTAGCCCACATGGATCAACTGGCGCAGGTGCGGGTTGAAAGCCGGGTTGCGCTGGTCGTGTCGCAGCGCTGCGACGAACTGCTCCGCGCTCCATTTCAGCACTTCCCCGCCAGAAGGCAGTTTGCTCTTATCAATATCAATCACCGTCGCATAGGGCGCGCAGAGCTCATCGGCGCGAGACAAAGCGCCCGCGTAAATTTCCTTGGCCAGCGCCAGACCAGGGCCGCCGGCCTCGGCCAAACCGATTACTTCCTCCAACCAGGTCGTGCCCGCGGTCTTGAGATGCAGACCAGCCCCGAAACGGGCCAGGCCCCGCCGCATCGGCCCGTAAAGTGAGAACTTGTCGCTGCCCGAATGGACACTCAGCTTAAGCGTGGGTGGTAGGCCGTATTGCTTCACGGCAAATCCAATCACCGCCAGGTCCTCATTGAACTCCCGTTCAAACCGTTCCACGTCGCCCACATAGTCCACTCCCTTATTAAACCGCCCGGTAAACTTGGGTGCGATGGTCTGCACGGGGATCTCCTCATCGGCCAGCGCCGCCAGGATCACTAGCATCTCGGGCGGCGTTTGCGCGCTATCGGTCTCGTCCAGGGATACCTCGGTGATGAACTTCCCCTGCCCTTTCAGGCTGGCCACGTGGCGATACACCTTTCCCGCCTGCTGCACGGCCAAAAGATACTTTCCAGCCATGCGCTGCACCTCCAGCGCGTTGATGTCAAAGGGTCTCTCGACGCCGGGAATCGCTATCTTACCAACGAGCTCACCGTGCCGCGCAGTAAAAGCGGCGACGACCTCAGCGGAGGCCGGCTTGCCGATCCACTCCGCCACATCAATAGTGTAAAAGTCAGCATGGGGCAGGAACCGGTCCACGGTCCCGAGGCCGATATGGTCCGCATCAACATGATAGGGCTTTGTCCAGCCCAACTCCTTGACAGCCGCATCCACCGCCGCGCGTGTGCCGCCGGGCTCCGAGCCGATGATTACATGCTCGCGATTGGATTTGTTCCACACCGGGATGACTTCGACGCCCTCGCGTGCGGCCGCCATGCAGGCTCGCAATTGCGCCGGAGCCTGCCGCCCGAAGCGGTCCCCAACACCCAGCGAGTACTTCTCTAAGGTCAAAGATGTGTTCATAGCGGAAACAATAGGCATCAACGGCCGAGGGCTGGATATCTCCCTCAACCGATAGCTCCTTGATCTTCGGCAAGACCGCCTCAAAAATCACCAACAAAGTAACTGCCTCCTCCTCAGCAACTCTCGTTATGGGGACAGGTCGCACGGTAGGGCGCGTCACTCCGTGCGCGCCGGTCCCGGGGCCATTGCGAGCGAACGGCGCGCACGGAGTGACGCGCCCTACCCACCCGACCAGATGAGCATTGCTGGCGTATAGGCCAGCAGGCTTGCGTTCAGGCAGTCGGTTGCACACCATGCTCAGATGAACTACTCGATAAACGGTGGGAGTAGAGGATGAAAGCCGTGACATTGACGACGCGCCCTCAGCGCCGGGAGCGCATTATCAAGCAGGAGGCCGAGGGCACTGCCGTCCTGCTCAGCATGGACAGCGGGGATTATTACTCGCTGGAGGAAGTCGGGGTCCGCGTGTGGGAGTTGTGCGACGGCCGGCGAAGCGTCCAGGAGATCGCAGCGATCCTGGGCGACGAATACGATGCGGCGGCGGAGACCATCCAACGTGACCTGCTCGAACTGTTGAACGACCTGATGAATGAGAACCTTGTGGACGAAGGTACACCGGCGATGGGCCGCGGCCCAGGTGGTCTGTAGTCCGGGCCTCGTGTGGCTGTTCCTGCGCGCGGTTGGGTTCTCGGCCACGGTACCGCTGCTCATGCGGATGCGGCTTCCGGCTCTGGATCGGCTGCTGGAACGGCGGATTGCGTTGGCGTCGGCTGGCGGCGGCGATAAGAACAAGCCGGAGGAAATCGTCTCTTGTGTGGAATCGGCCCTCACCCTGGGATGGCCTCTGATTCGGCGGGGGTGCCTCACGCGCGGGTTGACGCTATACTATTTCCTGCGCCGGGCGGGCCTGGATGTGGTGCTCTGCTTTGGCACCCGCTGGCTCGATAAGCAGAAGGACCAGTTGACTGGACACTGTTGGCTGGAAAGAGGTGGCAAGCCCTATCTTGAAAGCGAAGGCTGCGAGCGGTACGCAGATCCGATTTATCGCCTGCCCGCCACGGAGTCCGTGTTGGCCGATCGGGGCTGAAGATGGAGGCATGAAAAGAAGCAATTCTCATTATCGCCCTGTCACCCCCCGCCGGGTGAGGGCACCCGGCCTACATCTCTCGCAGAATCGCCCTCTTGTAGGCCGGGTGCCCTCACCCGGCGCCCCCATCACGTCCATAACGAGAATCGCGGCATGAAAAGCCAGTCATACCTGTTCCACGGGCTGAAACTGGCCATCTGCGGCGAGGAGAGGATCCTGGCGGCCCTGGCTCGCCGATTGGGCCAATTCCCCTCCGCCGATCCCGTCCAGCCAAGCCACCTTAGGTTCGCCTTCCACGCGGTCCCGGACCCCGCCAGCCATCGGGTCAGCCTCCCGACCGGCGCTAACCGATCGGTGCTGGACCTGCCGGGGGCCCAGGCCTTGTACTTCGAGGCCACGCGCCATCTCTACCTCGACTTCTCCGGCCACGCCCGGGTGCTGTGCGATACGGAAGGCGGGGATGTCTGCGTCTCGTACCTGGAGTCCGAGGCGGACAATCCCATCTTGCTCACGCATCCGTGCTTCATCATTCCGCTGTCCGAGCTCTTGAAACGCCGGGGCCTATATATGGTGCACGCTGCCGGCGTGAGCATCGATGGCAAAGGCCTGCTCATCGCGGGCGCGTCCGGCGCCGGCAAGACCACCCTCGCCCTGGCCTTGGTCCGCGCCGGGTTTGGCTTCCTGGGCGATGACACGAACTTCCTGCGTGCCGGCCCGGACGGCCTGCGCGTGCTGGCTTTTCCGGACGAGGCGGATGTCACGCCCACCACGGCTGGTTTCTTCCCGGAGGTGCGCAGTCTCCTCGGCGAACCCGCGCCCGATGGCCGGCGGAAGCAACCCCTGAACGCGAAAAGTTGCTACGCCGTGAGCCCGAGCTGGGAATGTATTCCTGCGGCGTTGGTCTTTCCCAAGGTGGCTGCGGCTCACCAGAGCGCGCTGGCTCCGCTGTCCAAGAGCGCCGCCTTGATCGAACTGGTCTGCAACGTGGTCCGGACCGATGCCGGCCAGGCCCAAGCTCATCTGGATGCCCTGGCCGCCTTGGTGAACCAATGCCCCTGTTACCGCCTCCATGCCGGCCGCGATTTCGAGGCCCTGCCCGCCTTGCTGCGCCCACTCCTCCGCCCGGCTTAACCATTTGCCACCGCGGCCAACCTGCCAGACGGCTCAGCCTGAGCGGGTCTCTCCGCCTTGGGTTCCGGCAAGCCGACCCCGTCCCCTCTGGCCCGCCGTCTCGGGCAGTTGGTTGGAGCGCAAGAAAAAGATCGGCTGATTCAAAGTCGCGTCACACCACCTCCCATCTGCTCTCTCCCCTATCTGCCATCTGCTATCCGCTGTCGTCTTTGCCACGCATCCAGCTCATGTAACCCAAGTAACTTATGTAACGCTCAGTCACCGCTCTGTAGCCAATCACGCATCACGTTTCACGTTTCATGCATCACGGATCACGTTTTCCGTCTTCGCCGCTTCGCTGTTCCTCTCCATCAGGCTGTTTTGACAATGGACCACGATTGGGTCACAATGGGTACATGAGCGCCATAGCCAAAAGCCGTATTGACCCCGAGCTGAAACGCCAAGCTGAAGCCGTCTTGGAAGAGATCGGACTCAAACCACGAGCTGCATTGGAGCTTTTTTACAAACAGATCATTAAGCGCCGGGCGATCCCGTTCCCTGTCCAAGCAGACAGCCCGGAAGATGACGTTTTGAGCCCTGCCGCCCGCCGCAATGCGCTGGCTGATGAG
>Ga0209697_10006354_pt1 | contig 14333 bp, 9 predicted proteins | sample AliMusrvi5mmetaG_FD_184115 | JGI IMG/M metagenome (GOLD analysis project Ga0209697, IMG submission 184115) | Freshwater lake bacterial and archeal communities from Alinen Mustajarvi, Finland, to study Microbial Dark Matter (Phase II) - Alinen... | ecosystem: Environmental > Aquatic > Freshwater...
GTTCGAATACGGCATTACCCCCAACTTCGAAGTAGCGGTTTTCCAAGGATTGGTGCCGGGGGAAACGGTCTTACATGCCGAATGGGGACTCATTCAGCGCAAAGATTTCCTGCTTTCGACCGGCGTGCTGGGCATTGAACAAGGTCGAAAGCCGCAGCCTTTTCTTGAGGGCGGGTATTATCGCGATAAGTTGTTCGGCATCGCCGGTATTCAGCGGCAAGATACCGGTAGCGTCGGGGTATTCGGCTTTGGGTATCAGGCAACACCGACCACGCTGCTCACGCTCGATTACATGACCGGCGCCGACAACTTCGCGACCGCCGGCGTTACTTATGCGCTCACGCCAAACCTGTCATTCAATCCGGCGCTGTACTACGCGAATCGTGCACCGCATCGCTGTTATGGTTATGGCGTGCTGACATGGAATCTCAACATGCGCTAACGAGTTCTGATGGGTTCATATGCAAACATCGATGGATGAGCAAGCCAATATGTTGCCAACGTCACCGCGGCTCTTAGCTGTGCTGACGAGGATACGGGGATCGGCGCTCGTTGGCGTCGTTGCGCTGGCGTGCTGCGGCATTGCCGGATGGGTGACGCATATTACAGCGCTAGCCAGCATGCTTCCCGGCGCACTCCCCATGGTGCCGGTGACGATTGGCCTGCTCTTACTATTTGCCGGCGTGCTGTTCGCTTTCCCGCGCAGTGCCCTTCGTTGGCTTCCTCTCCTCTTCGCCGCGACGATTGTTAGTATATTACTCGGCGTCGGCACATTTATCTGGCGGCTCTATTTACCCTTTATGCCTTACGCCGGACTAGACATCGACGCGTTACTCCATATCTCTTCTCCCGTCAATCATATCTCTCCGGTCACGTCGTTATTCAGCATCTTTACCGGCGTCATCCTGCTGCTCCGGCTCACCCGGCGTCCACGCTTGCTGACGATTGCCGGATGGCTGGCGGTCGTCAATCTTATCGGGGCCAGCGCTTTTTTCCTGGCGTATCTCGATGGCAACCCGCTGCTCTATGGTTCGTCCATCGTTCCGATCGCGTTCCCCACGGTATTGGCATTCTTGTTGCTCAACGTGGCACTCATTTGCTCGATCGGCCCCGCAGTCGCACCGCTCTGCTGGTTTACCGATGGCACCACGCGCGCGAAACTGCTGGTGGTATTCCTACCGATCACCTTGAGTGCGCTCATCCTGGTCGGATACCTCGCGCACGTGCTCCCGACGCTGGTCACGGTCAATCCCGCCGTGCTGGACACCATTACGGCGGTGGGTATTCTCGGAACTATTGTGCTGGCAATCGCCATTGCCTCTCGCCAGGTGGGTCGCGATCTCGACCGCTCCGCGGCGGCAGTTCGCCGTTCGGAAGCCGCCTTGCGCGCGGAATCAGAACGGCTGCTGGTGACGCTGCATGCCATCGGCGATGGGGTGATCGTCACCGATGTCGATGGTTGCGTGGTCATGCTCAATCCGGTCGCGGAGGCGATCACCGGTTGGTCGCAAGCCGACGCCTGCGGTCAGATGATCTCGACGGTATTTACGATTGTCAATGAGCAAACCCAGACGCCGGCGTTCAATCCGGTGCATACGATCATTACCAGCGGCGTTGCGGTCGGGTTAGCGAACCATACGGCCTTGATCGCACGTGACGGAACGATCCGCAGTATTGCCGACAGCGGAGCGCCGATTCTGGATTTGGACGGTCAGGTCATTGGCGTCATTCTCGTCTTCCGCGATGTCACTGAAGAACGGCGCGCCGAACACGCATTGCGCGAAAGCGAGGAACGTTACTCCCAGTTGTTTTCCACGATGACCGAAGGGGTGGCATTGCATGAAATCATCTGTGCCGAAGATGGCTCCCCCTCCGATTATCGTTTCCTGGCCATCAATCCGGCCTTCGAAGCGCTCACCGGCCTCGTTGCCGAACAGACGATCGGGCGTACCGTGCGCGAACTGCTGCCGGACATCGAGCAGGAATGGATCGACCGGTACGGTTACGTGGCGCTGACCGGCGAACCGATCACGTTTACCCAGTTTGCCGAGTCGTTGGGACGCTCCTACGATGTTGTCGCCTATTCACCTCGTCACGGACAATTCGCTGCTCTCTTCAAAGATATTACCGAGCTGAAACAAACGCAAGCCGCGCTGGACAATATGCTGGTGGCGCTGACCAGCGCCAATGATGCCGAAATAAAAAAACAAAAAATGTTGCTGTCATTGCACGAGGTGCAAAATGAACTCTCGCGCCAATCCAGCGTCGAAGGCTTATGCCGGGCCGCGGTGGAATGTGCGCGGAAGCAGTTGGGATTCGATCGCGCCTCACTCTGGTTCGTCGATGAAACAGCGAAGATGGTGGTCGGCTCGTATGGCATCGATGAGCGCGGTCATTTGCGTGATGAACGGGGTATCCGGCTGATCGTCTCGCCGCAATCGGTGATGGGCCAGGTGCTCGGGCAAAAAGCGCGCGTCATCGTGGAAGACCGGACCAAACTGCACGATGCGCATGCCGCCGTGGTGGGTACCGGCATGCATGCCATCGCGGCATTGTGGGACGGTGGCGAAGTCATTGGCTGTTTATCGGTCGATAATCTGCTCTCCGGCACCCCCATCCGCCAGCAGGACAGCGAATTTCTCGAACTCTATGCCACCATGGTGGGACATCTCTATACGCAAAAGCAATACCTGGAGGCGTTGCGTGAAACCGCGGAACAACTGAACCTGGTGCTGGATTCGGCGCAATTGGGCACCTTCAGCTTCCAGCCCGATACCGACATCGTGATCTGGAATGACCGCGCGAAACAACTGTGGGGATTTCCGGCGGATACGCCCATCAATCGTACCACCATGACGGAACGGATACACCCGGAGGACCGACCGCGAGTCGAACAGATGATCCGCGCGGCACTCCTCTCCGGCACCTCCGGGGATTACACCGCCGAATATCGCATCGTCTGGCCTGATGACTCGATACATTGGCTCCTGGCCAAAGGACAGTGCGATTTTACCGGTACAGGCGCCGAGAGTCGCGCCACGCGCCTGCTGGGCATTTTTCTCGATATCACGGAACGCAAACGGGTGGAAGAAGCATTACGCGTCAGTGAACAACATATGTACCAAGCCTCCAAGATGGAATCGATCGGCCAGCTTGCCGGGGGGATCGCGCACGATTTCAACAACATTCTCACCGGCATCATCGGCATGGTGCATATTGCCGCGGACAACCTTGCCACCGAGCATCCGGCCCGCACTGACCTGGACGAAATATTGGCGTTGGCCAACCGGGCAGCGAACCTGACGCGCCAACTGCTCGCGTTCAGTCGCCGTCAACCGATTGAACCGCGCCCCCTGGATATCAACTGCCTGATCACCCAGATCTTAAAGATGCTGCAACGACTCATCGGCGAGGAGATCGCGCTGGACGTTCAACTCACTTCCGAGTATTGCATCGCCGTCGCGGACCTGGGACAACTCGAACAGGTGCTGGTCAATCTGGCGGTCAACGCGCGCGACGCCATGCCTACCGGAGGCACACTGCGCATCGCCACCGCCAAGGTTGAGTTCAGACCAGAGCAAATCGCGGTGAATCCGGAGATTCGACCGGGCAGCTATGTCTCCATCAGCGTGACCGATACCGGGCACGGCATGGATCCCGTCATTCAGCAGCACATCTTCGAGCCTTTCTTCACCACCAAGGAAGTCGGCAAAGGCACCGGGCTGGGCCTGGCGACCGTCTATGGGATTATCAAGCAACATAACGGAATCATTCTGGTCAACAGCGCGTTGGATCAAGGAACCACCTTCCAAATCTACCTCCCCTATTATGGCCTGGAGTTGGCGACTGAGACCGCGGATGATCCGGTGTTGCTGGGGTGATTGGCTTGGGGAGGCGTTTTGGATTTTGGGTTTTGGGTTTTAGATTTTGGGTTTTGGGTTTTGGGTTTTGGGTTCTGGGTTCTGGGTTCTGGGTTCTGGGTTCTGGGTTCTGGGTTCTGGGTGTCAGGTGTCAGGTGTCAGATACCCGACACCTGACACCAGGTCAGTCCAGCCTCATTGGGTCAGTGGGCCATAGGTCGTGGGACGCCGGCGTTGGCGTACGAACTGTTTGCGATCGGGGGCATCGGCACTGTCGGACGGCCAGCGACGCTTGCGTCCGATTTCGACCTGCCCGATGGCGATACCCGATTTGCGCGCCGAGAGCGCGGCAAGCACGCTGCCGTTTTGCGCGATCACGCGCGAATAACCAGGTCGCCAGCCGCGATCCTGGGCGAAACTGGAATAAATGACGGCGCAATAGTGGTCGCTGGCGCGCACGCGCAGGCGATTGCAGCCCATATCCGGGTCTTCATCCGGAAGCGTATACCCCAGCGAGGGGTGCAGCACTACCTCGGCGCCCGCCGCCGCGCAGCAGGCGAACGCTTCCGGGAACTGTATATCGTAGCAGATGTTATACCCGAAGCGTCCCAACCGCGTCTCCGCCACCGGAAAGGTCTCGCCCGCTGTGAAGTAGTCTTCCTCCTCGCTGGGCGCCAGGTGCACCTTTTCATAGCGAAAAATCGGCGCGCCGCCATCCACGATAATGCCGGCGTTATACAATCGCTCGTCGCGCACACTGGAGATGCTGGCGCCGATCATCATCCCGGTCTGGTCGGTGATGCGCGCGAGCTGGGTGAGAAAATAGTCTTCCGCCCAGCGGTACAGGCGCAATGCATCCGCAAAGAAATGGGGGTTCACCGGAATTTCCGGCACCGGCGCGCTGATGACGCCGGGATCGAAGGCTAACTCCGGCAAGAGCAGGAACTCCACCCCACGCTCCGCCGCACGCAGCAACCAGCCTTCCAGGTAGCGGAAATATTCTTCGCCGTAGCGACGACAGTAGTCCTCATTATAGGTGGAGGCTTTAATATTGTATTGCATGAAGTGCGCCTGCCGGGCTTGCGGGTCATTTCGCGTGCGGAAGGCGACGCGGTCTACCGCGGACAACGGTTGCAATGCGGCCAGGGCGACAATTTTCGGCATCTCGATCTCTCCTCGCGGCTTTCAGGCGAAAGAATCGCTCAGCGATCCGACTACGGCTTGCTCTTCAACAGACTGCTAGTTTCCTTGCTATTCATGCGCATGTTATAGTATACGGGACAACGCGTCAACAGGTATGAAAGGGAAGAACATGGTTGATTTAACTCCGGGTGAGAAGCGATGGACGATCGTATATGGCAAGAATGCGGCCGTGGAGCAATATGCGCTGACCGAGCTGTACCGAAACTGGCAGTTCTACGTACCCTACGTCTTGCCGTTGCGGGAGGCGGCGGGAGTCGATCTGACGACGCTGGAGCATGTGCTGCTGGTGGGAACGGCGGAATCGAACCCGCGGATTGCCGAATTGATGGCGCGCGGTGTGCTGGCAGCGCCGCCGGGAGCGCAGGGATACAGCCTGTGGATCGGCGAGGCGCCGTGGGAGGCGAAACACCGCTTGATCGTGGTGGCAGGGGCGGACGCGGCGGGGATGTTGTACGGAGTGCAGGAATTGCTGGCGTCGCTATCGGATGAGACTGTCCCACTGGATAAGCCAGTTCGCCGGCGGAGTTTCCTGGCCGAACTACCCAATCGCGCGCTGTGCGAAGCGCCGGCGGTGCGGCAGCGCGGTATCTGGACGTGGGGATATGTCATCTACGATTACCGGCGTTTCCTCGACCAGATGGCGCGTTTGAAGATGAACATGCTCACCGTGTGGAACAGCGAGGCGCCGCTGAACCTGACCGAGTTGGCCCACGAGGCGCACCGGCGGGGCATTCAGCTCATCGCCGGCTATGGCTGGGGCTACGGGCATCCGTTCAGTCTGGAAAATGACGCGGACCGGGCGGCGATCAAGCAAATGGCGTTGGAAGTGTATCGAAAAGAATACGCCGGGCAACCCATTGACGGCATCTATTTCCAGACGATTACCGAGCACACCAACCAGGAAGTGGGCGGGCGCACCGTCGCCGATTGGTGCCACGAAATGGTCAACGAGATTGCGGCGGAACTCTACGCGGAGAACCCGACGCTCTCCATCCAGTTCGGCCTGCACGCCACCTCCATCCGCGCGCATTACACCGATCTGGCGCAACTCGATCCGCGCATGATCATCACCTGGGAAGACGCCGGCGACTTACCGTTTTCCTATTGGCCGAAAGCGGATGAGTATGAAGCGACGCTGGCCTACGCAAAGGAGTTGGCAGCATTTCGTCCCGGCACGCCGTTCGCGCTGGTTCCCAAAGGCTGGATGACACTGCGCTGGGACGACGAGTGGGCCAAGCACGGCCCATTCCTACTCGGTGAGCGCGAACCGGCCTACCTGCGCGAGCGGCTCACCGCCCGCCAGCGGGAATGGGACAGTATCAACGTGGAATGGTATCGTCTGTTCCCCCTTGCCGCGCGTTTCTATCGCGAAGTGTTGCAGATCAATCCCCATATGCTGGTCACCGGGCTGGTGGAAGACGCGCTGTTCGAGGCGCGCATCCAACCCAGCGTGGCGCTCTTCGGCGAAATGCTGTGGAACCCATATCGCGAAGATGCCGATTTATTGGCGCGGGCGATGCGCGCGTATAATTGCGCTACGACGGTGTAATTACAATAAGATGGGCTGCCGGCTTTCAGTCGACCGATGGAGAGCCCGCGACCAGCCGGCTGGAAGCCGGCGGCCCATGAGGCACGATATCCGAGGAGAATTCCATGACCAATACCATGCTTTCCGAAACGAGTTATGCGCTGCGCATCGTCCGTGATGTGCGAGTGCCCATGCGCGATGGGGTGCATTTGTCGGTCAACTTGTTTCTGCCGGATGCGGAAGGCGCATTTCCGACGATTCTCCAGCGCATGCCGTATGGCTGGAGCGGCTTTCCCGATGGGGAATACTGGGCGCGCCGGGGGTACGCGTATGTCATGCAGGACTGCCGCGGGCGCTTTGACTCGGAGGGCGAGTTCGATCCCTTCGTCGATGACGCGCAAGACGGCTACGATACGCTGGAATGGTTGGCCGGGCAATCATGGTGCGACGGGCATATCGGCATGTATGGTCCGTCGTACCTGGGAGGCGTGCAATGGCTGGTGGCGCCGCTGGCACATCCGAATTTGACCGCGCTGGCGCCCAGTGTGATGTCGGCCGATTTCTGGCGTTGCGGCTACTGGCGCAATGGGGCATTCAGTCTGGCGCTGTCGTCGCTCTGGCTCTGCCTGGAAGTCTCGGCGCGCGCCAGCGATCTGAATCTGATCCCCGCCTTCGACATGCCTAAATTCTTCGCGACTTTACCGCTGATCGATCTCGATGTATATGCGGGCCGCCGCAACGAATTCTGGCGCGATTATCTCTCGCACAGTGAATACGGCTCCTTCTGGCAGCGCTTCGAGTTGCGCGGGCAATATGACCGGGTGACCGCGCCGGCGTTCCTGCTGGGCGGATGGTATGATTATTATCCGGGGGAAGCCTTTGCGGATTTCACCGGTTTGCGGGCTGCCGGCAAGCCGGCGAAGATCTTGATCGGCCCGTGGAGCCATATCTTAAGCCAATCGCAACAGTTGGGAGAGATCGATTTTGGCGCACATTCTCAACTCGACCTGCGCGCACTGCTGTTGCGCTGGTTCGATCTGCAGCTCAAAGCGATGCCGAACGGCATGCTGGACGAACCGCCGATTACCATCTTCGTGATGGGCATCAACCAGTGGCGACAGGAGACGGAATGGCCGCTGGCGCGCACGCGCTTCACGCCGTATTATTTGCATAGCGACGGCAACGCGAACGCCGGCACGGACGGCTTGCTGTCTCCCGCGCCGCCGACCGCGGAACCGCCCGATCATTATCGCTACGACCCCGCCAATCCCGTGCCGACACTGGGAGGCAATCATTCGATCTGTTGGCCGGATGTCTATCACATTATTCAACCCGGCCCGCTCGATCAGCGTCCGGTGGAAGCGCGCGAGGATGTCCTGGTCTATACTACTTCCATTTTGGAAACGGCTACCGAGGTGACCGGGCCGATTACCCTCGTGCTTTATGCCGCCACCTCGGCACCGGATACCGACTTCACCGCCAAACTGGTGGACGTCTTTCCGGACGGGCGCGCCATCAATCTCTGCGAAGGCATCATCCGCGCCCGCTTCCGCGCCTCGATCTACCAGCCGTCGCAACTGCTGACTCCCGGCGAAGTCTATGAATATCGCATCGAGTTGATGCCGACCAGCAATGTGTTCCTCCCCGGGCATCGCATTCGCGTCGATCTCACCAGCAGCAACTTCCCCCTCTGGGATCGCAACCTGAATACCGGCCATCCCATCGGCTTGGATGCCGAATTGCAGATTGCAGAGCAGACGATCTACCATGACGACCGCTATCCGTCACATCTTGTGTTGCCGGTAATCGGGGAGTAGATGCGGGATGGGGCGGATTGGACGTATGGAGGGGGGGTATGGAATTTTTTTGACGCTTGCTCCCATCCAAACTGCTGCGCGCTTATCCTCAGGCGAAATCGGCTATTTTTACCGATCCGGCCGTTTCAGACGCTGCGCGGTTCTCCCCATCCGACCCGCGGATTCACCTATTGGCTTTCTGTTGCACGTTTATCCTCGACAACAGTGCTCCCATATGCGATAATGGCTTCACGATCGTGCTAGGCGGGGGGCTAGCGGTACCCTGAACCCGCAATCCGCTATAGCGGGGTTGAATTCCTCCTCGAGCACGAGTGTTGTGGAGTCTGGGCGACGCAAGGGGTGTTGAGGGTTGGGTCCGACGCAACGGCAGCCATCGAACCCCGTCAGGTCGGGAACGGAGCAGCGGTAAGGTGTCACTGTCGTGTGCCGCCGATCACCTGGCCGGAGCTACCTACGTCGTGGCCGTCTGGAACATTTTGCGCGACAGAAGGTGCACGATCGCCTTTTTCGGCGGCCCCGGGCCAACCGGGGCCGTTTTTGCTTAGCAGGCAGCCGCTAAGGTTGCAAGGGAAATAGATGTTTATCGATCATGCAAAAATCAGGGTGAGCGGGGGAAAAGGCGGCGACGGCGCCGTCAGCTTCCGTCGTGAGAAATATGTCCCGCGCGGTGGACCCGATGGCGGTGACGGTGGGCGCGGTGGCGATGTGATACTCATCGCGGAAAATCGCGTGCGCACGCTGTTGCGCTTCCGCTATGAGCATCACTTTTCCGCCCAACCCGGCGGCGGCGGCGGCGGCAATGACCGGCATGGCAAGAACGGGCACGGCATTACCATTTCCGTTCCGCTCGGGACGGTCATCTATGAAGAAGGCAACCCCGAGCCGCTGGTCGACCTGGATCGCCCGGGGATATCCGCGGTGGTGGCCCGTGGCGGGCGCGGTGGACGCGGCAACGCGCATTACGCCAACTCCATACGGCAGACGCCGCGTTTCGCCGAGAAAGGCGAGCCGGAAGAGGTGCGCGAACTGCGCCTGGAGATGAAGCTGCTGGCGGATGTCGGCTTGATCGGCCTGCCGAATGCCGGAAAATCCACCTTGCTCGCTCGCGTGACCGCGGCGACGCCGAAGATCGCCGATTACCCCTTTACCACGCTGGAACCGCAACTCGGCGTGGTCGCCATCGCCGATCGCAGCTTTGTGATGGCCGATTTACCCGGCTTGATTGAAGGGGCGGCGGAAGGACGCGGGCGCGGCATCGACTTTCTTCGCCATGCCGAACGCAGCCGTGTGTTGCTGCACCTGGTGGATTGCTCGGGAGGGTTTGCCGGCGAGACCGAACCGTGGGACGCGTTGCTAACGATCAACCGGGAGATTGCCCTGTACGGCGCCGGCCTCGAACGCCTGCCGATGCTGGTGGCGCTGAACAAGATCGATTGCCCCTCCGCGCAAGATTATCTGCCCGACCTGCAACGCAATCTGGAACGCGCCGGTTATCGCTATTTCCCCATTTCCGCCTTGACCGGGGAAGGCATCGAACCGCTGATGTTCGCCATCGACGCCATTCTGCGCGAACAGGAAGAATTGGAAGCGGCCCAGACGCCGGTTGAACGCCCCCAGCGCATCGTGATCCCGTCGACGCGCCGCGATGTGGAGATTACCCTCATCGATGAAGGGTTGTGGGAACTCTCCGGCAGTTCCGTCGAACGGTTAGTCGCGATGAGCATTCTGGACACCGACGAAGGCCTGGAACGCCTGCACCAGACGCTCCAACGTCGCGGCATCATCACCGCCTTACGCGAGCGCGGCGTCAAAGAAGGCGATTATGTGAGAATTGGTGAGCGTGAGTTGCTCTTCAAGGAATAAAGCCGGATGGGATGAGGTGGCGTTGACAACCGCTAGCCCAGGACTGAAGTCTGGGCTAGGCTCAGCCATCCCTCCGGGACTGGGGGTTAAGCTGTCACCCGACCCAGGACTGAAGTCCTGGGCTAGGTTCAATCGTCCCACCGGGACTATCTGTTGCATCCTGTATCCGATATCCTACTCTACTCCAGTTCGTGTCTTTCGCTGTTTTAAAACGTTACCTCGCCATACACGGATTCTCGCCGAGATAGAAGAGCGCGGTTTGCGGGGGATCGACGGTGAAGGTGATGGTCGTCATCTGTTCTCCCAATTTGTGGCCGGAGATCAGATCCCAGACGGTGCTGGGTGCGGGAAGCGCGATGGCGCGCGGGCCGGGACGGACGGCGTGCACGGTGAGCGTGCAGTTATCGGCGAAGATGAGGTCGTCCGTTTCGCTGTAGATATGGGTTCCGCTGTAGCGTGCCAGTTCGCGCAGCAGCACATCCGGCAGCGGGACCGCGCAGGTGAAGACGGCGGCGTAGTCACCCGCTCCCCGCGGGCCGGGGATGCCGTTGCCGGCGGCGCCACGGCCAAATTCGCGTATCACCAGCCCGTCGCCATCCCAGGCGGTCGGCCATTGGATGCCGCCCAGCCGCTTCACGTCCGGATGCGGGGCGGGACCGCGGGGATGCCCCTGCGGGACCAGCAGCGGGCCGTAGGCAAAGGAATCGCCGTAATCCAGCCGCGGCAGGCGCGCGGTGATCGGATGGTCGAAGCGATCGATCGTCACCAGGCGCGGGGATTCCTTGCGGATCAGCGCCAGTGGAATGCCGGTCAATTCGGTGGCCGTCTCCGCGGAGAGTTGTTTCCCATCGGTAATGCCGCTTGCCGGCCCGAAGATCGCCACATTGCCATCGCGGAAGACTTTCTCGCGCAGCAGGGCCAGCCGCTCCGGAGTGATTTTGAAGAGATTGGGAAAGAGGAAGATTTTGTGACAGGTGGGGAAATCCTCCCGTGCCAGATCTTCGACCAGGTGTAGCCGGAAGGGTAATCCACAGCGAGACAACCCGTACATCCGCTGCTGAATCATCGCGAGATATTGGTAATCGATGGTGAAATCTTCCTCCAGGATGCTCCAATCATCCACCACCATCACCAGACTGGGCGTTTCGCGGCGTTCCCACGCGGTGGCGGCTTCATGCACGCGCCGGCGCTCCCCCAGTATCTGCTGCGTGCGGTCATCCATGAAAAAGCTGGCACTGCCGGCGATATCCATCGGATAAGTGTTGTAGCCGCGCGAGAGGGAGGCGCCTAAATTACGCCAGAGTCCGGCGTGCATCTCCCGCATATCCTTGAGCAGGTTCCAGCGTTCGGCATCGCTGCGGGAGAAGGTGCGCTGATCCTCTTCGACCAGCATCATCTTCCCGTGCCGCACCACGGCGTCCCCGATGCCTTCTCCCTCGTAGCCGAAACCCATCCCGCGGTGCAGATAATCGTGCGGGGTGGCTACCACGTCCAACTCCGGCAAATCGAGCAACTCCGCCATACCGAACGCCCCGGATACCGCGTGTTGCAATCCCTGGTGCGCCTGGTAATCGCCCGCCCACCGCGCGATCAATGGCCAACCGAGCATCGTCTGCTTGAAGGCATCGATACCGGCCAATTTGCTCGGGGCAAGGCGTTTGACCGGCCCCAGCAGCGCTTTGAGGTAGCGCACGGTCAATTCCCGCATATAGAGGCAGTAATCACGTTCCGCCGCCGTATCCAACGGTTCCGGCCAGTGCAGGCGGTGTGGCGTGGGACCACCGGTCGGGTCATCGACAAGCTTCGCCTCATGCCGCGTCAGGCCGCGCTGGAGAAAGTCGCGATCATCCGGCACTTCCGCGGTAGCCAGCGTGACATCGGCGCGTCCCCACGCTTCGCGCAGGCACGCGTCAGTGCCGTATTGCCGGCGCAAAAAATCCGTAAAACCGGCACACATCACCGGACTGCGGTCGAAGAGCGAGCCTTCGCAAGTGAGCACAGTCGTGCCTTCGCCGATCGGATAGATGAGGTAACCCACCGCGCGATCCGCCCACGGTTGGCGTTCGCAGAAGCGGACGATATTTTCCACATAGCGGGTAACCTGTGCGAGATAGCGTTCCGACGCCAGCGAAGGTTCATCGAAGCGTTTGCCAAACGAGTCCAGCAACAGGTCATCCTGGAAGCGCTGTCGCCAACGCAGCGGTGGGGTGGCGTTAGCCAGTCGAATCCAGAAGCGGGCATCCGGACAGGCATCGAGAATGATTTGCGCCTGGCGGCTCAGGTTAACCGCGGCGACCGCGGCCGGGTCGGTGATCTCGGGAAAAACATCGTCATCCGTCCAGAAGGGCGTGGTATACCAATCGTCATCCACGCCGCCGCGCACGGTATTCATATAGAACCGGCAGCCATGCGCCGCGAATTTGCGATGAATCTCCGCCGCCCCCGGCAGATCGAGCGAGAGCGGATAGCAATAGGTATAACACGGCGACGGCTTCCCATCGATAAGCAGCGTCGGCTTGCCCCGGTAATCTTCGACGGCGTATTGAGTGCCGGTGGTGGGTGATGAGGTCATGAGGAACCTTTCTGAGTTAGCGTTTCGATCATAATGCAGTCTGAGTTACTCTGCTCGGTTTTTCCTACGCCATTCTTCCGTTGGCCCTAGCAGCTTGTTGAAGAACCCCGGCGGCCACCTCGCTGGATCTTCTTCTGTCTGTGCGCGTCGCAATTGCTCACCGTATAACGCCAGATACATCTTACAATTGCAACACACACAGCCGAAAGAATCTCTCAGCGATCTGACCACCGGAGTTCTTCAACAAGTTGCTAGCTATTATGAAAGATAGCATCGCCGTTGTCCAGCCCTGCGAGTCCGAGGAAGCCGTTGGCTTCTGTCTTCTGGCTTTTGGCTTTTACCGCAGAGCGCCGGGATGCTGAGTACGGCGCAAAGGAATGAGAGACAGTGACATTGGGGTCGCCGTAAGCCGTTGTATTTCTTAAACTGTCCTTAACATAATTTTAACTCTCGCTTAAGGAAACAATCCTTGATTCCGGTTAAACTGAGATGGTTGCGATAGCGCAATACCTGGTGGTAGCGTCTGTATTGAGGAGCGAACATTGTGTATGAAGGCCTACCGATGATTACCCCAAAACGTCCACGCCAATTGTCGTGTATTAAAGTCCTGGTGCTGGTGGTGCTGCTAATTTTCGTTATCCCCTGGTTGTTTATGCTCTTTATAGCGAAGTAGCGTGAAAACGGACGTAAAAATACCTGCATGAATTACGTCCGCGAGATTGCCAACGCGATACAGATGTATCGCCAGGATCATCAGGGGCATTATCCGGACTATCCCTGGACGGCTGCGGTAACGCCATATATTAGCGATACCCGCCACCTTTCCTGTCCCAGCGATGCCCAGAATGGCACAATTCGAATGGTCAGCTACGGGTATAACGGCAGCCTGCTGCTGCTCAACAACAAAGGTGTGGCGGAATTGCAGGTAATTAATCCAACGGCGGTGGGATTGATCTGCGATTGCAGTCCTTCCCGCGACAGCGGACAGGACAACTATATCCCCGGTGGTGGGCTAAACCTTGACTCATATAATAACGCCGTACCCAGCGCTCGCCACAACAAAGGTATTGTGACCGGCTTTTGCGATGGGCACGTGCAATACGTTCACGCTGACTACGTTCCGAACGATCTCAACAATCCGGTCACCAAAGCGTTCTACGAAAGTCTTACGCTGGGCACGGTAGATAATCCGGGCGGAGGATTATCCAGCACATCAACGTACAAGCCCTCTCCCCACAAAACGCACGCCAGACTGGTGATCGGCGGTGAATACTGTACCCGACCGTTGATCGCTGCCATGGCTGAAGTGTGGAATGCGGAAGTGGACGACACGCCGCTCAAACCGCTGTATCATGCGGCCGGCTTCCGGCGACAAGATTGGCACGATACCTCCTTCCGCAAAGGCACGGATTACCTGTGGGGCACGGCGGAAGGAGCGGCGGGTACGGCCATTGCACATGATTGCGTGGTGGTGATCGCGGGGAAAAATA
>Ga0209697_10006357_pt1 | contig 14329 bp, 11 predicted proteins | sample AliMusrvi5mmetaG_FD_184115 | JGI IMG/M metagenome (GOLD analysis project Ga0209697, IMG submission 184115) | Freshwater lake bacterial and archeal communities from Alinen Mustajarvi, Finland, to study Microbial Dark Matter (Phase II) - Alinen... | ecosystem: Environmental > Aquatic > Freshwater...
CTCCGGGGGCGATCTGGGGCCGGGGCTACGGTTTCTTCGCCTCGGCTTTCCCGCCGATGATCTTGATCTCCAGTTTGCCCTCACTCTCGGGCCGCGCGGGGCACATCAGTCTGTGAGAGCGTTTTTGGAGGCGCAAATACAGGCGAATCATTCCTGCAACGGAGAGAATGGGGGTGTGCAAACTTTAAAAAATTAAATCAAACTTGAAAACCTATGGAGCGAACAGAAAATGCCGGCAAGCAACACATGACGACTGTGGACAAGATGGACAAGAATACAAATGGGAAATCCCGGATAAAAGGGGCTAACGCAACGAGTCCGCTGCTGATGAATGCCACCGCTTCCTTTCGGATGACTCATTGGATTGTCGTATGGTTGTCATGGATCAGCGTGACCGGGGGGACTGCTCCATGCGGCAGACAATAATCGGCAAGCTCAAACCACCGCATTGCGGGGAAGGGATACCGTAATCTCCAATACCCAGTATGCCTACCCATTTGTTCATCAGGCGGACTGCCCCGAACAACTCGAATTGCCCGATCCTTTTCGTATGACCAACGGCAGCCGTATGGCCAGCCGGGCTGACTGGGACAAGAAACGGCTTTACATCAAGGAGATGCTCCATTTTTATCAATCCGGAAAAATCCCGCCGCCGTCTGCGCCTTCCTGTTTAATGTTTTTGCAGCCCTGAACACAACCCCTCCCATGTCCCCCGATTCCTCTCCCTCCAACGAATGCACCTCCGACGCCTGCCGTTGCGGTTCTTTCATTCCTCGTCGTGATTTCTTACGTGTGATCGGTGCGGGGGCCGCCACTCTTCTCGTTTCCCGCCTGCCGGTGATGGCCGGGCCATTCACACGCGGAGATTTCGAACAGATGGTTCCGGCCAACAAAAAGCTTTCGCCGGGCTGGGTGAAGTCGTTGCTTGAGCGTGGCACGCCGGAAGTGCTGCGCGGCGGCGAACTCAAATACGTCGGCATGCCCGTGGGCGGCATCGGCACGGGGCAGCTTTATCTCGGCGGCGATGGCCGGCTCTGGCACTGGGATATTTTCAACGAAGTGATGAATAGCGGAACGACCGGTCCTCACTATGCCAAGCCGCTGACGCCCGCTTCGCCGCTGGCGCAAAAGTTTTCGGTGAAGATCGGCAATAAAACTTTTTCGCTCGACCGTGATGGATTTTCGGACGTGCGTTTTCGCGGCGAATATCCGGTTGGCGTGGTGGAATACGCCAACGCCACTGTGCCGGTGGCGGTGAAGCTCGAAGCGTTTTCACCATTCATTCCGCTGAACACCGACGACTCCAGTCTGCCCGCCACGATTCTGCAATTTACCGTGCGCAACTCTTCCGCCGCCGCCATCGAGGTGACGCTTTCCGGCGAGCTGGAAAATGGCGTCTGCCTGAAGCACCGCGGGGAGAACGGCATTTTGCGCAACCGCATCGTGCGCGAGCCGGGCGTGACCGCGCTGCTCTGTTCGGCAGAAAATGGATCCGCGCCAGCAACCCAGCGGCCGGACGTGGTTTTTGAAGATTGGAACAAGGAAAATTACGCAGGTTGGAAAGTGGAAGGCACGGCGTTCGGCAGAGGGCCGATTAAGAAATCCGAAATTCCATCCTATCAAGGCAATGTCGGTGGCGACACGGCGCGCGTGGTCAATTCGCACGCCACCGCGCCCGGTAATTCGGAGATGGCCAAAGACAATGCCACTGGCAAGCTTATCAGCCGCGAATTTGTCATCGAGCGAAATTCCATCGCGTTCTGGATCGGCGGCGGAAAGGCAAAAGGAAATTCCAAGCTCGGCCTGTCGCTGGTTGTGGATAAAAAGCCGGTTCTCACCGCCACCGGAAATAACAAAAGCGAAATGGCGCAGCAACAGTTTGATGTTCGTGCCTACGCCGGAAAATCGGCGCACATCGAAATCATTGATGATGCCGTTGGCGGCTGGGGCAACATCGGCGTCGGCAAAATTACTTTCACCGACGAGCGCGGCAAGACCGAGCCGATTGAAAAACTTTCAGACTTCGGCACGATGGCGCTGGCGGTGCTGGGTGAACCGGCGGACGAAGCCAGTCCCGAGGCGACCGCGCCGTTCACCCAAAAGCTGACCGGGATGTTAGGACGCAAACTCAAGCTCGCGCCCGGCGCATCGGCCACGGTGACCTTCGTGATCGCGTGGCATTTTCCGAATCTTTCGCTGGGCGGCACGGGCTGGAATCCGGCGACGGATTCGCGTGTTGGGCCGTTGGTAAATGCCGGGCGCTATTATGCCACCAAGTTTTCTTCCGCGCAGGCCGTGGTGCAATATGTCGCCGCGCAATTCGACCGGCTGGCGACGCAGACGAAATTGTGGCGCGCCACCTGGTATGACTCGACGCTGCCGTTCTGGTTTCTCGACCGGACGATGCTCAACACCTCCATCCTGGCGACCTCGACCTGCTACCGTTTTGCGAACGGACGTTTCTGGGGCTGGGAAGGCGTGGGCTGCTGCTCGGGAACGTGCGGCCACGTTTATCATTACGCCCACGCGGCGGCGCGGTTGTTCCCGGACCTGGAACGCGACACCCGCGAGCGCGTGGACTTCGGCCTGGCATTGAAGCCCGATGGCGCGATTTATTTTCGCGCCGAGTTCAACCAAATTCCCGCCGTGGACTGTCAGGCGGGAACCGTTTTGCGGGCGCTCCGGGAGCATCAGATGTCGGTAGACGCAGCATTTCTCAAACGCAACTGGCCGAAAATCAAACGGGCCACGCAATGGCTCATTGCCAAGGACGCCGACAACGACGGCCTCATCGAAAGCAACCAGCACAACACGCTCGATGCCGACTGGTTTGGCAAGGTGTCGTGGTTGAGCGGATTGTATCTTGCTTCGTTGCTGGGCGCCGCAGAGTTGGCGGATGAAGCGGGCGACGCGGAATTTGCCCGCCAGTGCCGTGGAATCCTTGAAGTGGGCCGCAAAAACCTGGTCGAGCAGCTTTTCGACGGCGAATACTTCATCAACAAAGTTGACCCGAATCATCTCGGCGCGATCAATTCCGGCACCGGCTGCGAGATTGACCAGGTGTTCGGCCAAAGCTGGGCGTTTCAAGTCGGCCTGCCGCGCGTGTTGCCGCAGAAGGAAACTTTGTCCGCGCTGAAATCGCTGTGGAAATACAACTTTACCCCGGATGCCGGCGCCTATCGCAACAAAATGGGTTCGGGCCGCTGGTATGCGATGCCCGGCGAAGCGGGATTGCTGATGTGCACGTTCCCGCGCAAGGATTGGGACTTTGCCAAGGCGGCGGGAAAGGGAGACCACACCTTGGTTGGCTACTTCAATGAGTGCATGAACGGCTTTGAGCATCAGGTTGCCGGTCACATGATTTGGGAAGGCATGACGCTTGAAGGACTGGCTGTGGAGCGCGCCGTGCATGATCGTTATCACGCCTCGAAGCGCAACCCGTGGAATGAAGTCGAGTGCGGCGATCATTACGCGCGCAGCATGGCGAGCTATGGGGTGTATCTCGCGGCGTGCGGCTTTGAATATCACGGGCCCAAGGCACATATTGGCTTCGCGCCGAAGCTGACGCCGGAAAATTTCAAATGCGCGTTCACCACGGCAGAAGGCTGGGGCAGCTTCTCACAAAAAATCGACAGTGGAAAAATGATCGCGGTGCTCGATCTCAAATGGGGCAAGCTTCGTTTGGAAACAATCTCGCTTGCGCTGCCGGACAAGGTCCCTGCAGGACTTGTGCGCCTCACTGCGAGTGGCAAAGCATTGGATTCATCGCATACGCGCACCGGCGCACGCCTGCTCATCAACCTTCCCACGGCGGTAAACATTTCAGCCGGGGAAAAAATTGAATTCGTTATTTCCTAATCCAACCAAAAACAGCATGCATCACCGTTCCTTCCTAATCTGCTGCCTGATCCTGTTGGTTGCCACCCTCCAGCCTTCTTCCGCAAAGGACAACGCGCCACTCTGGAAAAAACAACTCACCGACCAACTCCCGTTGCTCGGTCATCGCAACTGGATCGTGATCGCCGACTCCGCCTATCCCTGGCAGACCGCTCCCGGCATTGAGACGGTGTATACCGGCGCTGAACAACTGGAGGTAGTCAAAGCCGTGCTCGAGGCGCTTTCCAAAACCGCGCATGTGAAACCGATCATATACACCGACGCGGAAATGCCATTTGTCACCGAGGCTGATGCCAGCGGGATCGGCGCGTATCGAAAGGCGCTCGGGGAGTTGCTCAAAAAGCAAGGCAACGTCCAATCGCTGCCGCACGAAAAAATCATCGCAAAACTGGACGAAGCGGGAAAAACCTTCCATGTCCTGCTGCTGAAAACCCGTCTGGCGATTCCTTACACCTCCGTTTTTCTCCAGCTTGATTGCGCCTATTGGAACGCCGACGCCGAGAAACGCCTGCGTGACGCGATGGAGAAGTGATGCTGAATCTCCGAGGCGATCTGGGTCGGATATACGGTTTCTTCGCCTCGGCTTTGCCGCCGATGATCTTGATCTCCAGCTTGCCCTCACTCGCGGACCGCGCGGGATACATTTGCCTGACAGGACACTAGGGATCGGTCCGGAAGGGAGAGGCGGGAAGCCCTTCCTTGTTCCAGAGGTTTCCGTCCGGGACATCGGTCCAGCCATAACGGACAGCAACAGGCAGCGGCACCTGGTCGCTTGAAACCACGACCGTATCGCCTTTGATCTCAGCCTTGGCCGGAACAAAAATGCTGGGATGCACGGCTCCTCTGGATGGGGGCGGAGGCGGGCCGGCAATGGTGAACCCTTTCAGCGGGCCGTCCTTCGCCACCAACCCACCTCCAACATGCTTGAAGCTGAGAACCACCCGGTTTTGATCAACCTTGAACGAGTCATACTCGGGGCCGGAATACTCGATCTTCTCCCCGTAGGCTAGTGCTCGCGCCGCCAGCGCGAGCCGGGCACCGACGGGTTCCTTCTGCTTGGGATGGATGTCATTGGCTTCGCCCACGTCCGTGGTGACAGCCATCGCGGTGTTGGGCGTTTTCTTCCAGGTTAAGAATTGCGCTTCGCGGAGTTCCGGCATCATGCGATTACACGGCGCAATCTGGACGAAGAGGAAGGGGAAATCCCCCTCGCCCCATTTCTCCCGCCAATCCGAAATCATCCGCAGGAAGAGCGTGCGATACTCCTTGCCGGCGCCGGAATTGCTTTCGCCCTGATACCAGATCACCCCTTTGATGGCGTAGGGAATGAGCGGCGCGATCTTGCCGTTGAAAAGCGTTGCGGGGAATCCTGCCCTGGCATTCACCAGTCCGGGAAGAGCGGGCGGCCAGGGCTTGGGCGTGGCAGGCTTGGGCATGGGCGGCAACGGCTTGCCTGCCGCCTTGCTTTTTTCGGTTTCTGATTTCCAATCCTTGAGTGCTTGTTGGTAGGGTTTTTCAACCGTCTCTTCCCATTCTTTTAGCTTCGCCGGAAACGCCGCCAGCTCCTGCGGGTATTTCGCGGCAGCGGCGTCGCGATCCGCCTCCATTTTTCTGACCGCCTCCACATAGCCATGGAGTTCCGGATCTTTCTCCAAGCCGGCGAGACTGGTCCAGGCCTGGGCGGGTGTTCCACCCACCGAGCTATGGATCATTCCCACCGGCGCGCCCGTCGCCTTGTGGATGTCCCGCCCGAAGAAATAGCCAACCGCCGAAAATCCGCCAACGGTTGCCGGCGAGCATTCGACCCACTCGCCCTTCTGTAACTCTGTCTGGGGGGTGAGAGCGCCACCGTTGTTGACGTAGAACCTCCGCAGTTTGGGATAATTGGCCAGCGGTGTTTCCGTCGCCGCGTTTGCACAGCCAGCAAAACCAAACGCCATGTTCGACTGGCCCGAACAGACCCATACCTCGCCCACGAGCACATTGTTGACAGTGACGGTGTTCTCTCCCGCGATGGTCAGCGTGAACGGGCCGCCCGCCTTGTGCGGCTTGAGGCGCACCATCCACTTGCCGCCCTTGGCCACGGTCGTCTCCGCCTGGCCATCCAAGGTGACGGTGACTTTTTCCCCCTCTTTGGCGGTTCCCCAGACCGGCACGCTCGCATTCTGTTGCAGCACGGCGTTGTCAGAAAAAAGGGCATTGGGTTTTACTTCAGCCCGGGCGCTCGAAGCGAAGGCGAGAGCCGTGACCAGAGAGATGAGGAGTTGTTTTTTCATGGATGAATTCGTGATTGATTTTGAAACCATCTCTAGTGAAACAGTGCTGCGAGATGTTGCAGCTTTTCGGGCGGGAGGGACAGGAAGCCGCCGAATTTTGCTACGGTCCAGATTTCGACGGCTGCGGCCCCGCAGTCGATACCAGTTTGCACCATCGCCTCCACATCAACTTCTTTCGGGGAATGCGTCTGGAAGGATATTGGCGGCCCCAGTTTTCGTATTTCATCGTAGATGGGCGCGAGATGGTCCGGAATGGGTGACTGCAATGCGTGGTTGCTTAATATGCCACGGGGTCCGAGCATCCGACGCCACCTCTGCATTACGGAAAGCGTGAAGGCCATATCATTTTTTGGACGACCAGAATCAATCTCACGATACGGATTGAACGGATACTCGATGCAGGTTGTTTTCCATCCGGCATAATCGTCCACCGACTCCATTAAACAAGCTTTGTAGAGACTGTCAGTAAAGCCAGCGGTCCGCAGGTTAGCGATTGAGTTGCTGTCGCCAGGCAGAATAAAAGGTTCATCGGTTATGGATGAACCAGAAGAATTGGCCGCCTCGCGGATAAGTGGTTCACTGTCATAGCGGGTTGCTAGCCGCATCTGCAAGTCACGCCAGGCGTTGCGATAAGGCTTGGACCAGAATCGCCCCACGGTGATGGGCATATTGCGATGAAGAATTTTTACAGGATCGCCGCCGAGATGCTTTGCCCAAGCTGGAGCATTAGGTCCCGGCCACACGCGCAGCCGCGCACCAATGGGATGCTTGGGATTGCGGCGATTGTAGGCACGTATGTCGTCAAGCACGCGGTCGATCTCTTTGGTCACAAGAGTTCCGGGGGAGGGTTCAAGCTGTTCCCAGGTGATGTTGATTGTGATACCACCGAAGACACCCGCATAGGATTGTAAATCGGAAACGGTTGTGCTGGCCCGGCCTCCGTCCTGCCGGTGAAAAGAGATGTCACCCATATCAATCAAACCAGACAGCGGCGCTTTGGGTGCCGGAAGCGACGGAGCAGTATCTGCTGCTGACAGATTGCTAACTGCAGCGAACACTAGCACAAGATTGTGAACGAACCGGCGCATTGGCGTGTTATAGCCTAACATGACGGTGACGAAGGTGGGTTGGCGTTGAGGCAATCCCACCTGAGACGTTTTTCCGCGCCGGTGGCGGTGTCGCCAGAAATGCCGCTGGCGCCAGCAAGAGGGCGACGAGGAGAGCAAGGGGGGTGTCTCATTTATCAACGGGCGTCGTGCCTTTGAGTAGCGGCGTGCGCGCGGATGCCCCGGGCGCGCGCACTTGGAGGTAATGTTTTTCCCCGCGCTTCCACAGTCCGCGTATGCGCTTGCGGTTTGTATCTCGAACGGCTATGAAGAGATCACTCATGTCCAGTCTGAATTCCATGACCGTTGACGGCCGACCGTTGGTGCGCAGTGCGCAGCAGAGGTTGGTCATGGCGTTTCGTGGCGTTGCGGGGCGTCTAAATATGACAAAAAGTGGCCACGCGCAAGTTCGGACTGTCAAAACACATGTAAGTCCTTGATGATCAGATAGGCCGGGGTGGCGAAATTGGCAGACGCGCCAGACTTAGGATCTGGTGTCGCAAGACGTGCAGGTTCAAGTCCTGTCCCCGGCATTTCTTTTTTGGAAATAAGCAGCTTGCTTCATTTCACTTCTCCAATGGCTCAGAGGGCGGGCGGGTAGGACGTGACGCGCACCCAGCGGTGGGTTTTCGTGGTGGGCTCGCCAACGCCGCTGATGACGTTCGTCATTTCGCTGGCTTCATTTCCAGTTAACCAGAAAGTCATGATATTGGTGAACTTGATGCCGGGACCTTTGGGGGCTTCCGCTGCGTTGTCCATAATGACCGGCGCATCGCGGAAATAGCTGTAGATGCCGAACCCGATCGCCTCGTGCTTCTTGACGTTGTCGGCAACTTTGTAAGCGGCCCATCCCTTTACCCCATTATGGGACCAAGCTTCGGTGGAGGGCACGTCGTAAGGGATTTCAGACTGGTAAAAGAAAACCTTCCCGTTTTCACCGTTCCAGAGGGTTTGGTATTCCTGAAAGTGTTCCACGAAGAGTGCGTAGTAAATGGTGTTTTTACCGTTTACGATAAGCCCGTTTTTGGACTTGTTCGAGTTCCAACCCGCGCCTTGCCCGTGGTCCGCGCGCCAGATCCAGGCGTGATCCCCGATGACATCATTACTGTTCAGGATCACCGCGCTGGTCACATTTGCCACTCCGTTCCCGCCGACCCTGCAAAAGACGTCATACAGATAAGTCGGATTGGTGCTGTGATCTTTGGAACTGCCCGGTTCCCCGACCTGGAGCAGGCACGGTGAGTTTTCCGCACCTGCGTCGAAAAGCACGCCTGCGAGCTTCACGCCATCCACATCGGATATTTCCATGCCAGGCGTGCCCTTGACAGGCTGGAGGGTGGCCATACCGAGTCCCAGCACAATGGTATTGGGGCGCTCGACTTTAATGGGCGCATCGAGTTGATAAACCCCCGGAGTCAGGATAAGGTGTTTGCCGGAAGCAAGAGCCGCATTGATGCTAGCCGCGTTGTCGATTGTCGATTTGGCCACATAGAAATCGGAAATCGGGAGAGATTTCCCTTTTTCCTCCGCAGTCCAGTCTATGCCCTTGCTGTTCTTTTTAACGCCGGGAACCATTACGAAAAAAAAGCCTGTTTTGTCAACATAGAGGTACGGTTTCTCGGCAATGACGGGCACAGTGTCAATGGTGGTGTAGGCTTTGAGAGGCCACGTTCCGGCAGGGGCGTTTTCGACCCCCATGAATACCATGTTCCAAACTCCGTTGGCCCAGTTTGCCCACTCCGAATTACGGCTGAACCATTGCTGCTGGGAGCCGGGGATCACTTTGCCATCAATCTTGCAATCGGCCATGTAGCCGCCGCTGGCCCAGCCAGGCGCGAAGGAAAGAGCCACATTCGATGTGAAGTGCATGCGCCGCATTGGCACGGCTTGGGAAACCGCCCAGGTGACTGTTTTCTCCGTCGGCTGGACAGTCATATTTTCGATGGCACGCCAAAAATTCTGGGTCACGTTGCGGTTGTTCTCCCAAGCCAGCGTGCGCACATTGCCATCAATCAGCACGTCCGACGGCGACTTCCCCAAACCGGCAATGTGCATATAAAACGCTACGCGATAATCACCGGAATAGGTGCCCGGCTTGAAAAGGAAAGCGTAGCGTTCAGGCCCGAACTGGTTGAGAAACTGGCTGTCGTGGATATGATCCATCTTTTGCTGGATTTCCTGCGGAGGAGTGGAAGGATCGAAAATGAAAACATTGGGCCCGAAGTCGGGCGAGGCAGCGTATGCCTGCGCAGAAAGCAGGATCAATGTGGAAATGAGGAGTGTGAAGCACTTCATAGCGGTTTTGTTCTGTGGGATTAATTGCGAACGGACTGGGGTTGGCTCGCGAGTCGTTGGATTTTGAACTGCGACTTGGGCAGCTCTTTGGTAGTTATGCAACGAGGTTGCTGTTTGTTACCAAAAGATTGGAACTCAGCCGTTGCTTGACATCGGGCTCGGCCTATCCTGCGCGAAAAACTTGCGGGGTGAAGGAACCGAGCGGTCCCCAATCACTACTGTTTGTAGCGCAAGCCGAATCCGATGGGGAACAGCGGTTCGCCCGCACTCCTTTTGGCGTCGCCAATATTGCCGCCATTGAGCGGCAATTGCTCGGCATTAGCGGGCCATACATAGTTCAGCTTCCCGCGGAAATCGTAATCGCCCATCAACACATCAGCCACGCCGCCGCACTCGCTCCCCGGCTGCCAGGCCATCACCACCGCGCTGGATTTCTCGATAAATTCCCGCGGCATCACCTAGGGACGACCGCTGACGATCACCATCACGATCGGTACTTTGCCGTGGTATTGAATCATCGCTTTCATCATGGCGCTGCGGGTAAAGGAATCAATGGTCGTTTGTGATCCTCCATAATAGCCCACGTCCAGGGACGTCCGATTGCCTGCGTCCCCGTTCCAGTCCGCATAGCTGCACTCGAAGACCACCGCCACGATCACGTCGAAATTGCTCTCCATCTTCTCTACGTTGGACCATGAACCGCTGCCCTCGATGGTCTCTATCTGGGTCACTTTGCCGCCAGCCGCTTCATCCACCTTTTCTTTGAAGCCTTTGGCGATGTTTGTCCAAACCGGGTCTTTGAAACGCCCATTGTCACCTTGTCGGCCCATGCGGGTAAAGCCGCCCGACGCCAACCCTTCAATCCCGGCCGCTTTGCCGACGACGAGGATGCGCTGATTGCGTTTCAACGGCAAAACAGAATCATTTTTGAGGAGCACCAGCGACTCGCGCACGCAGCGGCGCGCGATTTCCTTGTGGGCGGGCGAGTCGATCTGCTGGGTTAGTTCGCGGTTCACCATCGCGTTTTGGCTATCCAGTAATCCCATTTTCGCTTTCAGCCGCAACACCCGGCGCACGGCATCCGCCAGCCGCTCCTTGCTCACCTTGCCAGTGGCCACGGCATTTTGGAGCGCGGAAGCAAATGCTTTGTAATTCGGCCCGGCGCTGTTCAAATCCATCCCGTTGCCAACATAACCTGCGGCGGCAGCCATGGAGTCCGGTGTCCATGGGTTCGGGAACGGGGGAGCCTTGGGATCGGGCGAAGGATTGGGCGCGGGGTTGCTGCCATCATTCCAATCCGCCACCACCACGCCGTCAAACTTCATTTGACCTTTCAGTAAGCCTGTGAGGAGATCCGGGCTTTCCCAGACCGGCTTGCCCATCCATGAATGGCGATCCACCAAAACGCCCGCAACCCCGGCATCAATTGCCGCTTGGTAGGAGGGCAAAAAGAGCGATTTCATTACGGCTTCCGAGCCGATGGACGCATCACCCCACGTCTTTCCGTCCACCGTGCCGCCAGAGCCAAGGAAATATTTGGCCGTCGCAGCAATGGTGTGCGGCGAGGAGAGATCGGTTCCCTGAAGCCCCAGGATCGCCGCCTTGGAAAGTTGCGCCGCCACGGCGGGATCTGCAGAAAAGGATTCGAAGCTGCGGCCGGATTTGATATTGCGAATCGGTTCAACAAACGGGGCAAGGGTCCAGTTGAGCCCTGCGCCGCGCGCTTCCAGCGCCATCACGCGGTAGGCCTGTTCCACCAACGCGGGGTCGTTCATGCACCCCAAGGCGGAGTTGTGGGGAAACACGACTCCGTTTTGGCCCATTTTGCGCGTCTCATCCTGCGTGTAAGGCTTCGGAGTTCTGTCGAACGAATCGGGAAGAATCCGGTAGGTCCAACCGTGCACCACGAGCCCGCCGACTAACAGCGGCGGATTGCCTGCTTGAAGGGAGGCTTTTTGCTTCGCATCCACCTGGTCAGCCCAGGCGGCGGCGGTCGGTTGCGTGAGTTCCAGCGTGGCAAACAGAGCGCCCAGTTTACTGGCAGCCAGATCGGCGTCGGGGACATCTTGCAACGCGCCGGTGATCTGCCCCACCATCCAGGCGACATCGCCTTGGTGCCTGGCAATGACCCCGTTGACCTTCGCCTCGATGTCAATGGGAACCAGCGTGACGGCCTTGATCTGTTCCGTGTAGGACTTGATGGGGACCAATACTGGCTCATACCCGGTCTTTCCGATGCGCAGTGTGTCCACCACTCCCCCGGCCCCCGCTGCTCCCTGAGCTGACGCCGCAGGTTTCGCCCCTGCTGGTGAAGCAGTGAAATTCCCATTCGCATCCGTGTAGGTGTAGTCGAGTCTCCTGTCCAGATTCTGGTAGGTCACCATCGCCATGGCGACCGGCTTGCCATCCTTATCCACCACGCGACCGCTGTTGGTGAAATTACCGATGGCCCATGCATGCCCCGTGGCACAAATAAATAACAGAGTGAGCAGGTTGTATTTCATATAGTATCCTCATTTCAGATCCAAACAGACCAATTCCTTTGCATTGCGCACAAAAAGTCGTCCATTGGAGATGATGGGTGCTACCCAGCTCTTGCCGTTGCCGACCAAAGGCGTGAAGCGCCCCAGTTCCTTGTAATCGGGAGCTGTGGCATCGAGCATAATCAACTCACCGGTGGTGCCGGAAAGGACGATCACGGTGTCATCCACCCCGACGAAGGAACTATTGAGGGGCAGCGGTTCTTTCCAGAGAGTCTTGCCCGTGGCAGGGTCAACGCAGGCAAGATGCTTCGGCTCAATGGAGGTATAGACGCGTCCATGGTAGTAAAGCGGGGTTTCAAAGGTTCCCTGCAATTCTTTGTGCTGCCACACCAGTGTGGGCTTATCATTAGCGACGTCCACCAACCCGGCATCCCCGCCGTTGTCAGTGACCACCATGATACGATTCCCGATGATCACGGGCGACGAGCTTTTCTTGCTTTTGTATTTGGTCACCCACGGGACATGCCAGAGTTGCTGACCCGTGGCAGGGTCCAATCCATAGAGACCCTCGGTGAGAAAAATCACATATTGTTTCTTCCCATTAAGAGTGGCCAGCACAGGGGTGGAGTAGCTCACGGTAACACCTCCGCTTTTCCAAACGGTTTTGCCCGTGTCTTTATTCAGAGCCACGATGGAGGCGTTGTCTTCGCCATTGGGGCCGAAAATCACGTTTTGCCCGTCGGTGATTGGGGAGGAACAATAAAAGTACTGTGGCCGGGTGGCTTTGGTATCGGCCGCCAAATCCCGGTTCCAGACTACTTGGCCTGTCTCGGCATTCAGACAGTGGGCTTTTCCCATGCGGCTGAAGGTGTAGACCTTGCCATCCAGAACCAGCGGCGTGGTGAGTGTATATCCGTAATTGGATGTAATCGGCTCCGCGTATTTGAAGTGCCAGAGTTCTTTGCCGGTCGCGGTATCGATGGCGCGCACGACATCCTCTTGCTGGTCATGATCGACGATAAAGAGCCTGCCGCTGGCAACGCAAACGGGCGCCAGGGGATCATTGTCGCCCAGCGTGATCTTCCAGAGGGTCTTGGGCGCTCTCTGGTTCCAGTTCTTGTTGATCCCGGTGTCCGGGGCGATTTGATTGAAGTTCTGGCCACGAAAACAGGGCCAGTCGGCAGACTGGGCGGCGGGAGCCATGAGCAGAACGGCGAGTAAGCAAAGGGATGTGAAGCGCATAGGAATGAAGGCTTGGCTCGCGGGTCGTCGGATTTTGAACTGCGACTTGTGCATTTCTTTGGTGGTTATGTAACAAAGCTGCTGTTTGTTACCAAAAATTGAAAAAACCGTTGCTTGATCTCGATCCCACACTCCAGCTTGAGGAGGTTCCCGCTACGATGCAGGTCGCCAACAAAGGCTCGGATAGCGACACGTTTCGCCAGTGGGCGCCCCCAGCGTATTCTCCTATTCCCAAGAAGTTTAGAGCAACTGCCAAAAATAATTTCCACATCTTGTGTTTTTTGGTTTCTTCCCCTTTCTTTTTTCCAAAACGTGCCTATTTTCCCCACAACATGAAACGCCTCCTTCTTACCGCCGCCGCCCTCCTCGCTTTGGGAACGCTCGCCTCTGCCGACGAATGGCTTACGGACTATGCCAAGGCTCTTGCCCTGGCCAAATCGACCAACAAACCGGTCTTGATCGACTTCACCGGCTCGGACTGGTGCGGCTGGTGCATCAAACTGGACAAGGAGGTTTTCAGCCTCCAGGGTTTCAAGAGCTACGCGGCGCAAAAGCTCGTTCTGCTCAAGGTCGATTTCCCGCACGGCAAAGCGTTGCCGGAGGCGGAAAAGGCACAGAATGAGAAGCTATCCAGCCAGTTCGGAATCCAAGGATTTCCCACGGTGGTCGTGTTGAAGCCGGACGGCAGCAAGGCGGGCGAGCTCGGCTACACCCCCGGCGGCCCTCAAGCCTTCATCAAGAAGCTCGAAAAAGTGCTGCCGAAGAAGTAATTCCAAAAGCGGCTACTCCATCGCTGCTTTTTGGGTAATACCGATTCCTTTACTTCGTGCTCCCGGAAGTCGTCGCCGCCTGTGGGGTGGGAGGCGGTGCAAGCGGCGCAGGGCTCGGCGATGGAACGGGGGCGGGAAGCGCCACGGCGGGCGGCGGCCATTGGATCGTCCCCGCGTCGAACGCCATCATATTTGCCGCCTTTGCGACGCGGAACTGCTCCACCACCGCGCCGTCGCTGTCAAAAACGGAGATTTCCTTG
>Ga0209697_10006359_pt1 | contig 14327 bp, 8 predicted proteins | sample AliMusrvi5mmetaG_FD_184115 | JGI IMG/M metagenome (GOLD analysis project Ga0209697, IMG submission 184115) | Freshwater lake bacterial and archeal communities from Alinen Mustajarvi, Finland, to study Microbial Dark Matter (Phase II) - Alinen... | ecosystem: Environmental > Aquatic > Freshwater...
GCTGCCGAATTGGACGCGATTCTCGATCGCATAGGTTGACTGTAGGTAGCCGAAGGCGTACGGGTGGCTCTTGATCTCCGCGACGATCCCTTCGTTGAACCTCGCCCCGAGGCCGACCGGAAACGACACGTTGGTCCCAAAGCTGACCTGCTTCTTCCAGTCGCCGCTGACCTTAGAGAGGTAATCGGTCCAGACGTATGAGGTGCCGCTGCTGTCGGTCCTGAACAGAACCCCTATTTCGTGATTCGGCAGCTTAACGTTCGGGTTGGCGCGCGCCAGTGCCGGATCATTCCATTTCTTGATCTTCCCCAGGTAAATGCCTGCCAGGATCTCCGGAGTAAAACGCACGTCTTCCGTTACTCCCGGGAGAGAGTAGGCGGGCACGACAGCCCCAAGCACGACAGGCACATGCAGTATGCGCTTCGGTTCACTCTTCAATTGAGCATCTGAGATGGGACCGTCCGAGGCGCCAAAATCGACGGTCCCTGCCAGCGTCCGAGCTATACCCTTCCCTGATCCCATGGGATCGTAGGCGAGGTGGAACTCGGGATGAATCTTCTTGTACTCCCGCATCCATACGCTGAGCATCGGGTAAATGAATGTCGAGCCGGCGCTGGTTAGCTCGACATCTTCCGCAGTGGAAGCTCCAACGCCGCACCCAAGAACGATTAGCAGCAGAGCCAACCCTGTGGTCCGTCGAGTCGTTGGCACTTGCCCCTCCAATTCTTTTGCGCGTCCAGTACACAATTACAGGATGGCTTGCGTGCTTGGCAACCAGTGCTTCATAAATCGCCCAACTCCCGCACAAAAGCACATCCCAGGAACTTCAGTCTGAGCCGGTCAGACTCTCTGCGTGCGGCAGGTATCGACGCTGTCGAACACCCCGCCGAACCATTTGCGGTTGATCCACAGCGCGACATTCACTAGGCCGATCAAGACCGGGACTTCAACCAGCGGCCCGATGACGGCTGCGAAAGCCGCGCCATGGTGAATGCCAAACGTCGCGATAGCCACCGCGATGGCCAACTCGAAATTGTTCGACGCGGACGTGAATGAAAGCGTGGTCGCCTCGGCGTAATTGGCGCCCACCCGCTTGCTCATCCAGAACGAGGAGAAGAACATCAACACGAAGTAGATGGTCAGCGGAATCGCGACTCGCACTACGTCAAGTGGCAATTGGACGATCATCTCGCCCTTCAGCGAGAACATCACGACAATCGTGAACAACAGTGCGATCAACGTTAGCGGACTGATTCGGGGAATGAAGCGGGTCTCGTACCACTCGCGGCCCTTGGTCTTCAGCATCACGAAGCGGGTGAGCATGCCCGCGATGAATGGAACGCCCAGATAGATGAAGACGCTCTTGGCGATCGCACCCATGGAGATGTCCACTTCTACCGCCTTAAGTCCCAACCAGCGGGGGAGGACGGCTAGAAAGAAGTACGAATAGACAGAGAAGAAGAGCACCTGGAAGATGGAATTGAATGCGACCAGGCCGGCGGCATACTCCCGGTCCCCGCGCGCCAGGTCGTTCCATACGATGACCATCGCGATACAGCGGGCCAGGCCGATCAGGATCAGGCCGGTCATGTACTCGGGCTTGTCGCGAAGGAATAGCACTGCCAGCGCGAACATTAGAACCGGGCCGACCACCCAGTTCTGAATCAGCGAAAGCAGTAACACGCGGCGGTGCTGAAACACCCGGCCCATCTCCTCGTATTTCACTTTCGCCAAAGGCGGATACATCATCAGGATCAGGCCGATGGCAATCGGCACGGACGTGGTCCCGATGTTGAAGCGGTCCAGGAACGGTACGACGCCCGGTACGAGGTAGCCCAGTGAGACGCCCACGGCCATCGCCGCGAAGATCCAGAGCGTGAGATAACGGTCGAGGAACGAGAGCCGGGGGCTAGTGTTCGATTGCATCTTCGTCGTCAATGCTTACGAGCAGCAGTTCGGTCCGCAGCAGGACTTCGCGACAGGCTTGCTTGCGCGAATGAACGCGCTCATGAACTTGCCATCCACTTCCGCCGCGATGGCGTCCACGTCAATGCCTTCCTGCGCCAGGAAATTGCGCGCGTCCTCGACGTGATAAATGCGCGTGGGCTCGACGTCGATTCGCTCAAAGCCCGCTGCAGCCAATTTCGCTTTGTAGTCGTTTTCTTCCAGCGCACCTGAAATGCAGCCGGCCCACAGGAGCACGTTCTTGCGAATCTCCGCTGGCATCTCGCCGCGCGTGACGACATCGGAAACCGCGAACCGGCCGCCGGGTTTCAGTACCCGGAACGCCTCGCCGATCACCCTGTCCTTGTTGGCTGAGAGGTTGATGACGCAGTTCGAAATGATAACGTCCACTGTATTGTCGGGTAGCGGGATGCTCTCGATTTCGCCCTTAAGAAACTCGACGTTTTCGATGCCCGACTTGCGCCTGTTCTCGCGCGCCAGTGCCAGCATCTCATCGGTCATGTCCAAGCCGTAAGCCTTGCCCGTAGGGCCGACGCGCCGGGCCGAAAGCAGCACGTCGATGCCCCCACCCGAACCCAGGTCGAGGACGACTTCGCCTGCCCTTAATTCCGCCAGTGCCGTCGGATTACCGCATCCCAGGGAGGCGAGCACCGCCGTGTCCGGGATTTGTCCCATCTGGGCCGCGTCATACAAATTGCTGGTGATAGGGTCGGCGCAATGCTGATCCGCCGGCGCCGCTCCGCAGCAACAGCTTCCGCCGCTGGTGACCCGCAGCGCGGCCTGCCCGTACTTCTCTTTCACCAGGTCTCTTACGTCTTGTGCGCTCATGACTTCTCCTTCGTACAACACTGAATAATCCAATCCGGTTGGACCGCCGAGCTGCGCGTGCAGCATTCCGCGTAGAGGAACACCAGCAACTCGCGCAACGAATCGCAGTTCGCCGTATAGCGTAGAAACGTGCCCTCGCGCTTCACTTGCACCAGTCCTTCGTTCTTGAGCTTGTCCAGGTGATGCGACAGGTTCGACGCGGACAAGCCCAACTCGGCCTGTATTTCTCCCACCACCATCCCGCCGGGATGCGCCGAGAGCAGCAGACGCACGATGCGCAAGCGCGACTCGGTGCCCATCGCGGTAAGCATGTCGGCGTAGCGGGCAATCTGTTCTTCGGGCACGTCTTGCATCAGGCTTCGGTCCCCTTGCTTCTATAATTCCATAATCATAGAATTACGGAACCATGTCAAGAGGAAGAAATGCACCGACCTCAGCAAGAACAGCCGGGAAACGAAATTAGGCTGGCTTTGGCATGGACCTGAGCGGGCCGCTTTACAGTCGGCGGCCCGTTGCTCTGATCTCAAATGCAGCGAGGATCTGGAGTCTACTTCTTCGGCGGAGCCGGCTTGTTTGGATCTTCCGCCACGTCGCCAAACGTGATGCTGGATTCCGACTTGAACTGCTTGTAGTCCTTGTAGGTGACCACCATCTTTATCGGGATGGGACCTTCCTTGAAGTTCAGCATATCGTTGGCGATGGTGTAGGTCGGGAACCAGTATTTCCCGTCGATCTGCTCGCGATAGGTCTCGAACTTCGGGTACTTGTGATCGGAGTCCTTCTTGTGGACTCCAACGCCCCGGCCATACGTCTTCACGATCTGCAAGTCGCGGTCGTCCACCCAGATCTGTCCCGCGAAATAGCGCTGTCCTTCGGCGAAATGCTTCGGTTTTACGGCGAAAACGTAGCAACTGATCTCGTCCACGTTGTCGCGGCCGATGTAGTTCACTTCGTAGTTTGGGATCTCCTTGGTGGTGAGCACGAAGGGCTGGACGCTGCGCAGATCCTGCTCGTCTTCCTTGTCCATCATGAACCGCTGCAAACTGCTCAACGGCGCGTAGACAACGCGCTCAGTGCGCTTGCCATCGGTCGTGAAGACGATGTCGGTAACCATCTCCTGCTTGCCGATGGCCCGGCCGTTCGGCCCCAGATCCTCGACCTTGTAACTCTGGCGATAGGTGTACTTCTCGCGGGCCAGGGCGAATTCGGCTTCCTTCGCCGCGAATTTCGTGATCACATCCTGCTGCTGGGCGGGCGAAAGTTCGTCGGCGGGCGCGGCAGGCAGCGGAGCGCTCAGGATCATCGCGGCGCCGAGCACCGCTGCGGACACGGCACGTTGAATCATAACTATCCCCTCTACCTCCAGTCTAACGATGCGGGAGCGGGGTGGCAGGTTACCCGCCGATGCGGGCGAACACCGCCCCGTCAGCCCAGAATCTGCTTGGCGATCGTCAGCATCTGCATGTGGCTGGTGCCCTCGTAGATGCGGCCGATCTTCGCGTCCCGGTACAACTTCTCGACGGGATAGTCTTTCGTAAAGCCGACTCCGCCGAGTACCTCAACCGCGCGTGAAGCCACCCTCTCGGCGATCTGAGAAGAGTGGTACTTGGCCATGGCCGCCTCGGTGAGAAAGGGCATGCCGGCGTCCCGCTTTCGAGCCGCGTTGTAAACCAGCAGGCGCGCCGTCTCAACGTCGGTGGCCATACGCGCCAGTTCGAACTGAACCCCTTGAAATTCGGCGATGGCCTTGCCGAACTGCTTGCGCTGTTTCGCATAGGCAATGGCGTGCTGCAGTGCGCCAGAGGCTAGCCCCGTCATCTGTGCACCAATCCCGATGCGGCCTTCGTTCAGCGTCTCGATGGCGATCTTGTAGCCCTTGCCGGTCTCGCCCAGAAGGTCCCTCTTTGTCACGCGCACCTCATCCAGCAGCAACTCGCAAGTGGACGAAGCGCGAATGCCGAGTTTGTCTTCCTTCTTGCCAACGCTGAATCCGCGCGCACCCCGCTCGACCACGAAGCACGTGATGCCCTTGTAACCGGCCGCGGGATTAACGGTTGCGAAGACCAGGAACAATCCGGCCTCGGCGGCATTGGTGATCCACAGTTTTCGCCCGCTCAGCACATACGAGTCGCCGTCTTCCACAGCTCGGGTCACCAGCGCGAAGGCGTCTGAACCCGAGCCCGCTTCGCTGAGCGCGTAGGCGCCCACGGTGTCCGTGGCCAGGCGGCCAAGCCAGCGACTCTTCTGCTCACTGTTTGCCCAGCGCAGGATGGCGTTGTTGACCAGCGTATTCTGCACATCGACGATCACTGCGGCGGCCGGATCGACGGCGGCAAGCTCCTCGATGGCCAGCAAGGCCTGCAGAAAAGTTCCTCCCGCGCCTCCGTACTCTTCCGGTATCTCGACGCCCATCAGACCCAGTTCGAAGAACTCCTTGAGCAGGCTCTTGTCGAACGCGGATTTCTCGTCCATTTCTCGCACTTTTGGCGCAATCCGGTCGTGCCCAAAGCGCCTGACCGTGGTCCTGAAGAGTTCGTCGTCTTCACTGAAAGTGGTGAGCGGCAGCACCTGCCCCTCCGGATTGGCAAGCCCCTTGGACATGCCATCATTAAACCATGCGCGACTGGACTACGACGGCGGCTGGGCTGAAAATCGAGATCACCGAGAAGATGCTAAAGACGCTCGAAGGGCTCGACAAGAATATGCTCGGGCTGCGCGGACTGATCGACTGGCAGGAGGAACCGATCCTCCTCTGTACGATGCCCGCGCCCGAGGACGAAGCGGAGTGACTACCATCTCGATGACTTTGATCGAAACTACGCAGGCACTGCGGGCCGGGAAGGTCTCCTCGGCCGAGTTGACCGAGGAGTGTTTGAAACGCATTGAGAGCCTGAATCCAAGGCTCAACGCCTTCCTCACGGTGACTGCCGAAATCGCGCGGGAACAGGCTTTGCAGGCCGACCGCGAGCGGCGTTCCGGCATGGATCGCGGACCGCTGCACGGCATTCCCATCGCCCACAAGGACCTGTTTTGCACCGCCGGCGTTCGCACCACCTCTGGCTCGAAGGTGTTTGAGAATCACGTGCCGAAGTTCGACGCCGCCATCGTGGAACGGCTGCGCGAGGCGGGGGCGGTGATGCTCGGCAAGACCAGCATGCACGAGCACGCCTACGGCATCACCTGCGACAACCCTCACTACGGAGCGGTCCACAATCCGTGGGACCTGGCGCGGATTCCTGGCGGGTCCAGTGGGGGCGCAGCGGCGGCCGTCGCCGCGGGGCTGTGCCTGCTGGGCACCGGCAGCGACACGGGCGGGTCCATCCGTGTGCCGGCGTCCTACTGTGGCGTCACGGGCATCAAACCGACCTTCGGACTGGTGAGCAAATTCGGAGCGCTACCGCTCGGCTTCAGCCTGGATCACGCAGGACCGATCGCGCGCACCGTGCGCGACGTGGCTGTCTCGCTGGCGGCCATGGCAGGCCCCGACAAGCGCGACCCCAACAGCGCGCACCGCCACGCCGACGACCTGCTGCCGCCCGACGAGATCCCATCGCTCGCTGGCGTAAAGATCGGCATTCCCGAGAACTTCTTTTACGAGCGCATCGACCTGCAGGTGGACAACGCCGTGCACTTCATGGCCTACCGCGCGCAGGACCTGGGCGCGGAACTCGTGCCATTGAGAGTTCCGGATGGACGGCAGCTGAATACGATCTCGCAGATCACGCTGCTAGTGGAGGCCGCCGCCGTGCACGAGCCTTACATCCGCAAACAGCGCAAGTTGTATGGCGACGACGTGCGGGCGCTGATCGACATGGGGCGCGTGATTCCCGGTGTGGACTACGTGCAGGCGCAGCGGCTGCGGCGGCGTGCGCAGGAGGTCTACCGCTCGATCCTGATGCAGGTGGATTGCCTGCTGGTGCCCGCCACGCCGATCACTGCGCCCAACATCGGGCAGACCGAAGTCGCCATCGGCGGCGAGACGGAAGACGTCCGCATCGCCACCACGCGCCTGGTACGTGGGATCAACGCGCTCGGGCTGCCTTCGCTGGCCATGCCGGCCGGATTCACGCGCGGCGGTATGCCCATCGGCATGCAACTGATCGGCCGCGCGTTTGGGGAAAAAGAACTGCTCAGGATCGGCGCGGCGCTCGAGGATGCCACGGGGCATACGAAGTTGCGGCCAGGGATCGCGGGGGAATAGCGGGGGATTGCGCGCGGCGGGAACGAACCGCGCACTTGAAGGGCCAATGAAACGAACTACGGCCGCGGCGGAATACATCCGCCGCGGCCGTGGAACTTTGAACTGCGGTCTGTTCAGTTCAAATTCCAGATAACAATGTTCGAGTAGATATTGCCTGGATTCTCAACTTGGATGGTCGTGGGGTTCGCGCCCCAACCACTGAGCGAATTCGTTCCAACCTTAAAGACGATCTGCGTCGGAGTGATAGAATCGATCCAGTTGATCCAGCCGCTATTGAGCGTGATTGGATCCGCCAGAAGATCGAAGCCAGTGCCATGCACTGTGATGGTGATGATTCCCCCGGAGACCAGATGGTTATCCGATGACGTAGTAAATGAGTCGATGTGTGGCCCCCCTGCCACGGCCTGGATTGTAAAGGTCAGCATGTTCGACCAGGTGCTGCCGTCCTTGGACGCGAGGATACTGACTCCCTGCGGCATGGCGGTATTGTAATAGGCCACCGGAAGTGTGCACGTGATTTGGGTCGAACTGTCAATGGTGAAGGCCATCGGGTATTGCCATCCCTCGCCAAAGATCACTGATGTCACGCCGTCCAGGTTGGCCCCGGTGATGACGATGGTGACATCGGCCGCATTCGACGCCTGAGCTACAGAACTCGGGGTCATGCTAGTCAGCGTGGGCGTGCCCGCCGCGTTCACCGTGAAGGTCAGCCAGTTCGAATAGGACGCTCCGCTGTTCATGGTGACAGCGATGCCGTACGTCCCGGCAGTATAGCCGTTGTAACCTTGCGCGCTGTCCCCTCGAAGCGTGCAGGTCAATTGCGTCGTGCTGTTAAGGATACAGTCGAGCGCCGTGCCGTGATTCGTTGCGCCGAAGACTACCATCGCCTGGTCGGTGAGGTTGTTCCCACTGACGACAACAGTGATATTGGCCGTGCTCCCAAGCGTGGCCGAAGTCACGCTCAAGCTGGTCAGCGTTGGCGTGGGTGCGGGAGCCGCATTCACCGTGAAGGTCTTGGCCGTGGTTGCGCCCGTGTCGGGATTGACGACAGTGACGTTGACCGCTCCTGCGTCTAGGAGTTGGGCCGCGGGAACCGTGGCGGACAGTGTCGTTCCACTGCCCGTGGTGTCGAGTTGCGTGGCAGCGGAGCCCCAGTAGATCTTGGCTCCACCGACGAAGCCCGAGCCCGTCAAGGTAATGGCGAGATCGGAGTCGCCAACCGTGGCCGAATTCGGCGCGACGCTGCTCAGCATCGGTGTCGAAATGAGAACGGCGGCGGTCACGGTGAAGTTAACCGCGGGGGTTGTGGTCATGCCGTTGGGGTTGACCACCGTGATCGGGACAGGGCCCGCTCCAGCGGTCACCAGTTGTGCGTCGCTGATCGAGGCAGTCAGCGTCGTTCCGCTGCCTGAGGTCGTCAGTTGGACTGCCGTCGAGCCGAAGTTGACTTTGGCGCCGGCGGCGAAACCCGTCCCGGTCAGTGAGAAAGAGACCGGCCCGGATCCAATTACTGCCGTGGCCGGGTTCAGCGTCGATAGCGTGGGAAGCGGCGCATCTCCGACCGTGAAGGTCAGCTTGTTGGATTTGACCCCACCCACCGTGACCGAGACATCGACCGCGCCGCTCTGTTGCAGCATGCTCGAAGTCACGGAGAAACTCAGCAGGCTTGCGCTGGTCCAGGTGGCAGCCAATCCCGTCGAGGTGCCCCAGTTCACGGTCGCCCCGGAGCCGCTGCCCAGGTTCGAGCCGTTGATGGCAAGCGCGAATGGCGTGGCGTTAAACAGCGCCGACGACGCGCCCAAACTGGTTAGCGCCGGTGCGGGCGATCCAGAGATCGCGAAAGGCAGCGACGCGCTCCTGGATCCGTCCGGGTTGCTCACGGAGACGTCTATCGAAGCGGCTAACGCTCCGCTGCTCTGGAGTAGAGCCTTCGTCAGTGAGAACTTCAGTGAAACCCCGCTGCCGGTGGTGGCTACTTGTGTTGTGCCCCAATTCACTTTCGCTCCCGTCTTGAAGTTCAACCCGGTCAAGCTGATCGGGGTGGTGGCCGCGGAGGCCGTGTAGGCGAGAGTGTTGGGCGCCATCAAGGTCAGTACCGGCGCGTCGGTGACGATGAAGTTGGCCGCCGTGACGGCTGCGGACGTTGAGGTTCCGTTGGTGACGGTAATGGCGTACGTGCCCTTGACTGCGAGTTGCGTGCTGCTGATATCGGCAGTCAGCTTGGTGGCGCTGACGTAGTGCGCCGTCAGCGTGGTGTTGGAGGCCCACTTCACGGTCGAGGTGCTAAGGAAGCTCGTACCGTTAATGGTTATCGAACTAGTGGTCGATCCGATGGCGGCCGTGTTCGGCGCGAGCGATGCGATCGCGGGAGCCTTGACGGTGAATGCGCTGCCGGCAGAAGCGATCGTGCCGTTCTTGACGGTCACACTCAAGGCCGCGGCAGCGGTAATCGCGGTGGCCGGGACTGTGGCGGTAATGGCGGTTGCGGTGCCTGTGAGCACGGTCAAAGCGGTACTGCCCAGGTAGACCGTGGAACCGGCTACAAAGCTCCCGCTGGCAGAAGACCCAGGCAGGAAGTTCGTTCCGGTGACGGTGATTGTGAAGGCGCTCGCTCCGGCCGCGATGCTACTCGGACTGAGCGCGGCGATCGCGGGAGCCTTGACGGTTAATACGCTACCGGCAGAGGCTACCGCGCCGTTCTTTACGGTCACGCTCAAGGCGGCTGCTGCGGCGGTCGCCGTGGCGGGTACCGTGGCGGTGATGACCGTGGCGGTGCCCGTCAGTACGGTCAAAGCCGCCGTGCCGAGATAGACCGTCGAGCCGGCCACGAAGCTGCCACTGGCCGTTGACCCTGGCAGGAAATTCGTTCCGGTCACCGAGATGGTGAAGGCGCTCGCTCCGACTGACGCCGTATTCGGGCTGAGCGTCGTAATCGCCGGAGCCTTGACAGTCAACACGCTCGCGGCGGAAGTCACTGTGCCGGTGTTTTTGACCGTCACCTTGAGCGCGCCTGCCGCTGTGAGCGCGGTGGCGGGTACGGTGGCGGTGAGGGTTGTGGCGGTGCCGGTCAGCGCGGTTAAGGCGTTCGCGCCAAGGTACACCGTGGATCCGGCTACGAAGCTGCCGCTGGCGGAGGATCCTGCCAGGAAGTTCGTTCCGGTGACGGTGAGAGTAAATGCTTTGGCTCCAACTGGGGCCGTGTTCGGACTCAGCGTGGTGATTGCGGGCCCCTTGACCGTGATCGGGCTGGAGGCGGAAACCGATGTGCTCGAGTTCTTTACAGTCACGTTGAGCGCTCGTGCGCCGGCCGCCGTGATGGCGCTGGACGGGACGGTGGCGGTGATGACCGTGGTGGTGCCCGTGAGCACGGTCAAGGCATTTGCGTCGAGGTAGACCGTGGAGCCGGCCACGAAGCTGCCGCTGGCGGAGGATCCGGCCTTGAAGTTAGTTCCCGTAATCGTGATTGGGTAGGAGGCTCCGCCAGCAACGGCCGTGTTCGGGGTTACGCTGGTGATCTTCGGTGCGGGGCCGTTGATCGCGAAGGGGCTGGCGTTGCTCGTCGAGGCGTCCTTGTTTACCACCGTGATCGCGGCCGATCCGATGCTGGCGATCATCGCTTTGGTGTACGGCGCGGTAAGCTTCAAGCCGCTCACGAATGTGGTCGTCAACTGCGTCGAATTCCAAACGACTTTCGCGCCGGAGACGAACCCCGTGCCGTTCACCGTGAGCGTGCCGGCGAGTCCGCCAGCGATGGCCGAGGCTGGGCTGAGGCTGGTGATGGCGGCCGAACCGGCCGCACTGTTGACCGTGAATGTGCTGGCCGTGGATGCGCCGGTGTCCAGGTTCATCACCGTGACCGGCACCGTCGTGGCGCTGGCGATCTTAGTAGCGTCAACCGAGGCGCTGAGTTGCGTCGCGCCGGCGACTGTCGTCGCAAGCGCCGTCCCATTCCACTTGATCACGGCGCCCGTAACGTATCCCGCGCCGTTTACCGTCAGGGTGAAGGTGGCGTCGCCCGCGTTCTTGGAACTTGGGCTGAGGCTGGTGATGGTCGGCGTGCTGACCGCCGCGCTGACCGTGAAAGTGCTGGCGCTGGAGGCGCCCGTGTCCGGGTTCATCACCGTGACCTGGGCCGTCGAAACACTGGCGATCTTCGTGGCGTCAATCGAGGCGCTGAGTTGCGTGGGGCCGGCAACTGTCGTCGCCAGAGCCGTCCCATTCCACTTGATCACGGCGCCGGTAACGTATCCCGCGCCGTTCACCGTCAGGGTGAAGGTGGCCTCGCCGGCGTGCTTGGAAGACGGTACCAGGCCGCTGATAGTTGGCGTGCTGATGGCGTTGGCGATGGTGAAAGTGACGGGGTTGGAGTAGTTGGCGGGCGAGGCAGCGAGGTTGGTCTGGTTCGATACCTGGATGCGGGCAGTGCCTGCCGCCAGCAGATTCGCTGCCGGTACGATCGCCGTCATGCTTGTGTCGCTCACCCAGCTGGACGACAGCGGTGTGACCACTTTGTTAAAGACCCAGTTCACGCTCGAGGCGAAGTTGGCGGTTTTCGAGAAGCCGGTCCCAGTGATGGTCACCGTGACGTCGCTCGCGCCGGCGTTGGCCGTCGCGGGGGCAATTCCGGTGATCGTGGGCGCGGTCAGGTAGGTATTCTGCCAGTTGGACATCAGGGCAAATGCCATTGGCGAACCCAGTCCGGTCGCGAGGTCGTAGTGGGAGTAGTCGACGGCGGAATAGCCATACGCAGTATTCCCCGCGGTGCAGTCCAGCGACCCGCTGACGCACGGAACGCGGTTGTCGCCCAAGGCAACGTCCTTGAAGTTCACGTCGGTGCTGTAGCTCACATACAACATGGGATTGATGTTCCCGGTGCCGGCGCCCGCGCCTAACACCGAGTTCAACACCGCGACCATCCCGGCGAAGGCCGGCGCGGAGGCGGACGTGCCGCCCACGGTGTACGGTACGTCCGCTGCGGTGCTCAATTGCCCGCCCATTGCGATCACGTAGCCGTCGCTGACGCCGGAGGCGGCCAGCGAAACGTCCGGTACGTCGCGGTGCCCGTCGTCGGCAGCGCCCAGCGGCAGACTCACCAGCACCGGGGGATCGTCGGTGTTGTAGACATATTGCCAGGTGGGTTTATCGAATAGCGTGCTGGTGCCGCCGCCGCTCGCCGCCAGCATGTGCGAGGACGCCAGCAGCGCGGTCGTGTCGTTCCAGACCCTCTCCGGGATATAGCCCAACGCCGTGCCGCCCTTCGCGGAGACGTCGGCGCTCCAATAAGTGGCGGTTTGGTCGGTGAAGGCGGTGCCGCCAACTGCAGTCACTTCCGGGAAGGAAGACGGCAAGCTAACGGCAATTCCGTGGGTGGCTCCGGCAGGATTGGCCAAAACGCCGGCATCGCAGCCCGCCGCGCCCGAGTCGCCCGACGAGGCGATCAGCGTAATGCCTTGCGCGTTGGCCAACTGCATCGCGGCCCGCATGGCATCGACCAGCGCGCTGTTGCCCGCATAAGAGGGCTCGCAGGCTCCGAAGCTCATCGTAATGATCTGGCCCAGGCCATTGTCGATCGCATCGTTCACCGCGACATAGACGTCCGTGTCGTCGTCCAGGATCAGGGTCGCTCCGGGAGCGGTGGCGCTGACCATTTCGAGGTCGAGCGTCGCTTCGGTCTGCCAGCCTTGCGTATCGGTCTTGCCCGGAGGATTGCCTCCGGCGGGATGGACAGTCGAAAACGTGGCGGCGGGCAAGCCGAACGTGATCCGGTAAAGGTCCAGGTCGGCGGGCGTGATGTCACTGGCGGCGATCACGACGACCGTCTGCCCGCCTCCGCTGACGCCATAGCTGTAGAGCCCCTGCAGATCGTAGATCGATACCAGGTCGCCCGGTGCGAGCGCATGCGAACTGCCGCCGGAGCCGTAGTTGTAGGCGGGGGCTTTCTTCCCCTGGATCGCGGCGGCCGCGTTCCTGCGCGACGGGCTGCTAACGCCGGCAGCGGCGGCCTGCATTGGAATCCTGACGTGATGTGGTTGCGGATTGAAATCGTCCATTCCGCCCACCGAAAGCACCAGCGGCGCGATCGCCGCGGGAAGCGACGGCGCGCTGGAATTTGCACGGTGCATCACTCCCTCGACGGAGTAGCGGCGAATCTCGGTCTTGAACGCGGCCTGAACTTGTTCGGCAGTCCCGTCAAAACGGATGAAACTGCGCGTGCGGGCGTCCGCCTTGACATGAAAACCGTGCCCCTCCAGCCACTGCCGGAGCGTCAGCATGTCATTCGGACTTGCACCAAAGCGCTTCGCTAAGTCGTCTGGAGTTAACCACTTGCGATAGTTCGGCGAAGACGGAGTCTGCTGCTCGGCAAGCAACTGGTCCAGGTCCTTTTGCTGAGCCGCCGTGCGCCGTAGAGTCAAGGACATACCCCGCATGGCGAGGTCCGTGTCCACCGGACCGCGATCGGCCGCGGCTCTGGCCAGCGGGTGCTGCTGCCCCGCCATCCTCACGGTCTTGTTGCTGTCGATCGCACCCGCGATCCTGCTGTTTTGCGCCGTGGCAGGTGCAATTCCAAGTAGACTGACCGCGGTGATCAACCAGGTGCCAGTCGAGCCGAGATAAGGAGATTTCATAGATTCCTCGCCAATTGGAGTCCGGGCATAAGCCCGTTCACGAGGTCTCTATCGGCGGCAAAGTCAGTTTGATGAGGCTTTCGAGCGGCTTTTGTCTCCAGGCCGCACCAAAGCCGCGTGCGGAATCCCACCGCTTCACCACCGGCTCGCTGCGCGGCGAAATCGCGACAGCACGGCTCTGAATTCGGGATCTCCGCCGCGTTTGTTGATAGAATCGTGCCCGCGCCGCATCCGCGGCGAAGGAGACAATTGGCATGGCCTCAGGCGCACTCGCTGGCACTCTGCTCGCCGTCATCGGCGGAGTCATCCACGGCAGCTTCGCACTCCCTATGAAGGGGATGCAGAGGCACTGGGCATGGGAGAACATCTGGCTGGTGTACTCGGTGGTCGGCCTGATCTGCCTGCCGCTGCTGCTCGCCTTCGCTACGGTTCCGTCCCTGATCGACGTCTACAGCGGCACCTCGCTGAGCCTGCTGCTGCAGGTGGCCATCTATGGCGCGGGCTGGGGCATCGGCTCCACCTTATTTGGCTTGGGCATCAGCCGCATCGGCATGGCGCTCGGCTTCGCCATCATTCTTGGTATGACCAGCTGCCTGGGCTCCCTGATCCCGATGCTGGTGCTGCATCCCTCCGACCTGAATACCCCCAACGGCCACGTGCTGCTGATGGGCCTGAGCGTGGTTGTGGTGGGCATCGTGATGTGGGCG
>Ga0209697_10006363_pt1 | contig 14324 bp, 9 predicted proteins | sample AliMusrvi5mmetaG_FD_184115 | JGI IMG/M metagenome (GOLD analysis project Ga0209697, IMG submission 184115) | Freshwater lake bacterial and archeal communities from Alinen Mustajarvi, Finland, to study Microbial Dark Matter (Phase II) - Alinen... | ecosystem: Environmental > Aquatic > Freshwater...
TTATGACTACGTTTACGACCGGGTGGCCGGCCATTTCAAGCTGCCGTCGCTGGCGGATTTGATTGCCCAAAAAGCGCAGACCTTGACGGCTTGAGCTTGGCTTTTCCTTGGAATTTAAAGTAGATACGCATTTTTTATCCTTACGGTGTACGGAAAGATGGCTAAATCTTGCATCTTTTTGAAACCCGCACCCACCCGGCTTGCGCTACCATCGAAGGCCAAACCCATTTCACTTTTATCTACTATGAGGACAGTCCATGGCAGAAGCCAAAGCCCGATCTTACAGCCGCGCCCTCAGTTCGACCAGACCGTCACCTTGCAAAGCGAGCAGGCGCAAAGGGTTTACGAGCGTGAGTTCCGCCGCGTGGTGGAAGCCCTGTACGCCATCGACGTGATATTGCGCATCATCGGCGACAGCCAAGAGGCTGACACCGTTGAAAGCATGGTCAGCGAGATGATTGGCGAATGTGCCAAAGAAATCAAAAACGAACAGGCGAGGTTTGACAAGCTCAAGGAAGACAACGGGATAACCGCTATTCCACGGTACACCCACCCCGGACAGGTTCAAATCCGCATCGTGTCGCCGCAGGCCGCGCAGTTTGCCGCGTTGCTGCGAAGCATGGATGCTTTGATGATTTCGCTGGACACGCTTTGGCTGTGCGGCGTGATGGGCAACAAGCAGCGCGGGAACGGGGTTTACCAGTGGCAGCAACGCTTGCTCAGGCTGGGCCGAAAGATCGTGGACATCGAGAGGCGGGCAAGGATTTCGGCGGCAAGGCGGGGCAAGGGGGATGAGGTTAGGGAAGCGGCTGGAGATTTGTCCGAAGGCAAAGAATCAGATGGTTTGGAATCGAAGGCGATTGATGTACTCGATGGAAAGGTGGGTTAAGATTATTGAAATGCAAGATTAATTCAGTCACGGTATAAATGTAAGAGTATTTTTTTCTCTACTATCTACCCCTGGATTTTTCGGGCGATTATGCGACTAAGATATTCAGCGTCCCGTGACATTTTTTACTCGTTAATGCAAATTTATCCGGCTAGCATAAAAACTGTGGGTTGATGCACAAACTGAATTAAAAAGCTGAAATAATATCTGAGTATTGTATCGGGATAATTTATTATCCTTAAAGAAATTAGCGACGTCTTATAATGTTATATAAGTGCGAGAATAAAACACCTAAGTGAAATAAACCCAAGAGTTTAGCAATAACTGTAACAGTTTTCAAGTGTGTAAATAGTGGGTTTGCATAAACATTACAATCAGTTACGGGCGCAGCGGTAAAAATGTTCACCGCTAGAAACATTGACTCGAATAAATCGCCTTTACAAACATTCATATGATAATAGTAAAGACCTAGGATAGTCGGCCATAATAAAACAAAAAAAACAAAATAATAAGGGTTTTTCAGTAAAATATTGATATAAGTGACAATAATAGTTAGAGGAAGGAGATGTAATGGACCAGTTACAGATTTCTGCAAGTCTAGTTGGCTGTGGAGCGTCCTCAGCTTGGCAAGGCAGATTTGTTCCTCGTCGAATTGTTTATAGTCATTAAAAACCCGCATAATCTTTGTAATCACCCTAGCTTGAACATTCAGTTTATAACTTTCTCTAGTGGTGACATCCACGTACCTGGAAAGTTTTTCCGACTCATTCTCGATTTCTTTCAATCTCTCCGCTACGATTATTCCGTATGAAACCCCGGGGAACTCACATTCGACTTTGACTTCCATGGAATGCATCAAAGCCAAGGCTTCGACGGCAATGGTTGGGGTTTCCTGTGCCAGTTCATACGCATCCATGGCAAGCACGGCGGCTGTCAAAATATCCGGTATGCGTTGCGCCGATTTGGAGCGTTCGAGTGCGCGTCGAAGGAGGACTTCCGCCACCAATTTAAGCCTACCCGGTGCGCTATGGTTTGAGGAAGGGCTAACTCCATCAGGCGCTGCTTCACCGCTTATTGGTCGCTGATACCATTCCACTTTGTTCTGTCCCCCGCAGGGGTGTGTGTAATTGCAAGTTGATCCCTGATACCATTCCACTTTGTTCTGTACCCTGCGGGGGGGAGACGTTACTGCAACAGCTTCGGATATCCAAGAGGGGGAAGGAGCGGGTACGTTGCTATTCTTCGGTACTTCCCAACCTTCATCAAGTTTAGCCTGCTTCCACAAGTCGAATATGCCGGAAGTGGGCTTCTTTATAAGTGTGTAATTGCGAGCAAATATATGCCTAAACTTTGATTTCCAAGATTTAAGCGCACTCTCCATTCTCTCCCATGGATCCTTGGAGCCTTGGTCATCCTTGGACACGCCATGCGCATGGGCAACTGAAATGATGATACGTGTATTGCAATAACTTAAGCCCGGAAGAACTTCTTGGCGTGTATCGCTTTTTGCATTTCTATTCTCCTCAGACCTAAATTCCTTGGTAAAATCTGATAAATGAAATGAATGATTGTAACGTTCGGAATCAGGGAAGGATATGTAAACATCTTCCAAGGATACCCTAGGTTTGTCGAGTGGGGAACTAGCATTTCCAAGAACAGCGAGGCTTTCATTTAGTGTTGTCAAACAATAACAACGATACCCGAAGCGATACATGACATAGGCATGAAAAAAACTATACGCTTCCTCGTCGTCTATTGCCACCGCCAATTCCTTCCGAATGCGTAGCCTATTTTTTGATTGATTATCTTGTGATGGATTATGGTTTTGATTACATTTCTCAAGCACCCATTTTCGCAGTCCCTTGCTGTCGAACAGGCTTGATCCGGAATCGTAGGCGGATTTCTTGCTCCAATCATGTCGGGCTACTAACTCTCGATCTTGTTCAACCGAATCTCCTACCTTAGAAAAAACCCAACCCAAATCGGGAAAAGCCAAACAAAGCATCGCCACCGCCGCATTCCAAGGATCACCACCCATGGGATTGAGCTGGGCAGGATCAATAGTTGGAATTAAGATCACCGGATCAACATGACCCACGACCTCATGTTGAATCCAGTCCGCGCATTCCAGGAAGATTTCATGGATAGGTGTTTCGCTATCCATCGACGACGCGACGTTCATTTCCTTGGAAATATCCACTCCACATATTTTGGCTAATGGTTGAATATGGACAGTAGTGTTGGTAATCGCAAAAACCATTGCCATGCGGTACTCCAAATCGTTAGCGTCAAAGGGTCTCGTTAGAAACGTTAGACTAGGATAATGCAGGATATACTGGTTAGGGCCAAGAAAATATATCCGTTAACAAGATTAAAGCCTGATCTCGAGTAATGGTTCCATGCGACATTAAGGTATTGATCGTCGTTTGCAAATTGGGCGTTAGTATCAGTCTCTCAAAATCACGCTCAAGATCGCCAATATCGTTACTCCAGAAGTCTGTAATGCAAATCTGCGGATTTAATTCATTGGATAATGTTATAAACCGACCAAGCATATTTCCAAAGAGATCAACATTTGGTGTCGTCTTAGTCTGTAGCCAGTACCACCATTCCTGTTCTCCTGCCTTTATGAATTCGATCAGGCGCTTTATTTCATAATGCCTTAAATACAGGATTTCTTGGGGAGTCCACCAACAAGTATGGAAACGGTTATCGTGATCGGAATGGTTTTCTTTGATACGTCCATTAGTTGAAATCCAGACAACGTGCAGGTTTTTGTCTTCCTCGCACTTCTTTTTCCAGTCGTCTATTTCTCCATGAACAAAAACAATATTCGTTATATTGTAATATGCAACGTTCAGAGATATATCCTTGTCCAAGCCATGAGATTTATCAAATGGTGCGCCAAAATTGCCGCTATCGAAAACCGCTTTCCATTCGCACTTGGTTTGATTGATTGTGTGATCGCGAAGATAGCATTTGAAGGATTTACCAGACGACTCCGTCTCTCCGCTTGATGGAATTAGAGGGTCAGTGGAATTAATTGCTGTCTTGCCTTTAATCACAGTGGCTTGGTTTTTGGTTGCGAATGTGGATTGCGGAATGTTAAGCCATTTGATTTCGAGTATACCCTTACCTTTGGAAGTATCGTCTGATATGCTCACGACAAATTTTCGTTGTAACTGATCCCTTGACTCCAGTGCAATTACCTCTCCATTGCCATACTCAGCCAAGTCCCAACCTTCTTTGTTGGGTTCGTCGTCTGATGTCAACACGATACCAAGGAGTCGGTTAGCCAGATGGACGAAGGGACCGTGGAAATCCCCTTGGTTGGCGGCATGGATGCGCCAGTCACGATTGCTTAGGCTCGATTCCATCAGCGTTCTTAGTTTTGCCAACTTGGTGTCGCAAATTCCAAATGTTTCAGAATATGTGATTCGGATAGTATAGTCGATATTATTTCCGTCTGTGATAGTCTTGGTGATGTTGCAAAATTCTGGCTGTCTCGATATCTTAGAGGATCTGATGCCTAGCAAGAATCCCAGAATTGTGTGATAGCTGGCTGGCGACTGTGAACGGAGGATAAGCCCACTATCTTTAGTAACGTGCTCGCAGATATTGAATGCTGTATTTCTTCTCGGCTTCGGCATAGTAAGTTGGATGGCACGAACATCCCATAGCTCCGTATCTACCTTGAATGGCGAGAAGACCACGTCCTTTACCGCTTTGAGAAACAATCGCATATTATTACCGCAATTTTCTCCAGACGCATCAATCAGACTTTCGATGGGCAACGCATCGCTGGATGAGTCATTGCTGTTAATCGCGACTTTCCATAGCCACAGCAGATCCCTTCGCAAGTTGGTGAATGCTGGTTCTTCCGCTCTACTTAGGGCAAATTTTCCAGCCCCGAGGAATTCCTTGAAACTCCGAGCCTCTTGGAGTAAATCATCCAAGCCAAATATGCGACACAACACAGTAATCACGCAAAGCCGACCAGTCTCTACCGATTGCGTGGTTATATCAGGATCATCCTTATCCCAAGATGAATTTATGTCGCGATAGTGCTCTGGGTTATGTGCGATTAGGATAGTCATGTGTTTTGATATCTGTACCCTCCTCCCACGTTCAAAAAGCTCGCTGATGCGCTGATAACTTTCAAAGATAGTTTGCGCGGGTTCGTAGAGAATGGCGCGCAATTCTTGGGTATCGCGCTGCATTTCGGCCAGTGCGCCGGTCAGCTTATGCAGGGGAGTCGATAGCAGATCCATCATCTGCTTATATTTGCGCATCGTTTCGGCCTGCGTGCTCAGGTGTATCGCTGATAAATGACGCAGCGTACGCTGGAGGCGGGGAGCAAAAAACTCGATGTAATACTTATCTAACCCATCACTATCTTCTGGCAGAAACGTAGTCTTCTTTTTCCGTAATGTTATTTTACGTGACGAACCTGCCGGGATCGATATGCGGGGATCATCGACAGGTTCGTCCCAGTCGTAGGCTCCTGGATAATTCGGATACGTGGTGATAAAGCCAGACATATCATTAACTCTCAACGTGAGATACTCGAATGGATTCTTGGCTTCCAGGGGTTTAGCGCGGGCATGATCGGCATAGTCGGATACCAGCTCGTCGCTCATTGCGGTGACAACCGAGGCGGCGAGATGATTGAGCAGTATACTTAGTAATGGCCAATGCTCATCCTGTACAGGTTTTAAATCTTCTTCTTTTCCAAGAAGGATCACCCATCCAAGGTAGGAGCCTTGAAACTTCCTATCCGCGCCGGGTTCGATCTTGGTATTCTCGTAAAGTGGGATAGCCAATCTCTGGGGCTTATTAATGTTACTCGTAAATTCTCGGAACGGTTCATCCTCAGAACCTTGCCAAGAGGGGTCTAGAAGGAAAGAGTTAACGAAGGTCTTGAGTAGTTTACTGAGACTCTCCTCGTCGTTTCTTAATTCATCTGGAAAATTGATTTGGTCTAGTTTGGCATCTTGTTCAGAATTATTAATACTATTTATATACTTTACCTTGTCAGTGTCTATGTGCCTAAATGCTATGGAAAAAACATTCCGGTTGGTGGACAACTTGGCAACCTCGTCCAGCATCGTCGGCCATCTGCCTCTATAAGGTATACAGGACGCTGTTTCGACAAATAATTCATGGGCTTTGTAAAAATGATTAGGCAGGTGTTTTAGATTAGGAGTATTGATTGCGGCGACGAATTCATCATAAGTATTTTCTCCTTCTGGCATCCTGTTCCATCCAGAACGAAGCTTATTCCGCGCCTCGAATAAGCTCTTGAAATGTGTACAAGTAATATCATTAATACCTGTATCGATTCCAGTAATGTTTTTATCTTCGTAGTATTGACCAATGGACTTTCCATAGTTGCAGATGGCCTTTAAAAGCTCGATGGTATGATCTGCGAATGAGTATGTAGCACAAAACTTGGCGAGGTAGAAATTCTGGTTTCCGTCGTAATCTTCGCTTCTTGGGTCGATTGGTATGAGAATGGCCGATTCAAATTTCGTGAAGTAATGCTCCTGGCCGTTGTTATTGAACGCCAGCCGGAGATTCTCCCGAAAGTCATTGATATAGCGTTGTAGACGGAAAACCGCGCGATCACTGGACCAGTGGGCTGGGCTAGGCTCCGCAGGGGTTAGCTGTTTGTCTTTGGTAGGCATTTATTTCCCCGCCGCTCCCGTAATCCGCCCAATCATATCCGCCATTGCGTGGAGCAACAGGCAGTAAGCGAATAGCCCTAGGGAGGGAAATGTCGCCAGCCACCAAGCGGGGTCCCAGCGACGCAAACCATCATAAATAAGTCGGCCCAAGGTCGGCGTCGGGGGCTGCGCACCGAGACCAAAGAAGGACAGTGCGACATCAATGCCGACAATCTCCGGGAACAGGTAAAGCAGGGAGACGGCGGTGGGGGCAAGGGTTAGCGGCAGGATGCTTGCCAGCAGTATAGTCCAGCGGCTTAATCCCCCCGCCCGCTCGCTCAGTACGAATCTGCTTTCGTTAAGGCGAATGACCTCGCCGCGAACGAGGCGGGCGGGGGGTGCCCAAATCACTGCGGCGATCAGCCAAGGCAAGCTTTCCAGCCCAGGGGAAAATACCGCTGTGAAGGCGACCACGACGAGGAAAAAGGGTGTGGCATGAACCATGGCGATGGCCCAACTAATGGCCTTGTCCGGCCAATGCCCCGCCTTATGGCCGGCGATGCCGCCCATGACAAGGCACAGGGGCAGGGCGATGCCGAGCGAGCCTGCTGCGTTATAAAAGGAATTGCCGGCACCGAACAGGAAGCGATCCCATTGGGAGCGGCCTAGGTTATCGGTTCCAAACCATGCTGCCAAGGAGGGCGGCTGCAAGGCGTTTTCGACGTGAATGGAATAAGCGGCGGATTCACTCCCGAGAACGGGGGCCAGCCATACCGGCAAGACCAAGACGAAGGCGCAGAAGGCAATGGCAATCCACAGTAGGCTCGTCATCGACCACCGTCCTTTTAAACCATTAGCTGTCCGGCGAATTCGCATTTTCTTTCAAGGACTCGGTAAACCACGCCGAATGTGGTTCATGTTCTTTTCCAGCCATAACCCGACGGCATTGATGGTCAGAAAGAACAAACCGTTGAGCAGAACCACACCTGTGATGACTGGAGTATCCTTGGCCTGGATGGAACGAATCAACAGTGCGCCCCCCCCGGAGATGGAAAAGAATTGTTCGACCAAGAGCGTCGAAAACAGGACGACGCTGAGTTGATTTATCCAAGCCGAGGCAAGAATGCCTGCCGAGTTGGGTAGCATCACCCGCCAGAATAGCGAATTAGGGCCATACCCATAGGCAAGGGCGGCGCGGCAATATGAGCTTATGCGTATGCCGATGCAGCGGTCACGCAACAAGGCTGTCATCAGTGCCGTGGGGTAAACCGTGACCGCAAGTGCCGGACCGAGCATAGCCGCTAGCGATAACTCGTAAGCGCCCGCACTGCCTAGGCCCCATGAACTTAGCAGGCTTCCACTGGTGAGGGCGGAAACTAGGGCAATCAGAAAACTGGGTGCCGATACGCCTAATCTAAGAATAGGAATGATCGGGCGCAGGGCTTCATTGATCAGCAAGAGCCAGTTGATTGCCAAGGCCAGAGCGAGAGAGAGCGAAACGGCGATTCCGCCGATCAGCACGGTATAGCGGAAGTGATTGTTGATTTCCGTTAAAACGGGCAGACCTGACACCGTGGACTGCCCTAGCCTGAAATGTGCCAATTCTCCAATATATCGTGTCAATTGACCCGTCAGGGGTAAATCCCAACCCATTTCATGGCGCAAGCTTTCAACATCCGATTCGCGGGCATTCGGCCCTAGCACTGAACGGGCAGGATCACCCGGTGCAAGATAGCTCAAAGCAAAACAAAACACGACCAGTCCGCTGACAAAACTAAAGCCTCGCAGCAATATGCCGAGAATTGACAAAGCATAGCCCAATCTTGGGTTCACGGGAGGGCTATGCTAAAACGTCAAGGTTTTTGGCTACTTCCATGATGCCCCCCAGAGAATTGGGAAATTGGCTCCATTGAAGAGGATTCCATCTACTCCACTGGTAAGTACCACCATTTGGCGCATTTGGAAAAGAAAAGCCGCCGGTGCGTCCTCCACGATACGTTTTTCGATGGCTTCCGCGTCACGCAAGGTCTTGGCCGATTCTGGTTTGGAAAACAAGTTTCCCACTGACTTATCAACAGCCGGATTGCTATAGTGAAAAAGATTGGGCATGGGAATGGCACGGGAGGTGTAAAAGTTTTCGAGGATCAGGCTAGGTGTCGGAAATTGATACTCAAAGGCGATGACGACCGCTTGATAATCTCCCTTGGTCAGCCGCTCGATGACCGTGTTGAAACTTTGTCGCACGAGATTGACTTGGACTCCCAGCGGTTCGAGTTGAGCTTTAATAATCTCCCCTATAGGTTCTGCCTGAGCCAAGTCATGCACTAGGACTTCGACTGTCGGTTTGAATGAGGGTTTCTTCGGTGCGATCTTGGATAATTCTTTGCGCACTGCGGCAATATCAGGAGGATTTGCTTGAACTTGGGTTTGCCAACCGTCACATGACAAGGGAATCGGCCCGGCTGCTGCGACGGCGAGTTGTGGTGCCACACCTTGGACAATCTGCTCACGGTCCACAGCGAGGGCGATGGCACGTCGTAAATGGGCATTGACCTTGGGGTAATTGAAGGCCAGAAAGTAAGTATTGAAAACCGGATAGGTTATGCCTTTAAATTGGGAAAATTCGGGCTTCAAGTGTGGCTGATCGTTCGTACTCGTAGCTTCTATCAGAGCCTTGATTAAAGGCGGGGTCACATACATCGCTTGAATTCTTTGACCACGCAATTCATTGAGGCGAACCTGATCCTCTTTGATGGTGCGGAACTTCACAAGATTGAGGTTGCCGCCTTTGCCGCCCCAGTAATCGGCAAATCGCTCCAGAGTCAGTTCGTAGTTATTGCGGCTCTGCAAGCGAAATGGTCCTGTTCCCGAAGCAAGTGTGTTCCCAAACTGATCTTTGGATTGCTCCACTTCCTCCTTGGAGACGATGCTATACGCGGGCGATGCTATACGCCCTAGGAAACCTGAGTCGGAACGGGTCAGTTGAAACTTAACGTGATCTGGCTCGATGATAGTAATGCCACTGATGGAAGTTGCCTGACCTTCAGCGTACTCTTTTGCACCAACGATGATTTCTATCAGCGGTCCCTTGGTGACAGCCTCTTTCGCAAGCATGCGCGTGAAGCTAAAAACGACATCATCGGCGGTGACAGGTTTTCCATTGTGAAAATGGGCTTCTTTGCGTAATTTAAACGTCCAGTTCTTGAAATCCCGGTCTGCCTGCCAAGATTCCCCCAATGCCGGAACAATGCGGTTTGAGGCATCCACTTTCGCGAGCCCCTCGAAGATTTGCGAGGCAATACGCAGTCCAAAGACATCCGTTAGCCTAATGGGGTCGAGTGACACTACCTCGTTCTCGAAAGCAATGACAAAGGGCCGTTCTTGCTTAGCAGATTCGGAAATTATTACTGGCGTTTTTTGCTCGGCCTTCCACCCGCAGTAAACGGCATATCCCCCGGCTCCTAGCAGAACCATTCCAAGTAAGATCAATACCCACTTCTTGATAATGTTCACTTTCATAAGACAGTCACGAGCCTCCGCATCTGCTATGCAGTAATTGCCTGACGGCGGTGAGTCGAGCGACTATTACTAGCTCTGTACGCTTTTCTGAGACGAGGAAGAACTTCCTTCTCGTAGGTCGCATCAATTGCCCGGAGCCGCAGATTCGTCAGGGCGTGCTGATAGCTCGTAGAGAAGTCGAAATCAAAATCCCGGACATTGCATAGTGTGTGCCTGCCATAGAGTCGGGGCTGCAAGCTATCCTCTACGGCGAGCAAGTGTCCGTCCAAGGAAATTCTGCATGATGAGCTTATCGACAAAGGCCATGGTACGAACCGGAAGTGTAGGGAGAGCCCATTGCAGAACCGGTATCCCGCGTAAAGAAAACCACTCAGATCCACTTCCATAGAGTCCATATCGAACCAGTCAGATTCCATGAAAGCCACCAGCGTATCAGGAGCAAGGGTTCCCACATCAATTTGCACACACATATCGTGGTCAAGGGTAAGTTGACCCAAGGCATCCAAACCATGAAAAAAGGACTGCAATTGGCCTTGGCTGAGCGCAAGCGCTGGATCGGTGTAAGGAAGGGGAATGTAGCTGGATGCGCCGACACTCTTGACGCCTAGCTGGCCGAATGCCTCAATCGCCGATGGAAAACGGACAATATTTTCCTTTTGCAGCGTCATGGTTATAAAGAGTCGTTCATCCAGCAGTCGCGTCGCCCATTCCACATTTGGACGGGCAGCGGCAAACGCTCCCTCACCGCGGATGGCATCATTGTCCACATGATCGCCTTCCATGCTGATGTCGATGTAGCTGAAATTAGCGTTTTCAATCCTAGTTTGATGGCGATCCAAGAGTGTGCCGTTGGTTATCATTCCGGTACGGATATCTGTCTGCCGTCGCAAGTCGCCAAGATGCTCAACAAGGCACGGACCGACACTGCCTGTCAACGGTTCTTTGCCGGCAAGCACGAACAAACTCACACCATGCTCTGCCGCCGAGTCGATTATCGTTGTCCATTCACCGACATTCAACTGCGTCCTCGACAACCCATCGGTTTGCAGATAGCAGTGACGGCAGGAAAGATTGCACTTGTCGTTGACCAACATCGTCAGACTTTGTTTCTTTGGAATGGCTTCGTGGCGCTCACGAAATTGAGACATCTCAATGCGACCGCTTAGAAGATCGGTCAGGGCTGACATGGCAGCTTGAGTGTGGTCTCGACCGAGACGGACACCGTTGCTTCCCGAAATACTTAAGGCACCGTTCATAAATTAGCTCCAGTAATGTTGGGTTGGTCTGTTCCAAAAAAATTTGGGCTAAGAGCCTCGTAAGAGGCCAACAGACGGCGTGTAATTGGGTGTATTGAAGTACTAAAGACCTCGGATATGGGTCGTTGGTCTACTATCACACCTTTGTCTATTATGGCGACATGCTGCGACACCTTCGCAGCAAGACCTAGGTCATGCGTAATAAAAAGAATCGACAAACCGGAAGATTGACGGAGATCACCGATAAGGTTCACGATTCCTGCAGCAGTGGTTACGTCTAGCGCACTGGTTGGTTCGTCTGCAATTAAGAGCTTGGGACGACATGCAAGCGCCATAGCAATCATGACACGTTGGCACATTCCGCCGCTCAGTTCGCGTGGATAGCTATAAAAGCATCGCTCAGGATCTTTAAGTTTAACAGATTCAAACAATTGTAAAGCTTCCAATGTTGCCTCAACCCTGCTGACATCGCGGTGAAGTCTGAGTAACCAAGCAATTTGCTTACCAACAGGATGAACTGGATTCAGGGATGCCTGAGGATCCTGAAAGATCATGGCAATTTGACTGCCACGGATCTTGCGTCGCTCGTTCTCATTTAACCTCAAAAGGTCAACTCCATTCCACAATGCCTTACCAGTTCTGACATGACCGGTTTCTGGTAACAGCCCCAATATTGTCAGAGCCAATACGGTCTTGCCAGATCCTGACTCGCCAACTAGACTCAACGCGTCACCTTGTTGTAGCGTTAAGTCTATTCCATCTAGAATTCTGTGAGATGGCGAGTGAGTGTCTTCAAAGTCAACCACCAGATCGCAAATTTCCAGAAGTTTGTGTTTTGGTGAGCTAATCATTCTGTATACTATTGATTGTTATGATCATGTAGTTTATTCAGATTCAAGAAACTTTTTGTTTACAAGATATTTTATCCAACTTAGGCTTAATAATAACCCAAGATTTGATGCTCAGAAAAATATGATGTAATTACTCATTTTTATTGTCAACATTTTCAAGCAGCCGACAAAAAACACATGGGTCAAGAAGACATGCAGGTCAATTACGATGTATTTCTCAGCTACCATTCGCGCGACATTGCACGGGTTAGCGCTTTGGCGAAAAAGCTTCAGGATTACCATGATCTTAAAGTCTTCTTTGACCGTTGGAATCTGACTCCAGGTCAGACGTGGTTTAGAACATTGGAACATGCACTCTCGGCCTGTGGTGCGGTGGCAGTGTGTGTTGGGCCTGGGGAAATGGGTCCGTGGCAGCTACGGGAGGTGTATTCCGCCTTGGACCGCCAAGCCCGACAAAACAGTTTTCCGGTGATTCCGGTGCTGTTGCCTGGGGCTGAGCCACCGCTGGGTTTCCTCGGTCAAAACACTTGGGTGGATTTCCGTTCTGGTCTTGCCGATGAGATGTCTTTGCACATCCTTGCCGCTGGCATCCGTGGCGAACCGCCCGATGCCCTGTTTCGCGAACGTCAGCTTGAGACCTTGACTTCTATCTGTCCTTACAAAGGACTCCAAGTTTTCCGCGAGGAAGATGCCGCGTTCTTCTTTGGCCGCGACAACGCCATTGCCACTCTGGTTCAGACCTTACGATCACACCAATTTGTCGCTTTGGTCGGTTCGTCGGGCAGAGGCAAATCTTCCGTGGTTCGCGCTGGGCTGGTGCCAAAACTGCGTGGGGAGATCCTAGAACCTTGGGAAATCGTCACTATGGTTCCCAGCGACCTGCCTTTTCATCATCTGGCAGCGGGGCTGCTGCCGCTGCTGGAAACAAATTTGAGCGAAATTGACCGACTCAACCAGACTAGAGAACTTGCCCATAAACTGAAAGAAAGGGATATCGAATTGCGTGATGTGATCAAACGCATTCTCGAAAAACAAGCTGGCACTAGACGCTTCCTGCTGGTAGTGGATCAATGGGAGGAACTCTATACCTATGGCGGGGAGGATGGTACAACCGTCGCGACGGAGTTCATTAATCAATTGTTGCGGGCGACTACTTCTGGCCCACTGACGGTGTTACTGACCTTGCGTGTGGATTTTCTTGGTTACGCGATTGGCTATCGGCCACTGTCCGACCGACTGCAAGGAGCGCAAGTGAACTTGGGACCAATGAATATTGACGAACTGCGTGAGGCCGTCACAAAACCAGTAACGCAATTGCCAGTCGCCTTTGAATGCGGTCTGGCGGATCGGATCATCCATGATGTTGAAGGCCGGCCCGGTGATCTGCCTCTGCTGGAGTTCTTGTTAAAACGGCTGTGGGATGTCAAGCCAGCGAGGATTTTACGGCATCAGGACTGTAAATATTCGGCCAACCCGTATCCGAAAATTACCGGATCAGCCCATTTTTGAAGTTTTTTCCCAAGGGATACAGCCATACGTCCTTGATGGGGACGCTCTGCTTGCCGGATGGGCCGAGCTTGCCCCGCCCCTGGGTCTGTCCTACATGGAGCCAGTTGGCCGCCCGGTAACACGCGCCGGTGAAGCGGTCTTTTTCGACAAAGGTTTCCAGCAGCAGGGGGCGGTAGCCATAGCGGTGCTGCCAGTCCCCCGGAAGTTGCCTGGCTGCCAACGCCAATGTTTTGGAGGCGAGGTTTTTCGAGCAGACCCAAGGCAGGATCAGGAAGCGGGCGTTGTTGACGACGAGATGGAGGTTTCGCTGGCGTTGCCCGTGGTCCCAGCCGATGAAGCGGTCGCGCGGGGCGCACTGCCAGGCGGCGGCGCCAAAGCCCAACAGCGCGACCAGGCGGCCTCCGGCGCTGACCCAGTAGCGCAGTTGCGCACCGGGGAGGGTTTGGAAGCCGAGGTAGTGGTAGCGGTGGATGAATTCATTCCACAGGCGGGAGTCCGCACGACCGCCGACCGGCTGCAGCTGCAGTGTGGGCAAGGCATGGGCGGGTGCATGGATGGGGGCTTGCGGGTCGGTTTCGGTGCGGGTTCGCAGGCGCGGCTGCGGGCGCTGGCAACGCGGGGGCGGCAGTTGGAT
>Ga0209697_10006367_pt1 | contig 14321 bp, 11 predicted proteins | sample AliMusrvi5mmetaG_FD_184115 | JGI IMG/M metagenome (GOLD analysis project Ga0209697, IMG submission 184115) | Freshwater lake bacterial and archeal communities from Alinen Mustajarvi, Finland, to study Microbial Dark Matter (Phase II) - Alinen... | ecosystem: Environmental > Aquatic > Freshwater...
GACCTGCCCGTCGGGCTGGCCGATCGCATCCGGGAAGTCCGCTATGCCGCGCTGTTGCCCGCCCGGCCGGGCTTCGATCCGGCCGTGCAGGCCCAACGGCTGGTGTTCGGAAATCTGGACGTGCAGTTGCAGGCCCTGCGCGACGTGCGGGTGCAGAAAGCCGCCGCTCTGCCCGTGGCTCTCGATTTCCTGCGGCATCCGAACCCGCTGGTGCGCGAGACGGCCGTGGATACGCTGATCGCCGTGGCGCGCCGCGACAGTGTGCCGGCCCTGCGCGACCTGCTGACGAGGGAGTCGAATCGCGAGGTCATCGTGGCCGTGGCCCGCGGGCTGGCGGGGGTGCGTGGCAAGGGCGCGTCCGACGTGCTGGCCGGCTTGCTCGACCGCGATGACGAGGATGTCGTGATCACGGCCCTGCGGAGTCTGGCGAAGAATGAGGCCGGCGCACCAGTGAGCGCGGTGTGCAAGCGACTGACCGATCCGCGGTGGCGCGTGCGCGTGGCCGCCTTGCAGGCGGTGAGCGAACTGCGCCCGCATGAGGCGGCCGACCCGGTCGAAAGACTGGTCGATGACCCCGATGCTTTTGTCCGGTTCACCGCCATCGTCACGCTGTCCAAGGTCTGCCCGGTCGACCGCGCGGTTAAGCGGTTGGAAAAGGCATTCCTGGCAAGCGACGAGTACAAGGCGCCCGTGCTGGCGGCGTTTGGAGCCATGGAGCGGGCGTTGCCGGCATCGTTCATCAACGCGTCGACGGGCAAGACGGCTGAGGTGTTGCTGCCTATGCTCGAGGCCCTCTCGAAGTGCGGGAAACACGGCGTGCCCCTGGCTACCGCTTTGGCCGGCCACCCGGATGGCGACGTGGCGTGCGCGGCCTTGGGTGTGCTGGCGCGCAACAGCGTCAAGTCGGCGAATGCGCCGCTTGTCGAAGCCCTCCGCCGCGGCAGTCGCGGTCAGGCGATCATCGTGCTTGAGGCCCTGCAGGAAGAGGCCGGAGAGGAGTCGCACAGCAGTCATTCGTCCAACGATTCGGACTTCGATGACGTGCTGTCTGAACTGAGTGCAACCCGGTCGTCCGGCGCGAGTGGCGCGGGTACGGAAGGCCCTTCGCCGGTTGCGGATCTTCTGGACGCGTTCCTGGCGCCGGACAAGGCGGCACCGGCGGCGACTCCGGCAAAACCGGCGCCGCCGCCCCCGGGCTTGACGGATCTATTTGACGCTTTTGATGCCACCCAGACGGTTGCGGGGGCGGAAGCGTCGGGCGCTGTACCCGCTATGGCCCGCCCAGCGGCGCCGACGGCCTCCGCCCGCGACCTCGCCGAGGCAGTCCGCGCGTGTCGCGGCCGGTTCCCCTCCGACCGGGCCGTGCAGAACGCCGCCCTGGTGGCCCTGGTCAGGCTCGGCGATACGAATGCCGTCACCGAAATCGCCGGCGCGCTCGATGGTTTGTCGGACGAGTATCGCGCGACTGTGGCGTCGGCGCTGAAGGGCGCTTCAAGTCCTGAGGAACTGGCGTTGCTCCGGCGCCTGCTGCGGGACGCCGACTCCACCACGCGCAAGGCCGCTGCCGCCAGGCTCGGATCCCAGGCGGAGACGGCCGACTGGTGCAACGCCCTGTTCGAGGAAGTGGCCCGCGACGGCTCGCCGCTGAGTCTTGAGGAAGCATTCGAAAGCGTGTTGCGTTCGGATTTCAAGAAGGTCGCCGCACTGGCCAATGTCCGGCAGTGGGCCGACCGTTTCTTCGAGAAGCCGCCCCGACCGGCCCTCAAGGTGCTGGCCGTCGTGTTGTACGAGAAACTCAATCGTCGCCAGGAAGCAGGGCGACTCACGCCCCTGATTGCCACGCCGGATCCATTGCTGCGGCGGGCTGCTTACCGCACCTTGGGCAAACTCGATATGGGTAACCGCGGCCCGCTTTTGCAGCAGGCGGCGACGGACGCGGTTGAGGACGTGCGCGCCGTGGTGCCCGGACTGCTCGGGACGGGGTCGGGCGCCTGGGTGCACAAGTTCGACGACAAGGAATCCCTGAGCACGTGGCAGTGGAGTCCGGATGACCGGCGCCTCAAGGAAAGCGAGCGGTTGGCGTTGCGCCGTCTGACCGCCGATCCCGTGCCGGAACTGCGGGCTGAGAGCCTGATTGCCTTGATGTCCGTGGGCGAGCCGTTCGAGCCGACGGACTTGATGTCGGCGCTTGAACAATGCCGCGACAGTACGGGCATGAGCCGCCGCGCCGCGGATGTGCTCGAATCCAACTACGAAAAGCTCAGCGGTCGGTATGCGGCGCTGCTGCCATTGCTGGATGCCGGACGTATTTCGGACGACCGGCGCGAATCCATCCTGAAGCGATTGACAGGACCGGCCGGGGCGTCGGCCGGACAGACCGTTGTCCTCCGGGAGAACGTCGCCGCACCGACCGCGACGGTCACGGGCGCGGTCGCGGTGGCCGTCGCGCCGGTCGCCACCAATGTGCTGCGTGTCATTTTTTTCCGCGAAACCGGTTGCGAAGATTGTGAGACGGCCCGGGCGTTTCTTAAGGCGCTGGCCGATGCCTTCCCGGAATTGCGGATTGAGGAACACGAGATGGGGGCCGAGGGCAGCCTTGCGCTCAATAAAGCGTTGGCCGAGAAGTTTCACATGCCGGATCGCCAGCGTGGTCGCACGCCCACGGTGGTCGCCGCCGCCGGGACGCTGGTTGGCAATGAGATCACGTTCGACAGCCTGGCGGATCTGCTCGCCCGGTCACTGGGCGCACCGTGGTAGGCGCCCATTGCCTAGCGATAGGCATCTTTCCGGTGCCGGACGCGGATGATCTGCACGACCAGGACGAGATCGAACACGTCATAGATCACGCGATAGTCACCGACTCGAATGCGGTACGTGCAGTCACTGCCTTGGAGTTTGCGGACACCAACAGGGAATGGACTGTCGTGGAGAGCGTCCACGGCTTCGAAGATGCGGGGTACAACCTGACGGTCGAGCCGTTTCAGTTCGCGGAAGGCCGAAGCCTTCCACTCAACGCGGTAGGTAGCCATCGGCGCGCAACTCCGCGACAACTTTCGAGTGGGGCACCGTGCCTTCGCTCACCCGTTCGGCAACCACCGCGAGATCCGCAAGGTCTTCCAGAAGGCGACGGTACTCCTCGATAGGGAGCAACACGGCCTTCTGACGCCCCTTTGCGTCGGTCAAGTACTGCGGATGTAATGTTGTAGCAGCCATACTGGGATTGCCATTTGTTATAAGTATTATGTCGGCTTAAACATGGCTCGGCAATACCGATTGTGCCCAATGATTGTGCATGCCCATAGGCCTTGATTGCACCGGGGACGGCGGCATGGTATAGACGCGGGACTGGATACTTCACGGAGGGGCGGGACATGGGTGCAGGCCTGTATTTCGGCGAGTTTGCGATCGCGCTCGGGAGCAGCCGGTTTGATTGGCGGGACCTGGCGGGCCGGGTGGCCTTGTTGCTGGTGTCGTATGCCGCCTTCATGGTGCTCCAGCGGTTCGTCAATCGCGTTGCCGTCCTGCGCCGCGCGAGCCTGTCGATCAACCTGTTCGTGTTGAGCCTGCTGATCCTGCTGCTGCTATCACCGCAATTAGGTGAACTGCATGTGGCCATCCTCCCCGGCGTGATCGTGGCCGCCATCTTTCTCGCGATTACGATCGCGCTGCAGTTCCTGGATGTCGTGGTATTTACCTGGTCGGCGCGCTGGCAGCGAACGGCGCCGGTACCGATCGTGATTCGCGATATTGGCCGCTGGCTGCTCGGGGTGCTTGCGCTGGTTCTGCTCGTGCGCGGATTCTTCCCCGGGGCAAACCTTAACGTGCTGGCCGTCTCCTCCCTGGTCGTCGGCTACGTGGTCGGCAACGCTACGCAGGACACGCTGGGCAACCTGATCGCGGGAGTGGCGCTCAACGCCGAGCGGCCGTTTCACATCGGCGACTGGGTCACGGTGAGTGGCCACACGGGCGTGGTGGTTGACACCACCTGGCGCGCTACGCGGCTGAGGACGCGGATGGAAGATTATATTGCGATTCCAAACAGTTCGATCGCCAAGGAGCCGATCCTCAACTATTCCCGACCGACGCCCTGCCATGGGTGCACATTGGAGGTCGGCGTGAGTTACGAGGCTCCGCCCAACAAGGTCCGAACCACGTTGTTTGCCGTACTGGCCGGCCTTTCCCAAGTGCGGAAAGCCCCGGAACCAAGGGTTTATCTGCGAACGTTCGGCGATTCGGCCATGACCTTTGTGATCAAGTTCTTCATCGACGACTACGAGGATCTGGATGTGATCCAGAGTTTGGTCATGGACCGGGTCTGGTACGCTTTCAAGCGCGAGGGCATTGTCATTCCCTTCCCGATCCGCGATGTGCGATTGCGGGATGGGCGGACTGACGAGGCACAGCAGGCGGCCGACGAACTGGCTGCGAAGCGGCAACTGCTGGAGGGCGTCGACCTGTTGCGGTCGCTCTCCCCGGATGAGATGGGCCGGCTGGCCGCGGCGGTTTCGAGCGAGCCGTTTGCCGTGGGTGAGTCGTTGGTCCGCCAGGGCGAGCCCGGCGACACGTTCTATGTGGTGCGCAGCGGACGGGTGGTCGCGCTGGCCGTGCAGTCCGACGGGAGCGAGGTTCCGGTGGCGCACCTGGGGTCGGGCGCGTTCTTTGGCGAGATGGCGCTCCTGACCGGTGAACCCCGGTCGGCCACGATCCGTGCGGAGACCGATGCCGTCGTGCTGGCGGTCAGCAAGGCGCAATTCGCGGGTCTGCTGCTCGGTAATCCGGGTCTGGCAAAACGACTGGCCGAGGTGATCGAGACGCGTCACGCCGACCGGCGGGCCAAGGTCGATGCCAAGGTCGTCGCTGACGCGGTCTCCGCCGCCCGCGAACCGGTACTGGACAGGATCCGGCGGTTCTTCGGCCTGGCGTAACCGGACCGCGACGGGGGCAGCGCAATGGGGGACGCCCTGTCTGGTGCGACTCCGTGAAGGCGGACGGGGACGTCCGCCCCACAACCATTAAGCCCGCGGCCTGACATTGGGGAGCGAGCCGTGAACGGCGCACGGGCTAGATCAGCAGGTTGATGGCGCCGGCCGCGGCCAGAATCTGGACGAGCCACGCAAAGATCTTTTCCGGGATGCGCCGGGCAAACCGGATTCCGAGCCAGCCGCCCAGCAGGATGAACGGCACCAGCACGGCGTTGAAGCCCAGCGAGACCGGCGTGATCAGGCCCAGATAGGCGCTGAACGGGACCTTGAACAGGTTGAAGAACAGGAAGAACCAGGCACTGGTGCCCAGGAATACGTTCTTCGGCAGCCGCATCATCAGCAGGTAGATCACCATGACGGGGCCGGCCGCATTGGCCACCATTGTCGTGAACCCGGCGAGCAACCCCACGATGGCCGCGAACCGGCGGGATTCGGGGAGCGCCTCCAGCAGGGCGGGATGGCGTGCGCGCCAGACGTTCAGTATCAGCAAGGCCAGCACGATGATGCCGATCATGGGCCGGATCTGCGCATTGTCCATCCGTCCCAGGGCGACCGAGCCCAGCGCAATACCGAGCATGGTCCAGGGCGCCAGTCGGAACAGGTGCTTCCATGAAGCGTGGAGGTGATAATAGGCCACGCCCAGGATGTCACCGACAATCAGCATCGGCAGGATCAGCCCGGTGGACTGTTTGGCCGGGATCACCGTGGCCACAATGAGGATGGCCAGCATGCCGACGCCGGGCAGGCCGGTCTTCGACAGGCCGATGACGAGCGCGCCTACGGCCAGCACAACCCATTGACATCCATGCACGTCCAGCATGACAATAGTTCCCAAGACGAGGTCGAGAAAAGCGGTTGATTAGACCGGACCAGGGGGCGCCTGTCAAGCGACGCACAGGCGCGGAGGCGGATGAGGAGAACCATGCTTAGCGAAAGACACAGTTCAGGCACCGCCATCCTTCGCGCGATCGCGGTCGTGCTATTCGGGTTGGCCGGCGTCACCCAGGCTCAGAAGACCAATGCGCCGATCGACTGGGACAAGGCGCGCGTGTTGGGGCACCGCTACGAACGCGGCGAGCATCTGACCGACGACGAGTTGGCGCTTTTGCAGGCCGCTCGAGAAGAGCGGGCGCAGCGCTTTGGCGAGGGCGCGCCGCCCTTGACGAACATCTTCACCAACGCCTTTCACGGCGATACCCGGCTTATCCCGCTCACCGTCCTCGCCCAGGGCGAGACGTACAAAGGGGAAGATGGCGGCCTTTATGGGAATGGCCACAACGCGCCGCCGCCGGAGCTGGAAGCGACCGCGCGCCGCGCGCTTGCCCAAGTCGCCCCGCGCGACATCGATGGCCGTCCCGACAAGGCCGGCCTGATTGTAATGGTCTCCATCGGCATGTCCAACACCACCCAGGAATTCGAACGGTTCAAGCAGCTCGCCGACGCCGACCACGCCAAATCCGATGCCGTGATCATCATCGATTGTGCTCAGGGCGGGTGCGATGCCGGGGTCTGGGACCCGGCGAATCCCGACTCTTTCGACGTTTGGCGGGAACTGGAACGCCGGCTGAAGATGACGGGTGTTACGGAGCAGCAGGTGCAGGTGCTCTGGCTCAAGCAGGCCCGGGCGCAACCCGCGATCTACGGCGAATTTCCCAAGCACGCCGACGAACTCAAGGGACACCTCGTCGCCATTCTGCAGGAGGCACGCCGCCGCCTGCCGAATCTGCAGCTCGCCTATCTGTCGAGCCGCACGTATGCCGGCTACGCGAAAACCGCCCTCAGCCCCGAGCCCTACGCTTATGAAAGTGCCTTCGCCGTGCGGCGTGTCATCCTTGACCAGATGCACGGCGATAAGAAACTCAACATCGACCCGAGCGCAGGGCCAATCCGGGCGCCGGTCGTTCTATGGGGGCCGTATCTGTGGACAGATGGCGCTCGGCCGCGGCCGGACGACGGATTGGTGTGGCTGCCCGGCGACGTGGAGCGTGACGGCATGCATCCCTCCGTATCCGGCCGCGACAAGGTCGCCCGCCTGCTGCTCGACTTCTTTAAGACGAACCCGCTGGCGCAGCCCTGGTTCACGGGCCGGGGGCTGGAACTCCCGCCCGCCGAACTGCCCGAAGTCCGCAAGCCGGTGACTGAGGACGCGCTGTAGGTCGTGAATAATCCCCTTTTCCGTCCGCCGGCCGAGGCCGACAGCCTGATCCTTCAGGTGGACCAGGGGTGCCCGTATAACCGGTGCACGTTTTGCGGCATGTACCGGGGGCTGAAGTATCGTCGGCTCGACCTCGCCGAGATCGGCCGCCTGTTGGAGTCCGCAGTCCGTTACGACTCCGGGGTGCGCCGAGTCTTCCTGGCCGACGGCGACGTGATGCGCCGGCCCTTCCGCGAACTGCGCGGGATTCTGACCGCGGTGGCCGCCCGGTTCCCGGACTTGGCGCGCGTGAACACCTATGCCACGGGCAGCGCCATCGCGGACAAGACACCCGACGAACTGGCAACATTGCGGGAACTCAAGCTGCACACGCTCTACCTCGGGTTGGAAAGCGGCGACGCCGAAACCCTGCGGCGCGTTCGGAAGGGCGAGGACGTCGAGACCATGATCGCCGCCGCCGTTCGCGCCCAGGCGGCCGGGATGCGTGTGTCGGTCATGATACTGCTCGGGCTCGGCGGCCGGGAGCGCACGCGCGAGCATGCGGCGGCCACAGCGGACGCGCTGAACCGCATGCAGCCGCGCCTGCTGTCGGCCTTGCGCGTGATTCCCGTGCCGGGTACCGAACTGTACGACGACGTCTGCGCCGGTCGCTTTGCGCAGGTTTCCGAGCGGGGCGCGGTTGAGGAATTGCGGCAGATGGTCGAACGCCTGGCGCTGGCCAACACGATTTTTCGCGCCAACCATGCGTCGAACGTGGTGCCGCTCGAAGCGCGTTTTCCGCGCGACCGGGCGGCCCTGCTGGCGCAGCTCGACACCGTGCTGGCCGCGGGCAGCCTTGACCCCGACGGCCCCGGTCCGCAGCCGTTGTGGCTGTGAGATCAAGGTAGGGCGTGGGCCTCCGGCCCCGCCGCGACAGGGGCGTGACAGTTACGGCGCGGCGGGGACGCCGTCGCCCTACCGGGAATAGCGGCATCACGCCAAAGCGTTGAACAATGGGGCCAGCGCGATTTCCTTGCCCCGCCGGGCCCACGCCACGCCTGACTCGGACGGCAGCCGGTTGGCCGCATGGCAGCGTTCGAGCATTTCGGCCAGGCCGTCAACCGACACGATAGCCTTATCGCCGGATCCGGTCGAACGGACCAGCTCGGCCGGGAACGGCGCGATGTCGGCAGACTGCTGGACCCCGAGCATGCAGACGGTATGCGATGAGGTCGCCTCGAGTCCGCACGGGACCGGTTCGCCGGAGCGGATGCAGTCGAGCGTTGTCCAGAGTTTCTGGTCCAACTGGTCAGGCGAACCGTAGTCCTTGGTTTCACCATTGGCGAAGCGCGCCACAAAGTGATTGCCCGTCGTTTCATCGAAGGTGACGGTAGCCTGTTCGAACTCGAAGTGGCAGACGGGGTTGACCGTGCGCTGCACGGCGTGCGAGGCCGTGAAGAGGACTTCCAGTCCGTTGGCGGCGCGTGCGCGCAGCATGGCGGTGTCGTAATTCTCGATGGCGTTGGCCCGGTAGAGTTCGGCCGTCACTGAGTTCGGGCGCAGGCTGCGATCGGTGCGGTCGCCGAGCAGGTAAAGCATGTGGTGCAGGTAGTGGGCCACGGCGTTGTTTACGGGTGAGTCGAGGACCGGGCGGCCCTGGTCGTCGCATAGGCGGCCGGCCCAGCGGTTGCGGTGGTAATAGGCCCAGTCGCGGGGCCACAGCACAAGGGTCTTGAGGCGGCGCGGGGCGCCGAAGCGGCCGGCCAGGATATCGCGCTTGAGGGCGAGGGTGGTCTCGCTGAAGGACCACTGGTAACCGACGGCCACCTGGCGGTTGGCCTTGGCGCGCGCGACGAACATGGCGCGGGCATCCTCGACCGAGGCACACAGGGGCTTCTCGCAGAGCACGTGGGCGCCTTGGGCCAGGGCGGCGCAGGTCTGTGCGGCGTGGAGCGGGATCGGCGTGGAGAGCACAACCAGGTCCGCGGGAGCGGCGGCCAGCGCTTCATCCAGCGAAGCCACCACAGGGATGCCGAGGGCTTGGAGTTCGGCGAGACGTTTGCAGCCGGCAGGCGCGGGATCGGCCGCGGCCACGACCCGCGCGCCGTGCGCGGCGCCGGCATCCAACAGGTACTTCACGTAATTGTTGCCGTATCCCCCGACGCCTCCCAGCGCGACGCGAAGCGGTGTTTGCGATGCGCTCATGATTCATCCTTTCGAAAGCCCGTGAGCATAACGCAAGCGGCCGGACCGTCGCACGCATGTTTTTTGAGCGGTAGTTCCGACATCTCATGCCTCGCCCTACCGGGGAATTGCAGTCCGTCGGCCGCCTTGGTAGCATTCGCACCAACTTGCTAGACGGGCAGGCGATGAATTCACGGAGGACCGATGAAGAAGACACTGACGATGATTTGCGGCGTAAGTCTGCTGACCGTGTCCCTGGCGTTTGCCGACACCGGCCTGACGTTCAGTGTTGAATCGTCGGTCAAAACGGTTCGCGTCGGCGATCAGATCGATTTAACGCTGAAGATCAGCGGCAGCGCCATCACGAACCTGGCCGTCGCGCCGTCCGGTGTGGAGTTCTGGAACCCAGGAACGGGTGCCTTCGACTACAACTGCCACTTCACCGCCAGGAAAGAGGGCTCGTACACGTTTGGCCCCTACACGCTCGCCTTCAACGGTCAGTCGCTCACTTCCGGCACGGTTGCCGTCCAAGTTCTTCCGAAATGGAACGGTGAGTACGGGACACTCTTTCGTGTCGATCGAGACAAGATCATCCTCGGCGAAAAGGTTGAACTGGCGCAGGAGACATGGAGTCCGAGACGGATGGAGTATTCCGCGGCACATGCGAGTCTGAAGCGATTGGGGGGCGACTTTGAGAGCTCCGGTGGTCCCTCGCTTAGCTCGTTTTCCATGTCGAAAGGGGTAACTAACTGCTACGAGCGGCAGACCTGGATGCTCAAGCCGAAGAAGGCCGGAGTGTTCAAGATCAACAAGGAGCTGTTTGAATCATTGCCGGAAGGCGTCACGCCTCCTGACCTTGCCGTGACGGTGGAGCCGGGCGGACGACCGGCAGCAACGGATGGTGCGCCTGATGCGCATGACCTGCGCTGAGGCGGCACATGGTGCGGTAGCCATATCATGAAAGCGGAAGAGGATCTGGCAAAGGCATCACGCCTTGCCGTGGAAAGGCGATTGCACCCCTGCCGAATAACGGCTAGTTTGCTAGTCATTGGGGTGAGCGAATGATGCTGACAAGGCAGAGGATAGTCCTGGCACTGATCGATAGGGAGCCTGGACGCGCGATCTCCCGGTTGAAGCTCGTGAAACTGTGTTTTCTCCTGGCGCAAGCTTGGAAGGACGCGCCGCCCGCCGCCGTCTACCAGTTCCTTCCGTACAAGTTCGGTCCTTTTTCTTTTACGCTTTACCGGGAGATCGATGGACTGTGCCGAGACGGAGAATTGGAGGCCTTCAGCGAGAAGGAGTTGCGGCGAGTCCCCGGGACCCAAACGGTCCCGTTGGAACCGGCCGCACATCAGATGGTGCGACACGTGACGGCCCGCTTTTCCGGGCTGCCCATGTCTGCCATGCTGGACGCTATCTATGCTGAGCATCCCTGGTTCACGCTCAACAGTGAACGCTTGGAGAAACGGGCGGCGATGTTGCCACAGGCTGAGATTGCCATCTACACGGCCGGCTACGAAGGCCTGCAAGTCGACGGTCTTTTGGACCTTTTCCTGCGCAGCGGTATCCGGCGTGTGGTGGATGTCCGGGCCAATCCCATCTCCCGCCGTTATGGGTTTCACAAGAGCACGCTTGCCCGTTTGTGCGGCTTGCTGGACCTGGACTACGTGCATCTGCCAGAGCTCGGCATCCCGTCGGCTTGGCGCGAGCAACTCGAAACCGCTTCGGACTATGCCCACCTTTTCGATCGGTATGAAGCCGCGATTCTGCCTAATGCCACGGCGGCGCTGGATCGACTGGGCGCGTTGATCGCCGAAAGACCCACAGTACTGGTGTGTCAGGAGAAGGATGCCGCCTTCTGCCATCGTCGGCGTCTGGCGGTCCGGCTGTCTCGACAATCGAAACTGCCTATCTCGGAGTTGCGTGCCGCATGAACGGGGATGTCGTCCGGAAGGTCCGGGTTCTGATCACGGTGATGACCTATCCGCATCCCTCGGCGAAGCATCAGGAGTTGGTCTGCACGGCTGGCATTACCGATACCTTGGAATGGGTGCGCCTCTATCCCATTGATTACCGCTACCGACCCCAGGATCAGCAGTTTCATAAGTACCAGTGGGTTGAGGTCGAGGTGGGGCCGCTGGGGCACGGTAACGACCATCGAAGGGAAAGCCGGCGACCGGATCTGGCGAGCCTTCGCGTTCAGGGGCTTCCGCTCGGCACAGCCGACGGATGGCAGGCGCGGCGCCAGGTCATCGACGCGATGCCGCATCACACAATGGGCCAGCTCGAAGCCCTCTTCGAACGCGATCAGACGTCGCTCGGCATCCTTCGTCCGAGGCGTGTGTTGGATGTCACGATCAAACCGGACACCGACGACTGGAAGCCCGAATGGCAGGCCTTGTTTCAACAGTTGACGCTGTTTGGTCCGCCCCAGAAGCCGTTGATGAAGTTGCCATTCAAGTGGAGTTATGTCTTCGAGTGTGAGGATAACCCCAAGCCCTACACGCGCATGATCGAAGACTGGGAATTGGGCGTTCTCTTCCTGAAGCTCAGAGATGAGATGGATGAACGCGCCGCGGCCGACAAGGTGCGGGAGAAGTACCTGAACCAACTCTGCGCGGTTGACCGCGATACGCGATTCTTCATGGGCACGGTATTCCCCTGCAACACGTGGATCGTCCTGGGCGTCTTTTGGCCGCCCAAGGTGCATCAGCTCGGATTGCTGTGATAAGGCGGCGCCAGCGGCAACTATTTCCAAAATGGAAATAGTTTGGAGTGCTCTCGATTGCGGGGTGTTCCACCCCCAGACTACCTGCGATGTGAAGTGAAGGTCAGTTGTGCCCCAAGAGACGCTTTTCGCCTTTAACGACCGGCGACGTGTGGGTACAATCCGACCAATGAAGCAAACCTGTCGAAGATCAGATATTCGACGCAAGAAGGAAGGCTAGTCGTATGCCCATCCCGGATTTTCAGACCTGCATGCTTCCGTTGTTGAAGTACTACGGGGACGGTGCAGAGCATAAGAATCGCGACTCCATCGATGCCCTTGCTCAGGAATACAAGCTCACGGAGGAAGAGCAACGTCTGATGTTGCCCAGCGGAGTGCAGGGGGTCTTCGATAACCGGGTCAACTGGGCGCGCACCTTTCTGAAGAAGGCTGCTGTAATTGAATGCACCAAGCGTGGCGTTCATAGGATTACAAAACGTGGGCTCGATATCTTGAAGAAGAAGCCGGACCGCATTGACATGGCCTATCTAAGGCAATTTCAGGAATTCAAAGACTTCCGGGCACTTCGACATGTCAAACCGGAAGAGGTCGAGCCAGAACTTGACTCCGGCACCAAGACACCCGAGGAAGCATTGGAGGGCGCCTACCAGAAACTCCGCGGGGATCTCGCTGCGGATTTGATTCAGCGGCTCAAGAGTTGTTCTCCGTCGTTCTTTGAGCGCCTGGTCGTCGAAGTCATCGTGAAGATGGGTTACGGCGGTACGCGCAAGGACGCCGGAAGGGCTATCGGGACCTCGGGAGACGGCGGGATAGATGGAATCATCAAAGAGGACAAACTTGGCCTCGACGCTATCTATATCCAGGCCAAGCGTTGGGAGAACACGGTCGGACGACCGGAGATACAGAAGTTCGTAGGTGCGCTGACCGGACAGCGGGCGAGGAAAGGTCTTTTCATCACCACATCTGAGTATTCTTCAGAAGCCGAAGACTATGTCTCCAGAATTGACGCAAAGGTCGTTCTTATTGATGGCGAGACCCTCGCGCAACTGATGATTGACCACAATGTAGGTGTTTCTACGGTTGGAACCTACGACATCAAGAAAGTCGATTCGGACTATTTCTCGGAAGAATGACCAGCGTCCTCCATGGTCGCATGCCGACGGCACTTGCCTCCGAACCAAAACGTCGTTCTACTCCACCGCCACCACCCGCCCCACGCGGGTGAACAGCAGAACACTCCTCACGGTCGCGGGCGCTAGCCCCAGCAACTGGGCAGCCACATGCATGTAGTCGTGCATCTGGGTAGCGTGGCCGGCGGCGCGGGCGCGCAGGTCGGTGTCCGTCTCGACGCGATCGCTCTTGAAGTCTACCACCGTGGCGGCTACGGCACGGCCGGCGGGGTCGCGTTCGACGACCAGCCGGTCGAAGCGGCCGGACAGGATGCGGCGTTCACCGTCGCGCGTTACGACCAGGTCGAATGGTGCTTCGGTCCACACCACGGCGTCGCCGGCTGGCCGCGCCAGGCACCGGCATACCTCAACTTGTTTCAGGCAGTCGCGGAATTGCTTTTCCACGTCGCGTAGAACGGCCGGACTCCCCGCCGCCGTGGCGCGCCACTCGGCCACCAACGCGTCAACATCGGTTGTCTCGATCCACTCGATGCGCTGAAACAGACCGTGCAACGCCGAACCGAACGTGCGTACATCGCCGGATTCCAGGGTGAACATCCAGCGAGCCGGCAGGGTCCGTGCGGCGCCCAGTTCCTTGGACGGTTCGTGGCGGGCGACAACGGGCGCATGGGTCACGCACACCGGCTCTCCGGTTCCTCTGGAGGGCGCCGCGCCGTCGGCGCCGTTCGCGGCGTGTGACGGCGGTGACGGCGCACCGCCCTCCATTGGTTTGCCGACGCGGGCGTACCACTCGGAATCGCCGTGCGCGAAGCGTTCGTTGAGGCCGCCCGGTCCGGCGCCCGGTCCGGCGCCGCCGGTGAGTCGGTCGCGTAACAGGTCGGCTTCGCGCACGACCGAGGAACTCTTGGCCGCCTTGGGTACGAGCATGTACAAGGCCCGCTTGGCGCGGGTGAGGGCGACGTACAGCACGCAGAGCTGACTGAAATTCGCTTGGGACCGGGCGGCCTCGGCCAGATCGAGCGGCGGCCCGCCCGCGGTTTCGAGCACCGCCTTGACGGGCGGTTTGAGGACCCAGTCTTCTGCGGCCAGGAACTCCGGATCGCCGGGCGCGCCAAAACTTCGGCTCTTGGCCGAGAAGGGGACGACCACGAGATCGAAGCCCA
>Ga0209697_10006374_pt1 | contig 14315 bp, 8 predicted proteins | sample AliMusrvi5mmetaG_FD_184115 | JGI IMG/M metagenome (GOLD analysis project Ga0209697, IMG submission 184115) | Freshwater lake bacterial and archeal communities from Alinen Mustajarvi, Finland, to study Microbial Dark Matter (Phase II) - Alinen... | ecosystem: Environmental > Aquatic > Freshwater...
CAGAATGACTCAGAGCGAATACTATCACCGTGATCGCGGCAGCGTTTGCTATTCCCTGCCTGTATTTGCTGCTGCCGAACGCCCTTATCGACGGCTGACAGATGTTTTCCGAGAGGCGCTGCTAGCTGCGGACCTCGAATGGTGTTGGAGAGGCAGTGTGCGCAAACAGAGCGACCTTAGGAGCGCAACCAGTTTGCGCGCCAAACACCCGCCCCTAACACTGCTTTCGGCCGAAACGGTTTCAGAGTTCACGGACGATGTGCAGTATATTGATGAGTGGGACAACGGTAAGGGAATCGAGTTGTTTGCTTATGATCGAGGAAAATCTTCCTCGATCATCGACGAGTACGATCTGAGGCTTCGAGTCGCCCTCGATCATTTCGTGGCTTGTGAAGGTGGACCGCTGAGGCTCGTTATAATCACGCTTGACGACCAGGAGAACAGTCTTGTAAATGTTCCTCATGAACCCATTCCGTTTGTGGAGAGCCTGCTTGAAGCCTGGAATGCTTCGTGGGTGAGAATGAATGCGCGACGCAAGTACAAGAGTTTAGGGATGGTGAAGTTAGAGACGATTTATTCCCTTCCGCTCATTCACGAGTAGTTGGTGAGTGGAATTCAGACACCGACACCGGGGTCCACCGACACCGGGGTCAGGCTTGAAATATCAAATTTCGGCTAGTTACGATCGCAATCACGACGTCACGGGCACAGGCGTTTTGACATCAACCGATGCCCGCGTTTCTTATGTGGCATCATGGTACGATGGCGTCGGCCGACAGATTGCATCGGCCAATTACGGCACCAACGGCGGCACGGCCATGACCGTTGACGACCGGCCCGACACGGCCCCCAGCAGCACATGCAAATCGAGGGAGTCGGGCCAGGCGCAGACCGGCCCGCCGACGTCGAGGATTGCGAGCGCAACCTGCGTCGGTCACCCCGAACCGCCGCAGCGAAGCGGCTCGGCCGGCGGAAAAAAGCTAGAAAACTGGCGGTTTTTCTTGACCTACCGGCAATTTGAATCGCTGGATTTTGCCTGCCATCTTATGGTGATTGCCTGCGGTGGTGTGCCCACCTCCACAGGCAAGGGTTCATCTCACTTGCACGAGTTCTCGACACTTTGATTGAGAGACGGCGATCTGGTCGAGGCGGTGGATTGCAGGCGCAGGGCAGGCGTGCTACGCTACCATCAGCGGGGCAGACTGCTCCACCAGTTAAGTCGCCAACTATATTGAGATTTTCGTAGGCGGCACAAGGTAAATGAGGTGTTATGATGAATAAACTCGAAATTATCATCTTATCGGCCTGTGCCGGCCTGTCATGCCTCCCAGCCGTCGCGACGGAACCGGTCAAATTGGAGTTCGAGATTTGCGCCGGCTACCTTGTGTCTTTCGAGGTACCGCTCTACACGGCGGAGACGTACCACAATTTATGGACCCAGGATCAGTTTGACCATGTCTTTGCCACGGACCCAGCGCTAGCAGACACGGCGCGTCGAGCGCCAAAGGGGGCGTTTGATTCTAGGATCGTTCTCGCGGTTGTCAAACGAGGCAAAACACTCTTGCAGTTCAAGGTTGAAGGCGTGAGCGAGATGAACGGAATTGTGCGACTCCGGTATAATACCACCGCGAAAAAGACCCAGCCGGCAGATTTTGTCTCTTCCTTGATAGTGTCCATTCCCAAGGTCCATTCTTCTGCGTTTCAATTCGTGGAGAATGGCAAAATCGTCAGCGGAGGTAGGTTTCGGATCTACTTCGAGTCGTGGGACAAGATAATCTTTGAGGAACCGTGGATCTCGGAGGGGAAAACAGAGTCGCCTCGTGACCGCGCACATGCGGATCACTTTATTTCCAGGTTCAAAGGCCAAATGTTGCCTTCCGCGGATGTGGATCTCGGTCCAAAGGGCCTCAAGCCGGCGAGCAAAAAGCTAAAGGATGAAGTCCAAGAATGGCTCGCCGCTCGGGGTGTGACTGAAGTCAGGTTCTCGGAGGCCGCGAATGTCGCCCCCACAGTCAATAACTCGCAGTGAAAAGAAAAGGGGAAGGATAAGGGTCAGACCTTAAAAATTAACTTTCCTCTTGTCCTCCGGCTTGGCGGAGGCTATGTTATCGGCATTCTATTTCGGGGGGACAGTATACGCAACTCCATTCTACGCCAAGTAGTTCGATATCTGTCCCCGGAACTTACCCGTGGACGCGGTGTATGTGGCCAACCACAATGCTTATGGCGAGCAGGCAGTGAAACTGTACAACAACCTGGGGCATGAAGTGCTGGCGGCCGAGCCCTCGGCGTCGGCCATCACCTATGGCAACACGTATGCTTGGTATCCGGTTTCCGGCGGGAACTCGGTCTTGATGCAGCAACAGGCGACGATGGTTCCGGTGGTTTCTTCTTCCGACCAGAACCAGAACGTCCGCACGGGCCAGTGTGCGGGACACCTACGTTGACGGCGAGATTTCTTCGAACGACCGCCTCTACTACTTGACCGACGCCAACACGAACGTGACGGCGGTCGTGGGGCTAACGGTTGGGCGCGAGCGCTCGCCCAGCAGCACGTTAGGTGCCCGAAGACGCGAAGGACGGCGACGCTATGCGTTCCCAAGAATGGCGTTGCCTCACTCGCAAAAGAACGCTCAAATGGCCGCTGTTTCTAACCGCCGCTGGCGCCAGTTAACTCCAGATCGCCTAATACTGCTATTTCTAGCGGTCCAGGCACTTCTTTGGGCGTCACAAGGATTCCGTTGGTTCTCCTTTAACCAGCACAAAGGTTGGACCGTACTTATCGCTGTGGGCTTTACGGGCGCCTTCCTGCTTTTGATTTTGGTGTGGCTCGTTGCCGCGCCACTTCTTCGCCTACGGTTCCAGTACAGTCTTATCCGCTGGCCTTCGGACCTGGGCCTTCGGCTTCTCCTGGGTATCGCCACCCCCCATTCAACGTAGTCGTGCCGCTGCCTCACAAAATTCTGGAACTGGGGCTTGAAATAATTTACCGAAACGGTAAACTAATTCATAGCGATGGAACGATATGGTAATACGACTTTCACGGAAGATGGCCAAGATTTGCAACTCCGAGAGAGATATGAAGGCCAAACTCGGAGAGGCCGACGCCCGGAAGCTTCAGCAGCGATTGGCCGAGTTGCAGTCGGCGGAAACGCTTGAGGACATGAGGAGCCTGCCTGCTGCTCGCTGCCACGAACTCACCGGTGACCGGAAGGGGCAACTGGCAGTCGATCTCGTTCACCCGCGACGATTGGTCTTCGAGCCCGATCAAACACCGCCTCCGACCAAGGAAGACGGCGGGCTCGACTGGAAGCAGGTGACTCGCATTGTGATCGTCGAAATCGTTGACTACCACTAACAACAGCGTCGCGCGATGGGCAGTAGGCAACGCCTGCGGCCCAGGAAAGATACCCATTGGGCGAGGCGCATACGACAGGATATATCCAAGGAGAACAGCATGGCGACTACCAAGAGCAACCAGACGCGGTATGAATATGCACCAGACTATGCAGTACCGCCGGGCCGGACACTACAAGAAACGATTGATTCGCTGGGCATCGACCAGCGCGAGCTTGCACTGCGGAGTGGCCTCTCGCCCAAGCACATCAACCAGGTTATCAAGGGAGTGGCCTCCATCACACAGGATACGGCGATTCGCTTGGAACGGGTGACTGGCGTCCCCGCTCGAATGTGGAATGCGCTTGAGGCCACCTACCGTGAGCAGCAAGCACGGCTTACGGAAAGGGCACGCTTCCAGCGCGACCCGGAATGGATGGGCACGATCCCAACGAAGGAGTTGACTGATCGGGGTGCGATCAAGGCGCAGTCCGATCCGGTGTCGTTACTGGAAGAGGTGCTCCGGTTCTTCGGCGTGGCTGACGTCGATGCTTGGAGAGAGGGGTGGGGGATTCCACAGTTCGCGTTTCGCAAGTCTCTGACTTTCAAAGGAGAGCCGGGGGCAATGGCCGCCTGGCTCCGGTTGTGCGAGTTGGATGCACAGGGAATCGCGTGCGATCCCTTCGAGCGGTCGCGCTTCAGAACGGCGGTAGAGTCGATTCGTGGCCTTACGGTCCAGGAACCCGAGGCATTCGTACCTGCGATGATCGACCTCTGCCGAAAAGCCGGTGTGGCCCTTGCCCTCGTACCGGAAATCAAAGGCGCGCCGGTAAACGGCGCAGCGAAATGGCTGACCGCCGACAAGGCCATGATCGGTCTCAATTTGCGAGGCAAGAGCAACGACCGCTTCTGGTTCACCTTTTTCCACGAGGCCGGGCATGTTCTGACCGACAGCAAGAAGGAAACCTACATCGATGTGGATTACGAGGATGATCCGCGCGAACAGAGTGCGAATCAGTTCGCCGCTGACATTCTCATCCCGCGCGAGAACACCTCGCAACTGCCGGAATTGCATGCATACCGCGCGGTGATGCGGTTTGCGAGGTCCATCGGGATCGCGCCTGGAATCGTCGTCGGGCGATTGCAGCGAGAAGGAATTGTACCATACAGCCACCTCAACCGGCTGAAGGTCCGGCTTGAATGGGCGTAGAAACTGGGCCAAGCACAAGAGAGGCCAATTCTCTTACAAGAATGGAGTGAAACATGTCTCTACATTACACCCCCAAGACATTTCTGCGGGAGACATCGAACCGTCTGTTGAAGAAATGCTTCAACGGGGTACTTGATGACGTGGACTGGGAATCCTTGCCAGAACACAAGATTGAGGTCGTCTACGACAAATGGCAGTCGCTGCCCGAGCCGGAACGGGTCGCCATCGAGCGCCGGTTTGAAGATGCCGAGGAGTTGAACAGCGACCCCGGCATTCGCGCCTTGATCGACGAATGCTCTTATCATGGGGTGGACATTGTCGCCGAATGGGAACGCGAGGGACTTACTTCGTTCCGCGACCGCATACTGTGGGTCGCGTTGACCCACCCCCGGGCATTTGAAGTTGCGGGCATTATCAACCACGCTCATGTCCTGTCGCTACGGTATTGGAGGAAGCGCGGTAACATGCCGCAGAAGGATCCCGATGTTTCGCCCGAGGCTATCGAGCGATTGCGGGAAGCGATCTCCGCTTACTTCCGCCAAACCCAAGGACGCGGACACCGTTGTACGGTCGATGCTTACCTGCGAGTGAATCGATACCACTATTTCTTCGCGTATCCCGACGACTACGCCAACACATACCTTGGCCACGACGACGGCGGCGACTTCGTTCGCCGGCCCCAGCGTCCAGCATTTGAGGTTGTTTTTCTATACGATCCCGTGAATGGCACGCTCGATCTTTACGCCCAGGGCGGTAAGGAAGTGCAAACCGCTCTCCAAACGATCTTCTGCCGCGAATTGATGGAGCAAGAACTCCTGCCCGAGACTCCAAACAGCCACCCTTACGAGTTAAACGGACTGAAGACGCGCGGCTTCGGTTTTCCGACTGACCCGGAAGATGGTGTCGAGGACGTTCGCGTTCGGAAACTCAGGCTATCGGTTCTTGGCGGCCACAAACGACGAATCTGGCTGGAAGCCGACCCGGACGGGGCCCGCGACGACGTCTACGACATGATGGAGCAGTATCTGGATGCACGGAACCTTCCAAGTTCCCTCGCCAATATTACTGTCGCCACCCTCTCGATGAAGATCGCGGCGCTGGCTACTGAGAAGGGTGGGACGGTCACGTTCGACGTGTCCTTCCCAAACTCCAGCAACCTCAAGAGCGAGAAGCGGGCGCGACTCCGCGATATTGCCGAAAAGTACCTCAAGCAATGGGGAATCGACCGTGCTTGAGGTGCCGCAGTTCGTCCTCGATCGGGCTGCGGCCGAGAAACCGATTTTCGCGGCCGATGAAGTTGATCGATGGCCGAAAGAACTCTTCGCGTTTCTCGAATGTTACGAACTGATCCGCGAGACGGACAATGCGTCGTCGGTCGTGTGCGACGCATGCGGTCGCGATCACGTTGAGCCCGTAATCAAATTGCCGCTCCCGGATGGCACGGGTTTTCGCGCCTACATGGTGTGCGAACTTGAAGGGAGGGTTCCTGTTCCTTTGCGTCGCCTGCGGCAGTGGATGCTTAACGTACCCAAGCTTTCGGAAATGACCGGGTGGTCGCCTTCTGGACTTGTGCACGAGTCGGTCAAAGCCGAGACAGGGAAATGGCAAGCGGCGCCCTTGCCGGAACCACCGACCCCCGCGCCCATCTTTGAAGAGCAGGATTTCATGGCAACGGACTTCGACTTCTCCGCATTTTTTGGTGATGTTCAGGACGTATTGGATGGAATTAGTGTTCTGACAAGGGTAATACTTGGGCTACCCCGTCCTCCAGTGCCTCTCACGGCCCTCCACACTGTTCGGCCTGAGGATCGCGAGAAATACGACTCGCAGATGGCGACTTACCGGGAACAGCACCCAAAGGCAATGGAAGCCATACACACGGCAGGTATCAACCTTGATCGGCTACTGGCCGAAGACAGGTTCGTCGAGTCGTTGGCCGGCGTGTGGCCCCCGTCCGCACCGAAAGACCTCACGGGCAGCATATCGCTGGGACTGAGGAACGCATTGGCGGCCGCGCGAGGGGCCAGCAAATGCACGTTAGCCCCTGCTGGCGGTCACATTGAGGGCTTTAAGCGTTCCGCTGTAACGGCGGAGTACACACTCACAGGGATTGTTGCCAAATTGAAGGAACGCCCGGAAGTGGCGCAACTGGCCTATGAGCGCGCCCGCAGCAAATTGCGGCGGCCGGGCTCCGGACCGGATGGCAGTGCCGGCACGACACCGCTGGTTGCACCCGATCCGCTAGGGGACCTGGGGAGCAATGCGACAGAACAGCTCGCGGCGACCGCCCTCACCAAAGGCCCGCCGGCTGTTGCGGCGGCAAGCCCTGATGTCCCGCCAGCACCAGCGGCAGGGCAGCCCGAAAGAACCAGACGAGACTATAACCGAGAGGCATACGAGATTGTTCTCCCGGCACTCTCAGCCCACCATCAGTACAACCAAGACGGCAGCATTTTGAAATACGATCCTATTTCTCTGGCCGACCTAAAGCGCACCTACAAGACTTCAAAAGCGACGGCCAGCAGATGGTTTAAGGATCACTTCGGAGACCACCGCGCGTACATCGTAGATTGCAGCCGCGACAAAGGCCGAAAGCTACGCGAGATTCTCCGGAAGCTTAACCAGGACGATCCGGAGTCATGGCAAAACATTGAGGACTGCCCTGAACTGGCCGCGGCGGACGAAGAAAAGCCAGAAGACGACCAGGACGAATAAGCCGCAACGGGTTCAATCTCTAATCGGGGGCCAGGGCGGCAGCCGCCGGCTCGACGGGCAGCGTGGTTCGGAAGTGTCCAGTAGGGGAAAAGCCCAGGTGTCAATGACACCCGAAACGCCTCTTTTTACACCTAACTACACCTGAACAGCGAAACGACAGGAAACGAGGAATAATCCGTAAAACAAGGTATTTCCCGAGGTTTTCAGCTAGTGTACGGAATTGGCGAATTTGTTTGGGGTGACCGCCGCAGGTTAGCCGGCTTGCCAAGGTTCCGAAAGAACGGTATTTGATAGAACTTATGGCTCGATGAGAACAACACGTCCTGGTGGACAATATGTGCCACCGACGCATTTGTAATCTCACTGCTGGCCGTACTGGGCCAATACAGCGTCCAAAGCCTGGATGAAACGAGTTTTCTTGTCGTCCTGAGCGGAGGAACTAAACGCCTTCCAGGAGTCTTCGAGCCAAGCTAGGTTACCCGCGTATCGCGGGGAAATCGCCGCTTGGATGGCTGCGTCACGAATTATTGCAATTTGGGCGGCCGCTGTAGCCCATTTCTCCTTGACCGCAAGATCAAGAGTTGCTCCTAATATGAAACGACCGGCACCGACCACTGCGTTGAGCGAGGCTGGAGCGGCGGACGGTTGCGGGCGGACAGGGACTGTAGCCGCAGTCGCAGCGGCAGTGGAAACTACGGAAGAAGTGCCGTCCTGGACCGCGAAGCTCGTACCGTGCATGGTGTTTCCCGGAGTACTGACGGATACGAAGTTTGTACTTGTTGCCGGACTGGCGACGAGTGCGGCGGTGACCGTTGGGTCGAACACGAGTGTGCCGCCGGCACCCACCGTGAGGGCCGAACCGTTGGGCAAGGCAGTTGAATTGGTCACGATGAGCGTGCCGGATGCAACCGTGGTACCGCCCGAAAAGGTGTTGGCGCCGGACAAGACCAGGGTTCCGGTTCCGCTCTTGGTGAGCCCGCCTGTCCCGCGGACGCTCCCGCCGATGTGCAGCGACCTGTCGCCGCCGATGGTCCAGGTCTGCGCGGCGGCCAGCGCGATATCGGCGTTGATGGCGTGGCTGGCCGCGGTATCGGCGTCGAGCGTAATTCCGCCGCTGCCAAGAGTGAGCGTGTTGCCGGCCGCAATCGTGATGGAGGTTGAAGCGTTTGCGTTGAAGGCAAGGCTCATGGCTGCCTGGTCGCCGCCGAGGGTGGCGACTTGGTTTCCGGGTGTGGTTGCGCTTAGTGACACGTCGTCGTTGGCGTTTGGCACTACGCCCCCGTCCCAGTTTCCGGGGTCGTTCCAGGAGGTGCCGGCGTTTCCGGTCCACAGGGGCCTAGGCGACGAGGCCCCTCGCCAAACGCGCAGGTAGTCCCAGTCGACGTTTGCACCATTACCAAAAGTCGACCGTCCGTCTCCCCAAGCGTAGCCGTTAAGGTAGTAGCTGCCCGCGAACCACGTACGCACATGTTGGCCGTCGATGAAGAGGTCGTACCGATTGCTGTTTCCCGGCGTTGTGAGTCGGTAGGTGTGGAAGCCCGACGTATTGAATGGAACACGGTCGATACCCGTCGCCGTGCCGGAAAAAACGCCATTCTCGTCAAACAGAAGTTGGTATTCGTACGCGCCGTCGTATACCCCGAAGTATGCCCCACCGCCCTCATACTGCCCAGGGAAAGGCGTGGCTTCAATTCTGTTGATGCGCAACCGTGCCTCCATGGTGATTGCATCGGCATGACTAAACTGATTGTGAAGAGACTCGTAGTTCGTCCAACCGATGAGTCCCATCGTGTCCTGGTGTAACCAGCCATTATGGACCGAATACACGCTCTGCTCAGCGATTCCGAACGGGTTCGGCGCATAGTCGATATCCGGCTCTGCCGAGGGGAGAACGCCGTCGACGTTGAAGTCAAGTGACTTGATCAGCGTTGTGGGCGCACTGCCGGCCACGCTGAAGTTTGTGGTGCTGGCGGAGGTCGTCGTGCCGGCGCCGGCGGTGACGAGTACGCTGAAGGTCTGGCCCGTCAACGCCACGGTGTATGTGTACGACAACTGTACGTCGAAACCGTCGCCGCCGGCTACGATCTGGCCGTTTGCGCCGTGCGCGTCGGTGAGCGTGACGCTGTTGCCGTCGCCCAGCGTCACCGAGGCGGTGAAATCGGCGGGCGTGGCCGCAGGATTGCTGTCACTGAAGTGGAGAATGGGCACATTGCTGAAAGGGACCCCTTCGGTGGCTACCGGCGGCGTGAATGCCCCGGCGGTCAATACGGGATTGGAGACGTTCACGGTGCTTTGGGCCGTGGCGGTCGCGCCGCCGTCCTTGTCGGTAACGACCACCGTGACGGAATAGGATCCTTGGGTGGCATAGGTGTGGCTGCCCTGGACGGCAAAGCCGCCGCCGGGCAGGACCGAGATGGTCACGGGATCGGGGGCAAGCGACTGCGTTATCTGGCTTAGGTAATTACCCGCATAATTTGCGACGTAGAGGTTATCGCTAGTGTCAAAGGCCAGACCTTCGGGGTTGTTCAATCCGCTGTTGGCAAAGGTGGTGACCACGCGGGCCGGTGTCACTTTGCTGATCGTGTCGTTGCCCCCGTTGGCAACGTAGAGATTACCGCTGCGGTCGAAAGCCAGGAACTGAACTTCCGAGAACCCAGGAGCGTTCTCCACGAAAACGCTGTCCGCCCCGGCGGGCGTGAACCGGTCGATCGTGCGACTCAGGGGTGTGTTGCCCCTGTTTGCGACGTACAGATTGCCACGGTCGTCGAAGGCCAATCCTTCGCTTGGATAGAGCCGGCCCGGCGGAAGGTCGACAAATGAAGTGACCACGCCCGCGGGAGTGACCACGCAGATCGTGTTGTTTCCCGCGTTGCTGACAAATAGGTTTCCGCTGGCGCTGAAAGCCAGGGCGATCGGCGTGGACAGTCCGCTGCTGACAAAAATGCTGGCTTCGCCCGTGGGCGTTACCTTGGTGATCGTACTGTCAACATTAGCGGCATACACATTTCCGTATTTATCCACCGCCAAAGCTTGGGGCGCGAGCAGTCTATCATGCGCGAACGTGCTTAACTCGCCGGCCGGAGTGACCTTGCTGATGGTGTTATTGCCCGCATTGGCCACGAACAGATTGCCTTGGCGGTCGAAGGCTATCCCCGTCGAGCGATCCAGGCTGCTATTGCTTACAAACGTGCTGACCACGGGGGGGATGGCCCTGTCGCCCCAGTCGATCGTCGCCGCATAATCGCCGGCCGCGCCCGCGGGATTGGCGTCGGCGAAGGTGGCGACCGTTCCCGTGACCGGCACGCCGGTCACGGCCGTCAGCGTTACAGCGGTTGCGGCCAGCGGGGCGTCGGCCACGCTGAAGGCGCCGGTACTCTGGGAGACCGTCGCCGCCCCGTCATCGGCCGTGATTTGCACGCTGAAGGTCTGGGCGGTCAATAGCGCAACATAGGTGTACGACAATTGCACGTCGAACCCGTCGCTGCCGGCCACGATCTGGCCGTTTGCGCCGTGCGTGCCGGTGAGTGTGACGCTATGGCCATCGCCCAGCGTCACCAGGGCGGTGAACGTGGCCGGCGTGGCCGCAGGGTTGCTGTCGCAGAAGTGGTAAACCGTGACGTTACTGAAAGGTACGCCCTCGGTGGCGACGGGCGGCGTGAAGGTTCCGGCGGTCAATACGGAATTGGAGACGTTTATGGTGCTTTGGGCCGTGGCGGTCGCGCCGCCGTCCTTGTCGGCAATGACCACCGTGACGGAATAGGCCCCTTGGGCGGCATAGGTGTGGCTGCCTTGGACAGCAAACCCGCCGCCCGGCAGCGCCGAGATGGTGCAGTCGCCGGGCGCGACGGGCGGCGCGATCTTGGCGATCGTGTTCCCCAGCCAGGTGCTGACGAAGAGGTTGCCGCTGGAATCGAAAGCCAGGCCGCAGGGCCACCAGGCCAGCCCGCCGACATATTGGCGAACAATGCCCGCCGGCGTGACTTGGCTGATTGAATTGCCACCATGGTCCCAATTGGCGACGTAGAGATTTCCGCTGGCGTCGAGGGTCAAACCGAAGGGGCCTAGAAAACCGCTGGCGAACGTGGTGACCACGCCGTCTAGCGTCACAGTGCTAACCGTGCCGGCTTCCTCGTTGGCTACGTACAGCAGATTGCGGTTGGTGTCGAAGGCCAGTCCGATGGGAGCGTTAAGTCCCTTCGTACTGTCAACGAAGGTGCTGATGCTGCCACCCGGCGTCACCTTGCTGATCGTATTCAGGTTGATGTTCGTGACGTAGAGATTGCCGTCCTTGTCAAAGGCCACGCCGCCGGGATTAGTCAGGCCGCTGACGAACGTGCTCGCCGTCCCGTCGGGCGCCACTTGAACGACCCTGTTGTCGGCATAGCCGGCGACATACAGGTTGCCGTTGTGAAAATCCATGAGCGCCGGCCAGCCGATATCCGTGCTGAAAATGCTGACCGCGCCTGAGGGCGTCACCTTACGGATTCTGTAATCGCCCTGGCAACTGACGTAGAGGTTGCCTTGGGTGTCGAAGGCTAGGCCCACGGGCAAGGGAAGGTCATGGTCGACGAAGATGCGGGCGGTCGGCGTTGCGGAGCCGTCGCCCCAGTCGATGGTCGCCGCGTAATCGCCGGCCGCGCCCGCGGGGTTGGCGTCGGAGAATGTGGCGACCGTTCCGTTAAACGGCACGCCGATCATGGCAGCCACGCTAGCGGCGGTTGCGGTCAGTCCGGCGTCGGCCACGCTGAATGTGTCAATGCTCCGGGAGACGGTCGTCGCGCCGTCCGTGACGCTCACGCTGAAAGTCCCGCCAGCCAACTCATCCGCATAAGTGTACGACAGCCGCACATCGAATCCGTCGCCGGCGGCCGCAATCTGGACATTGGCACTTGAGGTGTCGACCGTGGTGCCGTTGCCCAGCGTCACCTGGGCGGTGAAAGTGGCGGCCGTGGCAGACACGTTGCTGTCGCTGAAGTGGAGAATCGTGGCGTTACTAAAAGGCACGCCCTCGACGGCCGACGGCGGGGTCAAGTCACCGGCGGTCAAGGTCGGATCGATCGTCACCGTGCCCGAGGCATAACAGTAGCGCATCCTTCCGTCGTCAATCACTGCGTAGAGATAGTACTTGCGACCAGCGACGACGCTCGTGTTGTGGATGTTCAGGTCGCACTCCCGAGATGCTGGACTCCGCGCTGTTTGTGACTCGCTGCCGTCGCCAATGAGGATTTCGTTGCCGTTGAAGGCGTTCTGGTCGGGATCCAAGAAGAATTGGGTGTGGGCGCTGGAACAGTCATTCTCCCGCCAGTAACTGACATGGAACTGGCCGTTCACCGCCACGTGAACGTCCTGGCTGGCTGTGGCAAGGGTGATGATGTTCGGCCAGGGAGTGGGGCCGGGCGAAGAAGGAACCACCGCGGACGGCCCGTGGCCGTCAAGGCTCGTGGAAACACCTTCGCTGGCCCGCTCGATGGGTTGCACACTGCGCGCGATCCGGCTGAAAGCATAGCCGGAAGTCGTGCGCGGCGGGTTGGCGCCCCCGTACCAATGATCGTCGCTCGCGCCTGCGGCGTAGAAGCCAACCGTCGCGTCACCCGTGCCGTCAGTGATCCAGTCATGCGTGGTGTCGATGGTTCCCTGATACCAGAGGTGGATGTTGGAATGGCCTCCCTCAATGGGAGAAGTGTAGCCCTCGGCAGGAAACACCATTCCATCGCCGGATTGGGCCCCGTGGTTGGAACTGGTGCCCGGGATTGCCGCGCCGGACGGTTTATAGCGACTCTGCCAGTAGTTGTCCCAGAACGCCACGTTGCTCCAGGCGAGTATCGAGGAAGGCGGGTTCGCATCCAAGGTCGTCACCTGATCGACCCAGAGTCCTTGTTGCCCCAGATCCTTCGCCAGGTCGCTGACCACCACTCCACCACTGTCATGGCCGATCAGATGGATGGGAGATCCAAGGAGTTCCAGGCCGAGTGTGCCCAGATCCGGGCTTGAGAGATAATCGGCGACGAGCTGAGCCACCGTCGAAGCGTTTTCAGCAGGAAACGACGCCAAGGCCGACCAGTCCAGGCATATTATCGCCTCGCCGCCCAGTGAGTTCTTCAAGTCGAACGACTTAGGGTCGTAGCAACGGTCTGGATCCGGCTTGAAGTTCTTCTCGTCGAAATCCCAACCCGTGACCGCGCGGCCCCCAAGCGTGTACCCGATGGTCATCTTGAATTCAGCTACCTGGGACGCGGCACCATGATTGACAGCCGCGATCCTATCGGCCACTTGCGCCGCCATCGAGTCCACCCATCCAGGGTAGGTCGAGAAAACCGACTCGTAGCCGTGCGTGATCAGCGTCACGCCCGTCAGTAAGCACCGGTCTTCCAACACTTCAAAACGCGTTTTGGTCCAGAAAGGTCGGTCGGCCTGTGAATGCCACGAGGTTCGGCGACGCACAGTCTTATGGCGAGCCATGATCGAGACTCTCAAGCGTTACGAGCCGAAATAGTGCGCCGTGCAAAGTGGCAAAACTCCACCTCGGCTGCTGCACCAGCCAGCACGACGATGGCACGAGGGAAACTATCCTCTGCGGCCCTGGGATCGGGAAAATGCACTCCCCTAATCATAATCACTTTTCTAGTGTTTGCAACATGGACGAGACAACTACAGTGGATTTGTACCAACAGGGCTCGGGACAGGAGGGCCGAGGACAAGGTTCGTTTTCTGTCAATCAGTCGGCGATGCGGCCATCCTGCCGATCTTCACCATCCCGCAGGCCCTGTTTACCGTATGCACCAAACTGCCGAAACTGTTGCAGTATTCGGGCGATTCGGGTTTTGGGTGCGGAACTGGGGGTTTGGCCGTATCACATCCGGAGCATTTCGCGAGTCCTTTCCCGCGGCGGTCCAGGCACACCGCCGCAGGCAAGGAAATATGCTATCGCCCCCCCTGTTAGTTACTTCTGGCAACATCTGAAGTTGTGGCTTTGCCACCGAGTGACCAAGTTTTTCTTGACACCCCCGCCGCGGCCCCGGTCCTCAGCCGTTAATTCCAGGCCCTCATCCGCCCA
>Ga0209697_10006375_pt1 | contig 14314 bp, 6 predicted proteins | sample AliMusrvi5mmetaG_FD_184115 | JGI IMG/M metagenome (GOLD analysis project Ga0209697, IMG submission 184115) | Freshwater lake bacterial and archeal communities from Alinen Mustajarvi, Finland, to study Microbial Dark Matter (Phase II) - Alinen... | ecosystem: Environmental > Aquatic > Freshwater...
ATTATATCGCGCACGTGGCGAAAAATTTCTATCGGTTGACCTTTAGGGTCTTCGATATTCCAATTAGCTTGGATACCAATAAATGTTGATGGGCAGAATTCGGACTATCGGATATTCAAAACTATTCAACTGGAAGGTGACGGGGGCTGGGATTACCTCTCCGTTGATGAGTTTAATCATCAACTATTTGTATCTCATAGCACAAGGGTTAATGTCGTTGATTTATTAAAAGGGGAACAAATTGGAGTGATAACCGGGACCGAAGGTGTTCATGGAATAGCCATTGACAATGATCTGAAAAGGGCATTTATATCGTGTGGCAAGGATTCATCGGTCTCTGTGGTTGGACTTTTGGATTATAAGCTTATTGCTAAAGTAGCTGTAACAGGCAAGAATCCGGATGCCATTCTTTATGATCCATTTTCGAAAAAGGTATTTACGTTTAATGGCAGGACCAGCAATTCTACCGTGCTTGATGCTAAAACTTTAAAAGTTGTGGCTACGATTCCACTCTCCGGCAAGCCTGAATTTGCACAAACAGATGAAAAAGGGAAGATATTTGTCAATATAGAGGATAAAAGCAGTCTCACCATTATCGATGCCAAAAGTTTGACCGTTGAAAAAACCTGGTCTGTTTCTCCGGGAGAAGAACCTTCAGGATTGGCACTGGACCGCGCAAATCACCGTTTATTTTCGGTATGCAGCAATAAAATGATGATAGTTTCAGACGCAGTAACCGGTAAGGTTATAACTTCGGTTCCAATTGGAAATGGGTGTGACGGTGTTGCCTTTGATCCCGAGACTAAACGTATTTTTGCTTCAAACGGTGAAGGGACTATGACTGTTATTCAGCAGAAAAGTGCTGATCAATATGAGGTTACAGAGAATTTTGCGACACAGCCAGGGGCAAGGACCATCACTTGTGATCCTACCACCCATCATATCTATCTCTCTGTTGGAGAATATTTACCGGGAACAGACAGAAGAAGAGCTGTGAAACCAAATTCATTTAAAATCCTTGACATTGAGCCGCTAAAAAGGTAAAGTAAAATAGAAGGTTGATCCTTTTCCTAATTCTGAGTTCAATTGAATTTCGCTACCAAGGTGCCTTAAAATTCCCTGGACAATCGACAGACCCAGACCGCTTCCTTCAAAAGTGCGGGTGTTTGAACCATCTCCCTGAACGAAACTTTCGAAGATTTGTTTTTGGGTATCTTCATTTATTCCAATTCCACTATCTTTGACATAGCACTCAATTTTAGACTGGTAAATATGAATTCCTAAAGTTACATTTCCTTTTGATGTAAACTTGATAGCATTAGCAACAATATGGGAAATCACAATTCGCAATAATTCGGGGTCGCTTTCCAATATAAAATCGGAGGAGTTTTCAGGAATTAATAAGGTAAATGTCAGACCTTTATCCTGACAGATTTTGTGATATTTATTTTCTGCCTCACTCAATAAATGGGAAAGTCTGACGGGTTGGAGTTTAACCTCCAGATTACCTGAGGTTATCAACGAAATTTGAACATAGTCGGTAATTGTATTGATGAGTCGGTTTGCCGAAGTTTCCATCATTTTAAGATACTCTTGTTTCTCATCTTCGCCCAGGTCTGTAGAAGCCAGTAATGATGCAAAACCGAGTACTCCATTCATTGGGGTGCGTATTTCGTGTGAAATTGTTTGAAGGAATGAGGTCTTTAACCGGTCACTCGCCTCAGCCTTATTTTTTGCCGCCAGGAGGTCGATTGCAATTTTTTCAAGTTCTGCAGTACGTTCCCTGACCTTCTCTTCGAGGTGCTGATTTTGATCCAGTAATTGAAGGTGCAGGAATCTTGAATAGAGCAAATTCCGGATTCGAAGCCCTACCTCGATCAAATCAAATGGTTTAGAGAGGAAGTCGCTTGCCCCTTCTGCAAGGGCCCTTTGTTTTGCTTCAGTGGTAATATTTGCAGAAAGGACTAAAATTGGCAGAAAAGTATTTGAATCGATAAAGGGTTTAAGTTGATCCATTATTTCAAACCCGGAAAAATAAGGCATTGCCAAATCGAGCAGGATCAGATCTGGGGAAAAAGTATGAAATAATGATAAGGCCTCTCGTGAATCTATCGTACTTTTAATATTGCGAAATCCCTCCATTTCCAGAAATCCCTCCAAAAGATCCACATTTGGTTGCTGATCATCCATAATCAGAATATTAGCGCTTTTCAATCTTAATTCATTCATAATCTTGCATTCAAAACGGATAAGACAATATTTAAGGTGCATTTTCAAGATACAACCAATTTATCGGTTCACTCAAACCTTATTCAGGTAATTCAGCGTTGTGAGCTTATTTATTCCAACCGCTCATTACTTTTATAAGCATTCCAATTTTTTCTTCTAAAATTTGATTCTTCTTTTCAAGTTGCTGATAAAGATACCTGGTTTCGAGCAGATTTCTGATTCGAAGCAGGACTTCTATAAAATCGAACGGTTTAGCCAGGAAATCGCGGGCTCCGCTCGCCAGCGCCCGTTGTTTGGCATTTGGTGAGATATCTGCAGTCAGGACAAGGATAGGCCAGTAAACATCCTGCGGTATCAAAGGTTTCAGCTGCTCCATTACCTCATAGCCTGAAAGTTGGGGCATCATTAAATCAAGCAGAATTAAGTCAGGTTGAAATGATTTAAATACACTTAAGGTCAGCGTTGGATCTGTTATACTTTCAATATTTTTAAAACGCTGCATCTGCAGAAAGCCGACCAGCAAGTCAATATTTGGCTGATGATCATCAACGATAAGAATTTTTGCATTTTTCAGATTTGAATCGATCATTTTGTTTGTTTTATTTTAAGATTTAAGTTATGAAAAGTCGGTATACGCTTGTTTATATATACTAATTGAGAAAGGTATAATGGGTTGCTATAAAGCTTCACAAACCTAACCAATATAAATTAATTCTCAACCTTATCCGATCCATTTATCTACCTCCATTAAAAACAGTGGGACATCGAGCGGCTTGGTTAAAAAACTACGGGCGCCTGCATTTAATAATTTTTCAAGTTGTTTGGGCATAGCATCAGCGCTGATGATTACCACCGGTATAGCCTTTGTTTTTTCATCAACCTGGAGCATCGCCAAAACATCGCTGCCGTGAATATCGGGTAGGTTAAGGTCCAAAAGGATAAGGTCAGGCTTGAATTGTATTGCCAACGGGATAGCCTGAGTGCCATACATGGTTGTTATTAGTCGTAGATTTAACCGTTTTAAACTTATGATTTGTTCCATGAGTTCAATATTCGAGAGATTATCTTCCAGGTATAAAATTGTTCCTTTAATATTGTCTGGATTTTTATCCTGCACAGTGACAAGATCGGTAGCTTTGATATTATTTGTCAAATTTTCAGCTTCAGGGAGTTCAATCCAAAAGGTACTTCCTTTACCCTGAATACTTTCAACTCCGACTGTTCCACCCATTGCATCCATAAGTTTTTTAACTACTGCAAGTCCAAGTCCAGTCCCTTCGGTAGTGGTTTTTTCAGCTCCCATACGTTCGAAGGGTGTAAAAAGTTTATGAATATCGTGGGGGGCAATTCCTGCACCAATATCGGTAATTGAGATCCGAACCGGGATAATGCCAGCCTCATTTACATCCATTTTTTCAGCATTAATGACAATGGTTCCCCCAATTTTATTGTATTTCAAGGCATTGCTTAAAAGGTTCAGGAGCACTTGTTTTAACCTTTGGCGATCTGACTTTACGTAGAATTCGTTTTCGGTAGAATTTGATAATTCCAATTTAATTTCCCTGGCTTCGGCCAGAGGATATACCGAATCCAGCATCTCCCTGATTACACTTGTTACGAGTAGGGGTTCAATAATAAGTTCAATATGGCCAGCTTCGATACGGGATATTTCAAGTACCTCGTTTATCAGGTTCAGAAGGTGTTTTCCGCTGTTCAGAATATGTCCAACACCTTTCTTTTGCTGTTGGTTTAATTTACTTCCCATCTGAAGCAGTTGAGCAAATCCAAGTATTGAATTCATGGGTGTGCGAAGCTCATGGCTCATGCGGGAGAGGAATTCACTCTTGGCAAGGTTGGCTTTCTCAGCCTCATTTTTTGCCGTATTGAGTTTTTCTATAATTTGCTGGCGGTCGGTAATGTCGAAAAAGGTAACCACCGCCCCTTCGATATGTCCGTTAACATACAGCGGATACGACCAATACTCAGCCGGAAAGCAGGTGCCATCATGCCTCCATAGCACTTCGTTATCAACATGTGTACCAATTCCCTTAAGGAAGGCAATTTGAATCCTGCAATTTTCCAGTTCAAGTTCTGATCCGTCAGAATTAGAGTGGTGAATTAGTTTATGCATATTTTTGCCAAGCATTTCATCCAGGCTTTCAAGGCCAAGTGTTTGAATGCATGCCCTATTCGAAAAAGTACAATTGCCTTCCAGATCAATTCCATAAATAGCCTCGGCAGTAGAGTTAAGCAAGATCTTAAACCGATCTTCACTCTGCTTAAGCTCAAGAGTCGATTGACCGGCAATTTGATTTGCCCTATTGAGCATACTTAACAGTGAGAGCGACAGGGCAGTTAACAACAGACTTATTATAATTCCGCTTCCCAGTTTAATTTTCACATTGTTACTAAGGTAATATTTTTCGCGGGCCTGTGAAAATTTGAGCGTCCATTTAGTCCCGTTAAAATCAATAGGGACTAAAATGGTCCGGAAGGCTGAATTAATCAATTGAAGCGAATCTACAACCTGACTTTTATAGAGTAAAGAACTGGTTGACAAGCTATCGTCATAAATCTGCAGTTGAATCCGGTTCAATCGGTCTGTATCCCACCTCCCTAAAATACCATTCATTAAGTCGTTCATTCTGAAAGGGCTGTAAGCCCACCCTTTGATTGCCAGCCTGCGTTGTTCAATTGTGGCTATCGGCATATTCTTATGGTAGACAGGGACATACATCAGTGAACCAAACTGAACATCCTGATTTGTCTCCTGGACCAGCGTTACTTTTCCCGAAAGGATAGCCAAATCAGAATCCCGTGATAGCTCCATCGCCTTTCGCCTGACCGGTTCGGTAAACATATCGTATCCGATTGCACGCAGGTTCCGGCCCGAGAAAGGTTCCAAATAAACGATTGAAGTATAAATATCCCGTTCTCCGGAAGGTTTAATGGAATAATCGGCAAGCCCTTCCGATCTTATCTGTCTGATATGCTGCACTAAGTGGTTGTTCGGAATAATCATAGAATATCCAACTCCCTGAATTCCAGGCAAATTTTTATCTATTCTGACCCGATCCACAAAATTATGCCAATCGGAACGGTTGATTGAGTCGCTTGAAACAGAAAATGCGGATGCGGATCGCAGGAGAAAAGCATACGAGTGGAGACGGGTTGCTATTTTAGACTTAATTTCATCGCAAATCAATCCAAACTCCTTTTTCTGGTTTACTACATTCTCATGGCCTGAATTTACAGAGACCAAAAGGGTGAGAAGCAAACTAATTATCAGCACTGCAAAAACCCTCCAGCGATCTGCCGGACGAATTTTCAGAAACATTACATATTTTAATAAGGGTAATCTCATCTTTTTAGTTTGATTTGCAAATGCTTGGGCAAATAATTTTGAAGAATCTGCTTAACTATTTTTCTTTTTATCTTTTTTATTAGAATAGAGCCATTTATCTACCTCCAGTAAAAACAGTGGGACATCGAGCGGTTTGGTTAAATAGTTTCGGGCTCCTGCCTTGAATAGTTTCTCTTGCTGCTGCGACATTGCATCTGCGCTGATAATTATAACTGGTATCGCCTTTGTTCTCACTTCAGCCTTAAGAAGGGCGATCACTTCATCGCCATTTATATCGGGCAGATCGAGATCGAGAAGGATCAGGTCCGGTTCAACTTCCAGAGCCAATGGAACAGCCTGTTTTCCATTTATAGTTGAGAAAAGGCGGATATTGGAGCGGTGATCGGCGAGTATTTGTTCAACAAGTTCAATATTTGAGCGATTATCCTCGATATACAATATTGTACCGTTTTTATGAGTAAGTGCCGATTCAGGTTCTGTCAGGTTAACCGGGTTTGCAACACTTTCATGTTGATTATCACCAGCCGGCAATTCAATCCAGAAGGTACTCCCCTCACCCGGCACAGATTCCACCCCAATTTCTCCGTCCATTGCATCCATGAGTTTTTTAACAACAGTAAGGCCGAGACCAGTTCCTTCGGTCTCAGTCTTTTCAGCGCCAATGCGTTCAAAGGGGGTAAATAGTTTAGGAATATCTTCTGCTGCGATACCGATACCAGTATCAGAAATTGAGATTCGGACCAGAGACTGTTCCAATGGATTTGGTGGCCTTGTTGTAATTTCAATAATTACGAGCCCACCTTCCCTGTCATACTTAATTGAATTACTCAATAAATTCATTAAGACCTGTTTAAGTCGTTGATTATCGGCTATTACGCAGGTGTTATGCAAAGAGGAATCAATAAGTTTTATCGTAATATTTCGGGCTGTTGCCTGTGGCTGAATGGAGTCAATCATTTCGAGAATGACTCCATTCAATTGTATTGGTTCAAGAGCGAGTGAAATCCGGCCAGCCTCAATCCGGGAAATGTCAAGGACCTCATTGATCAGGTCAAGAAGATGTTTCCCGCTATGAATAATGTGGTTGACCCCTTTTCGCTGGCGGAATTCCAGTTCCCCCATTTGGAGTAATTGGGCAAAGCCAAGGATTGAGTTCATCGGTGTCCTTAATTCATGACTCATTCGTGACAGAAATTCGCTTTTAGCGTGATTGGCCGATTCGGCCTCATTTCTTGATTTAATGATCTCCTCTTCTGCTTTTTTACGTTCAGTAATATCGAGTGAAATACCTCCCAGAATTGATTTCTGACCTGAACGGGGAATTACAAATTTTTGGGTTTCGTAGTGATGTAAACTTCCGTCAAGATTTAAGAAACTCTCTTCAATAGATTGATATCCTGATTGAATTGTTTTTTTATCATCGCTGATTATTCGTGAAGCAGTTTCGGCATTAAAAATATCAAACAGTGATTTTCCCAGCCACTCCGAAGCTCCCAGGGCTTTGTTTATGGCATTATTCGAATATATCATTCTCCCCTCAAAATCTTTTATAAAGACAAGGGCAGGAAGGTAATCCATGAACAAAGAGAAACGTTTTTCGCTTTCGAGAAGGGCTTCCTCTGCCTTTTTACGGTCTGTAATATCATTCAGGGAAGTCACTCTGACATTCCTTCCTTTATAATACATCATTTTACCGCTTAGCATACAAGGGAATGTTGTGCCGTCTTTTCTTAAGGCCATAACTTCATACGGTTCCTCAATTCCGGCAAGCATATTATCCATTAATATTTTGCGGTCTTCCGGTACGATCCAATCGGTGCCATACCTACCCAGGGCTTCTTCGGTGGTATAGCCAAACACCTTTTCTGCCATCTGATTTTGCTCAATGCAAATTCCTTTTTCAGAAAAGAAAATGGAGTCAAAAGCTGCTTCGCTCAATCCACGATGCGTTTCCCTGCTTTCTTTAAGTTCTGCCATCGCCAGTTTCCGCTCGGTGATATCAACCATCACCGCAAGTATGCATAACTCTTCTCCAATGTAAATGAAATCGGCAGAGAACAAGCCGAATATCGACTCACCAGTTTTTTTTCTGATCTCCAATTCAACTTCCCTGACAGGGATGTTTTGATTTAATTTCTCAAGGATAATTGTTCGCGCCTCTGAATTAACATAAAGGTTAAACTCACCAGAGGTTTTGCCCAATAATTCTTCGCGTGAATAATCTAATTTATTGATAAACGTATCGTTAATTTCAATGAATTTATTGTCGCTGACGCGCGAAATAGCCATGAGCGCCGAATTATATTGAAATGCTTTTGAAAATTTCTCTTCGGATAATTGGATTTTTGATACGTCCTTACTTACCCCGAAAATCACTGGTCTTCCATCCCAAAATCCTCGCTTCACTCTGGTTTCCACGGGTATCTGGTTCATTGATTTTGTAAGTAGGGGAACTGGGCAGAAATCGGCAGTACCAGCCAGCATCTCACCGACAATACGACCTGCCTCGTCGCGACGCTCAGCCGGATGGACCATCAGAACAGATTGATTAATCAACTCTTCGAACGAATATCCAAGTCGGCTGCTCACCGAATTATTGGTATGAATGATATTCGCCTGCTCGTCCAGGACAAAAAGAAAATCATCGATAGTATTGAAAAAGGTTTCATAATTCCTTCGGGTCAGATTCAGTTCCAACTCTTTGTTCTGATTATTTATTAAGCCCGAAAGCATATTGCTCCAGACCTTTAAAAAATTGATCTCCGAGTCGTCATAAACTTTCTCTTTGCTCACAGCATCCAACCTGACAAAACCAATCGGGTTCCCTTCACTTAGAATCGGAATGACCAGGAGCGACTGTATTCCTCTGGGTTCAAACATTTCCCGTTCTGCCCTCCATGAGTCAGGAAGCTCATGAATTGAAGTGATCAGAATATTTTCACGCCATTGAAGCTTTCTCATCCACATCGGTAATGCATCATAGGGAATCTCCTGTAGATTTCCCATCTCGGTTAAAATTCCTTCATTGCACCACTCATGAGTACTGCTCATGGTCTTTCGTTCCAGGTTAAACTCAAAAATATAAGCCCTGTCGGCATGGAGAAACGTACCAATCTGACGCAGTGACTTGTCGAGTGCTGCAGAAATTTCGATACTTGGTATTCCTGTTAACTGAATAGAGAGATTTAACAATTCCTGTTCAAATTTGGCAGCCCGCTTCTGTGCGGTGATATCCCAATTGGTCCCGATCACGTTTACCGGTTTGCCGGAAGGGTCATGTTGAACAACGGCAAGCGCCCGGATATTATGAATTGAATCATCCGGCCAAATCACGCGGAATTCGGTATCGAATGTTTTTTCTCCGCTAATGGCCATCTGAATCTCCTTGTCACCACGTTCTTTGTCATCAGGATGAAGCCCATGTTGCCATGCAGAGTATGCTCCTGAAAAATCTTCTCTTTTTATGCCATAGAGTTCAAACATCTGGTCATCCCAAATCAGGCGATCATTGACTAAGTCGAAGTCCCAGACGCCCACCCCTCCTGCCTGAACAGCTAATGAGAGGCGAAACGACAATTGCTTCAGGTTATCTTCCGCCTCTTTACGCTCGGTTATATCCTGAAGCGTGCCGTAAGTCCCGATAATTTCATCCTGCTCATTTAATCCCAAACGTGCATAGACTTCAATCCAACGAAATCCCCCGTCTTTGGTCAAATATCGAACCTGATGGCGACAATAATCCTTCTGTCGTGAAATTAAAGGCTGGAAAAGCTCCATATTGCGCTGCCTGTCATCAGGGTGCACATAATTTATAAACAATTGTCCCAATGACTCTTCCACACTAAATCCTGTTACTTCCTCCCATGCTTTATTTAGGAATAACCACAACCCGTCGGCATCTGTCTGGAAAATTATCTCTTTAATATTTTCCAAGACAGTTTTATAACTATGCTCGCTTTCGAATAAAGCTGCCTCCATTTGCTTATTCCCGGTAATATCGGTTATAAATCCGTGCCACAAAACTGCACCGTCAGGAAGGAGTTGAGGTAACGCGTTACCAAACAGCCAGTTTACCGTTCCATCATCAAACTTTATGCGGTACTCCTGGCGCCAAAGTGTCAGGTCTCTGGCCGATTGCTGGATAGAAGCTACAACATCAGCCTGATCATCCGGGTGGAGCCTTTTAAAGACAATGGATGCATCAACTGCTACCTCATCAGGTGTAACGCCGTATATATCGCTAATTCCTTCGCTGGCATAGGGAAAGCAGGAGGTCCCATCCGGGTTCATCATGAACTGGTAAACCATTCCAGGCACCAGGTCTGATATTTTCTGTAATCGCCCAAGGGCTTCTGCAGTGGTAGCAGAAGCCAATTTACGTTGGGCTATTTCATGGTGAAGTATGTCGTTGGTCTCAGATAACTCGAGGGTTCTTTCTTTGATCCGATCTTCAAGGGTTGCATTCAGATTCCGTATTTCATCTTCCGCCTGTTTGCGTAGAGTGATGTCCTGTTTTACGCCAAGGTAATTAGTGATTTTTCCATTTTCCGTAATTATTGGATTAATAGAAACGTGCTCCCAGAACAGCTCACCGTTTTTCTTTTTATCCTGCCATTCGCCTTCCCAAACCTTTCCGGCGGTTATGGTTTTCCAAAGTTCATGATAAACACTTTTATCTGTCTTCCCCGATTTAAGAATCCGGGGATTATTTCCGATTAATTCGCCCCTGGTGTAACCTGTTGTAGCCAGAAATGCAGGATTAACATATTCGATTCTGGCAGCAAGGTCAGTTATCAATATTGAAACCGGACTTTGTTCAATGGCCAGGTAAAGCTTCTTTATTTCGTCATCTTTTTGTTTATTCTCAGACACATCACGTATAAAAGCCAAAACTTTATCAGTTCCAAGGGGAACAAGCCGGGCTTCATAATAAGCAAGGCTGTCTGCCTGATCGACCAAATATTCGTACGAAACCAAACTTTTATGCTCAATACACTCATTAATTTTCTGAAGATGAAATTGCGTCGTTTTCTGATCAAACAAAGTCTCGATATTCAGACCGACCACCTTGTCTTCAGGTGCAAGCAATTTGTCGGGCGTATTGGTATAGTACTCCATACTGTTACCATACTGATCCATCACAAAGATCAGGTCGGGCATTGCTGTAATGATTGCATTTAGCCGTTCGTTCTGCTGAGAGATCTTTTGTTGAGAAAGTTTCCGTTCGGTAATGTCCCGGTATTTCCATAAATGACCATTGTAGGCGTTGTCCAGGTAGGTGGGGATATAATCTCTTTCAAAATAACGCCCGTCGGCTAATTCGAGCTCGTCACTTAGTACTGCAACCCTGTTATTCAATATATTCTGAATCTGTTCAACGAATTTCTCAGGGTCTTTGAAAAGTGGTTTGCTCTGCTCGGCTGAGTCGGAACAGTCTGCTCCGACCAATGCTGTTGGCGGTGCAGGAATGGAGAACATATTACAGAACAACTCGTTCGTCAGAACGATATGACAGTTTGAATCTTCGAGTAAAATCCCCTCCTGCATATTAACGATCAGGTTACTCAGAAGTGTGCTCTTTTCTCTTAAGGCCTCCTGTGCAAGTTTGCGGTCGGTAATATCTCGGAAAACGCCATAAGCTCCGCAATAATTATTGTTTTCATCTAATTTGGGAGAAGAAGTTACCTCGATAAATTTATTATTCCCGGCTTTTGTGACGATCTGAAGTTCATAATCGTTGGTAGCTCCATTCCTGCGACCGGCAGTTTGGTTATTGATTTTCTCAATTTCATCATGACTTAAATAATCAAATAAAGAGGTTTTTAAAAGTTCATCAACTGTCGTTTCAAATATTTTAGCGGCTGCGGGATTAACGAACTCGAAAATTTCGTCCTGATTTACTACACCAATCCCTTCGGCTTGCGACTGAATAATTAACTTGAATTTCCTTTCACTTTCTTTCAGAATATTTTCTGCCACTTTGCGTTCTGTGATATCGCGCTGGAAGTAGAGTATGCTTTCCGGGTTGCCATCTGAATCCCGCAAAACGGTAGAATTTAATTCAACATCAAATCTGCTTTTGTCTTTTTTTACTGCAATATACTCCGATACATTAACATCTTTTATACCTTCCAGCAGCTTTTTATTATTATCAATCAATTGGTTATGACAGGAAGCATCAATGAATTCAAAAAAAGAACCTCCGATAAATCGTTCTTTTTCTTCCGGGGTATAGCCATACATTGCAGCTATTTTATCCGACAAAAGCTGAATTTTGCCTTCGAGCGAAACCATTCCTAGTCCATCGGTTGAAGTAGCAAGGATGGCCTCCCATTTTTGACTGCTTTTGCTTAAGGCCTCATCTGAATGTTTTCGTTCGGTGATATCAATAAGTGTTCCCGAACCGCCCTGGAAGACCCCATTTGTATAAACACCTTTTGTCGATAACCTTATCCAGCATGGTTCTCCGGTTTTTTTGAAAATCTGATATTCTTCCTCCAACTCTTTTTTCTTGTCAAGAAGTGCCAGTCTTTTTAAGAGGTGTTCGGAATTTTGCCCAACAAAATCGGTAAATTTCTTTCCGGTTATCTCTTCAGAGGTATACCCTATTATTTTATTTATAGTTGAACTAATGTATTTAATCTTTCCACGGGTATCAATTTCAAAAATAACATCGTTGATATTTTCGACCAGATTCCGGTATTTCTCTTCGCTCTCACGAAGAGTGTTCTCCATTAATCGTCTTTCAGTAATATCCTGAATATGTGAGTAAAGCATTTCCGTATTGCCGAACTTTATCGGACCCGAATGCACTTCCACCTGCCGTATCTCACCACTAGCCAACCTGTGCTTAAAGAAGAAATGTTTGCGCTTCTCTACTTTGGCAAGATTCATTTCAAAAAAAAGTTCTTCAGGGGTCAGAGTATTGATATCAGAGATATTCTTCTGGCAGATTTCAGTAAAAGTCCATCCATAGTAATTGCAAGCTATCGGGTTTGCATCTACTATTGATCCGGTTTCCGGATCGATGATGAGCATAACAGTATGGTTATTCAGAAAAAGTGATTTATACCGGTTGTTACTTTGCTCCAAATTGTAAGTTGCGACTTTAAGAGCAGTAATATTCTGGAAAATGACCAGACAATGTTCACCATCATCTGAACACTTCCCGTCCAAGTGAACATACAGAGGAGGTTGATCTTTTACTGCCAGTGTTATCTCACAGGTCTCTTTGACTGTACTTTTAAAAACGATCCTAAGAAAGTCAAAGAATATATCCTTTGTATCGTGGGAAATGAAACGTGAAAATAAGCTGTTTACAAGGCTGGAGCGGTCTTCGCCCAGGTATTTGGCGGTTGTAAGGTTCAGGTTCTCAATCAGACCCGTTGAAGAGAGTGTAATGTAACCCGATGGGGCTGAATCGTAAAAATTAATATAATTATCAGTATTTGCCACAGATTCAGCTTTTTCAAGCTTTAGCTCTTCGTTCATTATTTCAAGTTCAACTTTGTGAACTTCAAGTTCATGTATAAGCTTCAATAAGTCAGCCTCTGAATGTGACAAAAGATCAATTTTTGACGGACTCTTTTCCAAATGATCGATTGCCCTTTGGCGCAAAGTGGAAGGGTTAGCAATAATTTTTTTTTTCATTTTAAAACGTCTAATGCATAGTTTGGACATAAAGGGATCTTACAACTGGCAAAATTGGCATTCAACAGCATTAAAAAATCACTTGCGTTTTTCAAATCAACAGATTGCCAGTATCACAAAACAGCCAAAAATAGCAATAATAAGATTACAAAACAATTTATTAAGTGTCAAATCCCTTGTAAAAACGTAAAATAAATTTCCGATGTAAAAGATTTTTAAATAGAAATCTTCCATGAAATCTCTTAAGATTCTCTGAATTTGGAGTTGGAACTATATATTTGGACAGGATCTCATTTATTCAGTCTAGCCAGGAAACCGAATCTGAACCCCGATTCGATCAAACGGCCGCGACCACCGATTGAAGTTAACGGAATTAATGAATGAACTTTTGTATACGGATTTACAAAAAACGAAAAACCGCCACGAAATTCATATTTTAAACCTAATCCGAGATTTATACCAATGCCATTCTGTCTATTTATCTCGCCTGGATTGCTTCCTCCAAAACCCAGGAATAGTCCGCTGTTGAGAAAGAAATACCTAAGGAAATTAATGTGTATCGTTGCCGGAATATTTATTAAGGAAAATCTCACAAGCGTAGGTGTTCCATGGTAAATGAGGGGCAGGTTCGGTTCTATAATAATTTTATGATAAGAATACTCAATTCCTGTTTCAAAATCGAGTGTTTCGTTTAGTTTATAAACATAAGCTAAGCCAAAAGCGGTGTATCCGTTTCCCTTGAAACCCGGGCCTCCTATGGTTTTGGCAAAACTCAAGAGATCATTTGAACCGAAGGATGAAAAGGTTATGCCAATTTGTCCCTTCCGTTTGGCACTATTGTTATCAGCAGCAAAAATTTTTAAAGATGTTCCTAACACTAAAAGGGTAAGGAAAGAAAAGAAAATTTTCACATTTATAGATTTTAGGTAAGGGACAGAATATTAATTAGCTTAATTCTAAAATCTTAATGTGAATAGTTGATTTCAAATTAAACCCTCAAGGTTTTAGAAACCTTGAGGGTCTAAACCATGACAGTTTTGAAAACCGTGAGGGTCTGATTTTATTTAATAT
>Ga0209697_10006378_pt1 | contig 14314 bp, 13 predicted proteins | sample AliMusrvi5mmetaG_FD_184115 | JGI IMG/M metagenome (GOLD analysis project Ga0209697, IMG submission 184115) | Freshwater lake bacterial and archeal communities from Alinen Mustajarvi, Finland, to study Microbial Dark Matter (Phase II) - Alinen... | ecosystem: Environmental > Aquatic > Freshwater...
GCAGAACGACGGTTTCTGGCGTAGCGGGCTTGCGCGCCAGCAGCGCGGAGACACCGCATAACATGACGGTGCCCACGGCGCCGATTATTGAGATTCGTTTCATCCATTCGTTTTGCATGATTTCTCTATGGGTTGCGTTGGGGATTGGTGTAATCATGGGAAAGGATTTCAGTTGAGTTCGTTTAGGGAGGCAGACTGGTTCCCGATGGGATCACGTTGGCTTCGTTCGCTGCCCCGAGTTATTTGAAATGGGTGGGTTGTTCGCTGGTCGGCACGTCGGTCAACTGCACGAGCATCGCTACAAAAGGCACGTCGCCGACTGTGCCCGATAGGTGTCCTTTGTGGCCTTTGGCGTCGGGCTTGGTGCCCTGGTCCTCGCCGAAAGAGATTTCTCCCGGCCCCATTTCTACGCGCTGGCCGTCCATTGTTTCTACAAACCACCGGCCCGAAAGCGGCACAATCCACTGGCGGTGCGGGTTCTCGTGCCATTCGCCCCGCCAGCCCACCGGCATGACGAGGACGGTGATGCTCGCCGCTTCGGCCTGGAGCTTGTCTATCCACATTGGGGCGGCGGGCGGTTCGATGGTTTTGAACTCGAAGTCGTGCAACGCTTCTTTGCGTTGGTGACTAACGCCGTCCTTGTCGGTCCACACATGCCAATAGGCGACGCTGGGTGGAGTGGGTTTGTCTCCGGGTTGCTGGGCCGACACCGAGCTGACAGATGAGGTCAAGGCAGTGGTGCTCAGGACGGCGGCGAGGATTTTTGGTGTATTCTTCATCATTAGTAGGCGGGCTTCAAAAGGAATCACCGCTCCAGGAATGACTGGAGGTCGGTGGTAAATTTAATCGGGTTCTTGAACATCAGGAAGTGGTCGCCCTGTTCCGCCTTGGTGTAGACGTAGAGCGCAGCGTCCGGGATCACCGATTTCATCCATCGCTGGCTCGGCAGGTTGTTGCTATATTCGCCGGAGAAGATCGCCGTGGGAACTTCGATCTTGTGACGGATCACATCGCGCCAGTCGTTGACGGCATGATCGAAGAGCACCTTGGCCAGATACTTCGGGTCATTCTTGATCAACTCGCTCGCGAACCCCTCGGAATTGACGAAATGGGGAGAGTCCTTCGCCATGAAACGTTCGGTTGCCTTCATGTCCACGATCAGGCTGTTGGCCGGAACACCCTCCGTGAAGGCAGCGACCATCCGTTCGGGCGACGTGGTCATGCCGCCGGCGTCGAGCCGCTCCTGCTCGGACCAGTCGGCATGCGAGTAGATCGAGACCGGCTCGTCCACGAAGGCCACTTTGCGGATACCTTTCGTCCCGAACAGATCGATGTAGCTCCACAGCACCGCGGCTCCCATTGACCAACCGCAATAATCCGCAGACTTCACCCCGAGGTGGTCGACGAACTCCTTGAGATCCACGGAGAAACGGGAGATCCGCGTCCCAAAATCGACGCGCTGAGAAAGCCCCTGATTGCGCGGGTCCAGAACATACACGTGGTAGTGGCTGCTGAGGAGAAACATCACATTGACATACTCGGCTCCGTTGGCTGACCAGCCGGGAATGAAGATGAGTGGCTTACCTTCACCAGCCTCCCAATAGGCAAGCTTCACTCCGTCGCTCGTCTTGAAGGATTTAATCTCCAGCCCCTTGAAGTCCGAGAGCCTGGCCGGGAACCCATTGATCTTGTTGGGGAACTCGTAGTCCTTGCCGAGAACCTCCACCGCAGGCGCTGCCGTGGCCTTGCCGAAGGAGAAGAGGAGAAAGGAAAGGGTGCAAAGTAGCTGGCAGGTGATGCTTCGCATAACGGTTTCCGTCTTCCATTGTTGTGTCGTTAGATTCGAATGCGGCGCGTCACTTCGCGCGCCGCTTCACTGCGTAGCAGGGGCCAGTCATCGGCGAAGCCGTCGCGGGCGGAATACTGGCACATCGGCGACATCACGATGCGGTTCCGAAACGTGACGCCGCGCAACGTCAGCGGGCTGAGCAAATCGATCTCCGGCACATCGCGATCGTGATCTGTTCCTGCGCGGCATCCCTGAACGGCAAATCGCGGACCTTCCGGAGTTGGTGGGGGCGTCGTGTTGTTCATGAGTCGCTCCGAGACTTTGCTTCTGCGAGGAGACTGTCGAGGTCGAGCGAACGCGTGACCATGGCGAGTTCGCCGTCCGGCGTTTGTAGCCACTGTTCCTTCGGCTTGTCCCAGTATAGCTCCACTCCGTTGCCATCCGGGTCGCGCAAGTAGATCGCCTCGCTCACGCCGTGGTCCGACGCACCCTCAAGCTCGATGCCCGCCGCGAGCACTCGACGCAACGCATCGGCAAGAGTCTCGCGGGTGGGATAAAGGATTGCCAGATGATACAAGCCGGTCGCCCCCTTTGGCGGTGGCGCACCGCCTGCACTTTCCCAGGTGTTCAGCCCGATGTGATGATGGTAGCCGCCGGCGGAAACAAATGCAGCTTGCGACCCGAAACGCTGCATCAGTTCAAAGCCCAGCACGCCACGGTAAAACGCCAGCGCACGCTCCAAGTCGGCCACTTTGAGATGCACATGACCAATCGTGACGCTGGTGCGTATTCCGACGCATTTCGGACAGCGATCCGATTTTAGTCGGACAGTAATCCGATTCAATTCGGACGCGGTGCCGATTTAATTCGGACAGCGATCCGGCGAATAGTCGGACAGTTTTTCGGCCCCGTCGGATCGCTGTCCGAAATGGTTCGGACGGGTGTCCGACTATAATCGGCAGGGTGTCCGAAATGCGCCGGATCAGCGCAGTGGGGGTGGCGTGACGCTACGGAAAGTGCCATAAGGGCCAGCCTTTCAAAAAGGAAGGACCTGATGGCACGAAAACTAATAAACATGCGTTACGTTAAAGACATACTTCGACTGAAACACCAAAACCAACTGTCGGTGCGCGAGATCGCTGGCAGTTGTGGTTTGCCCACCAGCACGGTGGGCGATTATCTGCAACGGGCTGAAGCGGCCGGCTTGAGCTGGCCTTTGCCCGAAGGGCTCTGCGATGCCGAGTTGGCGGAACGACTGCTCAAGCCGGCTGAGTCCACCGGCCCGAGTGGCTCGGTCAAGCCGCTGCCCGACTGGCCCGCGCTTCAGGAGCAACTCCGGCGCAAAGGAGTCACGCTGCAACTGCTGTGGCAGGAATATCGCCAGGCCAACCCTGAGGGTTACCAGCGCAGCCAGTTCTGCCAGTTGTATCGGGATTGGGCCAAGACATTGGACCCGGTGCTGCGTCAGGTTCACCAACCGGGCCAGAAGCTCTTTGTGGATTGGGCCGGATTGAAGGTACCCATCCACCACGCCGACGGCTCTGTCACCGAGGCTTCGTTGTTTGTAGCGGTGATGGGCTACAGCAACAAGACTTACGTCGAGGCTTTCGCCAACGAGCAGTTGGAACAATGGATTGCCGCTCACTGCCATGCGTTCCGCTTTTACGGCGGCCTGACTCGGGCCGTAGTTCCAGATAATCCTAAGACTGCGGTTACCCGGCCCTGTCGCTACGAGCCGGTGCTGCATCGCTCTTATCAGGAAATGGCCACCCATTACGGCACGGTAGTTTTACCGGCGCGCGTAAGAAAACCTCGCGACAAAGCCAAGGTCGAGACGGGGGTTCAGATCGCCGAACGGCAGATCCTGGCGCCCTTGCGCGACCAGCGCTTCTTCAGCGTGGCCGAACTCAACCAGGCCATCCGACCGCTGCTGGACAAGCTCAATGCCCAGGAGTTTCAGAAACTGGAGGGCTCGCGCAACAGTTGGTTTGAGGCGCAGGAAAAGCCGGCGCTCTTGCCCTTGCCGGCACAGCCCTTCGAGTTGGCCACCTGGACCAAGGCCACCGTCAACATCGACTATCACGCGATCGTCGATTACCACGGCTATAGCGTTCCCTATCACCTGGTGCACCAGGAACTGGAAACCCGTTCGACCGCCGCCACCGTGGAGTTCTTTCATCAAGGCAAGCGTGTGGCTGCTCACGTCCGGAGTTACGTGCCGGGCAAGTTCACCACCCTGGAAGAACATCGGCCCAAGAGCCACCAACGTTACCTGGAGTGGACGCCCGGCCGGCTCATCGACTGGGCGCGCAAAACCGGCCCGCAATGCGCTCAACTGGTGGAGCAAATTCTTAAGGCTCGGCCCCACCCCGAAATGGGCTTTCGTTCCTGCCTGGGTATCATTCGCCTGGGCAAGGGCGTGGGACCGGAGCGGCTGGAAGCTGCTTGTGCTCGCGCGTTACGCTTTGAGACCTGCTCGTATCAGAGCGTTAAGTCGATCCTGGAAAAGGGTCTGGACCGTCAGAACCCGGAACCCGAACTGCCGCTCAATAGCCCGGTCCACCAGAACGTGCGCGGCCAAGCCTATTACGCCGCAGCGTCCAAAGCGGAGGGGTTATGCTAAATCACCAAACCACCGAGAAACTCGTCGCCTTGCGGTTGGAAGGCATGGCCCAGGCGCTGGAGGAGCAACGCCGCCAAGCCGACATCAATCAATTGGAATTCGAAGAACGTTTCGGCCTGCTGGTCGAACGCCAGTGGTTATGGCGCGAGAACCGGACGTTGGCCGCCCGTTTGCATCACGCGCAACTGAAGGTCGCCGCCAGCTTGGAGGACATTGACTACCGCCATCCCCGCGGACTCAAGCGGGCGCAAATCGATCAACTGCGCGCTTCCCGATGGGTAGCCAACCATCATAACTGTCTCATCACCGGGCCGACTGGCTCGGGCAAAACTTATCTGGCGTGCGCCCTGGCTCACCAGGCGTGCCGTGATGGCCACCGCGTTGGTTACTACTACGCACCCAAACTGTTTCGCGAACTGCAAAATGCCCAGGCCGATGGCAGTCTCATGAAACTACTCAAGAAGCTCTCGCGAGCGGCTCTAATCGTGATCGATGACTTCGGTGTCGCGGCCGTCACGGGCAAACAATACCGCGACCTGCTGGAGATCCTCGATGACCGGCACGGGTTGGGTTCCACGCTCATCACCAGTCAGTTCCCAGTGGACGAATGGCACGGCGTGATCAACGACGCCACGGTGGCCGACGCCATCCTGGATCGGTTGGTCCATAACGCTTACCGGCTCAAACTGGAAGGCGAATCCATGCGCGACCCCAAGACCAAAGCCAAAGCCAATCGGAATCCTTCGGATTAAAGCAAGGAGCGTCCCTGGGAGTTCGACCGCAGAGCAGGCCACCCCCCAATGGGACCCAGGCGCACGACAGGAGCCGCGAACTGTGGTTCGGCAGACCGGCTCCTGTCGGCGCTACCCCATTGGGGGATGGCCTGCTCTGCTCGCCTTGGGCAATGACCGAAGTCTCAACTTCGCCAAGGGAACTCGTCGCCTTCGGCTCCGAAAAGCAGGGGAAAAATAGAGGGAAAAACTTGACCCATTTCGGACACCCCCGTAAAAGGTCTCCAGAGCGTCGCTACGCTCCGACAACTGTCCGACTAAAATCGGATCGCTGTCCGACAATTTCGGATTAGGTGTCCGAAATCATCGGAATGCGCATCGCCGCCTAAAGCCATGCCTTGGAGCCAACGCTCGACTGGCCTTTTGGGCTGAACTGTCACTGTGGGAGGGTCTCACCCAAGCTGTCATCTTGCCTGCGATCGGTTGGACTGTGGCTGCTCAAGGTACAACCGTCGAATAGAAATGGACCCCATAATTCGGACCACTGGCTAAGTTAGACTTTTCGAGTTCTGCTGAGAATGAGACAACAGCAGAACCATGAGTAAAACTAAACGGAAAAGATACACAGGTGCCTTCAAAGCGAAAGTCGGACTGGAAGCTTTGCTCGGCGTGAAGACGGTTGGGCAGATTGCCCGCGAGTACCAGGTTCACCCGGTCCAGGTGACGCAATGGAAGGGGGTCATCCGTGACCACCTTCCGGAGCTCTTCGAGTTACCGCAACCGGCCGGTGAGGACCAGCAGCAGTTGATTACGCAACTGCATGAGAAGATCGGTCAACTGAGCGTAGAGGTGGACTGGCTTAAAAAAAAGTGCAAACAGCTGGGCCTGTAAGCGCCCGGCGAAACTTGGTTGACTTATGCTCAGACTTGAGCCTGCGTCGGCAATGCGAGTTGGTCGGCATCTCGCGCAGCGGCTTCTATTACGAACCGGTTCCGGAGAGCGAAGCGAACCTGGCGCTGATGCGGCGCTTGGACGAATTGAATCTGGAACGTCCGTTGTATGGCAGCCGGCGGTTGACCGCCTTGCTGCAACGAGAAGGCCAACAGGTCAACCGCAAGCGGGTGGCCCGCCTACTGGAGTTGATGGGAGTAGAAGTGGTCTATCCCAAACGCAACCTGAGCCAACCGGGCGAAGGGCACCGGCTTTATCCTTACCTCTTGGAAGGGCTGGAAATCACGGGTCCGGACCAGGTTTGGTGCAGCGACATCACCTACGTGCCGATGGCCTATGGGTTCATGTATCTGGTGGCGGTGATGGATTGGTGGAGCCGGTATGTGCTGGCCTGGGAACTGTCCAACAGCCTGGACAGCGAGTTTTGTATCCGGGCCTGGACCCGTGCGCTGGCCAGCGGTCGAACGCCCTTGATCTCCAACACCGACCAGGGCAGCCAGTTTACCAGCGAGGCGTACCTGGAGGCCGTGGAGTCAGCCGGCGTGGACGTGAGCATGGATGGGCGGGGTCGGTGGATCGACAATCGGTTCATCGAGCGGCTCTGGCGCAGCGTCAAGCAAGAAGACATCTACCTCCAAGACTATGCCAATGGACTGACGGCCCATCACGGACTGGCTCGTTGGTTTGGGGATTACAACACCGAGCGTCCGCATCAGGCGCTGGCCTACGCCACGCCTGCGGAGTGGTATCACTCGCCGGAGTCCTACGGTGCCAAGCCGGCAGCCTGGCGATGGAAATAGAAACCGAGGCGCCCCCGGCGTCCAGCCCTCCGTTCGCCCCTTCGGCCCTGACGGGCCTCAGGGGCTCACTCCGGGCTGGACGCCGGAGCCTCGGAGTGGTTTAATAGTGAAAACGCAGAACAGTGAGAACAAACACAACTAATCATGCAGAGCCCGAGAGCCTAACTTAATTTCTGCGTTTGGTGGTCCAGACATTGGGGTCCACCTCTGCACACCCACGTGCAACGGGATACGGCAGAAGCGAAGTTCTGGCTTTCGCCGGTGCGCCTGGCTTGGAATCGTGGCTTTTCTGGTGCAGAGTTACGCCGGATAGAGCGAATCACGGCAGAGCACGAACTTCAGTTAATCGAGATTTGGAATGATTACTTCGACCTTGGCCACTAGTCCCACGGCAGTCGGCTTGGGGGTAAGCGATGAGGAGCTTACTGTTTCGTTGTCTGACGGGAGGGTCGTCCGCGTACCCCTCTCGTGGTACCCGCGTCTTTCGAACGCCTTGCCGCAGCATCGTGCGTCCTGGGAGTTCATCGGCGGCGGGCACGGCATCCATTGGCCGGAGCTGGATGAGGATATTAGCGTAGAGAATGTGCTCCTTGGCCAACCGTCCGGCGAAGGGGCGCACTCATTTGCCAGATGGAAGGAATGGTACCGGCAGAGGGTGGCCGAACCTGGCGCCGCACCGAATGGCGGCACGGCAGAGCGACCTGGCGATTCGGGAGCCAGAGGCGGGCCGCCATCGGTGAACTGACTGTTAGGTCTTCATCATTGCCGTAAGGCTTCTCATGATGGTCGCGGAAAGCCAATTCTACAAGCTGACGGAACACCGCATCGGAACCGTGCCAGCCCGCTATCAGTTCAGAAAGTACCGGCTCTGGAACAGCAATTCCCACCAGCAGACGAGCAGCACGCCGCCACGGAGATAGAGATAGACCGAAAAGGCCTCGGCCGCGCCGCGGAGCGCCAGCAACCCAAGAAAGAACGGCTCCGCCAACAGTGGGTTCGGTAAGCGGTATTCCCGGATGAGTATGACGGCGAGGCTGAAGCCGACCGTGAGTATGAACGCCGGTGCTTTCTTCCTGAAGAGGCGGATGAGCCACGCGAACGGCGCGAAGACGAAGAAGAGTTGCTTAAGACCGAGGCTGAAGAGGGTCATCCCCAGCCATTGCTCCATCGTAGTGGGGTAATTCTCCGGCGTTTTAACCCGCAGCCAGGGGTCGATCGCAAAGTGCCAGAAGAGCGCTGTTGCCAAGCCCGCGCTGGTTGCCAGGGCGAATGGCCACGCAGCCACCTCCAAAGTGAACACCGGACGTTGCGTGTACTGGGTGTGCCACGCAAATACAAATCCCCAGAGGACAATACTGCCCGAGAAGGCCACCGCCTCCAGATACCACACCGGGAAGCGCAGGTGCGGCGCGGCGGCGATCCGCGGCCAGCAAACCAAGGCCGAGCACAGCCCGGCGATGATCGCCGACCGGAGCACTTCGGGCCTTGCGAGCGAGCGCATGGCCGCAGTTTAATCTGCCCGCTTGCGAATGCCATGCCGATTTATCCTCCGCTTATCCTGAGAACTAAGAAGTGCGGGACGAACACTTTCCTGACACCCTCTCAAGTCATTTATGTAGAGCGAATGCGAGTATGCCGATCTTGTTGAAGAACCAGACCTCCGCGCAGTTGCACGCCACCCTGGCCCATGCTGGGGTGAGCCCGCACCTGGCGAGGCGGCTTTTGGCGGCTTCCGTGAAGCGCGGCGAACTGCCCGCGCCAGGCAGCGATCTTACGAGCCGGTTACGGAATGACCTGCTCGCCTTAACGGAGATTCCTCATTTGACGCAGGTCCAGAAAATAGTCTCGCCGCAGGATGGATTCACCAAGTATCTGTTTCAAGGTCAGGGGCTCGGACAATTTGAGGCTATTCGCATTCCGCTCCTGCACCGGCCAAACGACCTCAAATATGTAGCCTGTGTCAGTTCCCAGGTCGGCTGCGCCATGGGCTGCGTGTTCTGCGCCACGGGTCGGATGGGTTTTGGCCGCAACCTCGCCGCGTGGGAAATCGTGGATCAAGTCGTCAAAATGCAGTCCGATTCGCCGCATCCCATTCGCGGGGTGGTCTTCATGGGCATGGGGGAGCCGATGCTGAATTATGACGCGGTGATGACGGCCATCCAAATTCTATGCGAACCGTGCGGGACGGCCATTGCCGCCAAGGCGATCACGCTCTCCACGGTCGGCATCATCCCCGGCATCCGCCGCTTTACGGCTGAACGGCATCGCGCCCGGTTGGTCGTCTCGCTGACTTCCGCTGACCCAATCCAACGGCGGGAGTTGTTGCCGGTCGAACAGGGAAATCCGACGCCGGAGCTCATTCAGGCGCTCCGGGAGTATCACGCCGTCAGCGGGCAAAGGGTGACGCTGGCCTGGACCATGATCTCCGGGGTGAATGTGGGAGAGGAAGATGCCCAGAAACTGGCGGACTTGACGCGCGGCCTGCCCATCAAGCTCGACCTAATTGACGTCAACGATCCGTCAGGGCGCTTCTGCCCGCCCTCACCTGCCGAGTTGGATGCCTTCCGCGATGCGCTCCGAGTGAAGCTGGGCATGCCCGTGGCCCGGCGTTACAGTGGTGGCAAGGATATCCACGCCGCCTGTGGCATGCTGGCCGGCCGCAGGGCGTAAGCAGCCCTTCAATGGCGTGAAAGCCGCTATGGCACAGCATGTTACGCATGGGGCAACGATGGTTCCTTGTTTTCGGTGGAATGCGGTCGAAGGCGTTCTTTGTTGCCGGCTCATCCCTCCGTAGCCTCATCGTAGCCTCGTCGGACACTCGCCGGACACTCGCCGTAGCACCTCTAATCGCCGATTAGAGGTGCTACGGCGAGTGTCCGGCGAGTCTCCGGCGAGGGGCCGGTGCGGATCGGAGGGATCGGGGGCCAGAGCCTGTGCCCAGCGCGCGGCCGTCCACCACAACGCCACGAATCCCGGTCCAGTTGGCACCGAGCTGAGAGAGCCCAGCACCAGTTTCTTCAATCCGCGGCTTTCTCGCCCTCCGCCGCCCCGGACAAGATAGCTAACGAAGGGCAAAAGACTTTGTCTGCGATCTCCGCTATTCGTCAATTAACCTGGTGCCTGAGCTTTCGCCAAGTCCCTGGTTGACGCTTGTAATCACTGCGGTTACTTTAGAGTATAGCTCATGCGAACCAGTTGCCGTTTTGCCATGGCCGTTCACGTGCTGGCCGTCCTCGCTTACAAAGAGGGCGATCGGGTCACGTCGGCCTTCCTGGCCGGCAGCGTCAACACCAACCCGGTCATTGTCCGCCGGCTGCTGCTGGCTTTGCAGCGGGCTAAGTTGGTGGAAACATGCAAGGGAGCCGGGTCTGGTTCCCGTCTGAGCCGCTCCCCCAGACGCATCGATTTGGCCGAAGTCTATCGGGCCGTGGAAAGTGCCGAACCTTTCGCCAGTCCTTCGCGGAAACCCAATGCCGCTTGCCCCGTGGGGAAATGCATTCAAGAGACTCTGGACAGGGTTTTTGCTTCGGCCGAGAGCGCCATGGAACGGGACCTGGAAAAAACCACGTTGGCCGATGTGATGGATACGGTAAGAGCCTCGGGCGAGTGCGCCAGGAATAGCGGCATTTGACACTCTCTTTTTTTGTGCCAGTGTGTAACTACAGTAATTACATATAACGAAAGGCAGATGAGATGAAAGTCCCAACCACATATCAGGGGCACCGTACAGCCGAATTTATTCCTGCCCTTGGTGATGCCGATTCCCTGGTTGCGGCGGCGCCAGTCCAACCGCCACCAGGCGACGAGGAATTGCTCGACAGCTATTCCAGAACCGTCGCCCGCGTGGTTGAGTTGGTCGGTCCCACGGTGGTGAACATCCGTGTGCACCGCGCCAACCAAGCAAGCCAGCCTGGCCCTGAATCTGGCGGCACTGGCTCCGGTTTTGTCATTGCGCCGGACGGCTTCATCCTCACCAACAGCCATGTCGTACACGGGGCGGGCAGAATGGAAGTTGCGCTGGCGGATGGCCGCGTATTCGCGGCGAGTTTGGCTGGCGAGGATCCGGAGACCGATTTGGCCGTCATCCGCATCAACGCCTCCCAGCTCATCCACGCACACCTCGGCGATTCCAAATCCATCCGAGTCGGGCATATCGCGGTTGCGATCGGGAGTCCGTTCGGATTTCACCAGACGGTGACCGCGGGCGTGGTGAGCGCCTTGGGCCGCTCGATGCGCTCTCAGTCCGGCCGGCTGATCGACAATGTCATCCAGACGGATGCGGCGCTGAATCCCGGAAATTCCGGCGGCCCACTGGCCAATTCTCGCGGTGAAATCATCGGCGTGAATACGGCCATCATTCTGCCTGCCCAGGGGATTTGTTTTGCCATCGCCAGCAACACGGCCGAATTCGTGGCGGCTTGGCTGATCAAGGAAGGCCGCATTCGCCGCAGTTGGATCGGGGTCGCCGGCCAGAATGTGCCCATCCACCGGCGAGTCGTTCGGTTTCACCGGTTGGGGGTGGATTACGGGGTATTGGTCGCTGGCATCGAGCCAGGCAGTCCCGCAACCCGTGCCGGCCTGCGCGTGGGTGATGTCATCGTGGCGTTCGAGGGCGAGCCGATTTCAGGGATTGATGAATTGCACCGCCACCTCGTCGCGCAGGCGATTGGCATCCCCTCAAAGATCACGATCATCCGGCATACGGAGAAGCTGGACCTGCTTGTGACGCCAGAAGAATTGACTCAGGACAATCAAAGGAACTGAGGACCATGGCGGAGCGATTCATGCAAGCCGTTCGAGGTCATATCGTTCGATTGGAACTGTCCTAAATACATCACGCCGCGCTACACGGCCGCCGAAGTGGAAGAAGCCGTGGCGCCGTTGAGACAGCGCATCGCCGAACTCGAAGCCCAGCTCAAAGTCCAAAACTGACTGTTCAAGTCCCTTTGGGTGGCCGATTTCGGTTGAGCGCTTCGGTGAACCAATCCGCAGCTTGAGGTTTAACTGGCTGCGTGGGAGGCCTAACCCGGGCGGGTGCGGATGCGGCCTTGCCGGCAGCGGCCGGGCCGATTGTTGGCGCGGCCTTCATCGAGAGGGCGATGCGTTTTCTTGGCAAGTCCACCTCGGTCACGGTGACCATGACTTTCTGCTGCACCTTGACCACCTCCGCCGGATCTTTGATAAAGCGGTCGCAGAGCTGGCTAATGTGAACCAGACCGTCCTGGTGGACGCCGATGTCCACGAACGCGCCGAAGGCGGTCACGTTGGTGACGATGCCCGGCAGTTTCATGCCCGGCTTCAAGTCCTCCATCTTTTCTACCCCGGCCTGGAAAGTGAACACCTCGAATTGCTGGCGTGGATCACGGCCCGGCTTGGCCAGCTCGGCCAGGATGTCGGTGAGAGTCGGCAGACCGACGGCTTCGGTGACATACTTCCCGAGCTGGATCTTCTGCCGCTGTCCTGCGTCGCGCATCAGGTCTCCCACCGAACAGGTCAGATCCCTGGCCATCTGATCCACAATGGGATAGCTCTCCGGATGCACCGCGCTGCCGTCCAGCGGCTGTGCGCCATCGCGGATGCGCAGGAACCCCGCCGCTTGCTCGAAGGCCTTTGGCCCCAGGCGGGGCACGCGCTTCAATTCAGCTCGCGACTTGAACGGACCGTTCTCGTTACGGTGGGCCACGATGTTTTCCGCCAGTGCCGGGCCGAGACCCGAGACATACGCGAGCAACTGCTTGCTGGCGGTGTTGAGTTCCACGCCCACGCCGTTGACGCAGCTCATCACTACGTCGTCGAGGCTCCGCTTTAGGGCGGACGGATCCACGTCATGCTGGTATTGGCCCACGCCAATCGACTTGGGATCCAGTTTTACGAGTTCCGCCAGCGGATCCATCAGCCGGCGGCCAATGGACACCGCTCCACGCACGGTGAGGTCGTGGTTGGGAAATTCTTCCCGCGCCACATCCGACGCGGAATAGATGGAGGCGCCGCTCTCGTTGACCATGACCACCGGGATGGAGGCTGGAAGTTTGAGCGCCTTGACGAACATTTCTGTCTCACGGCTCGCCGTGCCATTGCCGATGGCGATGGCCTCGATTTGATACTTGCGGATCATTCCTAGCAACGCCTCCGCGGCTTCGCGCACTTCGCCCGCCGAGGAAGCGGTGGGGTAAATGACATCGTTGTGCAGGAGTTTGCCTTGCCGGTCGAGGCAGACGATCTTGCAGCCGGTGCGGAAGCCCGGGTCGATGGCCAGGACGTTCTTGCGTCCCAGGGGTGAGGACAATAGCAACTCGCGAAGGTTTTCCGAGAACACACGGATGGCTTCTACGTCCGCCCGCTTCTTGGATTCAATCCGCATTTCCACCTCAATCGCCTGCCCAAGCAAGCGCTTGTAGCTGTCCTGCACTGCAAGTCGAACCTGCTCGGCGGCGGGCCCTCGGCCAGTGGCGAAGAGGGGTTCGATCAGCCCCAATGCCTCTTCCTCGGGCGGCTGGATGCGCATCATCAGCAGCCCCTCGCTCTCGCCACGGCGAATGGCGAGCGTTCGATGACTGGGGATTTTGGCGAGCGGCTCACTGCAATCGAAGTAGTCCTTGAACTTGGCGGCCGCCTCCTCCTTATCGGGCACAACTTTGGATTTCACCACCGCCCGGCTCCAAAACAACGAGCGCAGCTTGGCGCGAGCCTGGGCATCGTCACTGATGCGTTCAGCCAGAATGTCACGTGCACCCGCCAGGGCACTGGCCACATCGGGGACTTCCTTTTCAGTGCTGACATAAGCCTGGGCCGCGGCAATTGGATCGGCGGTGGATTGCTGGTTAAAGAGGATGTCCGCCAGCGGTTCCAACCCCCGCTCTTTGGCGATGGTCGCCCGGGTGCGGCGTTTGGGCCGGTAAGGCTGATAAATATCTTCGAGCGCGGTGAGGGTCTCGGATTTGGCGATGGCGCTTTTGAGTTCGTCGGTGAGGAGATTGCGTTCGGCGAGGGATTTCAGGATCGCCTCCCGCCGCTGATCCAGTTCTGCGAGGCTCAAGAGCCGCTCGCGAATGCTGGTGACGGCCACTTCGTCCAGCGATCCGGTGGCTTCTTTGCGATACCGGGCGATGAAGGGGACCGTGGCGCCCTCAGCAAAAAGCTTGGCGGTGGCGGCGACTTGCCGCGGTTGCACTTTGAGCTCACCCGCAATCTTATAAATGTGTGCTTCGTTCATTTCAAATCAGACCGGTTGCTATATCCCAGCGCGGCGATGCCGTAAAACCAAAAAGTGCGGGGTCGACAAAGCTGAGCGCGTCTCGCCACCGCAACCGATCCCCCCTCACCCCAACCCTCTCCCCCTCGGCGGGGGCGAGGGGGAAGCCCACGTATTGCCGACGATGCTCCCTCGCCCCCGCCGAGGGGGAGAGGGTTGGGGTGAGGG
>Ga0209697_10006384_pt1 | contig 14308 bp, 13 predicted proteins | sample AliMusrvi5mmetaG_FD_184115 | JGI IMG/M metagenome (GOLD analysis project Ga0209697, IMG submission 184115) | Freshwater lake bacterial and archeal communities from Alinen Mustajarvi, Finland, to study Microbial Dark Matter (Phase II) - Alinen... | ecosystem: Environmental > Aquatic > Freshwater...
GACGTATAGCTACGGTAGAGGGTTGAAATTGTGTTGGATCAGCCAGTTTGATTTGCCCTGCTTCAATCGTTGCAGCAATGACTTGTGATAATGAGGGAAGAGATGTGAATGGAATCGAGGACAAAGGGTTGCGTTAAGTGTAGGTAAATTATTGTTTTAAAATAACTTACTTTACATAATGATTGTTATACAACAAATATATTTTTGAGCAACTCCTATAACCAATATACTGGATAATGTCTTTTTGGGTTGGTTGATAGATTATTAACCAAGAGTGCAACGAGGAGCATGATGAGCGCACCGACGAGTACAGGAAAAAGAACATAGGTGTAACCAAGAACATGGACCTTATCACCACCAATAATTGCAATTAATGCTGTGGCTCCACCGGGCGGATGCAGTGTGCGGGTGAAGTGCATGACCATAATTGCTAGTGAAACTGCTGTTGCACTGGCCAAGGCTGGTTCTTTGATGAGCATGAAGACTGTGACTCCAACAATTGCTGAAACAAGGTGGCCGCCGACTATGTTGCGAGGTTGAGAGAAATCGGCCATGGGCGCTCCGTAGACAAGAACTGCGGAAGCGCCGAATGAACCGATAAGAAAGATACTGTTGATCCCCAAAAGTCCTGCGTACTTTTCAAGCAGCGCGATGAGGTAGATACCAAGAAAAGCTCCGATCCACGACCAGAGAATTTTGCTCACCGGCTTTCGCGGAGGGCAGGTGCCGGTTGCACTCATTCGTCGGAGATATTCTTTCATCATTGCCTTCATTTTTCAGCAGTTGCGAACTGTTGAAGAGGTACGATCCTTGATGGTCGTCTCGTCGAACTCGTCCCAGTTGTGTTCATCGTGCTCACGCTGGTATCCTGCCTCTTTAAGACCAAAGCTCATGTCGGCAACCATTTCCGGGCGCAGTTCCTTGAGGTTCTTTACCTCGGACTCCGTCAGAATTCTTGACTTGTCGAATCCAAGGTCGATCTCGATCTTTCGGTTCTTGGTTTTGACTCGGTCGATGTCGTAAAAGCGCTTGGTAATGGTGGTCTGCGCGAACGCTTTCAGACAGCCAAGCATGTACTTGCGTACATAAGGATCCTTTATCCATGGGTAGCCGAAGAAGGTCTTGCGTGCATAGAAGCGGGCGTATGACTTCAGAACCAGTTTCAGCACATCCTCACGCTCCATGTTGTCAGGCTTGATAATCGGCGTCACGAAGTTGTAACGGGAGTAATCGCGAACCTCAACCCTGTCGCCGAGCTCCTTGAAGAGGTCGGAGAAGGGCCATGGTGTGTAGATGGTCCAGTTGGCCATATCGGGATCCCAGTCCTTGCAGAGCTGGTATGTTTCCTCGATGGTTTCAGGAGTTTCGTGTTCGAGTCCCATAACAAACTGGGCTTCAGCCACGATTCCATTTTTCTGCAACAGCTTGATAGCAAGCTTGTTCTCCTCAATAGTGGTCTCCTTTCGGAACCGGTTGAGGTTCATCTGACTTGCTGCTTCAGTACCCAGCGAAACGTGGACAAGACCTGCTTTACGGAAGAACGGCAGAAGGTCGGCATCACGCATGATATCTGTCACACGGGTATTGATACCCCAGGTAACATCAAGTTTACGGTCGATAAGCTCCTGACAGAGCGAGACAAACTTCTGCTTGTTAATGGTTGGTTCTTCATCAGCAAGAATGAAAAAGCCAACCTTGTATTGTTTTACCAGTACTTCTATCTCATCGACAAAAGCCTTGGGACTGCGTGCACGGTAACGGCGCCAGAACTGCCACTGTGAACAGAAGGTGCAGGTAAAAGGACATCCTCTTGCAAAGTTAGGAACCGCCAAACGGCAGCCGAGAGGCGTGTAAATATATTTATCCCAGTCGTAAAGGCTCCAGTCGGGGGTGAGGGTATCGAGGTCTTCAATGACCGGATGAGCAGCGGTGGCGAATACCTTGCCGTCGTCATCGATGTAGGCGATACCGGTAATTTCTGCCCGGTTCTTTCTGTCAGTTCCAGCGTCGATTTCCCTGATAAGATTAACGGTAACCTCTTCACCTTCACCGCGGACAACGTAATCAGTTTCCGGCGCTTCACTCAGTACCTGAGGGTACATGAACGTTGAATGAATACCGCCCATGAGTGTCCGGATGTTCGGATTCACCTTTTTGGCGATTTTCATGATATCCTGAGCCTTGAAGATAGATGGTGTGATATTGGTAGTCATCACCACATCCGGCTTGTTTATGCGGATGATCTCCTCGATCTGGTCGTCTTCGAGGTGATCGCACATGGCGTCTACAAAACGCACCTGATTGTACCCTGCCTGTTTCAGGGCGCCACCGATATAGGCTACCCAGCTTGGCGTCCAGTTACCGGCAATCTCAGCTCCGCCTGAATGATAATTTGGCTGAACCATCAGTATTTTCATCGGTCTCCATCCTCCAGATATGGTTTTAGAAAATAGGGATTGCTGCAGAAAACAGTGTAAATGGAAAGGAGAAAAGAGGCCGCGATCTCTGCAGCCCCTGATCTCTTTTCTCTACCCTCAAGGCTTACCTTTAAAAACTGCTCAAAGCAGGGATATGAATGCTTACGCTCCAACCATCATGGCTTCGATATCGGCATCAACAGTGCCAATTGGCATGATGCCGAATTTTTCGACCAGAACAGCTGCGACATTCGGTGTCAGGAACTCGGGAAGTGTTGGTCCGAGGCGAATGCCTTTTACTCCTAAATAAAGCAAGGCGAGCAGCACGGTAACTGCTTTCTGCTCGTACCAGGCAATATCGAAGGATATCGGCAGATCGTTGATATTGTCGAGGGCAAATACCTCCTGAAGTTTCAAGGCAATAACGGCAAGAGAGTATGAGTCGTTGCACTGACCGGCATCGAGCACACGGGGAATTCCACCGATATCTCCAAGTTCAAGCTTGTTGTAGCGGTACTTGGCACATCCTGCAGTCAGGATCACAGTATCACTGGGCAGTGCTGCCGCTACATCTGTATAGTACTGGCGTGAAGTATGGCGACCGTCACAGCCGGCCATGACCACAAAACGCTTGATAGCACCACTCTTTACCGCATCAACAACCTTGTCGGCAAGTGCAAACACCTGATTGTGGGCAAATCCACCGACGATAGTGCCATTCTCAAGCTCTTTTGGCGCCTGACAGGTTTTAGCAAGATGGATAAGAACTGAAAAATCCTTTTGACCGCCTTCAGGTCTGGCAGGAATATGCTTCAGTCCAGGGTAACCGGCCATGCCTGTTGTAAACATGCGATTGCGATAGGACTCGCGAACTGGCACGATGCAGTTCGTCGTCATAAGGATTGGACCGTTAAAGGTGTCGAACTCTTTGTCCTGCTGCCACCAAGAACCCCCATAATTACCAATGAAGTGCGGGTACTTTTTGAATGCCGGATAGTAGTGAGCAGGAAGCATTTCGCAGTGGGTATAGACGTCAATACCAGTTCCGACAGTCTGCTTCAGCAGGTCTTCCATATCGCGAAGGTCGTGGCCGGAAATCAGAATTCCGGGGTTTGTACCTACACCGGTTTTCACCGTGGTGATTTCGGGTTGACCGTAGGTGGTGGTGTTGGCTTTGTCAAGCAACGCCATTGCCTTGACTGCGGCTCCACCGGTTTCAAGCACAAGTCCCGTCAGTTCGTCTACAGAGAGCTCTTTGGTAAGCGCTGCAAGCCCTTTAACATAAAAAGCATAGATATCATCATCATGGAAACCGAGAACAGCAGCATGATCGGTATAGGCGGCAAGGCCCTTCAGGCCATACAGCACCAGGCTTTTCAATGAGCGAAGGTCTTCGTTTTCGCTGAGACTTTCGATGCTGACACTTCCTGCTTTCGAAAGAAAATCCTCTTCTGTGCTGCCTGTCCAGTGAGCAGCATCATGATGCGGCTGGTGAACGAGCGTCGCGTTCAGTTCATCGCGCATTGCAAGGGTTTTGCGTATCTGGGCGACTATTGCATCCTCATCAAAGCTGGTGTTGGTTACGGTGACAAAGAGGGATTCGCTGATAAGTTGACCAACCTTCCTTGAAACACTCCCCTCCAGTTTTTCAGCAGCGAGCGCAAGCCCTTCGGCAGCATAGGCCAGCACGTCCTGGAGCTGGGCGGTAGGTTCATCTTTGCCGCATACCCCTCTCACATTACAGCCTGTGCCATGAATGCTTTCCTGACATTGATTACAAGACATTCCCATAGAACTATCCTCCATTATTGGTTATTGATTCTTTCCATCATCCGGTGATAACAAAAGAGCTATTTGTGTGTCTGCTGCTGCCCCCTCGCTATCGCCAATTTTTTCTTTTACCAAAGCCCTGCTTTTATATGCTGAACACAAAAGCCTTTTGTTGTTTGGCTTTCGCTCTATGATTTCCGTGAAATCCTCAATTGCACCTTCGAGATCACCACTCTTAACTCTTGCAATACCCCGGTTACCATAAGCGGTAATGGCTTCGCGGAAGCGAAGGCCTATTTTCAATGCCATGGTGAAAGCATCTATTGCGCCATCATAATCTTCGCAACTACTCCGTGCATTTCCCAGATCATAGTACGCCTCGGCATTGTCAGGATGTTCGGCAATAATCCTGCATATCTCCTTTGCCGTCCCCCTATATCCCCCCATTGCATCTTTCAGCATCGGTTCATCCTGATTACTTTTTCTATCACAAAATTGTAGAATCAAAGGAGCCCTTCATCACTGTTTTAAACCCATTCTTCCGATAACGTCTCGCCTTGCAGGCTGATAAGCACCTTTTTCACCGGGACCTTACGTTTTGCTTTCCGTTGGGCTTCGGCAACAATTGACATCAAACCTCCACAGCATGGCACCTCCATAATGGCTACGGTGATGGTGTTGATGTGCGACAGATCAATCATGGCTGCCAGTTTGTCGACATAGATATCCATCTCTGAATCAAGCTTCGGGCAGGCTATTGCAAGACTGTTACCCTTCATGAAGGTGCCATGAAAGTCTCCGACAGCAAATGCGCAACAGTCTGCTGCAAGCAAGAGATCGGAAGCCTCGAAATATGGGGCCTGCGGTGAAACGAGGTGAAGTTGGATGGGCCACTGGCGAAGTGCGCTTGGAACTGGTGCGCCAGGCATAGTGGCAACCGCTGCTTCGGATTTACCATTCGCACTGAAATCTATCGTCCTGCTGCCTGGGCATCCTCCGGCGTGCGGTGCATGGCTGTGGGCAGTATGAGAATGTGGTGCAGCCGATTTTCTTACATGTGCACTCTCAAGAGGGTTCGCAATCCCCTGCTCCTCGAGGTATTCAAGCGCCTGCTGCACAAAGTCACTCTGGCCGTGATCCATAAGGTGGTGGAGATGAGCCGCTATGACATTCGCTCCACCTTTTGCAATACTTTCATGCATGACACGCTTTTCGTCGTATGGTTCAGCTTCACGGGTTTCGATCTTCATCGCTCCGGTCGGGCAGTGGCCTATACAGGCTCCAAGACCATCGCAAAAAAGGTCGCTGATGAGACGGGCTTTGCCGTCAATCACCTGCAGCGCTCCCTCGGGACAACCCGGAATGCAGTCGCCGCAACCGGTACATCGTTTTTCATCTATGGTGATAATCTGGCGTTTCATGGTTGATTACTTCTTTTACAGGTTCAATTACAGCTGATTGTTGTTGTTTTTTGATGCGCTGGATTTGCAGCTTCAAGGTCCCGAAGCAGCTTCCCTATGGTCACCTTTTCAAATTCGCTCTGAACGACAGACTCAATACGCATGATTTCGTGACGCAGCACACAGCGGGCACGATTGCCGCAAATCTGCTTGCGGAACAAGCATTCCGATACCTGCACCTTGCCCTGAAAAATCTCAATCAGTTGCGTGACGGTGATCTCATCCGGATCCTTTTCCATCATAAACCCGCCCTGAACTCCTTCCTTGGAAAGGATCAGGTTGTGGCGGATCATCTCCTGGAGCAAGCGGCGCAGAAACTGATACGGAATATCGTGCTCAGTCGAAATACTCCTTGCCGATAGATAACTCCCCTTCTTTGCAGCAAGCGCCAACAGGGCCCGTATCGCGTAATCCGTATTCTTGGTGAGTACTTTCATAGTTGTTTGTTTAATTGATATCAATATAGTATCAGTTAAGAAAAAAGCAAAACTTATTTTTCTAAGGGTACGCTATAAAAAAAATACCCGCCAGAATACTCGGGTCAATGGCAAACGTCACCCTCGCTTGCAACAATGCCGATATCTAAAATTAATAGCGACAGGAATACCTGAAGGAGCTTGGCTAGCGGATCAGAAATGGTGGAGAACTGGACGGAACAGCAAGAATCGTTGATCCAGCTATTAGTATGCTATTTTTCCCGATTCGTGAGCAGACCCCAAAAAGCAATGTACCAAGTCTGCTTTTTATTCGATTTGGAGGATATTGTCTTTGTAAAGAGGTCTTAGATTGACTTGGCGAATCTGACGAGTCGCTCAATCACCTGACTCCCGATGCCTTCATCGACTTTTTGAAAAGCCGCATATAAGGAATGCTGTTCTTCCTTAGTGAGAAGCTTGTCGGTCAAAGGGAAGAGCATGTAATCCTCCCGCCAGATATGCCCAAGGTAGAGATCAGCAATACCACGAAGATTTGCTATCAAACGCTCTCGTGCTGAATGATCCGCTTTATTAGTTTTCAGTGACGCAGCAGCCTCGTCGAGACCTTTTACCAGTACTCTGCCTCTGGCGTGCTCGTTGATCAACCCACCTATCGGACAACCATGCATCGGAACACCTTTTTCAGCCAGTAAAGGAAAAAGCAGTTCTTCTTCCTTTCCATGATGACATTTATCTGCATAAAGCCGCATAAATTCAACAATACCGTTAATAAGCAGGTTATCAACCGGCCTTCCGGCTTCAAGCTTGGAGGCCAGTACCGGTGCGGCATCTACAATAAGGGCAATAACCCTATGTTCGGCTTCAAGCATTTCTGTAGGGCTTAACATAGTTTCTCCATGTTTAACGTTGAATTGAGAAATAAGCTAATGTTTTAAAATGCCTTGTCCCTAGCCATTTGGTCCTTTTTTGGGCTCACATCCCTACTGACAGCCCCTGCAATCTATACAGTATCCGTTTACAATATCAGCTTAACATAACGCTGATTATGCAACAAATATTACAAGGGACTCAGGGTGCCGAACTTGCTGCTCACAGTTGTTCACCTCAAGCACGGCACTCTGCGCCCAAGAGCCAAATCTGCATGTTCTGCACCCGCCCCTCCGCTTCGCTCCGTGCTTCGCTGCCTCACTGCCGCGCAAAATAGCTGAGCGTGCAAATCGCCAGCGGCGTGCTACTCCCCTTCTTCGAGCCGGTCAAAAGCAAAGCCACCCGGCGCTAAGCTATCAGTATGCACCACAACGATTCCAGTGTGAAAATTACATGTACTTTATCCCGATCAACCCTGCAGCAAATAACTGGTTAGTCAGGAAGAGTAAATTGTTTACCAATATGAAGCGGAGAAACGCATTATGTTCATGGACATCGCTTTTCCCAATGGTGTTCCCGAATCCATCATCAACGGCATTCTGCATGAAAGAAACGCTGTTTTTGGGATCGCTGTAAATTGGTACCTGGATGATGATGTTCACAGCAAGTGAAGCCAGGATAAAATACATCAGAACATGAAAACCCCAACTCCAGGCAAGAATGGCGAAGCTTGCGAAAACGACATCAATAATAATAAAGGCAACCAGAAAAGTATTCTTTGACCCTATCATAACGGTGAGTGATTTCATTCCCCCTTTTGCATCACCTTCTTTGGACTTGAAATCGTTCATCATGATCAGCGCCATCGCCATGAAAAAGTTTAACCCGGCAAGACCGATTACCTCAGGGCGTATTTCACTGAACAATGCGTTGGCAGAGAGATAGGTGATAAAGCCGTAAGAAAGGCCAACAGCTGGAGCGGACAGGAAAATGTTTTTTTTCAGCTTGAGAGGAGGTGCCGAGTATATGTACCCGACAAATAACCCTGTCAGCATTGTTCCGGCAAACACCATCCCGCGCTGACCTCCGATGTCGATGCTGAGCCATGTGCTTAGCACGAGAGCAACTAACAGCACCACACTCCAGTTCCAGAGTGCCTCTTTCTCAGTAATGCGTCCCGAAGGAATTGGACGGCTCGGCTCATTGACTCTGTCGAGTTCGAGATCATAGTAATCATTGACAGACTGGCTGAAGCCCGTACCCAGTGGCCCATAGAGTATGAAAAGAGCCAAAAGCAGCAGGTAGTCGTGAACACTCGGTTGCATGGCTCCAGATGCCATCACACCTCCTGCTAGGCAGGGAAAAACACTGATCCATGTTACCGGATCCAGAAGTTCCAGATGAGCTTTGACTTTATCGATAAAACCTGAGCGTACGGTTGATGACATAATGAAAGAGTTACAATAATGGCTACCAGCCCGTTAATGGTAAAGTGAACACACGGTATCTCAAACGCATCGAAATGACCGGTATCACAGGTAACTCTCAGGCTTGAGTTTACTGGTAAACCGATGCATCATATAGTTGGCAAGCCATATCCAGTTCATCGGCTTGCCCGACATTCGCTGCATAATCGCCCGGCCTTTATAGACTTCTTGCTGAAGTTTGACAAAGTTTGATAGCAGTTTTTCACCGCTCATCTTGGTCGGCTCAAACATGTAGTGGTAGGTGTCGTACTTGTCCCAGTCGAAATGCCGTATACGCGGCTTCATCTCATCGAAATACGGTGTTCCGGGAAAAGGTGTGACTAATGAAAACACGGGAAACTCGATCTTGTTTTTCATGATAAAATCGTAGGTAAGCTGAAAGCTCTCCTCCGTATCATTATCAAATCCGAACATGAAGTATCCCTGGATGGCAATACCGTTCTTGTGCAGATTGCTTACCACCGATTCATAACTGCCAAGCCTGTTTGAACCCTTTTGCACGCTCTTGATGGTCTCGGGATTGAGGGATTCAAACCCGATGCTGAGCAAATCGCATCCTGAACGCCCCGCCAGTTCTGCCACTTCAGGTTTATCGAGAAAGTTCATGGAGATATTGGCATTCCAGTGCACACCGAGTTTTGCCATCTCCTCAAGCAGTGTCATGAAATACTTCGGACGAAAACTGATATTGTCATCCATGAAGGAGAAATTGACCTTCTTTTTGCCAAGCCTTTCCTGATGATATCGCATTTCATCAAGGACAAGATCAAGCTCACGGTATCGGTAGCTTTTTCCGTATACCGTCGGCGTTGTGCAGAAATTGCATCCAACGGGGCAACCTTTTGTTGCAAGAACCGGGATACGGGAACTATATTTTTTCGCATTTTTTGATGAAAGGGCATAGCTGAAATCAGGGTGAATCATGGCACCCATCGGCTTAAGCTCCTTCGCCCTGTAAATGCTCTGCATCCTGCCTGACATTACATCTTGTGCAAGCTCCGTCCATATAGACTCTATTTCACCGTAAACCACGCTGGTACAGTGTGCTGCGGCCTCATCATGCAGCATGGTTGGATGAACACCTCCAAGGATTACAATTCTACCTTGAGCGAGTGCTGCATCTCCGATCTGGTAAGCCCTTGATGCATTGAGCGTTCTTGAAGTGATGGCAACGACGTCAAACCCGGAAAAATCCTCAGGGACTTTACTGCCAAGCCGTTCATCTATAAAAGTGACATCAAACTGTTTGCCGACCATGGTGGCAACCATGATCAGGTTTAAAGGCATGCTGACCGTCCCGGAATCCACCATCATGCTGGTGCTGCTCACCGGCTGGATCAAGAGCCACCTCTTCTTTGATTTTAGCATAACAGTATACTGATGGAGGTTTTTTTCTGATGAATCGGTGGTTAAATCAAATGGAGACGAAAAATTGTCTGATGGTAATGTTGACATGCCCAGAAATCTGAAAAAGTGATAAAAACCGTTACTACAAAACGAAAAAAGTGGAAAAATATCTTTTTGGAGCTTGTAAGAATATTTAATATTTATGACATTTATAATAAATAAATCATAAATCCGATAAGATTTATGATGTTTATGCCTAAGTCCGCGCATAACTGTTTATAGCACAAGATTTTCCGGAACGTATCAGCACCAAGTAAAAGCATGAACTTTATCCTATCAGAGAACGAGATGTGCAATCTCACCGGCTATTCACGCCGGCAGTTGCAGGATATGCGAGAGGGCAGCAGAAAGAGTCATAAAGGCTTGATATTCAGAAGTAACCCAGTATTGACAAAAGGCAAAGACTGGGAGAGGTACGGGTGGGCAATATTGTATGCTCCGCATGTATCAGAAAAGCTCGTGTCGCAAAAAACGACAGACAATCCTCTTCCCGATTGAAAGGCAGCAGGCACTTAATCCACGAACGTTTGAACCTATGAATTTTACTGTTACAGAGAACGAGATGTGCGATCTCACGGGATATACACGAAGGCACTTGCAAAACATGCGCTTGGGCAGCAGGCAGATACAAAGAGGTGTCATCTATAAGTCAGCCCCATTGTTGACAAAAGGGAAAGACTGGGAACGGTATGGATGGGTGATATTATATGCGATGCATGTATCGGATAAACTCGTGTCGCGAAAAAATAAGCTTTTCAACGATATCCAGCAGTCGAGGATGCATAACAAAGTCAGCCAACATCAATATCAACATCAATAAAGGGACGTCATGCTCAATACACAACAGTCTGCAAGTCTGGATAAAAAAATAGTTGGTCGTGGCTTTTCACTCTTCTTTGCAGTGACATTTGTCTGTCTGGTCATCTATTACTGGCCTTTGTTTAAAACGCTGTTACATGACCACATGCTTTACCAGCTTCCATTTTAACTCGGTACGAGAGATCAAACGCTTGAGGTTTCTTAAAGCAGGAAATATCTATTTCCAAGCCTGCTTCTTCCTTTTTCATAGAACAGGTGTAAAATTTATTAACCAAAACAATAACAATCATGGCAAACGAAACAACAACCGACATTTCGGCAGCAGTAAACAATCTTGTGGAACTCGCTGGAAAAGTAGGTCAGCAGCAGGTTGAACTGGTTGCTAACACTATCAAATCAGCCGCTGCTGCTGTTGAGCCATTAGGCAAAGCTGCTCAAGAGCTTACGAGTAATGTTTTCAATGCTTTAAACGAGACTGTTAAGAACGTATCAACAGCAATTGCGCCGAAAGCGTAAGCACCCGGATTTAATTTCTGTATTGGCGGAAAGCACCTTACGCCATGTTGCACTGGGTGCTTTTTTTTATTTAGCCAAGCAGTTATAATATTAACCTTTAATAAAGAGATTGTTGCTATGGGTCCGTTAAATCCGAATAATATGACGAAGGCTGCGATAGGCATAGGTGGAGCAGCGCTCGTCTCTCCAGCCCTTCCAGTTGCCCTTCCAATTGCAATCCCTCTCCTTCACGGTCTTGCCGGCATTGCAGTGGTAGGTCTTGGACTTTTTTCTGCAGGTTCGCTTGTCGCCAAAGCAGTAGGAGTACTCAACAGCAGAGATAATCCGTTGAACCGAAAAGAGGAGTAGAGCAAAACGAGTTGATCAGCTGGTTATTTTTATAATTGAGGATTCTCTATAACTTGTAAGCCAGTAGTATGATCGAGGGACGTAATCAGATCTTCCCTAATACCGGTGCTTATGAAAAGAAATATTTCTTCTGAAAAAAGCCGTGTCGAAGATACGGTTTCAGCATTACTTGAATCCCTGCCTGATGCGGTTTATCTCATAGACCTAAAAGGTGTTATTCTCAATACCAATACCCTGTTTGCCTCACATATCGGTATGAAGCCGCAGGAATGCATTGGTGCCAATATTTACGATCTGCTCATAAATGTGCTGCAATTGCCTGAACTTGCTACTTACCACAAAGATAAGTGTAAGGAAGTTCTCCGCACTGGTAAACGGTTTGTTTTTGCAGATGAAAGGGATGTCAGAAAAGTCACTATCAGTCCGTTTGTAATTGCAGAAGGTGAAATTACCAGACTTCTCATTACCATTCAGAATATTTCCGAGCAGAAACATATTGACAAAGAATTGCATAAAGAGCGTGCTCTAAAAACAGCCCTTCTCGATTCAATCCCATGTTCTGCCATAATTTTTGATGAAAATCTTCGAATTATCGTCAGGAACAAGTATGCACTGGATTTGCTTTCCATTGCAACAGACTCCGAAAGGATTAGCGTTAAAGCCAATGATTTTTTTTGCTCTGAGGATATGGGTTTTCTTAGAAAGAAATATATCGAAACCATCACTTCCGGGGTTGAATATTCGAGAGAAATAAAAGTTTATCCTCAAGGCGGTACTGAGCCGATATGGTTGCTGACCAAAACTAGCAGGATCTTCATCGAGGGCAAGCCCTGTGCAGTTTCCATCGGGGTTGACATAACCGAACGCAAACAAATGGAGCTGGATCTCATTGAAAGCAAACAGAGATACTCCTTTGCTCTCGATGCTGCGAGTTCCGGTATCTGGGAATGGGATGTAAAAACCGATGAGCTTAAATGGTCTGACCAGGTATGGAGATTGTACGGTTTGAAAGTGAGCAGTGTAGCTTTGAACAACCAGCTATGCTTAGATACCATTCACCCCGATGACCGTGAGATGGCATCCTGGATCATTCGTGATGCTGTCAGCAAAGGAACTGCTGCATCTCTCGAATATCGCATTTGTCACCCTGATGGCTCTGTTCATTGGTTGACTTCCCGGGGAATGCCAATGCTTGATGACAAAGGAAAGTTGACCCGTTACATCGGGACGATTATTGATATCACCGAACGCAAAAAAATAGAGACGGATCTAATCGCGATCCAAGAGAGGTTAAATTTCGCTTTGGAAGCCACCAAAGCTGGCGTCTGGGAATGGGATGTAAGTGCTGATAAAGTCACCTGGACCGACAATATCTGGAAATTATACGGATTGGAAAAAAACAGTCTTCCGCACACGCACAGACTTTGTGAAAGCAATATTCATCCAGACGACCGGGATTTGCTATTCGAGAAAGTCATGGCGGCAGCAACCAAAGAGATTGAGATAAATATTGAATACCGGGTTTGCCATAGGGACGGTTCCATTCACTGGCTGATGTGTAGGGGTTTACCGAAATACAATGCTGACGGCCAGTTGAAATCTTATATCGGAACGGTTTCTGATATTACACCCCGAAAGGAGCTGATGAACCAACTCCTTGATAGCAAGACAAGGCTTTCCCTGGCTTTGAATGCAGCACGTGCCGGTGTCTGGGAGTGGAACCTTAAAACAGGTGAGAACGTCTGGTCGGACGAAACATGGGGGCTATACTGCATGGAAAAGAGTGACAAAATTCCATCCTTCGAACTTTGGACTCAAACCATTCATCCTGATGATCGGGAGCAGGTAATCAAGACTGTTTCAGTTTCCACAGAAAATGAAGAAGAGCTTTACGTTGAATATCGGCTCTCAAATTATCCCGGGTCTCAACGTTGGGCGTTGTCCCGCGGCAAACCATTGTATGATAGGCATGGAAAACTTGAGCGGTATATCGGGACAATTATTGATATAACCGAAAGGAAAATAGCAGAAGAAAACTCTAGAAGGGACCGGGAACGGCTGGATTTTATTCTTGAAAAAAAGTCATGTCGGTGTATGGGATTTGAATATGCAGGCTGGCACCACAGCGACATCGCTTGAACATGCCCGTATTTTCGGGTATGACACAATTCCGCCCTTTTGGTCACTTGAGAAGTTTTTCGATCACATCATTCCCGAAGATCGTGCCAACATAGAGACTCTTATCAGGAGCGCGATCAAAAATAAGGAAAGCTATGCTTTCGAGTGTCGGATTCACACTGCCAAGGGTGAGTTGCGATGGGTTAATGTTACCGGCGCATTCAAGTTTGACAACGTAAGCAAAACAAGTCATGTTTTAGGCATAGTTCAGGATATAACCGTCCAAAAAAAGGTTAAGTCTGAGATCAATGAAAGTGAAGCCAAATTCAGAACTATTTTTGAATATTCTCCTATTGCAATCGGTATCGGAGATATTTCGGCAGGTGTTTTGCACGACGTCAACCAGGCATGGCTGGATCTTTTCGGGTTTACAAAAGAAGAGGTCGTTGGCCGAAATATCAGAGATCTTGACCTGTTTGCACAGGTTGATGATCACAACAATATTATCAGTAAACTCGAAGAGCGACGTAAAATTCTCAACAGTAAGTTTAATCTCAGAAAAAAATCAGGAGAAACAGCAACCATTCTTTTTTCATCCGAGTTTATTTTGCTGAATCAAAAACAGGCCCTTCTGGTGATGATGAAGGATATCTCGGTACAGG
>Ga0209697_10006406_pt1 | contig 14269 bp, 11 predicted proteins | sample AliMusrvi5mmetaG_FD_184115 | JGI IMG/M metagenome (GOLD analysis project Ga0209697, IMG submission 184115) | Freshwater lake bacterial and archeal communities from Alinen Mustajarvi, Finland, to study Microbial Dark Matter (Phase II) - Alinen... | ecosystem: Environmental > Aquatic > Freshwater...
GTTGGCCTTGTCTTGGGATGTCTTGGCAACGCAGGTTGCTCATAATGCTCCTCCATGATGGGTAAGGTGAGGCGCATTATGACATCCCGGATGATTCAGCAACAGATGCGGTTCTTTTGACGCTTACGTAATTTGAGAGCTGACTGAAGCTGATTACCGATGTCTTGTTGCGATTGGTAGAGATGGGGGGAGATAAGCGTACAGAAATGGGAAAGAGGTGCCCAAAAGCCTACCGGCTCTAGCGGGCGATTGTTTGATATATCGAAAGAAAGGGATGGGAGGGAATACTGTAATCGAATTTCCAGTGGTTCTGTTCCGTATAATGTTACCCAGCTCCACGAATCCCCGGCCCCCTGCTCATAAGGTCACCGCGCGGGAGAAAATTTGTTCTATATTGCTGAAGTTGCAGCACACTATTTGCGACACTCACCATAAGAAGCGTTTTGAAGGAAACAAAACCGCCACCACAAAATGGTGGAAAGGCTATGGCCTAAGCTGTCACCGGAACTCCCCTTTGTTACCAATTCTCGTAGTTCACGCCAAATTCTTCTGCGATATCGGATAATTCTCTTAAATGTGTTCTTTGTACTAGAGCAACTAAACCTTCGACAGAGGAAGCTAATGCACGCGTGGGCAGGTCAAACTTGATACCAAAGCCGTACTGAGAGCCTTCCGAATTTCGCATCCTTGTCACGTGTATTATGGTTGCTTCAATAAAGACTGTTGTTTGTCCGGGCACCTGCAACTCCACATGAATTGACTCATCAGCCTTTAAATCCGTAAAAAAGCCCATGGGGTCAATGAGAAACATTCCATGGGCACTTATATCCAAAGGGAAAGTGGAAAAATTTTTATTTCTTCCCTTCAATTCCACCAAAACATTAAACCGCATTGTTTTAGGGACTTTAGCCCGGAATTCTCTGGCATTTTCAATTTTCCGAGCAATAGCAGGAAAGATAAGCCGAATTACGGGTATTCCGTCAACCTGTATCTTGGAATCAAAATAACACCCAAATTCATAACCACGCTTTGATGTAATTGTTCTCAATAATATTCTTGGATTAGCTCGCTGGACGACAGGGGAAACCAGGAAATTTCCTATGCTCGGTTCCAACGGGGTGATGATTACATAATCGTATTTGTCGAGATAAGAACCCTTCACATAAACAGGTTCAGTTACTTCTGAATCTTCTTCGGGTTCACTTTCTTTTACTTCTGGAGGGCAGTCAAGAACTCGACAAAAAAACACTCTAGATAAATCATTCAATTGAATTTCAACAAGGCTTTCATCGTGCATGGCTCCTTTGAGAATGTTAGTAATGAGTGATTTATCAATGATGATAATGCCCTCATCTATCCATTTATCTATATCAGCCTCTTGACATGTTACTTTCGGGAAAAATTCCTTGAATTGATGCATTGAAAATTGTCCCATTATTAATGAATATATACATCACCGAACATTTTGGTGTACTTGATGATGGGATGGCGAAAGAATCCTTTCGCCTTGTCTATGAGGGTTTTGAAACGATTGCATGATATTCGACACACGTTTTTCTACCTCGCAAGCTGATTAGTGCTAAAAAATTCTTTAGTTATCCCCAATACTCCGGCTAATGCTTCAGTATGGAATTGTGAAAGATTTTTGAATTCAACGCCAATGCCAGGAATCTGCCGATTCCCCCCCCATTTCACTACTGTTCGTATTTGAGCATGTATCAAATTTGAATCTTTAATTTCTTTAAAGCGGATCCAGATATCATCTCCTTCTTTCCAACGATGAGTTGAAAATATAAAACATCCTTTAGAGGAGATGTTTTTCGTTACTGAACGCTCAGGCCGTTTATCATTATCATGTTTATAGACAGTCAAGTGGAGATGTATTTCTTTTCTTACATCTTCCCTAATCTTCTGCGGGCTAAAATATTTGCATTGAGTATTAATAAAATCAAGCAAGCTGCTATCTGATGTTTTATTAAAATAAAAACATCGGATCTTTCCAGCGCTAGTGTCTATTTGCAAATGTGAAACTGGGAATTTTTCCACCAGATGATAAACGTAGGCTTTATTATCTTTGATTGCTTTCAATTTGGTTGGCAGATCAAGCAGAAGTCCATGATAAGTTTGATTGCAGATTTCATCGCTTAAATCGCTAAATGAAGAAGTTACGAAAACCTTCACTCCACACCCAGCAAGTGCATCAAGGTATTTCTGCTTAGAGCTGCCTTCCTGAACAAAAAGTAATACTCTGATTTCCATTCTGCTACTTCCCAGCAATTGTGTAGTGTCTATTCAGAATATATTTTAGCACGGAATTAACAAAGGACGAAGCCCGTTATTTTGAGAAAACCGGGAAGTTCTTGAAACCCTTTCAGGAAGGCCTATTTCTGAAAAAAAATACATCCAAAGTAGATCAATACTCAAGATCAGTTACCGCACGATTCATTAACCTGCTGATCTTGTATAGTATTAACAGTAACCGTCACCGGCATGCCGAGCCGCAACTCCTGTTGGGAATCGCAGGCGATAATCCTGGCCCGATACACCAGCTTGGTTCTGAGTTCCGTTGACTCTACGGTTTTGGGGGTGAATTCGGCGGTTGAGGAGATGAAACCGACCCAACCCTTATACACCTTGTCTGGATGGGTATCGGTGCGTAATTCGGCCCGCATCCCTTCCCGCACTTTACCTAGATCCGGTTCGCTGATATAGGCACGAACCCAGAGCGGGTTGGCCAAAGCCAAAGTCAAGACCGGTGTGCCTGCTGAGACCATGGCTCCGGGCTCAAGAATTCGATTGCGGATAACACCGTCTGCAGGCGCCAAGAGCATGGTATCAGTCAACCGTTTTTCCGCCAGCTCCTTGGTTGCCTGCAAGGCGGTCAAGGTCGCTTCGGCCGCGGCGACATCTTCCTTGCGCGGTCCTTCGACCACCACAGACAGGCTCTCCTCGGCAGACTTCAACGCCGCCAACGAGGTCTGCACCTTGGTCTGGGCGCTGTCGATTTCCTGTTGAGAAATGCGGTTAGTCAGGAGCAGCGATTGCTTGCGGGACAAGAGGATTTCGGCATCCTTAAGATTTGCCCTGGCCATAGTTACGCCTGCCGCAGCAATTGCCACTTCCTGTGGCCTACTCCCCTGATGGAGACGGTCGAGCACCCGGGCCTGGGCCGCTACCTCACCTGAAAGCCGCTGTACCTCCAACTGATAGCGGGCCGGATCAAGTTCGGCTACCACCTGCCCTTTGCGCACGATGGCACCCTCATCAACGGCAAGGTTCAGTATTCTCCCCGCATCCTGAAAGGCTAACTGTACCTCCCGAATATCGATATTACCGAATACGGTCAAAACCTCTGCTGCACCCTTTTTCTCACGCTGGTCGGAACAACCGGCTACAGCGACAAGGAGCACCGTCAAAGCTGTTATTAACAGCAAACGGGAAGAAACGAATACCTGCATAGAGAAACGCCTTTGTGATTGTTGCTGGATACCGATCGCCAAAACAGGTCGTCCTCGCTATTTATTCACCGATTATTTTAATCAGAACCCGTTTTTTCCGCCGACCGTCGAACTCACCATAAAAAATCTGTTCCCAGGTGCCCAAGTCTAATTTTCCATTTGTTACCGCAACAACTACTTCACGGCCCATGATCTGCCGCTTCATGTGTGCGTCAGCGTTATCTTCGAACCCATTGTGGCGGTACTGGCTGACAGGCTCGTGGGGCGCAAGTTTTTCAAGCCACACCTCATAGTCCTGATGTAAACCGGATTCATCGTCATTAATAAAGACGGAAGCGGTGATATGCATCGCGTTACACAGTACTAATCCTTCACGAACTCCGCTTTCTCGCAAACATTCTTCAACTTGGGAGGTAATATTGATAAACCCTCTCCGGGTCGGTACGTTAAACCACAACTCTTTACGATAGCTTTTCATTGCTTCCTCAAAATAACAACGACATATTCAATGAAGTGAGAGGCTGCCGATAGCGTCAAAGAGGTCGGTATTGTCCGCACCCTCTGATTATTGAAGATTCGGTACACTCACCGGTTTTCTAAACGCTGATTGTCATCTCTTCGCATATCCATGCAAAATGCCCCATAAGCATATAGGTGGTTGTGCATAGCGATACCGAAAAAAAATTCGTCACAACCCTATAAACAAGGGTTCATGATACAACGGCGCCCCCACAATCGTGGGGGGCTTACGGAAATTAATCAATATGCCGGTCGGCAATCTGATGAAAGACTGGCTCCAGTTCGAGAAAGGCCTCAATCAGGATCGGATCAAAATGAGTGCCGTTACCGGCAAGCATGATCTTCATGGCCTCGGCGTGGGGTTTAGCCTCTTTATAGACACGTTTGGAGATGAGGGCGTCATAGACATCGGCAATGGCCATGATGCGGCCAGCCAGCGGTATCTCATTGCCTTTGAGCCCCCTAGGGTAGCCGCTGCCGTCAACTTTTTCATGGTGGCTGCCGGCTATTTCCTTGGCACAACTCAAAAAAGAGGTCGGATGTCCGGCCATCTGTTCAAGATTGGCAATAACCTCCTCACCATAGAGGGTATGCTTCTTCATATCTTCAAACTCTTCAGCCGTCAGCTTCCCAGGCTTCAATAGAATCGAATCACGGATAGCCACCTTGCCAATATCATGCAATGGCGCTGACTTGCGCAGCAGCACGATGTAATCCGGTGTTAATTGGTCGCAAAAATGGCCCCGCGACACCAGGGTCTCGGCAAGCAACTGGACATATTCACGGGTGCGATGAATATGGCTGCCGGTTTCCGGGTCGCGATACTCCGCCATCTCGCCCATGGCCTCAATGATGACATCCTTGAGCAGCTCGGCCTCACGGCTCCGTTCCTCTACCAACCGTTCCAGGTTGGTGCGATACGCGTGCAGCTCCAGATGGTGCCGCACCCGTGAACGGAGTTCCACCCCTTTGAACGGTTTGGTGATATAATCGACGCCGCCCAGGTTGAAGCCCTGCACCACATCCTCGGATTCTGCCCGGGCGGTTAGAAATATGACGGGAATGGAACGGGTGTCCTTGTTTTGATTCAACAGCTCCACGGTCTTGAACCCGCTCATCCCCGGCATCATTACATCCATGAGGATCAACTGGGGCTGGGTGGCAGCAATACGCTCGATGGCCTGCTCGCCGGAGGTGGCATAGGCGAAATCACAATGCAGTTCCTTGAGATGCGACATGGCTATCTGAATATTTTCAGGAACGTCATCGACAATAAAAATAAGAGGCTGCGTGCTGCTCATGGTTATTTCCGGTATGTGATTTTTGCGAGTTTTGCGAGAAGGCGATCAACACCTAAGATATTGGGTTCAGCCGCATATTGCACCAGATCTCCGCCGAGTTCCGACAACAACGATTGCGGGGTCTGTTCCCCGGCCTGCAACATAGCGGCCCCCAGGGAAACAGCGTCGGCCAGACTGCCGGAACGGACAGCCTGACGATGCAGTTTCTCAAGTTCGGCTGTCCACTCTGCTGCAATACCGTCAAAAAAATTCTGTTCTTCGCGGTTGTCGCTGTCGGCAAATATTGGCTGCTGGGCATCAACCTGGCCAATCTGGACGTATCGAGCAACCATCTCCTTCAAGTCCTCCAAACGGAAAGGTTTCTGAAGGAAATCATCAAACAGCGGTTTGTATTCATCCATCTCCAACATCTCTCCGGTCATGACCACCACGGGAATAGCCGCGGTTTCCGGATGACTACGCAACTGCCCGGTTACTGTCCGGCCATCCATGCCGGCCAGATTGAGATCCATAAAAATAAGGTTGGGTTGCTCCCTGACCGCCAGGGCCAATGCCTCTTCCCCGGTGTTGGCTGTCAGGACTTTGCACGCGCTGTCCTGGAAAAAATCAATAAAGACATCCTTGATCAGGTCGACGTCATCCACAATTAAAAGCTTTAGTTCCCGATCCATTATCTCCGGAGTAGCAACAGTTGACAGATTTTCCGGCTCCTGTTCGGCTACCTTGATGGTATTGAGGCAGACGGTGAACCGTGCGCCGTTACCTTCCTTACTGACCAGTTCAATCCTGCCCCCCATCATGGCAACCAGGCGGCTGCAAAGAGTCAGCCCCAGACCGATACCGCCATATTGCCTGGAAACGGTATCTTCCCGCTGCTGAAACAGTTCGAAAATCTTTTCCTGATCAACAGCCGGAATACCGATGCCACTGTCTTCCACTTTGAAGCGGAGGTCGACACAACCGACACTAGTCAACGACGGTCCGCCGTCCACCATCAATTCGACATACCCCATGGCAGTGAATTTAATGGCGTTACTGACGAGATTCTGCAGAATCTGCTTTAAGCGCAATCCGTCCAAAATTAATACCTTGGGAAGGTGCGGCGCTATGCGACAACGGAAGCGCAGCTCTTTTTCAAAGGCCAGTTCTTTAAACAGTTCTTCGACATCGTTTATAATGGACTGCAACCGCACAGAACTGAACATGATCTGCAGCCGACCAGAATCAATCCTGGACAACTCCATGATATCGTTAAAAATAGAGACAAGCGTCAAGCTGCTTTTGTGAATGATATTGACAAAACGTTTCTCTCGAGGACCAAGATCGGCACTGATCAGCATCTCGGCATAGCCGATAATGGCATTCATCGGGGTACGGATCTCATGATTGATATTGGCTATGAATTCGCTTTTCATGCGGCTTGCGGCTTCCACCACCGGGGAAGCGCTGTCGTCTGCCTGCTCGGTACGCCCTGCCTCTTCATCCTGCTGCATGCCGCTGATCAACGGCTTGCCGTACCAGATGGCAAATTTCTGGGTTCCGGCAGCTACCAGGGCCAACAATTCTTGTGGGTCAGCCTTTTGGTCAATCGGCCTGCTGGGATCAGTGGAGAGCATCGCCTCAACGCCCTGCCCTCTGGATTGCAGCGCAGTAAGGACCGGATGGGTGGCAAGTTGCGGGTGCAGAGTGAGCAGATCGCTGCCGATCAATTGCTGTTCGCCGGCCGATTGCAGGGCGGCCTGATTGGCCTGCACGATCTTGCGTCTAGGGTCGGTACACAGGATAGCCATTGGCGCCTGATCGAGGGCCTGCTGCACTAGTTGTAGGCGGACCAGGATATCCTTTTTTTCCTTAGTCATTCGCCGCAATCTGGACCAGAGCCAGCCGACAACAACACTCAACAGCAGGAGAAGGAGAGGCAACAGAGGGGAGCTTGGAAAAACAGGCGCCACCTCCTGAGCTGACAGGGCGGAATGGGATTGAAGCACCAGGAGACAACCGATGATAACGAATCGTTTTTTCAAAATAGATGCAATCCGGTCAAAGAGTTTACAAGACATTGAAGGCATTATAAAAACATTGGTGGAACGCTTATCAAAATCAGCTTCATATTCTCTGGTTCCTATGCGACCAGGAAACCAAGGGGCCAAGATGTCCGCAGACAGCGCCGCAACAAGCTTGCCACCGAAAAACCCGGCAAAAAAGACAACAAACCTGCGCTCACCCTGTTGTTGTCATCTTCCCCGATTGTTGTGCATAGGCACGGGCAGCGGCGATAAAGCCGGCGACCCATTGCGGCGTCCCTGTGGCCAGGACATGGGTGTAAAGGGCCAGGACATTATTTTTCACCAGGCCGTCGCGGCCTTCGCGAAACCCGGCGCCCCGCTCCATTTTGAGGACAAGATCCTCGGTGGCTCCATCCCATTGCTGGACCATGGAATATCGGAACTCATGGCCTTTAATCCGGGTCCCCACTGGATAAAAGCTATTGGCCTTTTCCACCGTAAAAGTCGAATAGCCATGCGCCTGGGGTTTGGAGGAAAGGCTGAAGGTAACGGGAAAAACCCCAGCTAAAGGATATTCAGTATCATTGAGGATGATGGATCGCCCCAGGAAAATCAGGCCGCCGCATTCTGCATAGACCGGTAAACCGGTATCGATATGGGCACGAACCGATTGGCGGAAGCTGGCATTGTCCGCCAACTGCCGGGCGCTGGTTTCCGGAAAGCCGCCGCCGATATAGAGACCGTCCAGGTCAAGGGGCAGTTCACGGGAACTGAGGGCATTGATCATCACCAACCGCGCCCCGGCTGCCTTGAGGGCTTCCAGGTTCTCTTCGTAGTAGAACTGAAAAGCGGCATCCCGCAAGACCCCGATGGTGAGCGGTGGTACAGAAGACGCGTGTACCGGCTGCACCAACGGCGGAATGGGCACGACAGGCCGCATCCTGGCAATAATACTGTCCAGGTCAAAATGGGTCTCCGCCAGGGCCGCTAGCCTGACCACTGCTTCGTCGGCTGCCGCATACTCCTGGTGGGGCGTCACCCCGAGATGCCGCATGGGAAAGATGTCCTGCTGTAAACGGGGCATAATACCCAGAACCGGCAGATCAGTATATTTTTCCATGGCCTGACGGATGATGGATTCATGGCGCGCCGTGGCAATCTGATTGAGAATAACCCCGGCAAAACGGATTCTCGGATCAAAGGCCTGGCAGCCGAGAACCAGCGCGGCAACCGTTCGGGTGGTCTTGGAGCAGTTGACCACCAGCAGCACCGGCAGGTCGAGCTGCAAGGCCAGTTCTCCGGTAGAATAGTCGCCGGAAGCGTTGACCCCGTCAAAAAGCCCACGGTTGCCCTCGACGATGGCAAAAGAGTTCCCGTACAGATGACTTTGAAACGTGGTGGTAATCGCCTCAGCCGGCATGAGGTAGGGATCGAGATTATAACAGGGTTGCCCTGCTGCCTTGGTCATCCAGCCGGCATCGATATAATCCGGACCCTTCTTAAACGGCACCACACCTCTGCCCCGGTTTTTCAGGGCGGCAATCAGTCCGACCGCGACCACCGATTTCCCTGATCCGCCACTCAGCCCCGCCAATACCAGACTTTTAACCTTTTCCTGACTCATAAACCCCTACAATAATGTACTATTAAGTCGTTTTCTTGTTCCTATGTTCTGCGTGGGAACGAGGAAGGCTTGATTAGAGTGACGCATTCAATTTTCTTTCCTGAGGAACAGCCGCATCATGCGCTGGCTTACCGACCTCTTGCCAGGCCTTATCGTACAGACAGTTGAGACGCTGCTCCAGCTCAAGCCGATAGTCTTCAACCTGGGTCGAAGAAAGGGCTGGCGGCACATAAAAAGGCTCGCCTTGATGCAGGGCAATGGTGGCGAAAGGCAGCGGCACCACTGTCCGGTCCCAGCTCTTGAAGACGACGGCCCGATCTGCTGCCCAGGCCATGGGAAAGATCGGTTTGCCTGATTTACTGGCCATGAGGATGCAGCCTGCCTGCAACCGCCGCGCCGGCCCTTGAGAACCATCGGCAACAATGGCGCTATTTCTCCCTTTTTGCAACAAATCTATCATCTCTCGCAACGCCTTAACACCACCGCGATTCGAGGATCCGCGCACCGGCACGTGGCCCAGGTGTCGCGCTAGCTGGGCAATGTACTCGCCATCCTTGCTGGCACTGACCATAACCGCAGCCGGAAATCTCCTGAAATAATAGAAGAAATAGAGGAAGGAATAGTGCCAGAAGGCTGCAATGCCGGTGTCGTGCAGCACATATTCCCGCAACGGTCCGTCGCCATGGACCTTGAGCCTGCAGGTCGCAAACCAGATCCGAATCAATCCGGCGGCGAGCCGCGGCACAACCGCCAGAGAACATTTGTACAAAAAATCAGCCAACTGCCAACTCCATCATTTTCAACTCCTTGATTCGATCCCGGTAACCGGCAGCCTCTTCAAAGGCCAACAGGCGGGCCGCTTCCTGCATCTTCTTTTCCAGCGTCATTATTTCTTGGTGTAACTCAGCGACACTGTGGTAGAAAATCTCGGGTTCCGCGGTTTGCAGCGAGCCCCCGTGGGCGGTTGCGGCATCGTCTGCGCTCTGCCAGCCTGAGGCCCTGAGGTGCTGCGCCATGGAATCCTTTATTTCCGAGATTATCGTCTGCGGAATAATACCATGCTCCCGGTTGTAGGCGTCCTGAGTGGTTCTCCGCCTGTTGGTCTCGTCGATGGTGTACTGCATCGAGCGGGTCACCTTATCGGCATAGAGGATGACTGTGCCGTCGGCATTGCGGGCCGCTCGGCCGCAGGTCTGCACCAGTGAGCGCTCAGAACGAAGAAAACCTTCCTTATCCGCATCAAGGATCGCCACCAGCGACACCTCGGGGATATCCAGCCCCTCTCTGAGCAGGTTGATCCCGATCAGCACATCGTAGACCCGGTTGCGCAACTCACGGATCAGCTCCACCCGATCCAAGGTTTTGATGTCGGAATGGAGGTAGCGGACCCGGACGCCCAGTTCTTCGTAATATTGGGTAAGATCCTCGGCCATGCGCTTGGTCAGGGTGGTCACCAGCACCGCCTCGTTACGTGCGGTGCGGATGCGGATCTCCTCTAGCAGGTCATCCACCTGGGTTGTGGCTGGCCGCACCTCAATGCGGGGATCGAGCAGCCCGGTCGGTCGGATCAATTGCTCCACCACATGTTCGCCGGCTTTTTCCAGCTCATAGGGTCCCGGTGTTGCCGAGACATAAACCACCTGATGAATCCGTTTCTCGAATTCGTCGAACCGGAGCGGCCGGTTATCGAGAGCCGAGGGCAGACGGAAGCCGAAATTAACCAGGGTCTGTTTCCGCGAACGGTCGCCATTGTGCATACCGCCGATCTGGGGCACCGCTATATGCGACTCATCAATGATCAGCAGGTAATCGTCGGGAAAATAATCGAGCAAGTTCGGCGGCGGCACCCCTGGTGCGTTGCCGGTCAGGTGCCGACTGTAATTCTCGATACCGTTACAATAGCCGAGTTCAGCAATCATCTCCAGATCAAAGAGGGTCCGCTGTTCCAGCCGTTGGCCTTCGACCAGCCGGTTGTCAGCCTGCAGTTCGGTCAACCGCAACCGCAGCTCCTCCTGGATTGAGTGCATGGCGGTCTTGAGATTGTCCTGGCTGGTGACAAAATGGCTGCCGGGAAAAACGGTCAGCTCGTCCACATCCGCAACCACCACCCCGCGCAGGGGATCAATGATGGCGATGGCCTCGATGGTGTCGCCGAAAAATTCCACCCGCACCGCATGCTCTTCCTCATGCACGGGAAAGATGTCGATGACATCACCCCGAACCCTGAAGGTACCGCGATGAAAAGAGTAATCGTTGCGCTCATAGAGCATGAAGACCAGGCGCCGCTGCACCTCTTCCATCGGATAATCGATCCCCTTCTGCAGCAACAGATGCATATTCTTGTACTCATCCGGGGAACCAAGGCCATAGATGCAGGAGACTGAGGCGACGATCAGCACGTCTCGCCGGGTCAACAGCGAGCGGGTGGCTGAGTGCCGCATTTTGTCGATAGCATCGTTAATGGCAGAATCTTTCTCAATATAGGTGTCAGAGGCCGGGATATAGGCCTCGGGTTGGTAATAATCGTAGTAGGAGACAAAATACTCCACCGCATTGTGAGGGAAAAGCTCGTGGAACTCGCCAAACAGCTGGGCCGCGAGGGTCTTGTTCGGGGCCATCACCAGGGTGGGCCGCTGTACCCGGGCCACGACCTGGGCCATGGTAAAGGTCTTGCCCGAACCAGTGACACCTAGCAGAACCTGGTCTCGAACACCGGCTTCGAGGTTGGCAGTCAGCTGTGCGATGGCGGCAGGCTGATCACCGGCTGGGGAAAAAGCGGAAACAAGCTGAAAAGGATGTTCACTGGAATAGGATGACGTCTGCACAAAGAGTTGCCGCTGGGGTTAAAATTAATCGTGAAGTTCTTCTCGCATTTGATGAAATTTATCTTCCACCGCTTCAAAAGTGGCAACGAGAACCGGATCGAAATGGCTTCCTGATGAACTGACGATGATGGCTTTAGCCTCCTCTCGCGAAAAAGCTTTTTTGTAGATTCGCTGACTGGTTAAGGCGTCGTAGACATCCGCCACAGCCATGATTCGAGCCGCAATTGGGATATCCTGGCCGGAAAGACCGAGAGGATAGCCAGATCCGTCCCATTTTTCATGGTGGTACATGGTGAGTTCAAAGGCAAGGCGTAAACTCCTGGAGGCTGTTTTGCGAAGGATGGTGCTGATCAAATCGCCACCTATTTTTGCGTGTCCCTTCATTAGAATAAATTCTTGTGGGGTGAGTTTACCTGGTTTGTTGAGAATATTATCCGCAATGCCCACCTTGCCAATATCATGGAGCGGGCTGACCCTAGAAATATCGGTAGCAATACTTTCTGTCATGCCTAGTTCAGGATAGCCATGTATCAATTGTCGACCTAGCAAACGGGTAAAACTCTGGACTCTCTCAAGATGCATCCCTGTCTCAGGGCTTCGGCAATCCGCCAATTTGGCCATGGAAAAAATGAGCTCATCCTGCCCCTCCAACCTGACCAAGTTCATGCCGTTACGGAGTCGTAAGTGTAACTCCTGGTGGAAAATTGGTTTGGTGAGATAATCGTTTGCACCGACATTAAAAGTCTTCACCAACGTCTCACGATCCTGCGAGATGGTGATAGCAATGATATAGACTGAAGGTATATGCTTCTCTCGAATTGCCTTGATCAGATCGTAGCCGTCCATTTCCGGCATATTCATATCGGTAATCACCAGATGCAAGTCATAGTTTTCTTCGAAAATTCTCAAAGCCTCCACACCTGTGCGAGCCTCCAGAACTTCGTAACCTGCGGCTTCGAGATTTTTTTTCAATAGGAGCCGTTGACTAGGGGAATCCTCGGCAACCAAAACTTTGACCTTATGGGTCAAAAGCTGAAGACGCTCCTGAATATCCTCCTTCGTCTCCCTGGGACGGTATCCGAGTTCACTAAAATAGGCGATATCAGTCTTGAGAATATGGTTTTGTAACCAATTGCTTAGTTCAACGAGGAGTTTATCTGCAATTCCTGCTTGATTATTAGTGAAATCGGTCTTCAGTTTATCAATATTTTTTGAAAATTTCTCATGCATGGCATGGTGTTCGCTGAAATGAGGATGGATTTTAAACAACTCTTCTTCCGTCCTAAAATGCATTTCAATATAAACAACTACTGAATGTAGTATTCTGTCTAGCAGACAGCCCTGCTGTTGAGTGTTAACGCCAACTATCAATTCGTTAATCAGGGCAAAGAGCTGCTGATGCTGCTCGTCTATAATGCCGACTCCAACGCTGAAAGAATCGTGCCAATTCATAAGTTCCACAGGCTTGGGTTCATCTAGTCGATTTTTCATATGCGTATTCAATATTGACCTGCCCCATTTAAATGTGCCAGGTTTTGAGTTAGTCCGTCAGGAAGTTGTATTGGCATAAATGGCCCTTTAAATTCCATTGAACGGATTGCTTGTGGCGTTGGCGGACGATACCTTAATAAACTATGCGGTCGGATGTGATTATACTCGCGCCGCCTGTCCTCACTCAAGACTCTTGTTTCCAAAAATGTTGTAAAAATTTCCCCGTTCAGCAATGCATCGCAGCTTGCCATTAAATAATTCTCTGTAGCCATCTTCCCAGGGGCTAGCCATGCAACCAGAAGCGCTTCATCATTTAAGGGCAAACTGCAATAGTGCTGGCTGGATCTTGCTTGTCCCAAAGCTCAACGGGAACGATGTTCTGGAGCATGAAACTCGTTGCTACTATGTTGCACGGCCCGGCGTCGTTTTGCCGGGTTTAGAAGTTTCCCCGGCTGATCTCTTCCAAAATAGCATTGCCCAAAGAGAGATCAGCGACCAGCTTCCTCAGCCTGCTGCTCTCTTTCTCCACCTCTTTGAGACGCTTGACTTGATTGATCTTCATACCGACATACTCTTTACGCCAGCGGTAGTAGGTCTGTTCAGTAACGCCAATCTCGCAGGCTGCCAGCCTACTGTATGGCCAGTACTCAGCAGGATCTCCACTTCACGCAACTTGGAAATAATTTATTCTGGTTAATAGCCTCGTTTTACCAGAAGGGGGGGCAAAAAAAAAATTGATATTTCAAGCCCGATTCCTCGGTCGCTACCTGTAATAATTACCTTCATTTATATTCCTAAAAAAACGAGAATAAAACTGTGCGTCTAACGGTGCGGCAAGATAACTGGCGACCGAGGTGTTGCTCTTGAAGAAACGTGAGTAATTCCAGTCCGATCTAACTGTTATTTGTTATTTTTAACCACTGCTGTCTTATAGATTTTCCCACAATAAAATCTGCGGAGAAACAGCACGTTGGACAACGGTTGGTTTAAAAAGTTCGATTAAATTCCTCTTGGTGAAGAGGTTGAGTTGGAGCACCCGGAGGAT
>Ga0209697_10006422_pt1 | contig 14240 bp, 14 predicted proteins | sample AliMusrvi5mmetaG_FD_184115 | JGI IMG/M metagenome (GOLD analysis project Ga0209697, IMG submission 184115) | Freshwater lake bacterial and archeal communities from Alinen Mustajarvi, Finland, to study Microbial Dark Matter (Phase II) - Alinen... | ecosystem: Environmental > Aquatic > Freshwater...
TATCTTATCAAGGATAAGCTTGAAGCTCTTCGGGGTAGAATGCCCGGACTGATAGCTATCGAGGTGGGAATTGATTTCAGCAATACCCTTAGTTCCGCAAATCTGGTGTTGTACAGTGAATTTGTTGACAGGGAAGCTCTTAACTCCTATCAGGCACATCCTGACCACCAGGCACTTATTCCGTTTATCGGTGAAGCGACCAGAGAACGCAGGGTTGTTGATTACGATGCTTGAACTGGATGGCTGGATCTACATAGAAATAAAAAAGCGGATGGTTATCAGCCATCCGCTTTTTTATTATCGTTTTATTCAGGTTTTTGCTTATCCCTGAACAATGCACTCTGCAGGGCAGACTGCAGAGCAGGCTGGCGCGTCAGAGTATCCTACGCACTCGGTGCAGGTTGCAGCATCGATGACATAAACATCATCTCCGGCAGAAATCGCATTGACTGGACAATCTGGTTCGCAGGCTCCGCAGTAAGTACATTCTTCAGTAATGTAGAGTGCCATATTAACTTCCTCGCTTAATAGTTGTAAAAAAAAAGGAAAGAACGATTCGGGTGAATTTCGACTAATATAAGATTTTTTTTTAGCTCAAAAAAAAACGTCGTATGCTCTTAAGCTTTATTTTAAGCCAAATAGCATGTTTAAAAAGCGGCAGGTAATATAATCAGTCTGCAAAATGGTGCCTGGGCCTTAGCGCAAAACCCCTGCCGGAATTATCAGATTTTGATGATGCAGTCAACCGGGCAGACCGCAACGCAAGCAGCTTCATCATGAAACCCCTTGCAGTCAACACAGATCGTTTCGTCTATAACATAATAATCTTCGCCGGGTGTAATTGCGCTAACCGGACATTCAGGTTCGCAAGCCCCGCAATACGTACAGGTATCAAGAATTCGATGTGCCATAAATTCTCCTTTTCCTTCAATTAAGATAATAATGGATGATCGTTGTACCCCTCTATTATCGCTCCATACCTCAAATTATCTTACAGCTTTTCCAGCAGAAGAAATGTAATGAATGTCCCGGTATTTTTATTCCTGTTCGTGAATTTCATAGGCGTTGATGATATCACGGACAAGCTTGTGGCGGACAACATCGGTTTTATCAAGATAGACAAAGCTGATTCCCTTAATATCTTTCAGTATTTTCGGAGAATTAGTCAGACCTGAATCAAGATCCTTTGGAAGATCAATCTGCGTGACATCCCCGGTAATGATCGCTTTTGAATTAACCCCCAATCTTGTCAGGCACATTTTCATCTGCTTGTTAGAGGCGTTCTGGGCTTCATCGAGAATAATAAAAGCATTGTTCATCGTTCTTCCCCGCATATAGGCAAGAGGCACAATCTCGATAACGCGCTGCTCCGTAAGGAGCTTCAGCTTTTCAGAAGTCAGCATATCCTGCAATGCGTCATACAATGGACGAAGATAAGGGTCAATTTTCTGAGCCAGATCTCCCGGCAGAAACCCAAGGTTTTCACCAGCTTCCACTGCCGGTCTTGCAAGAACAATCCGCTTGACTCTTTTTGCTTTCCAGGCAGCGACCGCTATTGCAACAGCTGTATACGTCTTTCCTGTTCCGGCCGGCCCGATGGCAAAGACAATGTCGTTTGTTTTCGCTTCAGCCACCATTCTCCGCTGACCGTTTGTTTTGGCTCTGACAGTATAATCCGGTGAGGTGACAATAATGTCCTCGTCACCCATAGGTGTCGCTAACGGCCTCGGGGAAGGGGAGAGGGCAAGGTTGATAAGCGTATTCAGATCATTGTCAAGCACTTCCCCGTGCTTGTTGGCAAGCATGATCAACTCACTGAAAATCTGCTCCAGCAGTGTGACCCCATCACGACTTCCCCGCAATGTGACCTGAGTACCCCGTGCAGTTATCTGGATTTCGGAGAACTCATTTTTAATTTTTTTAAGGAGCGAGTCGTAAGGTCCAAAAAGAATGACTGGCTCAATGCCCTGGATATCAATTATTTTTTCTATGGTCAAAATAGAGGTCGTTAGGCATTATGGGAAGCCCGCAGAGTATCAAGATACGGGTTGGAGTCTGAAAGGTAGTGCTGCACATACTCTTTCACGCCGGCTTCAATCGAGGTGAACGCATCGCTGAAACCTGCCGAACGAAGCTTTTTCATATCAGCGCAGGTGTAATACTGATATTTGTCACGCAAGGTTTCCGGCATGGGGATATAGTTGAGAGCAGGTTCTCGGCCTAACGCCGAAAATGTTGCCATAGCAAGGTCTTTAAAGCTTCGAGCTGTGCCTGTCCCGACATTGAAAATTCCTGCTACGGAAGGATTTTCAAGCAGCCAAGCCATTATCCTTGTACAGTCTTTGACGTAGATAAAATCCCTCAACTGCTCACCGTCAAGGTAGTCCGCTCTGTGCGACTTAAAGAGGCTCAGCGATCCTTTTTCAAGTATCTGATGGTACGCCTTATAGACCACACTGCTCATATCCCCCTTGTGATACTCGTTTGGGCCGTAGACATTAAAGAATTTCAGCCCTGCCGCGTTGTCCAGAATATGATTCTTCAGTGCCCAGCGGTCAAAAAGCTGCTTGGAGTACCCATACATGTTAAGGGGACGGAGCGCATTCAGACCTTTAATATCATCGCTGTACCCGTTGGACCCGTCACCATAGGTTGCAGCGCTCGATGCATAAATAAGTCTTACATCATGAGCCAAAGAGAACGCTGCGATTTTCTGCGAATAGCCGAAATTATTGGTGAGCAGATGATCAGCATCAGTTTCCGTTGTCGAACTGTTGGCACCCATGTGGATGATGGCGGAAATACCCTTCAACGCATTCCTCTCGAGCAGATCAGGAAAAAGATCCTTCGGAATAAAGTCAGTAAAATCAAGTCCCGAAAGATTCCGCCATTTTTCAGTCGTAGTCGACCCGAGATCGTCGACAATAATAATATTCTCTTCACCCTTACCGTTGAGTTCCAGAAGCATGGCACTGCCGATAAATCCCGCGCCGCCGGTGATAATGATCATGTATGGAAAAAAGTATAGTTTAATGCAGGTACATCGAATATACAGAGGCAGGTATAAAAACAAAAGGCCGCTTGTAAATAAAGCGGCCTTTCAAATATAGTGGTCATGCAGAGGCTTGAAGCAGCCCGTCGTTGGCCAGAAGCTTTCTTCCCCAATAGAGCCACAACCTTACAGTCTCAACCGGTTTGCCTACAATGGCGGATATCTGGCGATGTTTAAGTCCCGATATTTCACTTAAAAGAACTGACAGCTTAATATCTGCAGCCCACTGCCTCAATGAATCAATCAGCTGAAAGTGATTTTTACACGGCTTGCCGCCTGTACAGAAGTCAGTGTACTGACCAAACTGGTCAACATAGCACTTCCTGAATGTTTTAAGCAGCTCACTCTCCTGCGTCTTGGTGTTTGCATAGAGATAGGTTTTACTGACCAGTTCATGTGATACACTCTCATTGCCGGTCATCCAGTACGCAAGGCTGTATATATCGTCCAGAAGATCAACAGGTGTTTTCTTAATGTGTGCCATAACGACTCCTTTATATGGGATTAATTTTGTCTTGATTTAATTTATAAAAAAAAAGCAGATTGTCCAGTTTTTTTTCATGGATTGTATGAAAAAGATGTTTTTTTAAACATGTTCAGTGCCATTGCCGGCGTCTCTTACCGGGATAAACGATTTTCAGCTAACCCATCAGAGCTTTATCATGCAACGAGATATCAAGAGTCTTCTTAACCCGGCACTGCAGAATATTGCGACCTACAAGGTCGAAGGCGGACAGCAGGCCGAAATAAAACTCAATCAGAACGAAAGCCCCTTTGATGTTCCGATGTGGCTCAAGGAAGAAATCACGACTGAGTTTATCAAAGAGTCCTGGAACCGCTATCCCGATATTCTGCCATACAGAGGCATGAAGGCCTACGCCGATTTTCTTGGAATATCCGCTGATTCCGTGATGATGAGCAACGGATCAAATGAGATGCTCTATACCATATTTCTTGCCTGCCTTGGTCCCGGCCGCAAAATTCTGATTCCCGATCCATCCTTTTCGCTCTACGAAAAAATAGCCCTTCTGCTGCAGTCCCGTATTGTCACTGTTCCCATGCTTCCCGGTCTTGATTTCGATACGGATGCAATTCTTAAAGCCGCCCGTGACGAGCAGGTTGATTTTATTGTGCTGTCTACACCGAACAATCCCACCGGCAAATCACTCTCGTTTGATGAAATTCGTCTGATTGCCGGGTCCAGCGATGCTCTCGTGCTTGTTGACGAAGCCTACATTGAGTTTTCACGCCAGCGCTCTGTTCTTGAGCTTATCGATGGACTCCCGAATCTTGTCGTGCTTCGCACCATGTCCAAAGCTCTTGCCCTTGCCGGTATCCGTATCGGGTTCGCAATTGCCAATCCACGACTCATGGCCGAGCTCGCCAAACCAAAAATTCCCTTTGCTTCCAGCAGGCTGGCCGAAATAACACTGACCAGAGTTCTGGCTAATTACTCCCTTGTAACCGATGCGGTCTCATTTATCCTGCATGAGCGTGATCTACTTTATCGTGAACTGCTTTCAATTGAAGGTATCGAGCCCTTCCAGAGTGATACCAATTTTCTGATTATCAGGGTAAATAATGCCGCCGCCGTATTCCAAAGCCTTCAGAGAGAGGGTATTCTGGTGAGAAACGTTTCCGGCTACAATCTTATGGACAACTGTCTCCGCTTCAATGTCGGTCTCGTGGATGAAAACCGCCGCCTCATTGAAAAACTCCGGACTCTTTAGTATGCCGGAGTTCAGAAAGCTGCACGGGTCAGAAATGAGCCGGCTGACTGCAGAGCAATATGGAGAAATACCGAAGCACCCGGTGGTTCTCATGCTGCATAATATCCGGAGCATGTGGAATGTCGGATCAATGTTCCGCACGGCGGATGCTGCAGGAATTCAAAAAATTATTCTTTCAGGATATACCGCTACTCCTCCGAGAAAAGAAATAGATAAAACCGCACTTGGAGCCCAGGAAACCGTTGTGTGGGAGTATCACGCCGACCCCCTTGAAGCACTTTCAGAAATGAAAAAAGCAGGCATCCGGATATTCGGACTTGAAATCACTGAAGGCAGTCGCCCTTATACAACCTTGGATTCCGGCGCTTTCCCTCTCTGTCTTGTCGTAGGTAACGAAGTAGACGGTCTTGAGCCGGAAGTGCTCGCACTCTGTGATGAGGTGCTCGAAATCCCGCAGTTCGGCACCAAACATTCACTCAATGTTGCTGTCGCAGCAGGAATCGCCCTCTTTGAGATGATCAGAGTTTTGCATAAAGGGGTGTAACTTTTTGTTTATTAATGGGGTTTTGTTTACTTAAGTAACTTAATGTTTATAACTGCGGTTTTTCATGCTTCATTACAAGACATACGAGTTGGATGACTCCGCTGCCCCTTGGGTCGTTTTTGTTCACGGCGCCGGCGGTAGTTCCTCAATCTGGTTTTTACAGATAAAGGAGTTCATCAGGCATTTCAATGTCCTGCTTGTTGATTTGAGAGGCCATGGAAAGTCAAAAGGTCTGGCGGCACTCAAGGACGACCGACATTATGAGTTTGAGGATATCACCCGTGATATCATCGAAGTGCTTGACACCCTCAATATTCAGAAAGCACATTTTATCGGCATCTCACTTGGAACCATTCTTATCCGCAACCTGAGCGAAATTGCTCCGGAAAGGGTCAGCTCAATGGTTATGGGTGGAGCCATCATCAGGCTCAACATCAGGGCTAAGGTACTTGTTACCCTTGGCAACATGTTCAAGAGGTTTGTTCCCTACATGTGGCTTTACAGCTTCTTTGCCTGGATTATCATGCCAAGTGAACGACATAAAAAATCAAGACTTCTCTTTGTCAACGAAGCCAAAAAAGTCGCACAGAAAGAGTTCATGCGCTGGTTCCGTCTCACCTATGAGATAACCCCGCTCTTAAAATACTTCGAAGAAAAAGATACGGCCATTCCTACGCTCTACCTTATGGGTGAAGAAGACCATATGTTTCTTCCCGCAGTCCGCTATATTATTACGCGCCACACCAACTCATGGCTCGAGGTTATTACAAATTCCGGCCATGTCTGCAATGTCGATCAACCCAGGGAATTCAATGCCCGCGCCATCTCTTTTTTGAAAAAGATGTCCGCTGCCGATTTGCAAGCCAAATTACCTCTCAAGCTTGCAGCCATCTAAAGTGTCGGCTTGTTGTAGTTGTTCATGGCATGCTCGATCCCATTGATTGCAAAATCAAGCGCGGCATCTTTCGAAACAGGCACTACCTTACTCATCACCGTCCTTTCATCCTCGCTGAACTTTCCAAGTACAAACGATGAAAAAGAGCTCAAAGGCTGTTCTTCAAGCCTTATGCCTATCCTCATTCTCGCAAACTCTTCGCTTCCAAGAGACTCAATAATGTGTTTCAGGCCGTTTTGTCCACCCGCTGATCCTTTAGCGCGTATGCGTATTGAGCCCGAAGGCAGGTTGAGATCATCACAGATGACAAGAATATCCATGCGCTCTATTTTATAGAAATTCATGGCAGCCACCACCGCATGACCTGACAGGTTCATATAGGTCATAGGTTTTACAAGGATGACCGACTGCCGTCTATGAATCAGTTTCGCACTGAGGTATTTTCCTTTCCCACGGCTGAATGCTGCCCCGAAAGAGGCCGCAATTGAGTCAACAACATCAAAACCGATATTGTGCCGTGTACCGTTGTACTGGGACTCTGGATTTCCAAGACCTATAATAAGTTTCATAACACAAGCACTGAATCCGGGGAATTCTACCGGTTTATATTCACAAGAGAGAACAACAGTCGCCAAGAATATAGTAGGAGCAAAGCAAAATCAGTAAAAAAACAAACAGCAAGATCCACAAAAATATATTGCAGCGCTTGACAATGTACCCAAGTGCTCCTTGCAAGAAGTTCTACAAAAAGGTATTGAGAATCCTGAAAAAAGTTGCAAATTACATCTTCCTGTTTTTAACAGGGTTGTTCCTTCTTATGATTTAGCTGACAACATTTTTTTCTTGAGTAAAGAAAAACAGTGAAAAAAAAAGCAATGAAAAAATCGTTAAAAGTAACATGGTTGGCCAGAACCGTTTCGATTCTGGGAGGCCTTGGCATTATGCTCCATGCGCAAAATGCGTTGGCAAGCGAGGCTGATTTGTTGTTGCCTGATTTACATTCCGTGTCATTCCTCGGCGGAATACCCGGAAGCACTCTCCTGATGTGGGGTCTTGCAGTCTGTCTGTTCGGTATGGTCTTCGGTATCATTCAGTACATCGGAATCCGCAAGCTTCCTGTTCACAGCGCCATGCGCGAGATCAGCGAACTGATCTATGCAACCTGCAAAACCTACCTGATAACTCAGGGCAAGTTTATTCTTGTTCTCTGGGTTCTTATCGGAGCCATTATTGTCGCCTATTTCGGTTGGCTTCGACACCTTGAAGCGATTAAGGTTATTTCCATTCTTATCGCCAGTCTTATCGGTATTCTCGGAAGTTATATCGTTGCCTGGTTCGGCATGAGGATCAACACCTTCGCAAACTCAAGGACAGCATTCGCAAGCCTCGGCGGAAAGCCGTTCCCGACCTACGAAATTCCTCTCAGAGCAGGTATGAGTATCGGAATGCTCCTCATCAGCATAGAGCTCTTCGTTATGCTCTGCATCCTTCTCTTCGTACCTCGCGACTTTGCCGGCCCATGCTTTATCGGCTTTGCCATCGGTGAATCTCTCGGTGCTTCAGTACTCCGTATTGCCGGCGGTATCTTTACAAAGATAGCCGACATTGGTTCCGATCTTATGAAGATCGTGTTCAAAATCAAGGAAGACGACGCCCGTAACCCAGGCGTTATTGCCGACTGTGCCGGCGACAATGCCGGTGACTCAGTAGGTCCAACGGCTGACGGTTTTGAAACCTACGGCGTTACAGGCGTAGCCCTGATCTCCTTTATCCTTCTTGCCATCAAGGCCCCTGAAGTGCAGATTATGCTGCTTGTCTGGATCTTTGCCATGCGACTTGTCATGATCTTCGCCAGTGCGGGTTCCTACTGGGCCAATGCAGCCTTTGCCAGGATGAAGTACAGCAATGCCGATGAGATGAACTTCGAGAAGCCTCTGATCTCTCTTGTCTGGCTTACATCGATAGTTTCAATCATTCTTACCTACATCGCATCCTACTACCTTATCAGCACACTTGGCGACGGCACCATGTGGTGGAAGCTTGCTTCTATCATTACCTGCGGAACGATTGCCGGTGCGCTTATTCCCGAACTGGTCAACCGCTTTACCTCCACAGAGTGCGCCCATGTTCGCAACGTTGTACAGTGCTCCAAAGAGGGAGGCGCAGCCCTGAACATTCTTGCAGGTCTTGTTGCCGGTAATTTCAGTGCCTACTGGATGGGTCTTGCTATTGTCAGTTTGATGGGAGCTGCCTACGGTCTCAGTACTCTTGGTATCGCCACTCTCGGGCTTACTCCTGAGCTGATCGCTTCGCAAGGGATCCTTACTGTCGGTCTTACCAAGGTCATCATGCTTGCACCTTCTGTCTTTGCTTTTGGTCTTGTTGCTTTCGGCTTCCTCAGCATGGGTCCGGTTACCATTGCAGTCGACTCGTATGGCCCGGTAACCGACAACGCTCAGTCTGTTTACGAGCTCTCGCTCATCGAAACAATTCCGAATATCAAGAGTGAGATTCAGAGCGAGTTTGGTTTCCAGCCTGACTTTACAAATGCAAAGAGGTACCTGGAAGCCAACGACGGCGCAGGCAACACCTTCAAGGCAACAGCAAAACCGGTGCTGATCGGTACTGCTGTGGTCGGGTCCACCACGATGATCTTCTCGATTATCATGATCCTGACCAATGGACTTGCCGACACAGCAGCCATTGCAAAGCTCTCAATCCTTTCGCCTCCTTTCCTCCTCGGTCTCATGATGGGCGGTGCAATCATCTACTGGTTCACAGGCGCCTCTATGAACGCGGTCACAACGGGAGCATACTACGCGGTTGAATTCATCAAGAACAACATCAACCTTGACAGTTCCGTTGAAAAAGCCTCCATCGAAGACAGCAAGAAGGTTGTTGAAATCTGTACCAAGTTCGCACAGAAAGGTATGATCAACCTCTTTCTTACCGTATTCTTTACCACGCTTGCATTTGCCTGTCTCGATTCATTCTTCTTTATTGGTTATTTGATCTCTATTGCGCTTTTCGGTCTCTATCAGGCCATCTTTATGGCCAATGCCGGTGGTGCATGGGATAACGCCAAAAAGATTGTTGAAACCGAACTCAATGCCAAGGGCACACCGCTTCATGATGCCTCAATTGTCGGTGATACGGTCGGCGATCCTTTCAAGGATACCTCTTCGGTTGCTCTGAACCCGATCATCAAGTTCACTACATTGTTTGGTCTTCTTGCTATCGAGCTCGCAATTGAACTTCCACCTCAGCTTGCCCTCTCTCTGGCAGCAATCTTCTTTGCCCTTTCGCTTGTTTTCGTTCATCGCTCCTTCTTCTCTATGAGAATCAAGGTCGACGAACACTAACTGGTACAAGGTAAATGATTAAAAAAAAAGGAGCCGCAGAGATGCGGTTCCTTTTTTTTTCAGGTAACCTTTATCTGTACTCTGAAAAGCTGCTTTATCTTGATATATATATAAGGAATGTATAAGTTAATTCTACTGGTAAAGGGAGCAGAGTGAGTTGTTATACTGTCTCATGATGAGACGATAGCGTATATTTGCAAGACATTCAGATCTACTTCTGAAATAATGAGGGTAGTGGCTAAATCTCAATATACTAATCACTTACCTTAATAGCTGACTTTTCGTTCTTCCTTTTTTGCGTCTTGGCTTATTAGTTGCAGTTATATATTATATACTCTTAAAACTAATAGAAAGGGTTAACAGTTTTTTAATAAGGAAGTATATATGAAAACTATTGGACAAGGATTTGTTGTTGCGTTTATGGCTATAATGCTGGCATCTCCTTCTGCTGATGCAGCTCCAAACGCAAAACCTCTTTACTCAAGTGCTGCCGCTAAACTGAAATCGCAGGACACAAAAGGAGCTATAGCCGATTACACAAAGGCAATCGAACTGGACCCTACTGATACATATGCATATCTTCGAAGAGGAATTATAAAGGGGACTATTGGCGACACTCTTGGAGCCATGACTGACTTTACAAAAGTTATTGAGATTGATCCGAAAAATGCTCAGGGATATTCTAATCGTGGAGTTCAAAAGGAACAAAACGGGAATTTTAAGGACGCATTAGTAGATTACACAAAGGCTATTGAGCTGAACCCTAAATATGCGTTAGCATACATTAATCGAGGAAATGCAAAAACGAAGGCTTGGGATTTTAAGGGCGCAATAGAAGATTACACGAAGGCTCTTGAGCTGAACCCCAAATCAACGTTAGCCATCAATAATCGGGCAACTGCAAAAGGTCTGCTCGGAGATAAAGAGGGAGCTATAGCTGATTATAAAAAATCAGCAAAACTCAATGATCCCGATGCTAAAGCATGGCTCAAAGCCAGGGCGTTACCGCTCAAATAAGTTAGCTTATAACCGCGGAAGGTAACCGGGCTTTAATATTCCCCCCCCTGGACTCTTCTTTATCCAGGGGGGGGAATATTAAATAGTCAGGCGATCACTCTTTCAAAATTTCGCAGTAAAACCGGCAAGAATACTTGTGTCTGTCTCTGCATGGTTCAATCCGGCTTTCACACCCAGATCAAGGTCAACGGCATCAGTTACGCTGTAAATCAATCCACCGACAACAAAAACACGATTGGGAAACTCTACATTCTCACTATTGCTGTCAATGCTGATGTCAGCTACAGAGCGGAGTTTATTAGTCATATGAACCTCTGCAGCAACTGAAGCATTCCAGATATCTTCTTTATAGAGGGCACGATCCTGAGCTAATGAGTATGAATTGCGGGCGTATCCGAAATTACAGTGCACTGCCCTGTGCTCCCACTCCTTGGTTGCAATCAGCATCACACCTCCAGATATATTGCCATAGCCTAATCCTTTAAGCGCATCACCTGTGGGAAATGAGAGTTTCGGTTTGAGGGCAAGGCTGAACTGATCTCGGGTAGATTCAAAAAACTTCCATTTGATTTTAACTGTTGTATCGCCAATTCCTTTTTCATCCGAAAAAATAATACCGTTCTGCATGAGAGAACTCCATTGAAAATAGGATTCCACAGAAAGATCGAGGTTGTCAGCTATTCCATAGGTCAGAGCCGCCGCAACATTTCCTCCTGTCTCCTTTTCAAAAATAGAGCCTTCAACTTCATGATCTGTCGTGTATTCGCTATTAAGCTCAAACTGAAATTTACCTTTTCCCTGAACGCATGTATCATCAGTCATCAACGGGTGAGTGGCAAAAGCGGGAACTGACCACACCACGGCAAGCATCATGGCGGAAATTTTTTTGATCATGGATTCCGTAGATTATCTAACGGTTACTATAGGTCGTTACCCGGCAAGCCATCTATGTTCATCAATTTCAAAAAAGGATTGATGTCGTGGCGTTTAAAAAGCAGTTTAAATATATTTTAATAATTCCTGAAATATAAATTGTACCATAAACATCAAATCCAATCTCATTGAACTTCATTTCCTCTCCAGTAACTGCTATAGGTCCCATAGCTCCTATTCTTCCAGCCTCATCCTCTTCAGTCTAAGCGAATTGCTCACCACCGAAACGCTGCTTCCCGCCATGGCAAGCCCCGAAAAGACCGGATTAAGAAAAATGCCCCACAATGGATAAAAAGCCCCGGCAGCAAGAGGAATCCCAATAATATTATAGATAAACGCCCAGAAAAGGTTCTGGCGTATCACTCTCATTGTCGCGCGCGAAAGGGTGATTGCCCCTGCAATCTTCCTGATATCCCCCTTCAGCAGGGTAATTCCGGCTGACTCTATGGCAACATCAGTTCCTGTAGCCATGGCAATCCCCACATCAGCCTGAGCCAGAGCAGGTGCATCGTTGATGCCATCTCCAACCATAGCAACCCTTTTTCCTTTTGCCTGCAGTTCTTTCACTTTTAACGCCTTTTCCTGCGGCAGAACCTCAGAAATCACCTCGTCAATGCCTACTTGTCCCGCAATGAACTCTGCCGCTGAACGGTTGTCGCCCGTCAGCATGATAACCCTGACCCCTTTCCTGTGCAGCGCGTCAACAGCACTCTTTGCATCCTCTTTGACGATGTCGCTCAACGCAATCAACCCCGCGCATATTCCATCTTTTTCAATGATGACCACACTCTTTCCCTCATCCTGCACTCTCTTTAATTCAGATAAGGTTTTTTCACCCTCCACCGGCTTGCGAACTCTGACGGCAATGCCCCCGATCACAGCCGAAACGCCGACGCCTTCAAACGCTTCAAATGCTTCGATATCGCTTAAGGTGATCTGCTGTAGTTCAGCCTCCTCAACAATTGCCTGACCCAGAGGGTGTTCCGACCGGCTTTCAACACTCGCTGCCAGCTGCAAAAGGGAAGCAGGGCTGCTGACACTGTCAAGCGGGATGATATCGGAAACCTTCGGCTTGCCTGTCGTAAGCGTACCTGTTTTATCAAACACCACGGTATCAACCGAACTGAGCTTTTCAAGGCTTTCAGCATTTCTGATAAGGATGCCGTACTCAGCCCCTTTACCAATCCCGACAATGATCGCCGTCGGTGTTGCCAGACCAAGCGCGCAGGGACAGGCAATCACCAGAATGCCGATAAGGCCGGAGATGGCAAAGGGGAGTGCAGCAGAAAATCCGAGAATATACGAGCCCACACTCAGCCAGATGATAAACGTTGCGAAAGCCAGCATCAGCACAACCGGAACAAAAATCCCTGCAATTTTATCAGCGATGTTCTGTATAGGTGCTTTCGACCCCTGTGCATCTTCAACCATCCTGATAATGCGTGCAAGCAGCGTGTCAGCACCGACCTTCGAAGCGGTGAAGGTAAACGATCCCTGTTTGTTGATTGTGCCTCCGATAACCTGATCCCCAATCGCTTTATCCACCGGTAGAGACTCTCCCGTCACCATTGATTCATCCAGAGACGAATACTCCTGGGTAATAATGCCGTCAACAGGCACTTTCCCCCCCGGTTTGACAATAACAGCATCGCCTCTCTTCACCTCTTCCACCGCAATTTCAATCTCCTTCCCCTCTCTGATGACAAGGGCCGATTTAGCCTGCAGGCCAATCAGCTTTTCTATAGCTTCGCCGGTCTTCATCTTCGACCGCGCCTCAAGGTATTTTCCCAGCACCACAAAGCCGATAACCACAATGGTAACATCGAAGTAGGTGTAGTCGGGTATATGCAGCAGCTCTCTTACAGAAGGAATCAGCGTCACAACAGCACTGTACATATAAGCTGCAAGTGTCCCGATGCCGATCAGCGTATCCATGCTCGCCGCTCCGGTTTTAACGTACATCGATATTCCATGCAGGAATGGAGCCCCGATCCGGAATACCATATATGTGGCAACAACCATGGAGACAAGATTGAACAACTCCATCGAAATCGGCATGTGCGGAATAAAAGAGAAAAACATCGAGCCGGTATCCCACATCATAAGGATAAACACCAGCAAAGCCACCGGCAAAGCAAACCTCACCTGGCCCAGTTGAGCCTGAAGCTCTTTCTGTTTCTCCTCTTTTAAAAGGAGAGCATTACCCCTCTCTTCCATCTGTTCAGCACTAAAGGTATAGCCATACTTGCCGATCAGCTCATTAACCTCCTTCGCCGAAAGTGCACCGCCCTCAAACTCAAGCTTAGCCCTCTCACTGGCAAGATTGACACTAACCTCCGCGATCCCCTCAACCTTCAAAAGCTTCTTGGTAATAATTGCCGCACAACTCGCACAATGCATCCCCTTAACGCTATAAGTCCTCGTCGTCATATGCAATTATAAGTCTTACCCTTTAAGTCCCAAAGCTTCTATAAGTCCTATATGACCTATTCTTCTCTCAAACAGCCAACAGCCAACAGCCAACTGCCCACAGCCCACAGCCAACAGCCCACTGCCAACTGCCGACAGCCCACTGCCAACAGCCAACAGCCAACAGCCAACAGCCAACTGCCAACTGCCCACAGCCAACTGCCCACTGCCGACTCTCCACTATCTTTCACTTCACCAAAATCACCCCGCGATTCACCCCCATGGCACAGGTTATCTT
>Ga0209697_10006428_pt1 | contig 14221 bp, 18 predicted proteins | sample AliMusrvi5mmetaG_FD_184115 | JGI IMG/M metagenome (GOLD analysis project Ga0209697, IMG submission 184115) | Freshwater lake bacterial and archeal communities from Alinen Mustajarvi, Finland, to study Microbial Dark Matter (Phase II) - Alinen... | ecosystem: Environmental > Aquatic > Freshwater...
ACCAGGAGGAGCTGGACGCGCAGAAGGACGCGATCATGGTCCTCTCCGACTTCAAGAAGGTCATGGGCAAGAAGGCCGAGGCCGACTACTGGACGGGCGTGCTCGAGGAGCTGAACGTCGGGGACGCGGATTACAAGGCCGTCCAGAGCAAGAAGGTGGCAGCCGAGAAGGCGATGTATGACGAGCGCCGGGCCCTGGCCAAGAAGGACAGCGACGAAAACCGCGCCATGGACAAGGCCGACCTCAACGAGGAGCTGGCCATTGCCAAGGACGGCTTCACCACCAGGCGCACCCTGATCCAGGAGGAAGTGGACGCCGGCCGCATGTCGAAGGAGGAGTCCCTCCGCCAGCTCATGCAGCTCAAGGCCCAGGAGCTGGCTGTGGAGAAGGCCGCGATCAACCAGGAGATGCTGGATGAATCCCTCAGCGGGGCTCAGGTCCAGGCCCTGCGCATCAAGCGGGATGCCACTGAGCGCAAGGCCATGGATGACATTGCCACCTACAAGCGTCAGCTCGCTCAAAAGGAGAACCTGCTTTGGGTGCAACTTGGGCAGACCATCCAGAGCAGCCTGGGCAACGCCCTCACCAGCATCATCATGAAGACCCAGACCTTCGGCCAAGCGCTCCAGGGCCTGTTCAAGACGGTGACCGGCTCCATCGTCCAGATGTTCGTGCAGATGGGCATCGAGCAGGCGAAACAGTTCATCTTGAGCAAGATCCAGGGCAAGGCGGCCGCGGTTAGCGACATCACCGCGGCTGCCGGGACCTACGCGGTCAACGCCATGAGCAGCGTGGCTGCGATCCCCGTCACGGGCTGGGCCATGGCCCCGGGTGTCGGTGCTGAGGCCTTCGCCACGGGCATGGGCTACATGGGCAGCATCGCGTCCGCTGCGAAGGGCTGGGACATCCCCGCAGGGCTCAATCCCATGACGCAGCTCCACGAACGCGAGATGGTTCTCCCCGCGGAGCACGCGGACACGATCCGCAACATGGGCAAGGGTGGAGGCGGGCCCCAGATCCACTTCAACATCACCGCCATGGATGGCAAGGACGTGCACCGGACGCTTATGAAGCACCAGGACAAGCTCTTTGCCGTCTTGAAGGACGGCCACCGCAACCGCAACGGGAATATGTGATGAGCGAGGCCCGGGACTTCGCCTTCGGCCCGATCCCCAAGACAGAAGACGGGGAGCTGGACTTCGACTCCATCGCCCTGGTCCTCCTCCGCAAGGCGCAGCACAGCCCCGCAGACGTGCCCTTCCAGGCCTGGGGGAAGCTCGGCGGGGAGGCCGGCGCCTTCGAGGCCGTGTTCGACGGTCTAGGCGGCCTCCTGGTCACACGGAGGACTCTGGCCACCAGGTTCGGGGCATCGCTCTTTATGGCCCTGGAGCGCCAAGCCAAGCCACTGGTGGGCATCCTCGAGGATCCCCCCGAAGAAGGTCTCTGACCCGCACTGGGAAGGCGGGTGGCTGGCACTGCCCAATCGGATCCCGGCAGTGCCAGCCTTTTTCGTGACCAGGTCGACCACCAGGTGCACCGCTGCCGTAGACTCTCGCCCATGGGCAAACGATCTGGCATCCCGGGCCTGTCCTTCTCCTGGAGGCGGGCCCTGGGCATATCGGCTGCGCAGGCGCGCCTATCCCGCCAGATCGGCGTCCCACTCTCCCGGAGCGGCCGTCAGCGCAAGGTGGGCCGGTCGCTCGGCTGTGGCGTCCTGGTGGCCACCATCGGGGCAGGAGCGGCCGTGCTGAGGATGCTGGCCTGAGAGACCCCAGGCAGCACCCATGGAGGCGACCGCAGACACCTTGGCGGCCGGTCTAGGCCTCGTGCCTGAGGCAGGCTTGCACGGCGTGCACAGGCCGGGACGATGGATTGGCGTGGGTTTACGTGATTGCTGTCGTGGCGTTCATGCCGGGCGTGTGCACCAAGAAAAACCCCCGCAGGGGAGCGGGGGTGGGAGAGCGCGGGACATGGGGTGCCCACGGAATCAGTGTAGGACCGGGAGTGCCGTGCTGCCAGTGCTGAACTCGCATGGATACTGAATCTTGGGACGTTTCGTTTGGACGTTTCGGACATTTGAAAAAATCGAACGTCCGAACGGAGAACCGCGCCAATGCTTGCATTCGGACATTTGGGACGTTTCGGACATTCCTTTTCTATTTCTACATTGAAAGGAGAAAAGAGCAGGAGTCCAGGAGGCGGCCAAAAGGGGGGCTCGCGTAGAGAGGCCGTAGAAAAAGGGCTCCGTGGGGGATGCCCAGGAGCCCGTAAGTCTTTTCTTTTCTTGGTCGGGGCGAGAGGATTCGAACCTCCGACCCTCTGCTCCCAAAGCAGATGGACAGTGAATCGCAACAGGCAGACAAGATACCTAACTGGTTCTATTTCATTGCAATGACATAGAAGAATGAGAGTCAGAGTAGAAAAATAGTTGTAAGAAGGGAACACTGGCGTAGATTGGGAGTAGAGAAGTCCACCCCAAGAGTCGCCAGCATGCCGAGCACACGCACACCTAAAAGGAATGTTTCGGAACGTCCGAAACGTACACAACGTCCGAATGCCAGCAATGACGCGCCTTTCGAGTCGGACATTCTTCGGACATTACCGGATTCCCCCCCGATGGAACGTCCGAAGGATCGGGCCACGCCGAAGGCTGCCAGGCGCATCCGGTTGACTCCTGATGTAGTGGCAGGACTACAGCCCGAATCCCATCAATACTACGTCTGGGACACCCGGCGCACTGGTTTCGGCGTCCGAGTCAACGCCAGCGGGACGGTCGCATACGTCGTGAAGCTGAACCTCCCAGGCAAGCGCTCTGTGTGGAAGACCCTCGACTCCAAGGACCTGGCCAACGCTGATATCGAGTACCACCAGCTCATGGTGAAGTTCGGCCGTGGTGAGGCTCTAGACCAGCGCCCTTTCGAGGCCCTCTGGCAGGATGCGGTCGACAAGTTCGAGAAGGAGCACCTCCAGACGGTCAAACCCAGGACCGCCGTCACCTATCGCTCGGCCCTGAAGTGGATCCGTGAGGCCTTCCGGAATCGCCCCGTCCGGACCATCACCTATGAGGACGCCTGGACTTTCCACAAGAGCCTGGCCCACAAGCCACGGACGGCGAACGTCTGCATGCAGCTCCTGGGGCAGATTTGCGACCGGGCCGAAATGTGGCAGCCACCCATGCGCGACCTGAACACCAACCCCATGGCAATGCTGCAGAAGATCGGCTGGAAGCCTTACTTCGAGCCTGAGCGTCAGCGCCCCATCGTGGACCAGGAGATGGAGCGGCTTGGCGCCGCGCTCTGCGAGATGGAACGGGAGGGGGAAGAGAGCGTCTTCACCATCGCAGCCGTGCGACTGCTCTTCTTCATGGGCCGCCGTCTCCGTGAGGTCCTGGGCCTCAGGTGGGACCAGATCGACCTCGAGGCGCGGACGATCCGCTGGACCGACACGAAGACCGGCGCATCCTCAGCACCCTTGAACGATGCCACTCTCCTGGTGCTCCAGAGCTTGCCCCGCCTGAGCTATTTCAATGACGACCGTGAGCTGGTGGAGCACCCCTACGTCCTCCCGGGGAAGGTCGTCGGGGAGCCCATCAAATACCTCACCCGATTCTGGAAGCGCCTGCTGGCAAAGGCTGAAGTGAACGACCTCTGGCGTCATGACCTGCGGCACGCGCACGGGAATGAATCAGCTAACGTGGGGCAGAACATCCAGATGACCGCCGCCCTCCTGGGTCACAAGGACTTCAACAGTTCGGGTCGCTACTCCAAGCCCGGCGTGGATCCGCGCCTTGAGGCCTCGCAGAGGGTAGCGGGCAGCCTGTCAAACAAGCTCAAGGGGAAGAAGTGACGGCCCCGACCTGGCTTCGCTTCATGACCCTTGCCCCTGGGGATGCAGAGGAGCTGGACCGCCTGACTGTAGTGATCGCGGCACTCATCGAGTCGGTCCGGGACGTGACGCTCTCTGAACCGGGCTACTGGCCCGAGCACCGAAGGTTCTTTGAGAACCAGGCCAAGCGATGCAAGAAGGCCGTGACAGCTCTTAATGCACTTCTTCCACACGACGTCCATTTTGAGACCGCTGTCCAGGTTCGGGCGATGGTGACCACTTTGACAAAGCACCTTGGGGAGATTGAGAAGAAAGTCGTCTTCTGTATGGCGATCCCCCAGGCCCCAAAGACAGGGGGACGCTACCCAAGCACGGGCAAGTTGGATTGCCTCAAGCTCTGCCAGGAGTTTTTCCAGGCCCACGGCAAGCACTACTCGCAGAGGTCCCTGGCCGGATTCGCTCGCCTGGTCTGGAACGAAGCCCACGGGAATGACCGGGTCACGCTCAAGGCCTGGGAGAAGTTGATCAGCCGGGCAACCACGCCGGATGGAACAAAAGAACATTCTTGAATACTTTTGTTCCGAATCGACAGGAGGACACAAAGATCCAAACTGATCAGCAGAGAAGGTAATAGACCGCAGTTGATCCACAAAAAAGCACTGGCCCGCCTGCAAGCAAAGACCAGTGCCCAGATCGCCACCCGTAACAGGAGGCACCCCAATTATAGGGGCCTCCACCTCAAAAAGGAGGCCTCATGGCCGAAGAAACCACCACTCCCAAGCTGGAGCTGCCCAAGCCTCAGCGGTATCTGACCGCAGAGGAGGCTGTCCAGTTCCTTGGTTTGAGGAACAAGGCAGCTCTGAAATACCTCCACGCCAGCCCGGACGGCCCGCCCTTCATCCGCCTGACGCAGAGGACGCGCTCCTACTGCCTGGCGGACCTCCAGGCGTGGGCAGCCACCCGCAAGGAGACCAAGAAGGCCACTGAAGTCCGCCAATCGAATCAGAAGTGAGGGGAGAGAGACATGGGGAACACGAAGACCACGCCCAACCAGGGCCAGGCTGAGGCCTGCCCCGATTACCCGCCCGTCCAGATCGAGCGCGGAAAATTCGGCCGCTCCTACGACCTGGTGATGACCAGCACTCGCTTGGCCCTCGCTCTGCATCGGCTCGAAAAAGCCAGGGCGGAGGACAATGCTTCCACCCCCACAGAGTTGATCGCCTGGGAGATATTCCAGGCCCTCTGTGACGTTCTGGAAGACTTGGGGGACGCCGCTGGGTACGAACTGGAAGCACGGGTGCCGGAATGAGCCGCCTGCCCGAAATTCTCCGTCTCAGTGCTGAAAGTGTGGGCCGCCGCGCCGCCACCATCTTGAAAGATCGTGGCATCACGCTCGCCACTGACGAGCAGATAAATGAAGCCATGCTCGAGGCAGCCCAGCAATTCGGAGCCGAGCGCGAGGCCCTTCAGGTTCAGAAGGGACTCACCTGTGAGCAGGCTGTCCTTGAATTGTGTGGCGAAGTGACAGTCCCTGTTGCACCCATCGCTTTCCATCCCATCGAGCAGGACCTGGATAAGCCCTATCCGGCAAAATCAGAGGTGGACGCTACCTATTGGGCCGCTTTCCAACATCCCCATTTCGTAGACGCCTTAAAGGCAGCGGGTCAACCCTGTGAAATAGCCAATGTGGAGTCAATCCGCATGGCCTTAGTTGACGCCGCCAAACATCTATGGCGCTGGGAGATGCCCATCACGGTCCACGCGCTCGGACTTCGGCTGAATAAGTGGGTCAAGACGCAACGGCAGTTGCAACAGGTGTCCAGATGACCGGCCCCGTGGCCCCCCTGTGGCATTACACGGTCGGCACGAAACTGCCGCTGATCCGAAAATCAGGTGCCCTACTTCCGATCCCAACTCCCGGCGCACCCGCCACGGAGCGTCCAGTCGTCTGGCTCAGTCGGCGTCCAGTGTTTGAGCCTACGGCCAGAAAAGGGTGGGGGAATGCTGCTGGCCAGGTCCGCACCCTCACCATGCGCGAAACGCATGACCTCGCTGGCGGCCTCTTCAGATTCAAGATTCACCCTGACTTCCCTGTCGAAGACCTTGATGGGTTCCGCCTTACCAGCGGAATCTCACGGCACGAGTTCCGCGCCCTAGTGACCGTTGGCAAACGGCAGGGAGCCAACCCTTCAGATTGGTTCATCTCCTACCTCCCGATTCCCCTTGAATCCACGGAGAGCCTGGAGGCATGGGACGGTCAACGGTGGATTGATGTTGAGCCGGTGAGCCGATGACCCCCTCCGCCACAGTGCTCGCCCTCCAACTGCCCGGTGGCATCGACCAGGCCCTGGGCCTCCGCTCGCTCCGCCAGCTCGTGGAGCCGGGCCCTGATCCTGAGAGTGCCCAGCGCTACCTGCAAGAGATCCTGGAGGAGTTCCAGTGATCCCGATCCGTGCCTCCTTCTTCGACCACGCCCGCGACAATGAGCCCCAGCGCTGGAATGGTCTCTGGCCCAACCTCAAGGGCGGCCTGCAACGCAGCTTTGAGCCTCGCCCCGGCAACCCTGGCGGGGATCTCAAGCGCTCCATGCCGGCCATCTCTGGCGCCTTCTACCCAGAGGGCGTCTCCCGGGGCAGGGACAATGCCCATGGCGTCTCCCTCCTGATCCTCGACTGTGACAACTCACAGCAGGAACCGACCGGCGAATTCTATCCCGACCCCCGCACGGGTGAGCCCACCAGCCGACCGAAGACACGGAAGGTCCGGATCGAGGCCCCCGTCACCATGAACCAGGTGGTGGAGGCCCTCCAGGCAGCCGGGGTTGATAGCATCCTCTGGACCACCTGGTCCAGCTCCCCGGAGTGGGAGAAGTTCCGCGCGGTGGTCCCCCTCGCAGAACCCGTCTCGGTGGAACGCTGGGAATCCTTCACGGAATGGGCCCTGGGTCACCTGGGGCTGAGCCGCTACCGCCAGGGCTTCGACATCCCCGTGCTGCGCAACCCTGCGGCGCTGGCGTTCCTGCCTGGCAGCCCCACCCCTGAGACGATCCGCTGGGCCACCACCGCCGGGGAGGCGCTCTTCATCCCCATCAATGAGCCCCCGGCGCCGTTCGTCGCCCCTCGTGAACCCTGGCAGGCCGCCGTGGAGGCGGAGCGCAAGGCGGAATTCGACCGCGGCGAGCGCTGGTTCCAGGTCTACCGCGTGGACGGCAAGCCGGTGGACTTCAAAAGCCTGGACCTGGCTCCGATCCTCGAGGCCCGTGGCGTGAAGGTGGGCCAGCCGAAGGCCTTCAAAGACGGCACCAAGCGCCGGGCCCACTGCCCCTGGGCGGGTGAGCACACCGGCGGGATTGACGACGATTCCGCCGTGCTGATCCACACCCCGGGCACCTGGCCTTCGTTCCGGTGCATGCACTCCGGACACGTCCATATGGGCTTGCGGGATGTCATCGAGTGGGCATGGGGGCGTCCGTGACAGGCAAGAAGAAGACGATAAAGGTCCCCAGCGAGGAAGCCAAGCCCAAGCCGTCAGCACGACGCCAGGCCGTGGACCTTGCCCGGGGCCGCTGTGAGCTGTGGCATTCCGTTGGGAACGGGCCGCCTCAGGGGTACGCATCCTTCAAGAAGGATGACCACCTCGAGCATGTGGAGCTGCGCACCACTGCCGGCCGCCTTTGGCTTGGTGGCATGGTCTACCGCGAGCTGGGGGATGCACTCTCCAAGGCGGACCTGGACGGCGCGCTCGACAACCTGGAGGCCGCGGCGATTCATGACGGCCTTCGGCGCTCCGTCCACGTTCGGGTGGCAGACCTGGGGGACCGGATCTTCCTGGACCTGGCTGACGACGAATGGCGCGTGGTGGAGATCACCGCGAAGGGCTTTCGGGTAATCCCGGGATCCGCGGCTCCGATTCGCTTCCGGCGCCCCAACGGGACCGAGGCCCTGCCCATCCCGGAAGCGGGTGGATCCCTCGATGAGTTGGGCCAGTTCCTCCACACAGACCATCACGGCCTGGTCCTCGCTGTGGCCTGGCTGGAAGGTGCCTACACGGACCGCGGGCCCACCCCCGTCCTCAGCCTCGGAGGAGGCCAGGGCAGCGCCAAGAGCACGGCAACCCGAGTCATCCAGCGCCTGGTGGATCCCCGTGGCGGGGCACTCCGCTCTGCCCCACGCAAGGACGAAGACCTGGCGATCGCTGCCCGGAATAGCTGGGTCCTTTCCTTCGACAATCTCAGTCGCATCGGCTTGGATTTGTCGGATGGGTTCTGCCGCTTGGCCACGGGCGCCGCATTCGCCACGAGGCAGCTCTACACGAATTCCGAGGAGTGCATCTTCGCCGCCCGGCGCCCGGTGATCGTCAACTCCATCGTGGATGTGATCGGCCGGCCGGATCTGCTGGAACGGACGGTCATCGTCCAGCTCCAGAAGATCAGCGAGGAAGACCGCCTGGAGGAGAACGTCTTCTGGGCCCGGTTCGAGGCGGCCCGGCCCCGCCTCCTGGGGGCTGCCCTAGCTGCGCTCTCGGGTGCCCTGGCCCGGTGGGATGACCTTCGCCCCGCCCGCATGCCCCGTATGGCCGACTTCTACCGCCTGGCCCTTGCCGTTGGTGAGCAGCTCCCCGGTGGATTGGCCACGTTCGAGGCGGCCTGGAGTGAGATGCAGGAAACCGCCGTCCAGAGCGCCCTGGAGGCCTCGCCCATCGGTGAACCCCTCCTGAAGATCCTCGAGGCCCGGAATGGCTGGCGGGCCCCCGCAGCCGAGCTACTGCGCGAATTGAATGCCAGCCGGACCCTCGCCCCGCGGGATCACGACACCTGGCCACAAACCCCCCACGGGTTGGTCCACGCCCTGCGCCGTCTCGCCCCGTCCCTCGAGGCCGTGGGCTGGATCGTGGAGCTTGGAGTTCGGAACCAGGGGACGACCAAGCACGAACGGCGCGTGGTCATCGTGCCAGCCGACGCAGCCCCGCTACAGCCTGCTACCCCGGAGAACTGGGAGGCCATGAGGGGAGGGCTGGTATGAGCACCCACCACTTCACCCCCGACACCCTGCAGACCCGAATCCGCCCCGCCGTGCGGCGCATGGAGCTTGCGGCCGCCTGGCTGACGAGCTACCAACGGCAGGGCCACCAGGTGCGCGTGGAGTGGCTCGATGAGTGGATCTGCCTCATTAACCAGCACGGGCAGCCGTTGGAGCACCCGCTTGGCCTGCTGCCGGAGCTGCTGTGGCTCCTGCGCGACGTGCGCCCCGTCCAGGACGATGGCCTGGCCGATGCGGTCAACCGGCGGCTCGCCCTCGATCAGCAGATGCTCCAGCTCCCCAAGCGTGGGCCCCGCGGGCCCGGAGGTGTGGCATGACCCCCATCGAGCGGGACTGGATCCCCGTCAAGGACGCCGCGGAACGGCTCCTCTACAGCGTCGACTACTTCCGGCGCGTGTTCTGCGACCCGAAGGCGCCCATGCTTCGCCTCAAAGTGCAGTTGGGAGGCCGGATTTTCGTGAGCGCTGAGGACGTGGCGGCCTTGGAACAGGGCCAATTGCGGGTCCCGAAGCCATGACGGGGACCTGTTTTTCGCAGGGATTCGCGTGGTTCGCAGGGATTGGCGCTGCGTTGTCCTTGCCTGGGCCAGATGGGGCCCGAAGGTGGAGGCAGGAGAAACCATGACCAAGTTCAGCAAGGAAGACCGGACAAAGCTCGCCAGCATCCACAAGGACACCAAGGACTGCTGCACCAAGCTCGATGCCCTTGGCTACAAGGACGCCGATGACGACGAAGGCGCCGGGAAGACCGCGAAGGCCACGAAGGCCTTCGGCTACGGCGCTCCACCCGTGGTCAAGAAGGCTGCCACCTCAACCAACAAGGAGGCCCTCGCCAAGATCGGCCTGGCCTCCACTCTCAAGAAAGTGAAGTGACCCATGGCATACACCCTCTTTGTCGCTGGTGGATCCTTTTGCGACATAAACGGAACCACGTTCATTCCGAACGCGAATGGCTGGGTATCCGTTCCGAATTTCATGAATGTTCAATCGCTGTTGGAGGCCGCCACAGGGGTCTCCATGATCATCCAGGCGTTGCCCTGCACCACGGCGAAGCGGCCCCCCACGGCTGACCTTCTGCCGGGGATGTGCCTCTTCGACACCACCTTGAACAAGCCGATCTGGCGCAACGCCGCGAACACGCAGTGGATCGACGCCACTGGAGCCACGGTATGAGCCACGTTTCCGCAACCGTCCCCATGCTCCCGGGGTCCGATCGCGCAGCCATCACTGAAGGGGCGAAGCTGGGCTATTTCCAGTCCGGTGGTGGGTATCCCGTCCAGGTTCGGCCTGAGCATGTGGAGGCCCTCAAGGCGCTGGGCTGGGCTGACTGCAATTCAGCCCCGGCGGTCACCTCCAGGCCGAACCCCGCCCTGGCCGCACCGAACTTCCGCCGGCTCATCCTGCCCCAGCTGAAGGTCCGGATGCTCCCCCCACCTGGTGGGCCGTTCCGGACGATGAACGTCGAGGGCAGGTTTTACGAGGTGCCCGAAGGCCAGCGCTTCCTGGATGTCCCCGTCGAGGATGAGCGGCCGCTGGCCTTCAATGGCTGGTTCAGCCTGGGGCCCGTGGGTCCGACCGAGGTGCGCCCCGCCAATCCGCTCCGCGGCTACATGTTCACCGACCTGACCGTGGGCCTGGTGCTGATTTTCGACGGGCAGGCCTGGGTTGACTTCCTGACCGGCGAATCGTTCTGAGGATCTGGCCATGGCCATGAAGAAGGTTGTCCCCCTGGAAACGAAGCCCGAGCCTGACTGGGAGGCCATCGAACGTCTCTATTCGGCGGGGCGCATGAGCCTCCGGGACATCGCCACGAAGCATGGCGTCTCGTTCTCCGGGGTCCGGATGCGGGCGAAACGGTGCGGATGGGTGCAGAACCCCACCGGCACGAAGCGCCAGATCGTGGCCGATGCTCTGGCCGGCGTCGAAAAGGGCATGAAGCCCGAAGAGGTCAAGCGGGCCCAGAATCTGGCCGCTGCTGAGGACCTGGCGGACATGAAGACGGGCCTGGCGACCTATCGCCGGGTCCTGAAGGCCATGCAGCTCGCAGCGGACCTGCTGGGGGCAGACGATCCCGACCCGAAGACCGCGAAGGTGATCCTGGAAACCGCAGACAAGGCCGTCGACGGGATCCGCAAGATTCGGGGCCTCGATGACCCCAAGAAGCCTGCATCTCACGAGGAAGTTGATGAACGAATCAAGTCCGTCCTGGCACGACTTGTCCCCGGAAGAGCAGCAGCGACTTCTTGAGGGCCTCTCCCTCGAGGAGAAGCAGCGGATCCTGGCGGACCTGGAGCTTCGTGCGAGTTGGCAGCCCTTCCCGGGGCCACAGACCGACGCTTACCACAGCCCCGCCGACATCCTGCTCTACGGCGGCGCGGCCGGCGGCGGGAAGACGGACCTGCTGCTGGGTGCAGCCAGGCTGGAGCACGATCGGAGCATCATCTTCCGGCGCACCTTCCCGAACCTCCGGGGCGTGATCGACCGCTCCAGGGACATGTACACCATCGGGGCGAACTTCAATGAGAGCCTGCACCGCTGGCGGTTCGATGACGGCCGCCAGATCGAATTCGCCTCGCTGCAGTTCGACAAGGACATGAACAACTACCAGGGGCAGCCGCATGACCTCTATGGGTTCGATGAGGTGACGGAGTTTTCCGAGGCCCAGTTCCGCTTCGTGATCGGCTGGAACCGGAGTGCTCGACCTGGTCAGCGGTGCCGGGTGATCTGCACCGGCAACCCCCCCACCTCCGCGGACGGCCTCTGGGTCATTCAGTTCTGGGCCCCCTGGTTGGATGAGAACCACCCGAACCCAGCCCAGCCCGGCGAGCTGCGCTGGTTCACCACCATCGCGGGCCGGGACCAGGAGATGCCCGACGGCTCCCCGGTGATGATCAACGGGGAGCTGGTGATGCCGCTGTCCCGGACCTTCATTCCGGCCAAGGTGGAGGATAACCCCGTCTACCGGGGATCCAGCTACATGGCGAACCTCCAGGCCCTGCCCGAACCCATGCGCAGCAAGATGCTGTACGGCGACTTCAAGGCCGGCCGCGAAGATCCGGTCCAGCAGATCATCCCCAGCGAGTGGGTGAGGCTGGCCCAGGAACGCTGGACCGAAGGTGGCCACGGCGGGGCCCCGATGTCCGCTCTTGGCGTCGATGTGGCCAGAGGAGGCAGGGACAAGACGGCCATCACGCCACGGCATGGCGCCTGGTTCGGCCACGCCTGGACCTATCCCGGGAAGGCCACCCCTGACGGCCCCGCGGTCGCTGCGCTCGTGCTCGAGCACGCCGGCAAGGGCGCCGTCGTCAACGTCGACGTGATTGGGGTCGGGGGCAGCGTCTATGACTTCCTCAAGGACCGCGACGGCCTGGTGGTGGTGCCCGTGAACGGCGCGGCCGCTGCCAAGGGGCGGGACAAGTCCGGGATGCTCGGCTTCGTGAACGCGAGGGCGGAGGCTTGGTGGCGACTGCGGGAGGCCCTGGACCCCTCCAGTGGCCAGGATCTGGCCCTGCCACCTGACCCGGAGCTCCGCGCGGACCTCTGCGCGCCTACTTGGAAGATCACCGCCCGCGGGATCCTCGTGGAGGCCAAGGAAGACATCATCGCCCGCATCGGCCGCAGCCCGGACAAGGGCGACAGCCTGGTCTATGCGCACATGATCCAGGCCGGCATCGGCCTCTTCGACTATTACGCGGAACTCTTCTCCAAGGACAGCAGCACCACCTAACCCCCACTCCCTTGCCGGCACGCCCCACAGGAGCCACCATGACCGAACAGAAACTCATCCCCGGCGTCACCCTCACCCTCGGAGGCCGCGAGCTCGTGGTGCCTCCTCTCTCCATGAAAGCCCTGCGCGAGCTGGGGCCCCGCTGGCCAGAGATCAAGGACATTGGCGAGGTGCCCACCGCCCCGCAGATCGACCTGGTCATGGGCGTCCTCCACTCCGCGCTGATCCGGAACTATCCGGACCTCACCCTGGAGGACCTGGATGAGCTGATCGACCTGGCGAACCTGCCCAAGGCCCTCATGGCGGCCTTCGGCGCCTCCCCCGTGGCGGCCCAGATCCTGGAGACGCTCCATGTCTGATCAAGAAGTAGTCGTCCAATTCAAAGCCGTTGTCGCTGACTTCCTGGACAAGCTGGGCCAGGCGCACAAGGGCACCGCAGACGCCGCGGAGAAGATCACCAGCAGCGTGAACGGCATCGGCGCCGGGTTTGAGAAGCTCATGGGTACCCTCGGAGCGCTCTCGGCTGTCATGGCTGGCGGGGCGATGTTCAAGGAGGCCATCAAGGCCACGGTGGAGTGGACCGGGGAGGTGGTGGGCCTGGCCAAGAAGATGGGCATCACCACGGAGGCCGCCTCCGGCCTGGCAATCGCCCTCCATCACATCGGCATGGGCTCGGAGGAATACTCCGGCCTGGTCAACAAGCTCACCATGCACATGCGGACCAGTGGCGAGGCCTTTGAGACCATGGGGATTCAGACCAGGGACGTGGACGGGAACTGGCGGAACAGCCAGGAAGTCATGATGGACGTGATTGAGAAGCTGGGCGGCCTGAAGAAGGGCACGGACCTCAATGCGGCCGCGCAGGAGCTGTTCGGCGGCCGCGTCGGCAACATCAACACCCTGCTCAAGCTCAATGCTGACCTGATCGAGGAAAGCCGCCAGAAGGCGGAGAAGTTCCACCTCCTGGTGGGCCCGGACGGAGCCGCGAAGGTACGGGCCTACAAGGAGTCCATGAAGGACATGGAGCTGGTGGGCAAGTCCCTCAATGTGCAGATGGGGAACGAACTCATCCCCACCCTGACTGAGCTGGGCCACTTCTTCGGGGAGATCGGGCCCGGGGCCGCCATGATCTTCGGGGCCATCATCAAGGGCGTCACGACCGCCTTCTACACCCTGAAATTCGCAGTGGAGTGGACGGTCGCCGCGATCACGGACTTCTTCTTGAAGTCCATCGAAGGATTCAAGGGCATCGGCCAGGTGGTCGGCAAGCTCATCAAGGGTGACTTCGCCGGGGCAGTGGACGCAGTCAAGGCAGCCAACGGCCGCATGGAGGCGATCACCAAGGAGACGACCAAGATCCAGGCGGACCTGTACGAGGACCTGGGCGAGACCATGGCCCGGATCTGGGACGACGCCGGCAAGAAGACCTCCCCGGAGGACACCGGCAAAACCGAACCCGAAAAGAAAAAGAAGGAGAAGAAGCCCGAATCCCACATGGCGAGCTACCAGGAGGAGCTGGACGCGCAGAAGGACGCGATCATGGTCCTCTCCGACTTCAAGAAGGTCATGGGCAAGAAGGCCGAGGCCGACTACTGGACGGGCGTGCTCGAGGAGCTGAACGTCGGGGACGC
>Ga0209697_10006437_pt1 | contig 14210 bp, 9 predicted proteins | sample AliMusrvi5mmetaG_FD_184115 | JGI IMG/M metagenome (GOLD analysis project Ga0209697, IMG submission 184115) | Freshwater lake bacterial and archeal communities from Alinen Mustajarvi, Finland, to study Microbial Dark Matter (Phase II) - Alinen... | ecosystem: Environmental > Aquatic > Freshwater...
AGGAAGAGAAGACACACGCTCCCCAGTAGGGGAAGCGCGTCCTACAAGGGAAAGCCCATTCTACCAGGTGGATACGATGTGGGTGGGGCGCGCATCCACATTGTAGGACGAGCTTCCCCGCCCCGAAAGGGTCGGGGAGCTTGTGTCCTGGCGCTTATCCAGGCGCAGGAAGAGAAGACACACGCTCCCCAGTAGGGGAAGCGCGTCCTACAAGGGAAAGCCCATTCTACCAGGTGGATACGATGTGGGTGGGGCGCGCATCCACATTGTAGGACGAGCTTCCTCGACCCGACAGGGGCGGGGAGCTTGTGGATGGGGTCTTGTGCTATACTAGACAATATATAGTTTTCTCTTTATTCCGAATGGGACTATGCGCTATCTTCCCTGTCATGAATACTCAGCCCGCGCATCCGCCCCGGATGATTCCTTTCCAGAAATATGGCCATCCCGTCTGGTTCATCACCTTCGGCACGCTCGACCGTCGGCCCATCCTGGCCCGCGCGGAGGTGTATCGCAGTCTGGTGGACTTTGGCGCGCGGCAGGCGCCGCGCGGAATTGCCCTTGGGCGGCATGTGGTCATGCCCGACCATATCCATCTTTTCCTGCGCCTTGCGCCGCCGTACGAGACGGGGGCGACGGTGGGATTCCTGAAGAAGGCGATGTCCGCCGCTTTGACGCGGGTGGGCGAGAAGGCGCCGCACTGGCAGCCTGGTTATTTTGATCATCTGGTGCGCGACGCCAGGGGGTATTCCGGGAAATGGGAGTATGTGTATCAGAACCCGGTTCGCGCCGGGCTGGTTGAATCGGCGGAACAATGGCCCTATTCAGGCGAGATTGTGCCGATTGTGTATTGAGGAAGAGAAGACACACGCTCCCCGGTAGGGGAAGCGCGTCCTACAAGGTGGAAACGATGAGGGTGGGGCGCGCATCCACATTGTAGGACGAGCTTCCCCGCTCCGAAAGGGGGCGGGGAGCTTGTGGGCGGACGTGGAAGCTCCATTGTAGGACGAGCTTCCCGCGACTTTTCCGCCGTAGCCTTGGCGAAGGCGGAAGCGGGAGCTTGTGTCCTGGGCGCTTGTCCAGGCGCATGAAGAGAAGACACACGCTCCCCAGTAGGGGAAGCGCGTCCTACACGGGGAAGCGCGTCCTACAACGGGGAAACCCACCCGACAAGGGTGGAAACGATGAGGGATGCGCTTCCGCATTGCCCATGGAAGCCGCCGCGCCTTTTCGCTGTCAACCTTCGCCAAGTGCTTCCAAATCCGCGAGGTCTTTCTTGCGTCCGGAAGCGGTTTTATTCCTTATGAATTCATTACGGCCAAGATAGCAGACAGGGATTTCGCCGTACAGGCCTGGCTCCTTGTGGGCGTTAGCCTCTTCCCATGATACGCCGGAAATGGACGTAATCAGGTCAATCCGGATGGGGGGGAGTCCAAGTTGGACGACAGTATCCGGTTTTTGGAAGTCGTCGAGTGTTAGATTGGGGAAGGCAAAGCCAAATTCAGCGAGCGCTTTGAGTACATTCCTGGCATTACCAAGGGATGGCTGAATGAATAAATCCAAGTCGCCCGTGAAACGCGGGGCTCCATGAAATGCCAATGCATAACCGCCGACGATGATAAATTCAACCCCGTGGTCGTTGAACAACTTGAGTAAATCTCTGAAGTCTGGCTGAATTTCCATGGTATTGCCGCCGTAATACTTCGACCGTGCTCACGCGTTCATCCCGTGATTTTCCAAGCCAATAGGATAAGTCCTGGTGTGGAGACTCAGCCTTCAATCCTGTTTTGCTGATGACTCGTTTAATCATGGGGACAGATTACCATATTGGTCGTGCGATAAAAGTCTTCTTTCCAATTTCCTCGAAGACACACGCTCCCCGGTAGGGGAAGCGCGTCCTACAAGGTGGAAACGATGTGGGGTGGGGCGCGCATCCACATTGTAGGACGAGCTTCCCGACCAGCGGGAGGGAGCTTGTGTCTTGGGCGCTTATCCAGGCGCATGAAGAGAAGACACACGCTCCCCAGTAGGGGAAGCGCGTCCTACAAGGGGAAACGGTAGGGGAAGCGCGTCCTACAAGGGGAAACGGCAGGGGAAGCGCGCCCTACAAGGGGGTGGGTGACGCGCTTCCACATTGTAGGACGAGCTTCCGCGACCCTTATGGGTCGGGGAGCTTGTGGGCGCATGTTCCGGACCCCCATTTTCCCCCTGTTCCAAAAGTGCAATAATGGTTTCTTTTTCCATATTGCCATTCGAATGCCGGAAGGAGCACAATATGCTTATAAGTTTGAATTATGTTTGGAGTATGAATAGCACGGGGGAGGAAAAACCATGAGCCGAAATACGATTACAGTGCTGGTGTGGACGTTGGTGGCGGTGTGTCTGTTCGCGGACCGGGGGCAGGCCCAGGTGACCTGCAACTGGGCTTCGGCAACAGGGGGGTATTTCAGCACCGGGCCTTGGAGCATGAACACGCCTGTGAACGGTGGAAGCATTGATTACGTGCTCAGCAATACTAATATTGCGGATATGAGCATGACGAATGATTTCATCGCGTCGACTTTTTTGCTCAACGGGTTTGTGGCGAGTCCTCAGGGTAAGACCTATAATGTCTACGGTAGCAACCTGGAATTCAGAGCAAATACTTTAGGTGCCCTTCCGTTTATTAACATGTCCCTTCCCGTTACCGGAACCGGAAACGGGTTGATTATTAATCAAGGTGTCAAGCTGACGACTAATTTGACCCTGTCAGGTAGCGGCGCGTCGATGACGGGTCCTTTGGTTCTAAATGGGGTGGTCTCAGGATCCGGCAATGTCACGAACAGCCGAGTAATGAGTGCCTGGTACCCCAGTTTGAGTGTAACAAATGGAAACAACTCCTTTGCCGGCAACTGGGTGAATCTAGTCGCCAATGTCGGCGTGTCGTTTCCCAACGATGGCGCAATCGGGGCTTCAGGCAACAGCATAATACTGGATAATGGCGCGTTGTTGGTCATACCAACAGCTTTCACCCTTGGTTCCGGCCATTCGCTAGTCATCGGCTCTGGTGGTGGCAAGATTGGTCGCAATACCGGCGCAAATATCTTGACGCTGGCTAATGAGAACACGCTGACCGGTGGTGGTTTGCTGACTATCGGCCAGTATGGGAGTCTGGCTGTGAATGCCTCGCAGCCGAACTTCACAGGGCAAGTATCGGTAGTTGGGACGTCGGCCGCGCTCACGCTCGGCGCGTCCAACGCCCTTGGGAACGCGATGGGTATGTCGGTGGGAGCCTATGGTACTCTCGCCCTGAACAATCCCTACGGAGCGGGGTCATCAACCGTTACCAACCTGGCCAACGGCATGGTCACGCTGGGCACGAATCTTGTTTTTTCCGGCGGCACACGGGTCTATTTGAATGACTTGTCGGTCATCTCGGGCTCGGAAACCCAACTTGGCTCCCTGAAGAGCCCTGACAATGTTACGATTCCCGCAAGCGCCCATCCCGTAGTCGTTCATCCAGCACTGAGCGATGGCACCGGCATTTTGGGGGTAGACAAGACTAATTTGGTCTTTGGAAGTACTGGCAACGCCACTGCGAGCAGGATGATCGGGGATGCTGTGTCAGGCCAGTGGCGTGGGATTGGAGCGGGGGGGGCGGACTATGTGTATCAAAATACAGGCACCCTGACGCTGAACGGTAATGCAGAACTGGATGCCACGTCCCTCAAAAATTTATATGTCTACGGTCTGATCACCGGCGGCAATCCGTTGAATACGTTGGAATTTCGCGGAGGCGGTTATGTTTATTTAAACAACTTCGCCGACAACTTTACCAGTATGATTGCCGGTAAAGACGGAACGACACTGTACGCATATACTACGAACACCCTGACCTATCATTTCGCACCCGTTAACAATGTCTTCGGGCAGATCAACAACTCCACAAACGGCACGTTGGTGTTGCAGTTCGCCTCCGGCAGCAGCAATTCCTTCTCTTCGATCAACAACAACTCAACCGGCACGCTGGTGTTGGACGGTGCGGGTTCAACGAACGTTACATCGGGTAAAAACAATTGGAGCATGATAAGTGGTAGTACCCTTGTATTCAGTAACGGGTACTATTATATAGGGTGGGGCATAAATAAAGATTCCTGGAATGACGCAAACTACACACTGACGGTGGCAGGCGGGAATGTTAATTTTGTAACCCCAGACAGTTCTAATCTGAGATTTGCTAATACTAATATTGTTGAAGGCAAGAGTCAGATTAACATCACAAGTGGTTCATTTACTATAAGCGGTGTAAACTTTCAGGGCCTTAAGCTGGGTGCCAGTAAACCCGACACCGCAGGCAATTACAATGGAAACATCTATCAAAGTGGAGGTGTGTTGTCTCAACATAGTGGCACTGGCACTGGGACTGGGGCGGCGCTGGATATTGGTGGGACGACGTCCTCCAAAACAAATGCGTATTACCTGAGTGGCGGCTTGCTGACACTTTGGGGCGGCACGGCGGGTAACATGGGTCTAGGCGCCGCCACCGACTCATCGTCATTGGCCATGCTCAGTATGACAGGTGGAAAACTTGATGGAGATGGTAAGATCTTTGGTTATCAAGGGGCGGGAGCCAGGCAGGTGTTTGACTTTTCCGGCGGTACTCTGGTGGCGAAGAGCGTTGATGCAACCCGGCTTTCCTCGATGAATGCGCAAACCAGCCAGGGCACGCTCGTCAACAACGGCGGCACCCTGGCGCCCGGGGATGTCGGCAGATCGGGCACGACCATTATCATCGGCAACTACAGCAATACGGCCAGCACTGCCGTCATGGCGATCGATATCGGCGGCACAACCGCTTCCAGTGCGTATCAGGATGCCGCCTATGGCGGAAAGTTCGACTTTGTTCCGATTTCGGGTAACGCGACCCTAGGCGGAAACCTGGTGGTCAACCTGATCGAAACGGCGGCGGGGCAGGTTTACAAACCCGCGAGCACCAGTGTCTTCAAGATTCTGACCAATGCTCCCACGGGGTCCAGCGGTGCGTTCAGCGGGGCCAATGTGGCGGGGGGGCGCGTGATTGCGACCGATGGCAGCACCTCCTTCCTGATCTCTTATAATTCGGGGAATGTGACGCTTACGAACGCCCTCCTCAACGAGTGGAAAGGCACTGGAGCTGGCGGAACCTGGTCCACCGTCGGAGGCGCGAATGGCTGGACGGCGATGGATCCCAACAGTTCACTCTATCTTGCGACGTTGGGCACGAACGGGTATGGGAGCCTCACGCTAGACGGCAACCGGACGGTGCAAAGCCTGGCCTTCACTAACAAGACCCAAAGTTACACGATATCCGGTGCGAATACCTTGACGCTGAACAACGGAACGAACGTGATCACCGTGAACGATTATGCCGGAAATCACGCGGTCAATGTGCCGGTAGCCGTGGCTGCGAACTTGATCGTCAATGTGGCGCAGGCGGGTGATGTGCTGACGTTCGGGGCGACGCTTACGCAAAACGGGTCCGGCTTCACGCTGACCAAGATCGGGGCGGGTACGCTGGATATCACGGGGAACAACACGTTCAGTGGGGCGACGACGGTGAGTAACGGGACGTTGAAGGTGTCGGCGAGCGGAACACTCTCCAACAGCCCGTCGATCATGCTGGTGAGTGGAGCAACCTGCGATGTCAGCGCCGTGGCCGGGTACATCATTCCGGCGAGCCAGACTTTGCTGGGGACGGGCACCTTGGTCGGAAACGGAGCCGTTTTCAACGGGACGATTAATGCGACGCTTCTGAATAGCGTAGGAGGGCCGGGGAGTGTCTTAGGCCCGAATGTGTCCGGAACGGTGCAGATTGGCGGCGGGGCGACGCTGGATCTGGGTACGAGCACCAATTATCTGACGGGCAGTAGTGGGACCTATACGATTATTCCGAGCGGGGTGAGCGGGTCTGCTCCCAGCATTACGCTTCCGAGAGGGTGGAGGGTCAGTGTCTCTGGCGGTGCCTTGACGGTGTTGCCGGGTTATGCCGGAACCATGATTTTGTGTCAGTAACTTTCGTGATTCAGGAGGGGGAATCATGAAAAAATCAAATGATAAAATCTCCGGAAGGTTCACCACTTTTGGAGTGCGGCGGCTTGACGCGCCTTCCGGACGGCCTGTCAAGCCAGGCCAAAGAACATCGGCGTCAAGCCGCCGCACTCCAAAATGGGGTTGTTGCTTCCTTGGGCTCATGCTCCTTGTGTCCAGTCCCGCCTCAGCCTCTTCCCTCCCCTTCTACGACGGATTCGAGACCTACTCAGTGGGCACCTCCCTCACCAACGGGCCGAACGGGTGGGGTGCCTCCGACAGTACCGTGGCGGTCCAGACCAACGTCGTGTGGAGTCCGCAGATGGGCACAAATGCGGTCATCCTGCCGCCCGGTAAGACGGTTTCCAACCTGGTGGTTTCGGCGGCGTTGACAAATATGTGGACCGACTTTGTCCTGACGAATTCCGCCGGCATTCCTACGGAGGCTGTGGGGCCGGGGGACGTCAATACCAGCATGACGGTGCAGTGGTTTGTCGAGACGCACGGGTATCCCGTGGTGTGGCACCCGGCCAGCAATGCCTGGCTGGTCTGCAGCAACGACTACTGGGGCACTAACACCGTCGTTTTCAACACGAACGCCTGGATGCGCTTCACGCTCTGCCAGAACTACAGCAACCATACGGCGGCGCTCTTCCTCAACCAGCACCTGCTCTTGCAGCAGGTGCCTTTCATTGCCAATCGGGACCAGGGTGGCCAACTCCAGTTGGCGAACAGTGGCGAGGTGACCTCGTATTTTGACGAGGTCTCAATCCGGTATCAGCCGACCAATTTCACGGCGGATCTGGACAACGACGGGAAAATTGACTCGGAGGAAATTCAGACCTATGGGACTGTGGGCACGGCCAGGAGATTGTGGATTACGGCGGTGGCGACGAATGTGACTAGCGGCGGCACCGGAGGAGGGGTGTTGACCCAGCCGGCTTCCAGTCATTTCGATGTGCTGTGGACGATGGTCTCGACCACCCTGCAATGGACTGCGGATAGCGGGTACTATGCGGCGGATCTGTTGACCAACGGGGTGAGTGTCGCCGCGTTCAACTACAAGAACTCGAACACTGTCAGTTATGCCGTTGCCAATACCCTGGCCGACACGACGGTGACGGTGGCTTTTGCGCAGATGCCGGTGATCACGGCGAGCAACTCGGTGTATGGGAGCACCACGCCGGCCTCGACCAACTGCTACCCAGGGGAATCGCGGGCGTTTACATTCCAGGTCGGCGATAGTCACTATTTCATTTCAGGCCTTTTGACCAACGGGCAGGCGGTCGCCTCCGGTGGCTCCGGCTATTCGGGATTGGGGACAACGAGCGGGGCCTACACGTGGCCATCCATCACGGCGAATGGCGGGATTGAGGTGCAATATACGCACAAGTACACGAATTCGGCGGCCGTAGTGACGGTCAACGGGCCGGGCGGGGCCGGAGGCACGATTACGGTCTCGACGAATGAGGTCTATCCGGGCGAGCCGGTGACGTTTACGTTGACGCCCTATACGGCGTATGGCGTGACTGCGCTGACGAACAACGGGGTGCTGGTGGCGACCTTTGGCGGGTGCCTGACGGCGACCAACTTCACGTTCTCGAGTGTCCAGGCCAACCTGAACCTCGAGGGGGTGTTCACGTATACCGCGCGGCGTCGCGTGCCTGAAGATTACCTGACCCTCGATCTGGCCAGGGCGGCGGCGGTGTCAGGGGATGCGATCATCGTTGCGAATGGCACTGCCGCGAGCGGTTTGAGCCTCAGCAACCTGACCCTAATCGCGACGAATACGACGGTGGTGGGCGGCCTCACGGTGACGACGGGGACGATAGCCTCCTGCTCGGGCCTGGTCGTGGACACCATGACCGTGAATGGGCGACTGGTGGTCAGTAATGGAACGATGAACTTGGGAAGCCTGGTCATTGGCGCCGGCGCGACCGTACAGGTGGTCAATGCGACGGCGTTTGTTGCGAACGGGGTGACTTATACAGGGTCCTTCACGCTGGATCAATGGTGGAACCAGACGATCGTGCCGCAGACACCGCCGTTCAGTGATGATTTTGAGCGTTACTCGACAAGCCCCGGCACGATCATGGCGCAGATGGGGCAGTTCGGGTGGTGGGCGTCGGAAGCGGGCGTTGTGGCGCAGGGTACGGTGGTCACACAAGGGGCCAAGGCCGTGGAGATGCCGATGAGCACGGTCTTGTCGAATTGTCTGGCGCCTGCGGCCTCATCCAATATCTGGGAGCAATGGTACTACCGCGAGGCGGACCGCATTGATGAATCCCTCGTGAATGTGACCGGGGACTATACCAATGTGGCGGTGATGCTGTTCGTCAACACGAACCACTACCTGACGGTCTACAATCCCGAGACCGGCGCGGGGGCGTTCAATGTCCTGTCCAACGACGTGTGGGGCCATCCGGTGGCGAAACTGTCCACCGCGAACTGGATGCGGGTGGCGTTGAACCTGAACTACCAGACCCATCGGGCGGCGGTGTTTTTGAATGGACGGATTTTGATCGAACAACTGCGTTTCATCAACACCAACCTAGCCAACTGCTCCAAGATAGAGTGGCGTGCAGGAACGGCGGGTTCAACCTATCTGGATGATTTGAATATCTATACGAATGCCAACGGGGTCGTCTCCGACGACGCCAATGGTGACGGGATATCCGATGCCATTGAGATATATCGGAGCGGTAATGTCGCCGACATGATGCCTCGCGGCTCGGTGTTTAAGATAAGGTAGCAGGCCCATGCTCCCCGTTCCGCACAATGAGGAAACACACAAAGTCGGCCTGGTCGGCGGCGGTGCGTCTCGAAATTTACGACCCACTCATTCCGGTTTGGAAAGACTTGCTGGCCAAGGGGGACTGGGCCGAGTTCCGCGCCAAGAATGAGACGGACTTTACCATCGCCCCGGTCGAATGCACCGGTCCTGCCAACCTTTTGCGGACAGTGCCGAAATGAGTTTGGGCGCAAGACGGACAAGTTTTTCGCCCAGCATTCTGGGATGAGCTTCCCGACCAGCGGGAGGGAGCTTGTGGCGGGAAGGTGGACAGGGGAGAAGACGCAGGCTCCCCACCTTCGGCGGGGAAGCCCGCCCTACAAGGGGGAAGCCTGTGGAGGAGGGATTCTATGAACCAGGGTGAAAAATGAAACGATATCTCGTCATCTCGATTCTTCTCGGCCTGTTGGCTACCGTTCAAGCTGAAGTTGTCCCAAGTCCTCTGTTTGGTGACCATGCTGTTCTACCTTCCGGCGATAACATCGTGGTGTGGGGAACGGCCCGGGATGGCGAAGCGGTGGCCGTCACCTATGGCAAGGTTACGGCACGTACGGTGACTGCCCAAGGCCGTTGGGAGGTGCGCCTCTCGGGTCTGAAGCCAAGTGCGACCCCCAGGGAGTTGATCTTCCAGGGGGACAACCGTGTGGTGTCCACGGATGTGATTGTGGGTGACCTGTGGCTGTGTGCCGGTCAGTCAAACATGGAACTGCGAATGCGGGAAGCGGATCCCGCAGATGTGGAAGAGGCCGTCAAGAACCCGGTTCCAGCCCTGCGCTGGTTCGACCTCTACCGGCTTCCGTCTAACGATCCCGCCGCCTTGGTCAGGGGCCGTTGGCTTGTGCCAACCGGCCAAACCTTGAGGGAAATGACGGCCGCGGGGTACCACTTCGGCCGCGCCCTGCTTCAGCACCGGCCGGGGGTTCCGGTCGGGGTGATCGGTGGCGGGGTTGGCGCCACCTCGATTTCTGCCTGGGTCAGTGACCGGACTGTGCTCAACGAACCGGCGTTCGCCCCGATATTGGAAAGGCATAAGAAAGACATCGAGACTTATCCCAAACGGCTAGAGGCTTACGAGAAAGCAAAGGCCGACCATGCGATCAAAGCGGCCCAAGCAAAAGCATTATGTGTCGGGCGACGTTATGTTGCGAGATGACGCTGTGAGTGGCGATTGATGTGCATTTTCGTCACGGGTCAAGCCAAGCAAGTGCGATTCACGCAACATAACGCTTCTTGCGGGAACAGCGTGTGAGGAACTCCATGAGTGCGGGCTGTTTCCACTGAGGAGTCTCTGGCGGCTTGCCCCCGTCAGGAGGCGGCATTTTATCCAATGCCTTACGTTTTCGTTCCACGCTGATCTCCACGTACTGACTGCTGGTCTTGATTTGGGCATGCCCGAGCCAGTCTCTGACAACGAAGATATCGTTCCCAGCCTCTACCAGGTGCAGGGCCGTGGTGTGGCGAAAGGTATGCGGAGTGACGTTTCGGCCTTGCAGGGAAGGACAGGTGGCGATGGCGGCTTTGGCGTAAACAGCCACCCGCCCGCCGATCCCGAACCGGGTCATGGGGCCGCCTCGGCTACTGAGGAAGAGATGTTCGGAGTCGATACCAATCTGCTTTCTTAGTTCAAGGTAGCGGCTCAGGATTTCAACGCTTTCTTCCCATAGCGGGATGACGCGCGTCTTTTTGCCTTTGCCGGTGACCGTGACGGTGGCCGGTGTTTTGGAGCGCACGTCGGCGACGGTGATGTCGGCCAGTTCCTGTACGCGTGCGCCTGTATTGTACATCACCTGCAGTAACGCTTTGTCACGGGCGCCCAGCAACGTTCCGGGGTCCGGGCAGACGAGGATCGCATGCACTTCTTCTACCGTGAGGCTTGGCGGAGGGGAATGATCGATGCTTTTCAGCTTGAGTGCCTGGATGCGTTCGTTGGCGTGCATCAACTCGGGAACCATCCTGGCCAGGAAGTGGAAGAAGGTCTTTACGACAGCCAGGCGTTGATTTCGTGTTGTCGTCGCGTTTCCACGTTCCTTCTCAATGTAATCCAGGAAGTCCAGTACCCGTTCAAGGCTGATCATCTGGATGTCGATGGCCTCAGGGGCGATCACAAGACGCTCGCAGAGGTAGTTGACAAGCAGTTTCATGCAGTCGCTGTAGCTCGCCACAGTATTGGGCGAGAGCCCGAGTTCGGCGCTGAGGTGCGCGGTAAAGAAGGTGGTAACCAGATAACTGAATGTGATCTTCATCGTTGATGCTCCAGATAGTGTTGTTTGAACTTTCCGCAAGCCTGTTGAAGGGCGGCGGCATCGATATGGAGATAGAGTTCGGTGCAATGGTAGGTCACGTGCCCCATTGCGTTGGCTAGAACCGGAAGCCATGCGGTGACATCCTCATGCGTCTCGCGCCAAAGCGCGAGACAGGCACAGGCGTAGTTGTGGCGCAAGTCGTGGAGCCGCGGAGGCGGATCCCCGCCAATGCCGCAATGGATACAGAGGCGACGGAACATGCGGTACGCCCGATCACGCACGAGCCTTCTATTCGGTCCGGGTACGAACAGCGGGGCGGATGGTTCGCTTCCCGCATAGTCAGCGCGGCACTCGATCCATTGGTCCAGGGCCTCGCGGGTGGATGGGCTCATCGCCACGAGACGTTCCTTGCGGAACTTGCCCCGGCGAACAAAGAGCGTTGCATTAACGGCATCTATGTCTTGGAGATTCAGGGCCAAAGCCTCTGAGATCCGCAGGCCGGTGCTATACAGTAGGCCGATCAGAAAGCGCATACACGCTGCACGGATTCCATTGTCGGGCTTGAGGGTTGCGGTGGCCGCCATCAACTCGCCGACCTGTGCCGAACTCAGCGGGCAGAAGCGGACCTTCTGCGACTCCCGGGGCATGAGGCGTGGCGGCAACAACACGCTTTCGGGCTCTAGGGCGTGCAGATACAGACTGAACTGCCGCACGCCCGAGAGCATCCCTGCGCGGGTTGCACGACTCCGTTCGGCCATGTTGAAGGCAAAGCGCTCCATCACATCGACGTCAAGAACCGTGCGCGTATATCCGCGCTCCGTTAGGAAGACATCAAAGGCCCCGAGTCGATCAGCGCCATCCTTATAGTCATAGCCCTGCATGCGCTTGAACGCAATGAACTGAACCATGCGATCCGCCAGAGAACTGGCAAACTGATGCGGTGCGCTCATCAGGCACCTCCCGGCCACGGAAGCGCCGCGTTTCGCAACGAGGCAAGGTCGACTTTGCCGTAGAGCAGCGTGCTGCACGGATCACGATGCCCCAGCATGTCAACCACATCCTTGAATGGAACGTGGCCATACATCCGCGAGGCGAACGCGTGGCGGAAGGGATGCGATCCGTAGCGAACACCCTCGGGAAGCTCGATGCCTGCCTGTTTGATGCGTTTTCGCAGGATTTTGGAAAGTTCACGGGGAGAGGCGAGAGGCCCAAAGGGCTCAGCGGTGCGTAAAAATACTTCGCGATGGGAACTGCTTGGCCGTCCATTGCGAAGGTATTCCGCCAAGCGATTGCCCGCGCTGGCTGTGAGGTGTTGTTCAACCGCGCGGCCACGCTTGACGGCTGAGAAGTGGATCCGCTCTCTCGGCCAGTCCACGTCCTCTAGGCGCAGGCGACGAAGCTGTACGCCGCGCACCCCGTAGGTGCTCAGTAGACACACGATCGCACGATCCCGCAGATCCGCAGGCGTCTCGCCGCAGATTGAATTCTGCAGCCTTTCGATGCACGCGGGAGGAATTGGGCGCATGACCCTGCCCATGCACGGCTGCCGCATTGAAGGCGACAGAGCTGACAGATCGCGTTCTAAATATCCCGTATGATAGGCAAAGCGCAGAAAGAGGCGCATGGTATCCTGCATGCAGCGGCGCGAACCGGGACCGTACTTCGTGGCGTAGTCGATCAGGCACTGCGTGACCGAATCAGCGTTCATTCGGCTGAACAGATGCGCTGGTGACTCCGGCGGACCGAACCACTCGAAAAGACGTTTCAGATAAGGACGCTCCCTGTCCCTCCTGCTCTCATGCACCCCCCGGACTCTGACAGCGTGAGCGTTATACTTTTCCGTCAGTTCAGCCAAGCTCGATGGAAAGACTACCGGCTCGGCATCGACCTCATGCAACGGTACATTCATGATGCACTTCCTTTCTATGGCTCAACCATAGAATAAAGACGCCGATGCCAAATACATTATGTTGCGTGAATCGCACTTGCTTGGCTTGACCCGTGACGAAAATGCACATCAATCGCCACTCACAGCGTCATCTCGCAACATAACGTCGCCCGACACATAATGGTTTTTATGTTACGTACAACATAAAAACCAGCGGGCCAGCCGGAACCCAAGCTCCCTACTGCTGTCTGGGATCCTGACAAAGGCCGAGGCGCCCCAGCGCGTCTTTACAACGGGATGATCGCCCCCCTGGGCGGTCTGGCTTTGACGGGAGTTGTTTGGTACCAGGGCGAGGCTAACTGTTGGAACGGCAGCAGTTACCGTCCCATGTTGACCGCGCTGATCAACGAGTGGCGCACGGTGTTCAAACGACAGGATCTGCCGTTTTTGGTCGTCCAATTGCCCAACCACAAGGGCCTGACTCCGGAGCTTCGTGAAGCCCAGATGCGGGTCGCCACGGAAGTGCCCCGGGTCGGCATCGTTTGCACCATTGATGTTGGAGACCCTGAGGATATCCATCCCAAGAACAAGCGGCCCGTGGGTGAACGTCTGGCCTTGGTTGCCCGCTCTCTGGCCTATGGCGAAACCGTGACGTCCAGTGGGCCGCGCTTTGCCGGGATAACAATCGACGGATCTAAAGCCATCGTCCGTTTCACCGACACCGATGGAGGCCTGGTGGCCAAGGATGGAGCCCTGACCAGCTTCACTCTTGCCGGGGCCGATGGGAACTTTGTGCCAGCCGAAGCCCGGATCGTCGGGACCACGGTTGAAGTCAAGGCCGCCAAAGTCTCGGACCCAAAGGCGGTCCGCTATGCTTGGGCCAATCTGCCAGCGGCCTCCCTTTTCAACGGTGCCGGGCTTCCCGCCTTCCCATTCCGTAGCGACAATATTCCTCCCAAAACCTTAAGTGCTCAGGAGCAGCATGATGCCAGGATGGCCTGGTGGCGCGAGGCGAAATTCGGCATGTTCATCCATTGGGGGATCTATGCGCTTCCCGCCGGCGGCGAATGGTACATGCGCGTTTGCAAAGTTCCCCTCGCCAAATACGCAGCGTTCGCCGGGAAATTCAATCCTGTGAAGTTCAATGCCGATGAGTGGGCCACCGTGGCCGAGACCGCGGGGATGAAATACATGGTGCCGACGGCAAAGCACCACGACGGCTTTGCGATGTTCCGCTCGCAAG
>Ga0209697_10006440_pt1 | contig 14208 bp, 17 predicted proteins | sample AliMusrvi5mmetaG_FD_184115 | JGI IMG/M metagenome (GOLD analysis project Ga0209697, IMG submission 184115) | Freshwater lake bacterial and archeal communities from Alinen Mustajarvi, Finland, to study Microbial Dark Matter (Phase II) - Alinen... | ecosystem: Environmental > Aquatic > Freshwater...
TATGAAACACCCATGACGGGATTAAAAAATTAGGACACACAAGGAGATGATTATATACCACATTTTCTATCTTTGTGCAAACCAAAATTTTCAGTTATGGAATCCAATAAAGTAGAATTTGAACAAGTGATAGAGCGTGGTTGTGGTATCGATGTACACAAATCGCTTTTAGTTGTGACCGTTAGAGGTACTGGTATAAAAGAAGAAACCCGTGAATACGGTGCGTTTACAGAAGATATTGAATCTATGGGTGGTTGGCTTCAAGAGATCAACATCACTCACATTGCAATGGAAAGTACAGGGGTGTACTGGAAGCCAGTTTTCAATATCTTGGAATCTGATTTTGAAATCATCTTGGTCAATGCCCGTCACATCAAGAATGTTCCTGGTCATAAAACAGATAAAAAAGACAGCCGTTGGATCGCTAAATTGCTGTTGAGCGGATTGTTAAAAGGTAGTTTTATCCCCAAACAACCTATCAGAGAGTTACGTGACATGACACGTTACAGACGAAAAATCGTAGAACAAATAGCTTCAGAAAAAAATCGAATACAAAAGATATTGGAAGATGGGAATATAAAACTTTCAAGTGTTGTGAGTAATATGAGTGGTGCAGTGGCCACTAAAATCATAGAGGATCTGATTGCAGGTGAAGAAGATATAACCAAGCTTGTAGCTTACAGGCATGGCAAAATGCAAGCAAGTGAAACGGACTTAGCAAAGTCATTGGTTGGTAAACTAACAGCGCATCATCGACAAATGCTTCAATTAATCAAGCAGTCGATAAAAGACAAAGAACTGCTGAGAGCCAATATAGACAAGCTAATTGATGAGCATTTGAAATCAAACGAATTGGAACTTGATCGTGAGTTATTATCCACCATTCCTGGAGTTGGAAAAGAAGGCGCTGAATATATTATTGCAGAAATAGGCAATGACATGTCTGCCTTTCAGGACGAGCAACATCTTTCTTCTTGGGCAGGTATGTCTCCCGGCAACAATGAAAGCGCTGGTAAAAAAAAAGCTCACGTATAACCTACGGTGACAAAAACCTACGGCCTGTTTTGGTTCAGTGTGGTTGGGCTGCGAGCCGTACAAAAAACACATATCTTCGTAGTAAGTACGACAGTTTAGTTGTTCGAAGGGGTAAAAAACGAGCTTTAATAGCAATAGGACATAAGATTTTGATTGCTGCCTATTTTATTTTGAAAGACAAAACTGCATACAAGGAATTAGGAGGAGAATTTCTGATAAACAGAAAAAAAGATAAAAAAGTAACCCAACTCATCAAGCAATTGAAAGATTTGGGTGTTGACCTAAATTACGAACATGCAAGCTGAATAGATTTTTGAGTAAGGTTCTATATATTAAACAAAAAAAAACAGTATTTTTTACAAAAAAAGGTCGATTTTTACTGGAGGTTGAAAAATCTGCAAATCAAGATTTTGCAGAAACCCCGAATATGAAACTGACATCAAACGCAAAGCACACAAGAGTATAGCCACGAGCATGTAGATGAAAATTTAAACTTTTCTTTGCGTTTTGTAAATTACTGTACAACAAACAAATAAATATTATAAACAGATGAAATTAAGCTTTGATACTTGTTTGAATTGGGGGCTTGAAGCTCCAAAAACGGATTTAATATATATTTTAGTGTCGAAAGCAATGTCAACTAAGCCTGTAAGTGGTTTGTAAAGTACGTCATTACGAGAAATGCGGGCGTTGTTTAGTTGAATGGTAGCCTATAACTACATCTGTATTCTTGGCTTTTAAGTCATTGTAGAGTGCCGTTAAGCTTGTAACCTTTAGTTCTTCTTCGTTGGGGTTGTAAAGTTCAACGGATGTAAGGAGTGCAATTAGTTTGTCTAGGTTTTCTAAACGGCTGTCGTAGCTCATTTGAGAAGTTGAAATCTGATTCACTTCTTTTCCCTCTGCTTCTAAAGCTTTCTTTTCTTCGTCAGTGATTTTTGCGCTTGCTCTTGCACCTTGTAATTTTCGAACAATTGTTTTTGCGCTTTCGTCAACTTGTGTAGTGGTGTCGGTTGCTTTTAGGGCGTTGTTTACACGGGTAATGAGTGGAATTACTGGTTCGAAAGCGGATTCTCTTGCTGAAACAGCATTGGAATACGCAGCCAAAGCTGTGTTTGTTCCATTTAATGATGTTTTTGCAGCAGTAATTAAGTTCTGCAATGCTACTGGTTTGAGTGTGTCTTTTGACGGATTGTAGGTTGCGCCAAAAGCTGTTACAGATGAAAATAAAGTCTCAAAGTTTGCCACGTTCTTAGCGTGACCTGTTTCAGTTGTACTTGCCATAATGGTTTGATTTGTGATTAATAATACAGATATTTTTAGTTGATTTAATGAAACAAAAATAGTGAAAATTTAATATATTGAGACTTAATTTGAAAATAAATTTCAATACAAATAAAAATATTTATTAGACTCACTTTGTAAAGGTCAAAATAATGATTTAGCTCACCTACCTAAGTGTTTATTATAAACTTACAGTGCATTGGTTTTAGCTTTATCGGCTTCTTTTTTTCTTAGCCGTAAAGCTAAAACCAATGTACTGTGACCGCTCTGCCTATTTTCAAAAAGCTATAAAAGCCACTGCAAGACAACTTTAATATAACTCGAACTTGCTGTGGCTTTTTTTGCTTTTTGGGCGATTAGTATTTCTGATTCTTATCGTTTTCTATGTTAATTAATTGTCGTTTTAAAGTATATTGAAATTCAAGAACATAAAATTTGAATCAATATTCAGAAACGATAAAAGTGTCTTACAAATCCACCGGCACAACCAACTTCAGACTAATGTTTCTGCCCATATTATAAACTCCAGTTCTTCCTGTTATATTATTCACAGCCGCATATTTTAGTCGACTCAAATGACTTTGGTAGGCTACGTCAGCTAAATTGCTTCCGCTGATATAAATTGAACAAATAGTCTTCTTTTTTAAAACAATATCACCCCCAATACTTGCATTGAGTAATGTATAGGCAGGAGTTATTGTTTCTGTATTGAATGCTGAATAAACCTTGTCCTGCTTGAAGTAATATTCTAAACCAAAAGATACAAAACAGTTTCTTAAATGCTGACCTACTTTGTCAATATCTGCTCTAATGTCCGATTTCCATTTAGCACCGGGAGTAAAAGGTAAATACTTGGTAGAATCTGATTGATGTTGAAGTTGAGCATTTACATACGAGAAACTGTTCTCAAAATGTAACCAATCAAATGGGTGAGGATGTATATCAATGTAAGCTTCACCGCCAATAAGCTGTGCATTACCCGAATCAAACTTGTATGCAGGAACACCGTCAGCAATAGAATCACCCCCCATCACACTACTTAGTTTCCGTGAGAAAATATAGTTGGAAATGTTATTGGCAAACAAATTAATCTTTGCGCTCACATGTTCAGTATTATATCCCAACTCGTAATCCAGTTGCAGGCTGCTTTCAGGTTTCAAATTTGAATCGCCAATCTCGTAACGGATTGTTCCTTCGTGCACACCATTTGAACCTAATTCACTAATGTTTGGTGCACGAAACCCACGAGATAAATTCAGTTTAGTGTTCCAGTTTTCGCTCAGTTGATATGTAGCTCCTAAACTACCACTAATACCACCAAAATTACTTGAAAATCCTGCAAAACGTTGGGTTGAAGTCGGGTCGGAGAAAGTTGTTTTATCTCCATCGGAATTTAGATATAATGCGTCACCTGTTTCAAATCGTTTATCATAACGCAAACCGCCACTAATATTTAATTTTCCCCAAGCTTTCTTACCAATTACAAACAGTCCTGCATCAAAAAGCCTATATTCAGGAACTAAAAACTCAATTCCTTTATTCAATGAGTTTTGATACATACCATTTGTTCCAAACGAAAATTCAAATCCGTTTTTTTCAGGTAACAGATAATGTACATCATAATTCACCGTATGAAGCAAGAAATACAAGCCGTAATCATTTGGAGTAAGCACATCGGCAAACTCTTGACGGCGATTCTGTTGATAGCCAATAGTCGCTTTTAGACTTCCTTCGCCAATCAAGATATTGTTATTCCACACCGCTTTGTAATGTTTTACTTGCTGATAAGGCATCAGATGTTTGTACAACATAAAATCTGCATGAGTAGCAATGGCTTCGCCTTGCGTTCCATTTCCAAAATCTACAGGTTTGATAAATTGTCCGGTGGCACTGTCTCTGTCACCTTCCACAATACCGGGTGTGAGTTGATAAGTGCTAAAAGTAAAGTGTGAATATCCCCACCAATTACTTATACCAAACAATCCTGAAACTGCATTTTCGCTAAATCCTGAATTGTACACGTAGCCATCTTGTTTGTTCTGATAAGCGTGAGCCTGTTTGTTGCTGTAACGTACATCCCACACAAAAGCTTTTTTGTGTCCCGCAAAATTGAGCGAGTAAGCCATCAAGCCATTGTTTGTTTGATAATTTGCGAATGCATTCAATCGCATTTTCCCTTGTGAAAGAATAGGAGCAGAGAAAAAATTAATCACTCCAGCCATTGCATCCGAGCCATACATCAAACTGGCAGGTCCTTTTAAAATTTCAACCCTACTAACTTCATTTTCGTCTATCTCAATCCCATGTTCATCTCCCCATTGCTGACCTTCCTGCCGTACTCCATCGTTTACAACTACTACCCGATTATATCCCAATCCTCTGATTACAGGCTTCGAAATCCCGCTTCCGGTGGTTATTTGTGATATGCCCGGTTGTGAACTAATAGCATCAATTAGATTAGAGGCTGATTGTTGTTGTAATTCCTTTTGAGTAATAATACTCATTGGAGTTGGCATTTTTATCATTTGCGTTGCTCCTGATTGCCCTGTTACCACCACTTCGTTTATTTCTACTACAGATTCAGTTAGTACAAAATCTTTCTTGTAGATAGTTTTCAAATCTATATTTTCAGCAATCATTTTATATCCCAAAGCTGAAATTTGAACTAGCATAATCCGTTTTGGAAGATTGTCCAATGTATAATTTCCAACAGTATCTGTTACTGCTCCCGTTTTCAATTCGGGAAAATAAACGGTTGCGCCAATTACGGGTTCTCTGTGGGTGTCGGTAATTTTTCCGCTCAAGCATGTATGTTGATTTCCCATATTGTCCGCCCAACTACTTGCAACGAGCAACAATGAGAAAAGAATAGATAGTATCTTTTTCATTTCAATATCTTATTAGAATTAATGAATTGTCAATAACTTATTGCTACTGACGATGTAAAATTTATACTCTGATTTTCGGAGTACAACCAAACGCACCAAGTAATATTTTACTTTGTGTTTTAGTTTTTTATAATAAATAAAAGAGAAAATTATAGTGCAGGAGGTGCACGTAGTTGGAAAAGGTGTGTAGAATTATTGGCAAGACAAGCAACTGTACACGGTGTTTGCTCATTACGAGCAATCATAGTAGCTTGTGGAATGCTAATTTGTTTTTGTGGAATAAATGTGCAAAATTCAAAATCGCAAATCGGACAATCTTTGTAGTGCTCTGTTGTTACAGCCTGTCCTTGTTCAGTTGTGCAAATGCTCACTAAATGTTCATGATGAACAAAGAAGCTGTGAGCTGGCTTAATAAGCAATGAACCGACAAACACCGCCAATAAAAGCAGTGCAAATCGGGATTGATTAATATGTTTGGCTGTTTTATTCATTGATTTAAATCATGCGTAAAGATACAATGAATTAAAAGACTAAATGTTCAATATTGCTTGGTAATTTCATTTCCAACTATTTGAGTCGCTATAGCTACGCAACGTGTGCATGGTCGTAATGCATAATACTTGGCGTTTCGATCAGATGGTTCAGGATTTTCAGGTTGATGTTTCGTTTTTAGTAAGTCTGCACAAATATATGAACCCATCTCTGCTTTGAACTCTTTGGCGGTGCGTTGAACAGCATCGTAATTTTTAGTTTTAGCGGTTTTGTCTTTTGTGTCAGTTGCCGGATAATGCATACCCAACACCAAAAACATACCACTTACTGCTCCGCACACTTCTCGAAGTCGCCCCATACCACCGCCAAAAGAAGTAGCCAGTTTGGCTGCTGTTTCCTGTTCAATTCCATAGGTATCGGCATAAGCCATAAAAACGGCTTGGGAGCAATTGTAGCCGTCTTCAAAATACGAAATTGCCTTATTAACTTTCTTTTCTAATTCCTCGTTCATGCTATACTTTTTTATTTGCTTCAATTCTCGTTAGCAAAAAATCGGGAGCTTTGCAGGGCTTCCAATCGTTCATCCCAACAAATGCAAGCTCCGTTTCAGCCGTATTGATTAGTTCATTATGCTCATTATACAGCTTGTATGAAAACCAAATACGCACTCCTTCAATATTCTTTAATCTTGTTTTGACGGTAAGCATTTCATCATAATGGGTTGTTTTCAGGAACTTGAATTTCATGCTTATCACGGGACACATTACGCCTAGTTCTTCAACTAAATTATATGGAATACCAATACTACGAAGTAGCTCCCAACGAGCTGCTTCGTAGTATTTCACATAGTTGGCATGATGCATAGTCCCCATTTTATCAGTATCGGGGTAAGTAACTCGAAATTTATATTCGTGCTCAATCATAAACCATACAGTTTAGTTATGGCTACATACGTGTCCTTCTTCATGGGCATGTGAAGCACAATTTGAACCACCATCCTGAATATTTCCAGCCAGATAATCTTCTACCAGTTTGTGCACATCCCCTTTACAGTTGCGAATAACCTGAATGTTTTGTGAAGCGAGTTTGTTGACTGCTCCATCTCCAATTCCTCCGGCAAGCATAATTTTCACATCCAGTTCGGCTAAATCGTAAGCGATATTTGATTTACAACCGCAACCTTGTGGAGATTTTAGGATAGTTTCCGCCAAAATTTCGTTGTTGTCGGAAATTAAAAAAATGGTGTAAAATTCACAATGACCGAAATGGTCGTCAATTTGGTTGTCTTGTTTTGTTGGTACTGCAATTTTCATTTGAATTGTTTTTATTGTAATTATTTATTAATATTAAGGAAAGAAGGGGGCATTTTATGACCCCTTCAAAATTAGTTATTGACCATTTCTGAAACGATGTTGTCGTCCCAATCCCATACCTCCACCTTGCCCCATGCCTTTTCCTGTTCCAAAACCTTTTCCTGCGTTATTCTCAGGTAAAGTCTCAGCCGTACTTGCACTGGCAACTGAAGTTTGTTGTTTTACATTTGTACCGAAATTGGTACACTTACCCATTTTTTGGCCACTCATGGAACCTTGTCCCATTGGACCTTTTTGATTGAATCCAGACATAATTACATCCTTGTTTGAAAAATTCTAATTCTACTTTATTCCGCTTTGTAAGCGTTTTCCTTGTCCTGTAGTATTTCCAACTTTACGACTTTTCCCCATACCAACTCCAAGTTTTTTCACTTTCTCTTCATCTGTCAGTGTGCTGCAATTTCCTAATTTTCGACCTGTACCCGAACCTTTGTTTTCAGGTCCTTTTCCATTTAATTTTGGCATAATATTTTGAATTTATCACGTTAAATTCTATTTCATTCCTTTTTTATAATTAGAAATACTGGTTCTTACATCGTCCATAGTAAAAGGATACTGTTTTTTTATTCTACCCAATTTTTGTTCAGATAATGTTAGCGGTATTTTAAGATCCGCTGCAATAATACTTACCGGAACATTATACTTGTCAGCTACAAATTGAAGGGTTTGACTGCCGAACACTTCTATTTCTTCTTTTGAAGAATGAAGTTTTTTCTTTTTCTCTTGGTTTGCTTTCGAACTGCTATTAGTAGAAGAGCTATCATGTTGTTTTATAAACTCATTATTCTGGGAATTGCTGTGAAACGAATTATTTTTTTTATCGTGGCTGTTTCGGTGCAAAGGTTCTTTTTGCACTAACTCAGGTTTTACAAACAGCGGAAAGGAAATTGATAATAAACCCGTAACTGTTATCAAACTAACTAATACTAATCGTATTGCTTTGCTAGGAATCATTCTCCGAAAAATGATAACAATCATTTTCCAATGTAAGATAGTATGCAAAATCAATAAAGATAAAAAAGTAATGCTTAATATTAGATGTATTGAACCCCACTGATGGCGCGTTTGACCCCAAAACTCTAAGTCAACATTATTACCGTAAAGCACATTCCTTTCGAATCCGGGAACTAATAAATATTTCATCAAAAAACCAATACCAGCAATAGGCATCATCAATAAAAGCATGATTAAATCAATGATTAAATTGAGTTTAGACTTGTCAATTGAATTTTGTTCCATAATTTCAAAATTTAGTTTGTTGAAACCAATATCGTAAAACCAGTATAAAACTGTTTTAATTTATCTTTTAGTTTATCTTTCAATAGCTTATATACATTTTCACCTGTACAATGTCCTGTGTAAAATTTGGTTTCGGGATAATGTGAAGTCAATTCATCAGCTAGTTTGTTTATTTCAAATTCTGTTTCATATTGTCCTTCATACCCATCAAGCAAATGGAATCCACCAAAAACCATAGAAATAGGTTTTCCAATTGTTTGCTTTACCGAATCCAAAATATTCAAGACACCACAATGAGCACAACCAGAATATACAATCATTTCATTCTTACCAAAGCAAACAATTAATTCATGATTAAAATCGTCGGCAACAATCCCATTTTCAGACTTTTTTAATAGTGTTTTATTTGCTTTCGGCATTGGATTACTACACACTTGACACGGAAAAACATGAATCTCATTTTTGAATACTGTTTCTGAGTCGACAAACACAAAACGGTTTTCTGTGTTTTGTAGGTTTATTTCGCTGCTTATTTCTTTTAATCCATTACGGTTTGAGTAGAAACGTTGCGTGAGTGCATTCTTCGACAAAACAATTTTTGCTTTGGAATTTATTTTCAGAAAATCCTGCAAACCTCCAATGTGGTCAGAATGTCCATGCGAAATAAACACATAATCAATAGCTGCTATATCTACTTCCAAGTTGTCTGCATTCTGAAGAAACTTGTCCGAAGCTCCGGTGTCGAGCAAACATTTATAGGTGTCTGTTTCAATATAAATACACAAACCATGTTCTTTTTCAAGAATACTGTGCAGTTTTTTATTGTCGGATAATATCTGAATTCTCATATTAGAGGGTATTTATAGGCGTTAATTCATCGTTGCAAAAATTCTTACAGTCTTTACAAGGAATGTGATTTTCGAGTCCATCAATTAATTTAAAACAGCGTTTGCACCTAAACCATTGTCGGTCGAACCGAACGTTCCCACCTTCAATCGTTATCATTTTTCCTTCAACCAATGCTTGTGCAATGGTTTTGCGGGCTTTTTCGTAAATACGTGTCATAGTAGGACGTGATACATTCATTTTTTCTGCTGCTTCATCTTGGTTCATCCCTTCGTAATCGAGCAATCGAATAGCTTCATACTCGTCAAAAAGTAATGATACTGAACTTAATAAATGTCGTGGAATACCGTAAGGTTTAAACCCTTGCATGAGTGGAGGGTTACTTATTTTTCGGTCTTGTTTTGGGCGAGGCATGATTTCTGTTTTCAATTATGAGCTGCAAAGATACAAATAGTTTTGAACTTATGTTCATAACATAGAAGTATTTTTTAATTGAAATCTCTCAATGTCGAAATTACTGAAATCGTGGTTTGATAATGTTGTGGTTTTTTTGAAGTTCTCCGAAATGGTCAAAATGAGTTCTCGATTAAAACAATTTAGTCGATTTTGCACCATCTGTTTTTCTTTTTTTTGAATGGAACCTAACGCCCGAGGCTATGGGCATTTGGCGGTTTGCGGGAGCATTCGATGTCGAACCGCCACAAAAGTAAAAGCGGGAGCAAAGCCTCCAAAAAGCAATACTCCCGCCAATGCCCATAGGCGTGTGTTAGGTGCTGGCGATTGGTTCTATTTGAATCGTATTTGTAAGTTCAGTTTAAAGAAAAGTTGTCCGTTTTCTGCGTAAATTTTCCCAAATTCGTGTCTTGAACTGCTCGCAGTGTCAAGTTTTGTATTCGCAAATAGGTAATCTTCAAATTGATTCCGGTTGTAAATGTGATAACACAAAACATCTCCGTTTTCTTTCACAATCAGATAGCCACCAGTTGCATCATAAATGCCAGTCCAAACTTTTGACGGTGTCATGCCTAAAGCAACATCAGTCAAAAAACGTTTGATTTTATAGTCGTAGAAAGTATGTGCAAATTGGGTGTCGTAATTTAGAGGATTGATTTGGTTGATATTTGCGGTTAAATCCTCTGTTGTGCTTAAATTTGAAGTGAAAAACGTTTTGATAATTTCGCCTAATATGTTAGGTAAAAGGCTGTCAATAAGCACTAAGTTGTTTTTGAAAATATTCTGTTCGAGAGTTATAAAAGTCAGATTTCCACCTTTTTCATTTATAGCTGCAATTCTGTCTTTTATTTTGCTTCTTGTGTCAATTTCGTTTATTCTTGAGATTTCTTCGGCTGTTGGGTCGAAGTCGTCTAATTTATAAATGAAATTTGTGGTTTTTCCAGCGTTTAAAAGAGTTGCTTCTCCTCCTAATTGTGATTTTATACTGAATCCCAATTCTGCTGTTTGATTAATTCTTTGGTCGTGAATTACAATGCGAATATCTGTCTTTGAGGTCGATTTGGCTTTAAGAGTATGACAGTTTACTGCTGTCATAAACTCTTCTATCTCAGGAATACTGAAAGCACCCGTTGACTCTTTTATTTTGGCTAAAAGAATAACTGACTGGTCAATAAAGGTGCTGACTTGAATTCTCAATTCTTCTTCGCCACCCGAAATAATCACTAAATCATCATTCAATGCATATTCAAAGTTACCTCCACTTTCGTTACGGATTATCTTAATGATCGGATAAAATAATTCTTCAACTTTGTTTAAATCAGCATCTCCAGCAAACAATTGTTTGTCACCAAGCAATTTAAATAATGCATAAATTTCACTCCACTCGCCTTTATTTCCTGTAATCATTTTGTCTTTTTTAATAGGTCAATTATTTTGCTCGCAGTTGCTTGAATAGCAGGAACGGCAACGGAGTTGCCGAATTGTTTGTATGCGGAAGCATCTGCAACCGGGATATTGAAATTATCTGGAAATCCTTGAAGTCTAGCCCATTCTCTCGGAGTCATTTTGCGAATTCCATCTCTGTTCACAACGCCTTTAATATGTGTAGTTGGTGTAAAATCCGTAATTCTGTCATCAAGAACTAAGTTTCGTTCTCTACCCATTCCACCAACTACAATTGCGTTCGCAACGCCATCGTCAGGAATAATCTCAAAACCAAATCCATTACCTTTACTTGCGTGTCTCTCTTTGTGGTTGATTAACGTTTGAACATATTGAGTAGATAAAAAGTATTTGGTTGCAGGTACATTTTCCTCTTTTACATTCGCAAATTTCACATTCTTATTTGTCGGTTTCGGATATTCAAATTCGGTAATATTTAAGTCTTTTCGGAAGCCAACAATGTAAATTCTTTCACGGTTTTGAGGAACTCCAAAGTCTCTTGCATTAATTATTTGCGGTTCCGGAACGTAATAATCTAAGTCATTACGCAAAACATTTAGGATTGTTTCCAATGTTCTGCCACCGTTATGATTTCTTAATCCTTTTACGTTTTCAAGAAATATCGCTTTTGGTCTTTTTCGTTTAATGATTTCTGCAACGTCAAAAAACAACGTTCCCCGTGTGTCATCAAAACCTCCTCGTTTTCCAGCAATGGAAAATGATTGACACGGAAAACCTGCACAAAGTAAATCAAAACCGTCTGGTATATATGCTTTTATCTCTTCTTTTGTTATGTCTCCAAATGGAACTTCCCCGAAATTCGCTCGATAAGTTCGTTTTGCTTCTTTGTCCCACTCGCTCGTAAATACACACTTCCCGCCTAAATTTTGCAAAGCCATACGGAATCCGCCAATCCCAGCGAATAAATCTATAAATTTGAATTTTGGGTTTTCAGTTGGTGGAAATGGGACTTCAAATGTGTCGAAAAGACCGTATTGTAAAGCTTCTTCGGCAACAGCAGTCGTAATAGTTTCTTCAGGAAATTTATATTGTAAAATTTCCTTGGTATATTCTATTGCATCGTTTTTGTAAAACTTCGAAACTCCGTTCAAATGGTTGTGCATATAATGAGTTAAAACTGCATCTTTGTTGTTTTCAGGCTCTATTGTTCTAATTCTAAAACGCTTACCGCTAATTTCTTCGAGAGATATTTTTTCTGTGAAGTTCATTTTTTTATCATTAATTTCATTCTCAATTTTGAGGGTGCAATTTAGCAAATCTTTTTCAATTTGAGAACCCCAAAATCTTAAAACCGTCCAGCCATCATTATACAATTTCTCATTTACTTCTTTGTCACGTTGGATATTCCGTTCAATTTTTTTATTCCAAAACTCTTGATTCGTTCTGTGGTCGGCTTTATGGAGTTCCCAGTCCTTTCCATGCCAAAAATCTCCATCAACAAATATAGCAATTTTATATTTTTTAAAAGTCAAGTCGGGTTTGCCGAAAACGGTTTTGTCGTTTTTTCGGTAGCGATAGCCTTTTGCAAAAAGCGATTTCGCCAAAGCAACTTCGATTTTTGAACCTGTCGCCTTAACTGCTTGCATGTTTTTCTTTCTTTGCTCTTTGGTTAGTTTGTCCATAACGCAAAGTTAGTTTATGTTGATTGCTTTTGTCGATCAAATTCGTTAATTAACCGCATGGTCTGTCTTTTTTTTCGCTTGCACCTAACGACCGAGGCTATGGGCATTTGGCGGTTTGCGGGAGCATTCGCTGTCGTGGAACGACAAAGTGAATGCGGGAGCAAAACCTGCTAAATGCACGTCAGCCAGCCAATGAACATAGGCGTGTGTTAGCAGCTGGGCTTCGGTTTATTCTTCGCTCGTTAAAGTTTATTCATCATTCTTTTCAGAATCTATATATCTGTCAAGGAAACGGTGTGTAAAATGTCGAATCTCCTTACTAAACATATACATGTCTTCCGATTTGCCATAAAATTCTCTCATCATTGGATGTCCAGTCATTTCAAGTGCTCTTTCAAACGATTCAACAAGTTTTCTCTTTTCCGTTTTTGATTTTGTTGATTTTAGTCCTCTGTATGTTTCAAGTCCTATTTCATAAACCCAAGGAAGGTCGTCTTTTATAAGACTTACCATCATAAGAAAGCTGACGTTAGGGTCTTCAATTCCCATTCCCATCTCCATTAAATCCTCTAACATCATTGGATGAAATTTTCTTCTACCTCTTCTATACTCTGGGTCAAGCTTATTAATTTTCGATGACAAATCTTCCATCATCATTTGGAACTCTTTATAAAGCTTAGAGGATGGAAAACCTTTGTCAGAAGAAGTAACAGCCAGTCGTAAGTCCGAAATAGCTTCTACTATGTCTGCAAGTGAACGTTCTTCAGGATTACCACTTTCTTTCAAAACTTTCAAATCAAGGGAAACAGAAATTGGATTGTCAGAATCATTTTTTCCTGCTTCAAGCGATTTTACTTGTGCGATAATCTCAAGTTTTGCTGCGTCTACACTGTCTAGATTATGCAAGTCAAATTGAATTATTCTTGTGGCTGCAACATCAAAAGGAATTAACTCGCCCTTCTTAATAAGTTGAACGAGTGGTTTCCTTATTGCATGTCTTAAAGCTAATTCATAAAACACATTTGGATTTCGTTCGGTTAGGTCAGCAATTACGAGTGGTGCATCAACAATGTGTTGAAGAATTTGATGGGTGATAATCCCAGGTTCTGAAATTTTGTCCGCACGAATAACTTCATACCCTAATTGCTCAACTGCCCCAGTAATTATATGTTTTAAGACTTGGTCTGAACGTTTTCTAGTGTCAGAATCATCTTCACCGATTGGTGAAATTACGAAGCAAATTTTCTTTTCGATTTTAGTTGTCATATTATTGATTTATGTCTGTCAAGTTGAATAGATAGACTGTCTTTTTGTTTTTTTTGCCTTGCTGCTAACGACCGAGGCTATGGGCATTTGGCGGTTTGCGGGAGCATTCGCTGTCGTGGAACGACAAAGTGAATGCGGGCGCAAAACTGCCGGAATGCACGTCAGCCAGCCAATGAACATAGGCGTGTGTTAGCAGCAGTTTTTTGTTTGTCGTTAATGTTTATCACAGTAAAGTGTATTGTCTAATTA
>Ga0209697_10006447_pt1 | contig 14197 bp, 16 predicted proteins | sample AliMusrvi5mmetaG_FD_184115 | JGI IMG/M metagenome (GOLD analysis project Ga0209697, IMG submission 184115) | Freshwater lake bacterial and archeal communities from Alinen Mustajarvi, Finland, to study Microbial Dark Matter (Phase II) - Alinen... | ecosystem: Environmental > Aquatic > Freshwater...
GTAAGCATACGCTTAAGTACGTCAAATAATTTTGCATGAGAGTCTTTAAGTTTGCTTTTTACTTCAAAGACAATCGACATGTTCAACGAGAAAAGATTTCTGGCAATCTATGATGAGCTTATGGGTTCTGGGTTGACCATCCGTGATTTTTGTGCAAATCATCATATGAATGAGGCCAAGTTCTATTATTGGCAGAACAAGCTGAAAGGACAGTTACCACCCAAAAGAGGATTCGTTCCGGTGGTTTTTGAGAATGGGCAACAAGCCCTGTCATCGCGGGTTCCAGCTTCGGTGCATCCACAGTCTTCAACCTTTTCAACTCCTGAATCTAAAGCCCAAACCATATCCTGTGAGATAAGCTACCCTAACGGAGTGCTTGTAAAACTGAACGGTTTGCCAGACGCACAGCTGTTGAAGTCGCTGTTGGTTTTAACGCGTCGATAGCATGTTCAGTCTCACATCGTCAATGCGGTATTACCTGTATTCGTATCCAACAGATATGCGCCGGAGTTTTTACACCCTGAGCGGAATAGTGACCAACCAAATGGGGCGCAACGTACAGGACGGGGACGTCTACATATTTATAAACCGTACTTGTTCCAGCATGAAAATTCTGCACTTGGAATGCGGCGGTTTGGTGATCTATCACATGAAACTGGAATCGGGTAGTTTCAAACTGCCTGTTTTTGATCAAAACACCCATACGTTTCAAACCAGTTGGCAGGATCTGATGATGATGGTACAAGGTATTTCCATAGACGGAAAGGTGAATAAAAAAAGATGGGGAAAACCTTCAAAATAATAACAATTTTATTACTTTTTATTTGGCTATACAATTGATATTTAGTATATTTAAGCCATCAAAAGCAAGGGAAAATGGCAGTTGAACAAGAAGTTTTTTTACAGCAAATTCTGGAAGATCGGGACCAGCTTTACCGGGAGACCTCCAGTCTTAAAAGCCAACTTTCCAGCTTTGAAAACTTCGGATCAGAAAGAGCCACTTACCAAAAACTGCTGGGAGAAAAGGACGAAACCATCAATAAACTGAAACAACAGATCGAAATGCTCCAGCGAAGGATCTGGGGCAAATCCAGCGAACGGTACATCAATGAGGATCCACTGCAAAGAAAGCTCGATTTTGAGGGACTTGACCTGCTCCCGGAAGAAAAAGAACTTGCCACCAGCGCCAAGGAGGAGATCGAAAAATACAAGACCCTCCGTGTTGTAGAGGTAAAGGACAAAACGCACCCTGTACGCAAACCGCTTCCGGAGGGCCTTCCAAGAGAAGAAACCCATATTTATCCTGAACATATCAATCTGGAGAACTGGACCGAACTGGCTCCGGAAATTACCGAAGTATTGGAACGCGAGTCTGCCAGATGGTATGTGCGCAGGATCATCCGTCACAAATATGCGTTGAAAGACAAAAGCCTTGATGTGGAAAAGCAAATCGTTACCGCTTCCATGCCTGTACTTCCAATAGCCAAAAGCTATGCTGGAGCAACCGTTTTAGCCGACATCATCATTGACAAATATGTGAACCATCTCCCTTTCTACCGCCAGATCCAGATGTTCAAACAACAGGGTATATCCATTGCCCCTGCAACCATTAACGGATGGTTCCAGAATGTAGCAGACCTGATGAGACCTGCTTATTACCGGTTAATGGAGTTGGTTCTGGCTTCGGATTATATCCAGAGTGATGAAACAACGATTCCGATTATAAATAATGAAAAGCAAACAACGATAAAAGGTTACATCTGGATGATCCGGGCGGTTATGGGAAACCTGGTCTTCTTTCATTACGACCACGGTTCCCGGGCACAAAAGGTCGCACTGCAATTGTTTAAGGATTATCAAGGAGTGATCCAGACGGATGGTTATGCTGTTTATGATATTTACGAAAATAAAAAGGGCATTCTGCCCATTGGGTGCTGGGCCCATGCCCGGCGTAAATTTGAAGAGGCTTTGGTGGAAGACAAAGCCCGGGCTTCGTATGCACTGGAGCAAATAGGCCTGCTTTACCAGGTGGAGAGGCAAGCCGATCAGCAACAACTCACTTATGAAGAGCGTGCCGATTTACGTTCCCGGTTATCTTACCCCATCATGGTAGCTTTCGAAAAATGGTTGTTAAATGAGTGTCCCAAAGTCCTGCCCAAAGGACGCATTGGAAAAGCCATCCGTTACACGTATAACATTTACCACAAGTTGACCCGGTACCATTTGGATGGCCGGTTGAAAATTGACAACAATCTCGGAGAAAATGCAATCAGGCCAATCGCTTTAGGCCGGAAGAACTGGTTGTTCTGCGGAAATGATGATGCTGCCGAAAATGCAGCAATCATGTATTCCATGCTGGGCTGTTGCAAGGCGCACGAAGTAAACTTCCGCGATTGGCTTGTTTACTTCCTCAGTAACATCCATAACTACGATAACGATTACAGCAAGGATCTGGCCGAACTGCTTCCGCACAACTTCAAAGTGCATAACGGAAATCGAATCAGCAACATCTCCTAAGCCTCTCAAAGTTCTCCGAACATTTTAGAGAAACTCTGAAAGTGGCATGCTATTTTCTATGAAAACAAGACGGAATTTACCGAATGCTTACACAACAGGGCAGAAATGCATTGCATTTTGGGGAAGAAGTATTTTTGGCATAGCACACGATACAAATTCGGTGCATGGATATTGCAGTTTCAATTCAAAATTCCTTGCACTTATTTTAAGTTTAATGTGGTCATTTTATTGAAGCACTGAATATTAAGAGTTTTTCAGCAGACCCTATTTAGCAGTTTTGAATGTCAGATCAATTTCAACTGCTTCTTTTAACAAACAGGAAATAGCGTGTTCGTCAATTTCGTCTGCTGATTGGTATATTTTATAAAAGATCTGCTTGTTATTTCCATGTAGGAGATAGTTCTCAGCATATGGCAACCGGAATCCTTGCCAAAAGCCCAATAAGACACCACTTCGGATACCTCCCCTGGCAATTGAAGCCGGCCAGATCAGGCATATTCGCCTGCGACCATAGAACGAGGGAACATTGTAAGATAGTTTCTCAACACAGGTTTTTGGAATATGTGTTTTAATGATTTGTCTTAATACGTCTACCATGATGCGTTCACTTTCAGGCAAAGAATCCCAAAACTCAACATAAGACTGAAATTTTACTCTTTTTTGAAGGTCCATCCAATGCGTAAAACTAATACTGTTATTAAATATGAATTAACTCTATTTTACTTTTCAGTTAATCAGATCAGCTGTTATCCTGCAAAATAAATCCAACTTTTGGAATGTTTTCAATACTGATTGAAGGATCGGAGCTGAAATATTTTCGTAATTTGGAGATAAATACATCAAGGCTTCTGCCGGCGAAATAATCATTTTCTCCCCATATTGCAGTCAAAATCTGCTCTCTCCGGACGACTTTGTTCTTTGACAAACATAATAGTTTAAGAACGGAACTCTCCCGTTCTGTCAACCTGCGTTTCTGATCATCGATTTCAAGCAATTGATTTTGAAAATCGAATTGAAATCGACCGATCTGAAAGACACTGTCTCCTGAAATCTTTGATAAATTACTACGGTTCAAAATGGCATTAATTTTATAAAGCAGTTCATCTTCATCAAAGGGTTTGGTAATGTAATCATCAACACCAATCTCATAACCTTTCATTTTGTCTTCCTTAAGCGATCGTGCAGTCAGGAAAATAATAGGTACCTGCGTATTTATTATTTTAATCTTTTTAGCCAGCGTAAAACCATCCATCTTTGGTAACATCACATCAAGAATACAGAAATCGAAATGACCGCTTTGAAAGCCAGCAAATGCAGTTTGTCCATCACGATAAAGTTTAACTGAAAATCCTTTTAATTCCAGGAATTCAACCAGTAAAAATCCCAGGTTTAAATCATCTTCAACCAAAATAATATTTATTATCCTACTCATATTCAATGTTTTTTCTCATTATAAATCTGAGCGACAGGTAATGTAATTATAAAAGCACTTCCTTTATGACTCTCACTTTTTACAATAATCTTACCCTGATGCGCTTTAATAACAGTTTTTACATAGTATAAACCAATGCCAAACCCTTTGGTATTATGCATATCACCGGTAGAAATCCGGTAATACTTTTCAAATATCCGCATATACTCCCGGCTTGGAATACCAATCCCATTATCGCTCACTATAATTTCAATCAAGTGATCCAGGTTCCTGGTTTCAATCCTTATGATAGGGTTTTCATCTGAATATTTGATACTATTTGATATCAGATTTACAAATACATCAGTCATATGGATATTATCAGCATATATAAAAGATTTATCAGCATGAAATGCTTTGATTACTTCTCCTTTATTTTGCTCCAGCTGGAAAGACATCGATTGAACGGCATCATTTATAATCTGATGAATATCAACTTGTACCTTATTATAATCAAACCCGCTGTTTTCTACTGCTGCCAATTGTAAAAGCCGGTCAACCTGCTTCTGAAGCTTTTTGTTCTCTTCTTTAATCGCTGTGGCAAACTGACTGATCGTTTGGTCACCTATTTTCTGACTTCTGCTCAGAATCAAATTCCCTGCCAGTGAAATAGAAGAAATCGGAGTCATAAATTCATGTGTCAGATTACCTATCATTTCTTTGACTTGTTGAGCAAACGAACGTTCCCGCTTATAATAGGCCAGGATTAAGAATATGGAAACAAAGGTAAACAGGATTAGCAATATGGAAGTACCAAACATGAGTCCTATTCGCTTCAGAATAAATGAGCTTTTACCCGGGAAATGAACCGCCAGCTCAATGCTCGAATCCGGGTATGGTGATTGAAAGGTGTGATGGAATAATTCCCCGTTCTTTATTTTCTTATCCACTGACATCGATAAGGTATCTTCGCCATTTATCAGGATAAAATGAAAATCAAGGTTTATGTGATAGAATTGCAATTCTTTCTGTACCGTAGAATCAAGCCGGGAAATAATATTTTGGGTGAACACCTCCTCTGAGTTAATCAAACTGTCTTTTTCAATGCTGTTTTGCATGGCATTATTCAATTCCACATCTTTAGCCATATTCATGGCAGTCTGACTGAGTGCCATGTTTACTCCCTTGGTAAAAATAGTCTCCTGCATTTTAATGGATTCCATTAGCCAGTTTACCTGGATCACGAGCAATCCGATCATTGATGCAACCGCGGTTATGGTTAGTATTAACCGGCTTGTTTTTTTACTTAAACGTAGCATCATTTGTTTCATCTATATCTTTTGAAAAGCTCAAATAACCGATAACATTTCAAAATATCCGTATCGTCCTTCCTGAGAAGTAAAGATATTTAATAAACCGACGAGTAGTATCATTTTAACAATACATTAACATGTCTGGTCATTCTTGATATAATTCTTTGTCTCTTTCAGGAAAATGGGAATGACTTTCTAATTGTCCCGCATTTCTTTTGACAACTTTTCACTTTAGTACTTCATAAATTAGTCAATAATCAAAACCACGAATTGCATATAGTAAATTGGTATAATCCGATACGATTACCTTGTTAATTAAGACAAACATTGACATTAACATCGCATTAACAAGTCGGTAACTTCTTTTAGGTTTTTTAAGTTCTATATTTGTATCGTAATTATTCACAATGAAAGATTAATACAATGAAAACATTACTATTTATAGTCGCATTGGCATTTGTTTTTGCCTTTTCAGGTAACGCAACAAATGTATCTTCTGTTGCAAAGAATCAAACAGAAAACTACATAGTTTCAAAAGCTGACGCTTCCACATCGGTTAATACTGAAAAATCGAAAAAATTTCATGGCAAGAAACATGGCCACAAAACAAGTAAATCAACAAAAAAAGCTAAATAAGCTCAATAGTTTCTCTATCAATTTATTCAAACAAACAAATAACAATCATTAATTCAAACATAAAGAAGTAAGTAGAAATGATGGTAAAGGAAACGATGCCGGATTTTCATCCCCCTTCTGAAAATGATTGAAGCAAACAAAACAATAACAATTTAAAAATCAAAATCATGAAAAAGTTAATTTTAGTTTCAGCCCTTGTTTTAAGCATGGCTGTTGTGAGCATCGCTCAGACTCCTGCTGCTCCAGTAAAAAAAGATGCAAAAGCTGCTCCTGCAAAGACAGAAGTTGTTGCTCCTGCTAAAGATGCAAAAGCTGTTCCTGCTAAAAAAGCAGTGAAAAAAGCTCCTGCAAAAAAAGCAGAAGTAAAAAAAGCAGTTGTTACTCCTGATGCTCCAAAGAAATAAGCTTATCGCTTTTCGTATTAAAAATGCTCTACAATTTGTGGGGCATTTTTTGTTACCACACCAGAACTTCTGACTGTATTGAAGTCGTAAGCTCCTTATTCTGTGATCAATTAAAATCAAAAAAGCACAATCGGATATCTTTCCCAATTCTTATGTATCCAGTTGAAGATCTATCTTTCCATAATATCCCCTAATCATCTTATTGATTGAAAAAGAATTGCAATTGATTTGTAATTTATCTCTGTCATACCTCTTTCTTCCTTAAATTTATATTCCCTTATTTGCATTTCATCATTACTTATGAGTAATTTGCAGGTATAAAATAACTTAACTATGCAGGCATCCAAATCATTCAGGCTTCATATTGGAATATTCGGAAGACGCAACGCAGGTAAGTCCTCAATCCTTAATGCCCTGACAAGCCAGGAAGTTTCGATTGTTTCTGAAATTGCCGGTACCACAACCGATCCGGTTGAAAAACCAATGGAATTGCTGCCCCTCGGCCCTGTTCTTTTTATCGATACCGCAGGGATTGATGACAGTGGGGCCCTGGGTGAAAAACGCATCCATAAGACCATGGCTGTGTTCGATCGGACTGATCTGGGACTGATTATTTCGAACTCAAGCGACTGGGACAACTTTGAGGAAAGTATCCTGAAAGAGCTAAATGATCGAGGCATTCCTGTTATCGTAGTACTTAATAAATGTGACCTGGTTGCCACTGGAAATTATCAGCCCGGGAGTTTTCCCAAAGAAAAGTTTCCCGTGGTTGAAACTTCAGCACTTACCGGTTTTGGTATGCTTGATCTGAGACGGGCTATCCTGGATCATGCACCCGAAGATTTTATCAACCGAACCGGAATAGTATCCGATTTGGTTGGTCCGGGCGAGATGGCTGTTTTGGTGGTTCCGATCGACAAGGAAGCGCCAAAAGGAAGGCTCATCCTGCCACAGGTGCAAAGCATTCGTGACCTTCTGGATAACGACTCGTTTTGCATGGTTGTGAAAGAACGTGAATTGCGTGAAGCCCTCGGCCGACTCAATAAACCTCCTAAACTGGTCATCACCGACAGTCAGGCTTTCCTGAAAGTGGCTGCTGATACACCTCCTGAAATACCGTTAACAAGCTTTTCCATCCTATTTGCTCGTTACCAGGGCGATCTTCAGGAAATGGTGAAAGGCGCCATGACCATAGATCATTTGCGGCCCGGAGATAAAGTGATGATTGCAGAAGCCTGCTCACACCATCCGATCGGGGAAGATATCGGCACAGTAAAAATCCCCCGCTGGCTCACTCAATTTGTAGGTGGAAAACTGGAATTTGTTCAACATCGCGGCCACGATTTCCCGGACAATCTGTCAGAGTTTAAACTGATCATTCACTGCGGAGCCTGTATGTGGAACCGCCGCGAAATGCTCTCACGGATGATGAAGGCACGCGTAGCAGGCGTTCCGCTCACCAATTACGGACTGACCATAGCTTATTCGCTCGGTATTTTTGAACGTGCCTTACAACCTTTTCCCGCAGCATTGGAAGTATATAAAACTGCTAAATAAATGAGGCTGATGGTTGTGAATTGTTGTCCATATTACAGCGGTAGCAAGGGATGTTGAATAGTAACTAATGTAAATTCGAGTCATGCAATGGCATTTGCCGGAATAATACAGTGAATGTAAACTATGGGGCCATAAATGGCAAATATTATAGCCATTTCTTTATAGTTAATAAGTTTGGTGTTTTGTCCGTATTTTTGTAATTGTGGATAAGTATAATATGGTAATGCATCGGCAATAATTGATAATCGTCTAATTTTCTTTTGCAAGCCATTTAAATAACGTACAGCCGTCAATGGTGCTTTGTATTTGTTCATTATCACCTCTGATAGCTTTTGCAAATCATCATCAGCTTCCTTTGAATAAACGATATCAAATTTTTTCACCGCAGTTTTCGTACATCTATGCCATAATGATTACTAAGTTTATCCCATACTTTATCCCATACTTCCTTATGTGTCAGAGCAGTACAATTTTGTAATCCTTCAGGTAAAGGATATTCAATTGAAGCAACTTCCTTGTGTTTTTCAATTTCATGGACTAATTTACGTCCGGTTGGACTATCGATATTTATGCGAGCGATAACTTCCATAATTCTATCATTTATAATCTATAGGCAAAGATAATTGGATTTTATGAAACGAGCAGAGATTTTGAGCCTTTGCGCGTGGGTATTTGTAATTCGTAACGGAGAATCAGATATCGACATTGGTAATTATTCAGTTTTATTGTATAATTTTAAGCATCAGAATCGATAGATACCAACCCAAAAATTCATCTGCCATGCGCGTAAAAATTAGTATACTCTTTCTACTGATCGCATTTCAATTTACAGTATCTGCACAACATTCTCCCAATGCTTTGGTGGAAGGGACAGCCGAACTTGCCGGAGTGTCCGAGAAGCGAATTCAGTTGCTCGATCAGTTTATTCAGGACAACGTTACTAAAGGATATATCCCAGGCGGGGTATTCCTGATTGCACGCGACAACCAGATATTTTATCACAAGAGTTTTGGATTCCGGAGTACAGATAAAAAAGTACCCTACCAGAAGGATGATATTTTCCGTATCGCTTCGATGACAAAAGCCATCACTACGGTTGCGGTCATGCAACTTTACGAACAAGGGAAAATTGGACTGGACGATCCGGTTCAGAATTATATTCCGGCTTTCAAGAATTCAAAAGTGCTGGATAAGTTCAATGACAAGGATTCGAGCTATACCACATTGCCGGTTAAATCACCTATTACCATTCGTGAACTGCTGACCCATACATCAGGAATTGCTTACGGAGACTTTTCTTCCGGTTCACTCCGGGCCGTATACATCAAGCTCGGTGTGATGGGTGTGGGGTTATCGCATGCAAGCTGGACCACCGAAGAGTTGGTCAACCGGATTGCCGAGGTACCCCTGGCCTTTCAGCCCGGCGAAAGATGGTTGTATGGCCTGAATATGGAGGTATTGGGCAGGGTAATAGAAGTCGTTTCAGGGTCCAGACTGAGTGATTACTACAGGAAGAATATTTTTGAGCCACTGGGAATGAAGAACACCTTCTTTTATCTGCCCAAAGAAAAACAAAACAAACTGGTCCCCATCTATTCGCAACGCGAAGACGGGACCCTTGAAATGGCTGCCAACGCAGGCATGGCAGTAAGCATGAATTATCCGTTACAAGCTGACAATAATCATTATGCAGGTGGCGGAGGCTTATCATCCACAACAATGGATTACGCCATCTTTATACAAATGCTCCTGAATAACGGGAACTATAACGGCAAACAGATACTTGGCCGCAAAACCGTTGAGGTAATGACTGGCGATCAAATGATCAGTCTCAACAAACTGGGAAATGGTATTAGCAAAAAACCGGGAGAAACCTTCTGCCTGGGATTCTCACTCCTTACCGATCAGGGAAGGGGAATCAGCTCCAAATCACCGGGAACCTTTGAATGGAGCGGTTATTTCAATACCAAATTCTTCATCGATCCTAAAGAAAGCCTGATCTTTGTTGGGATGACACAGATTGTTGGTGCACGCCATGGTGAATTCTGGGACCGGTTAACGGCTATCCTGTATGGAGCAATAGTTGATTAATCATGGGGAAAAAGTTGTCATTAAGTAGTCATTCAGCGTTTCATGGCAATTGAATAGCAATTAATGACCATTAAATGACAATGACTGACCATGGAATGACCTTAGATAAAATCACTGATATTCATTTAAAATAATAATATTTGAACTCAACATTACCGTAACATCTTCTTTTTCAGCCAAAACCTAGAATTAACCTTGAATTCATATTGTTATCGGATTTATGTCTAAATTTGCATTCATAAACACAAAGGCTGACTGATGATGAATTGAGAAGAGGCCTTTACAAAAACAGAAGATGTCATTTGAAAATTTAGATTTGATTGAGCCTATCCTGAGGGCTTTAAAAACAGAAGGTTACGAAAAACCAACCCCAATACAGGAACAAGCAATACCCATTATACTTCAGCGAAAAGATTTACTTGGTTGTGCACAGACAGGAACCGGAAAAACGGCAGCATTTGCCATTCCGATTATCCAGATTCTGTACGACACACACATTCCGTCAAAAGGAAAACGAAGGATTAAATCACTGATTGTAACCCCTACCCGCGAACTGGCTATCCAGATTGGTGAAAGTTTCACAGCCTACGGGCGATATGCAGGACTCAAACATACTGTTATTTATGGTGGTGTGGGCGAACGTCCGCAAACGGATGCCCTGCGACAGGGAATTGATATTCTGATTGCCACTCCGGGCCGTTTGCTCGATCTGATGAATCAGGGGTATATTGATCTGAGGAACATTGAATTGTTCGTGCTCGATGAAGCCGACCGTATGCTTGACATGGGATTTATCCATGACGTTAAACGCATCATCGCTGAATTACCACGCGAACGGCAGTCGCTTTTCTTCTCTGCCACCATGCCTGGAGATATAGTAAAACTATCCCAGACTATACTTAAGAATCCGGTCAAGGTAGAGATTACTCCTGAAGTGACTACTGCTGAAAAAGTAGAGCAATGGATGTATATGGTCGATTATGCCGATAAACGCAGCCTTTTGGTTCATGTACTCCGTAATCCGGAAATCGTTTCGGCACTCATATTCACCCGTACCAAACACGGTGCGGATAAAGTTGTACAGTTGCTTCAGAAGAACGGACTTGAGGCACAGGCCATACATGGAAACAAATCGCAGAATGCCCGTCAGAAAGCTCTTTCGGACTTTAAAGCAGGAAAAATCCGTGCTTTGGTTGCTACTGATATTGCGGCCAGAGGGATTGATATCGATGATTTAACTCATGTGATTAATTTCGAAATCCCCAATATTCCTGAAACCTACGTTCATCGTATTGGGAGAACCGGTCGTGCCGGACAAAGCGGCATCGCTCTTTCATTTTGCGACAATACCGAAATACTCTTTCTGCGAGATATTCAACGGCTGATTTCACAGTCCATACCGGTTGTTAAAGATCATCCCTATGCAATGACTGATTTTACACCTGAAAAAGCACCTCCAAAAGTTGCAAGAAAACCTATCCGTCGCGAACACAATGGACAGGCCGTAAGGGAAACATCAGGCAACAGGGAAACGAGACCAAATAATCACCCTTCGGCTCAACCGGAAGCAAAGCCTAAAAGGACTTTCTGGAGCAGAAGACCGTAAGCGAAATTTATTGATCCAAATACGTAAAGATTAGAAAACCTCATTAAAAGTGAGGTTTTCTTCGTTAAATGAACATTTTATCTCAACTATTGTCTTTTCTAAAATATCAATCATTTCATAGGTCATGGAACTGTTTAACGAAAATAATAAACTTGCCTCAGTCATTCATAAAGATCATTCTTTGTTGCCTGTAATCAACCGTTTGGGCATCAAGCTGGGGTTTGGCGATAAGACCATCCGTAATATTTGCGAGGAAAAAGGAATTGATCTCAACTTTTTCGTTGAAACCATCAATGTCTTCCATTACGAAGCCTATTTCCCAGAGAAGCGACTGCTCGACTTTTCCGTTTCTATGGTGATTGAATACCTGCTTAAGACTCATAAATATTACATCGAATACCTGATACCTGAAAACGATCGCCTGATTGAACTATTCCTTGCAGCATCCCCTGATGAGAGTACTGAAAATGATTTAGTCCGGAGATTCTATGCCAAATTTAAAGAGGAGTTTGTTATTCACATGAATTTCGAGGAACGTGTGATGTTTCCCTATATCCTTGAATTGAATGAAGCTATAGTAAATCCGGTCACTCACGTAGCATTCCAACAGAAGTATCCCGGGTATTCGATTGAAGGATACGAAAAGGAACATTCGAATATGGATGACAAAATGGATGATCTCAAGAACATCATTATAAAATATCTTCCGCCCAATTACGACCAGAACCGTGGAAATGCATTTCTGTTCAACCTGTTCATGTTTGAGAAAGATATGAAAAACCATTCCCGGATTGAGGATCATATTCTGATCCCTAAAGTAAAACAACTCGAAAAGGTTTTGATGAGCCATGGGTAACAATACTACCAAATCCATTATATTAATCTGTACGTCAGATATTGTTCTGACAGGCCTTTCCGAAATATTAAAAGGTTGTCAGGCAGAAGAAATTATTCAACTTCACCGGGGGGATGAGATCCTGGATTACCCCAAATTAACAGGACATTTCCTGGTAATCGCCTCCACTGAAGAACTTGAAAAAAGCAGTAAGTTGATCCGGCAATTTCTTTCCTCCCAAGGAAAAGTTCAGTTTATGAGCCTGCAATTGGAACCCATCACCGTAAACACAAATCTGTCTCTTAACCTGTTTGATTCTGCTGCGCTGATTTGCTACAAGGCCAATGAGATACTGAATTCCTTCCCCACCAGCCAGCCTAAAGATACAGATACCGAGCTTACCCGCCGCGAAACAGAAGTCCTAAAGCTCCTCACCAAAGGCTATTCAAACAAGGAAATTGCCGATCAACTGTTTGTCAGCACCCATACTGTCATCTCGCACCGAAAGAATATCTCTGAGAAAACAGGCATTAAATCAGCCTCAGGAATGACCATGTATGCTATCCTGAAAAAGATCATCGATGTCAACGACATTGACACTGCTGACTTGATATAAATCCTCACTTTTAGAGAGATTTTGATGAATTCATAGAACCCACAAATTTAAAAGCCGCATCAGTCAATTGAGGTAACTCTTTTATTTTTAGTGAACGCTATGTGTTATTCTTACTTTCATCCAAAGAAAATCTTTCTTACTCCTTTCTTTTATCCTGAATTTAACATTCCTTTGAGTATCAATTTCCCTAAAGTATTGGATCGAAGTTCCAATAATGAAAAAATAAATTGTACCGATGAAAAAAATACCGGAATTAAGCATATTACCAGATGAAATTGCTGAAAAATATAGATATGGAAATGACGATCCGCTCTTGGAATATGTTTCAATCGTAGCAAAAAAATATAAACCGCCATCCCCCGATGATCTTGAAAACGGCTTTTGGGTATCAAGAGCAATTGGTGCTTTTGTTGAACGGTATTTAGAAAACGAAATTGATAAAAGCGCCTTGCAGAAATACCTGGATGCAAAGGAGATGCTGGAAACAATTGATGCAATGGGTTATGAGGTCGATAAATTCTGGTATCTATTGTTGTTTATTAATGACTATAGTAACGGATTTTGCTCGAAAGGCATCAAGATCAATGAATCGCCTAAAGAACAAATAACAAATCTTGTCGATGGAATTATGCAAAATATTAAGTCATTAGGTCCTAATTCATGGAATTCTACCTTTATTAAGCCTGCTAAACTTGTACTTAATTTGAAAGGGGAAAAAAATATGAAGGGGAAAAATATAACCGTCGATAATCCAAATGCACTTATCTGGCTGGCAGTAATGTTGAATGGAGAATTGGAAAAAATAGAAGACGGAAGTAAAATGGCCACCGGTAATTTTGATCTGAAAATTACAAATGGTCATCTTGAAAATGATCCATTATCAAAATCCTACCGTATTTGGTTTTTTGCTAAAATGTTCCTTTCGTTCTTTGTTTTACAACCTCCTAAAAAAACGATTGGGCTAAAAAACAAAGAAGGCCTGAAGATCTCGATCAATAAAAATTTACTTATTACAAGGCTCCTTTTCTGTATTGGATTATTAAGCGAAAAAGATAATCAAGATACAGATGATACCTTAAAGGGCTTTTTAAAACAATATAAAAATGCCGATATATTTAGGATTAATGGTTTATACATGTAATTAATCCGCTCTTATTCAACGATTTTTAAATCCTGCTTTTTCCTTGTATCCGGGGGAGTAAAAAACAATC
>Ga0209697_10006449_pt1 | contig 14196 bp, 16 predicted proteins | sample AliMusrvi5mmetaG_FD_184115 | JGI IMG/M metagenome (GOLD analysis project Ga0209697, IMG submission 184115) | Freshwater lake bacterial and archeal communities from Alinen Mustajarvi, Finland, to study Microbial Dark Matter (Phase II) - Alinen... | ecosystem: Environmental > Aquatic > Freshwater...
AGATGTTTGAACGTTACCTGGAATGGCACTTTAAACAACTGTTTTATCATTATATGAACGATAAGGTACGTTACACCCACTCCTTTAAAAGGAATATTCTGCAATTCTGCGCGGATCATGATTTCACAATGACCTTTATAAACTATGAAATGCTTAAAAAAGACTTTTACAGAGAACGGAAAAGAAAAAAAACAGGAAAAAGTTTGCCACTTTCTGTCCCTGAATTGTCCCCTGGATATTCCGGGCTTTTTAATTCACTGAACTGACATGGGAAATATTCTTCGACATACCGGTATCAATCTCGGGGGATTAAATCCCGTAAGCTGGATCTACCGTGAAGACGTAGCCCTGTTTAATTGTAGCGATTCTACATTATCTTGTGTTGTATATCCCAAAATTGGCAAGAACTGGAACTCAATATATGGTACACCTGAAACGATGCAGCTCGATTCTGAGCAACAGGACACACCAGCCGGGGTGAAGTACCTTTATAAATTGAAAATCCTTGTTCCCAAAGACCGTGCCCCTGTTGAATCAGAACTATTCCGGATGACCGGTCGCCAGTTGATCATTAAATTGACCGACAAAAACGGAACGACCCGTATTTTAGGAACAATGGAAAGCCCAATGAAACTTACCAACAAGCTTCTAAAGCCCGCTGCATTGGAAACATTCAACGGCTATGAACTTCTCTTCACGGGAGAATTCTCCAAACCTGCCGGTTTTCTTTGGGATCCCACCAGTGGAATGCCGGAAGACTAGAATTTGGACTGACGAATCGATGTAAATGTAATTTTCCTGAAATTTTCAGTCCTTTATTTGACAGCCTAACCATCATAATATTGTACCCTCATAATAAGGGTACAATGAATCCCATCTTAGCAGAAATTCTTTCATGCGCCTGGTTGATCTCCAAAGAGAGATCAACCGCTTATGCTTCGATTTTGCTCTCGATGCTGAAAGGGGAAAGTTTTTCTGATGTTGATTCAGCAATTGCCAGGGAACGGAACCGATCCTTTGTGATCGGCGCCATGGGGGATCAGCCTCAGCGGTACGGATTTGCCGATACCAACATCCCTGAAGGATCTGTTGCCATTATCCCGATCCGATCGGAAATCCTCAAATACGATCAGCCCTGCGGCCCCCGCGGGTCCCAGTCGATCCTTTCCGATGTCAGATCGGCCGATCAGAATCCCAACATTAAAAGCATCGTCCTGGTTGTGGATTCTCCCGGTGGCCAGGTGACTGGCACCGATCTGCTGGCTGAAGCAATTTGTAATTCCGCAACACCGGTTGTTGCATATATAGAAGGAATGGCGGCAAGCGCAGCTTACTGGATCATCTCCGGGGCATCCAGGATCATCGCCAGCTCTGATCTCGATCGCATTGGTTCCATCGGAACCATGCTGATGGTGGAAGACCTTCAGCCGGCTCTCGAAGCCCAGGGAGTTAAGTTCCATGAAATCTATGCCAGTCTTTCAGTGGATAAGAACGCCGATTTTAACCAGGTGCTGGATGGCAAGTATGAATCCTACCAGAAGAATGTTCTGGATGTGATCAACAGCAAATTCTTATCCTCCATTAAAGCCAACCGTGCCGGTCTTAATGAATCTACCCTTACCGGCAAAATGTACTTCGCTCCTGAAGCAATTGCACTGGGACTGGTCGATGAGATAGGGTCGCTGGAATATGCCATCTCAGTAGCTACGGCCATGGCGCCGGTAAACACAATTCTTGACATTGAAACGCAAACCCATAACCTCAATCATATGAAGATCAAAGAAACCTGGAAGTCCATTCAAAGTTTTTTCAAACTGGATCCCGCCAACCTGGAAGCCCAGGAACTCACTGCTGAACGGGTCCAGCAGCTCAACGATGAACTTGGCAATGTCATCACCCGCAACCTGGAGCTGGAAACGCTCCTCGATGATGAGAAGCAAAGCCATGACGGCACCAAGGCCGCCCTGCTGGCTTTGCAGAATGAAGATGCTGCTACGCAGATCGTTGCAGCAAAAGATACAGACAAGATTGAAAGCGGCGCCGATGAACCTGTATATGCACACGACAAAATCGCAGATGAATTCTGCTCATAATCCAAACACTTAATTTTTTCACCCATGGCCGAAACAATTTCTTTAGCCCAACTTAAAGCCGCCTTCGGGACCTACGTAGGAACGAACCAGAAGGATATCCTGCGGCTTTTGACCCAGCCCACCTACTCCGAAACCTTCATGACCACCAAACAATCGCAGGATTTGGTTTATCGCGCATCAAAGGCCGTGATCTCTGACCTGGTCCAGGGATTCCAGGAAGGCTGGACCCCCAAGGGCAAGGCTGCCTTCACCCCGGTGGAGATCATGCAGCGCCGTCATAAGATCGACCTTTCCTTCTACCCCGATGAGATCATGGATTCATGGCTCGGTTTCATGGGCGATGAGTCGATCGACCGCAAAGCGTGGCCGATCTCCAAATACATCATCGAACAGCTGATCATCCCCAAGGTAAACGACAACCGCGAGCTGGCACTGATCGGCAAAGGAACCTATGTCGCACCGGTGGAAGGAACCGCCCAGGCACTGGGTCTTTCGATGGACGGCTTTGTCACAATCCTTAAGCACAAACACACTGCCGGGGGATCCAACATGAACTTCATCACCCTGGAGCCGCTCACGGTGGACAACGTCTTCGACCAATTGGAATCCTTCGGCGACCAGGTAGGGGACTTTTACAAGGACATGGCCATGAACATATTCATCTCGCGCAAATGGTTCGCAGCCTATCACAAGAAACGCCGCGACCTGCATGGTACCGACACCAACTATGACGGGGTGAAGACCATGCTCGAAGGCACCAACCTTACCCTGACCCCGCTGCCGTCCATGGCCGGCGAAGACATCATCTTTACCACACCCAAGGAAAACTTTATCCGCCTGATGAACCGTAACAACGGCGCCTCGAGCATCTCCATCGAAAGCGTTGACCGTCAGATCAAGGTGTTTGCCGACTGGTATGAATCGGTGGGCTTCGGCATCGAAGAAGCGGTGTTTGTTTATGTTCCGGCTTAATCCTTAATCCAAAAAAATCATGACCATAGCACTGTTTGACCTTGCAAAACCCGTAGTAAGAAACGCCGGCGGCGGCGGCGGGATAAAATCAGAGATCATCCTGATCCAGGAGGCGGATATCGACTGGGATACCTTTCCTCAGCGGGATGCCGACGGGGTAACCATTGCCGATGATATCCAGCTTCTCACCGGCAAATTCATGCACAGCCTTTATATGACCCAGGGCACCATCAAACCGTCTCAGAAAAAGCTCAAGGGGTCCAATCAGGACTGCGGCGGGTATGAGATCGGACTGGAAGGGTTTTACCCTGGCATTGAAAAAGCGGTGCAGAAATGGATCCAGAACTTCGGGATCGACTTCAAAGGGATCGTGATCATCCAGAACTGCGCCTCGAACAAGCGGTACCTGATCGGTGAACCCTGCAACCTTGCGCACATTGAGACCATCGAAACCACCTGGGGCGAAGAGATCGACAAGGATAAAGGCCACAAGTTCGGGTTCCTGTGCAAACAGGGATCCCCGATGGCCTTTTATGAAGGCGTCCTGTTGATGGATCCCAACCCGCCAGTCATTTAATTCAAGAAGCGTTGTAGCTGTTTTCATAAGTAGGTTAGTGGAAGAGCCTGTCGGAGCGATCTGGCAGGCTTTTTTGTCCTTTATTTTCTGCAATTGCAGCAATAATTTCGCAATATGGATCACGACATTCTTTTTTGGATCAAGGCTGACCAGGACTATATCACCGGACTGGCGCTCATCGACCGGTACGGCCACAACCTTAAACTCAGCCGGATGCTGCGCATCGGGGGAGCAACTGTGAAAAACCGGTTGACCCTTGCCTATGAGCTCAACAAGATTGCCAGGCAATCGATGGTTATGGAACAAGGTCCTGGGATGGAGAAACCGCCGCAAAAGCAGGACGATAAAAAACAGGTGTTGCCGCCCGTGACTGAGGCGGTCACTATCGACAAGCTGAAGGCGGAGCAGAAAATGTGCTACAAGATGCTAGACAGTCTTCATGCCATGCTGCCATACAGGGAACTGGAAGAACGGCGATCGATCGCCTTTCAGATCCTGGACATTGACGACCGGTTAAAGGAGCTCTCTGGTCGCATCGGCCAGTTTAACTTACATGGAGTGATCATCCCGGAAGTGATAAAGACTGCCGCAAGGAAATCCTCTGAGATTAACACCGGAGAGCTGATCAAGCGCCAGATGACCCTTAGGACTTACATCACCAGGTACAAACGGATTCTGCAGGATTCTGAATCACTGAAAAAACGGGACAAATACCAGCAACTGCTCGATAAATACCAACTGGAACTGGACGACATCAACAAACAACTTGAGCAATGAGCCTGTTTTCAAAGGAAGATATTGTCATTAAAAGGCAGGATAAATCCTCATCCGGATCGGTCGCCGTTGCCGGGGAAAACCTGCTGACCATCGGCAAAGCCCATGAGAAACTTCACCAGGTATTTGGGAAGGTCGCCGATGGCCAGAGCATCCATTATGCATCCCTGGGCGACTGGTCAACCCATGACCTGTTGTTTTTCCTGCTCGAACAAACCGGCCCGGCCCGGGTTTACTTCACCACCTGGGCGATCTCCGAATATGCCATCCGGCAGTTGTACGGTTTTATCGAACATGGACTGATCCTGGAGCTCAAAGGCATATTCGATTACCGCAACGGGGTGCGTAAACCTGCCGAGCTGCAGTTCCTGCAGAAGATCACAACCGATATCAAAGCGGCCAAGTGTCACGCCAAGGTCACGGTGATCGAAAACGATCTCTGGGGGATCAGCGTGGTGGGATCGGCAAATTATACACGCAACCCCCGCATTGAAGCGGGTGTTCTTTGCTGCGACAGACGGGTTGCGGCATTTCACCGGGACTGGATATTAAAAGAACTCTCTAATTCAAGCGCCTTTGATCGAGCAGAATGAAACCCTTATCGCCGAAGTAGAAACCTATGCTTCGCTGATGTTTTCAAAAGAAGAAATCGCATTGATCCTCGAGGTTGACCCTTCGGAGTTAAAGGACTTTTTCAAGGACCAGGATACCGCGGCCTTTCGGGCGTTCCGCCGTGGAAGGCTCAAGCGTGAGGCACAGGTTCGCCAGGGCATTTTCGACCTGGCACAGAACGGTTCTTCGCCGGCCCAGGCTTTTGCCATGAAGCTTATCGAGAATGCCAAAATGGATGACGTATGAATCAGATCATAGCCGACACGACCTTTGAGCGGATCCGGCAATATTATACCGGAGAAAATTTGAGACTGGACCCCGAAGAAGAGATCATCCGCATCCGCTGGAGTGCCTGTTTCATGCAATTGCACGACGACATGAACTGCGACCGTGATGTTTCGGTGTTCATGGTGCGCCAGTTCGGCATTTCGGAGGGGCAGGCCTATAAGGATATCCGCAACAGCAGAAGACTCTACGGCGATATGCGCATCTACACCAAAGAGGCCATGCGGTATCATGTCTCTCAATGGGCCATCGAACTGCTGAAGATGGCAAAATCAAAGAAGGACCTGCGCGGCATGGAAAAAGCCCTGGAGCGGATCACCAAGGCTTACAACCTGGACAAGGAGGACCTTTCGCTGCCCGATCCATCGAAATTCCAGCCACCGGTCCAGCTGCTGACCATCAATTACAACTTTATCAATTCTCCATCTTTCAACATGATCGACAAAAAAGCCCAGGAGAAACTGCTGCAATTGCACCAGAAGATCGAGGCCATGGCCGACGAATTGCATGTGAAGGATTATCTCAACATGCTGTTATCCGAGAATCCTGCTGCAGAAATCGCCGATATCGATGATTAAACCGGCACCGTACTACAATGACCCGCAGCTGAAGATCCTGCTGTCGACCAAACCACATAAGACATTTATCGGGGGCAGGGGAGTGGGCAAGACCACCATCATTGCCGAGGAGATCGTCAAATATTTTGTAGCCATGCCCCGGGGAAAGATATCCCTGAACGGCCTTACCTATTTCCATATCCGCACCAAATCCCTGCCACCGATCATCGACCACCTGGAGCGCCGGGGTCTGTTTCGCGGCCAGCACTATTTCATCGGGCATAAGGCGCCAAAGAAATTCCTGTGGGATGAGCCCTTTCAACCCCCGCTGGACTATACCAACTGCATGCACTTTGTTAACGGCTTTGTCGTGGAGTTCAACTCCTTCGACCGGCCCGAGATGGCCCGGTCAGGATCATACGACGGAATGATCTTCGATGAATGCACCAAGCTGAAGAAATCTGCCATCGATGCCGATGTCCTGCCAGCCAACCGGGGAAACCGCGAGAGGTTCGGCCACCTGAACTTTCATCATGGTACATTGTTCCTGGGAAGCATGCCCCTTACCCCTGAAGGCGAATGGGTCTTTGAATACGAGCAGTTGGCCAAAAACTTCCCTCACCGCTATTTTTACCTGGAGGCTTCGGCCATTGAGAATATCCACATCCTGGGAGAGATGTATTTCCGTGATCTTAAGAGGGCATTGCCCAAGGTGGTCTATGACCTGGAAGTGCTCAATAAACGCAGGAAACAGAATGAATCGGGGTTCTATCCCCTGTTGTCGGCCCAGAAACATACCTACAGCGACTCCTTTAACTATTACTTCTTCGATTCAATTGACTATGACATCAAAGGAAAAACCTCATTCGACTGCCGCGGGGATGCCGACTGCCTGATGCAGGAACCCTTGTACGTATCCTTTGACTTTGGCACCACCCAGAACTGCATCATCGTCAGCCAATGGCACAAACTAAAGAATGAGTTCCCGGTCATTAAGAACTTCTTTGTCGAGAACGAAACGCTGAGCATCCTTGTATCAAGATTCATAGACTATTACAAGGATAAGCCTTTCAGGGCCCTGTACCTGTATGGGGGATCGGACGGCAACCGGCGCAATGACGCCGCATCGCGATCATCCTACTTCGATGATGTTAAGGATCAACTCTCAAAGGCAGGTTGGGAGGTATATCTGAGGGCTGAACTGTTTGAAGCCTCCCATATGGACAAGTACCAGTTCTGGCACAAGTTCCTCTCGGGCGATTATCCCGCCCTACCGGCCTTTCGCATTAATATGAACAATGCCATGGAGACCTTCGCATCCATGGACAATGCACCCATCCTTTCCCAGGAGTTTAAGAAAGACAAATCCTCCGAGCGCAAGAAGGACCAGCCTCGATGGAAGGCCACCGATCTGAGCGATGCGGTGGACAACCTTTACTACTGGGTGTTGGGCTCGATGGTAGGGGATCAGCTTCCCACCAACGAGATGATCATCCTTTCCGGCAGATAGGGGAGCATGCAGCCTTCGATGTTGTTTTCATATCGGTTTTATTACATATGTAGTATCAATTCATATATCCGTACCGGAAACCGGGCGGTGCAATTGTATTTTTCGATAGGGCGGGGCGTGCACTCCGTGAGGAACAAGCAAAATTTTAAGGGTATTCAAACGGTTAAACCGTTAAATATGAATAACTAACAAAATTTTGCACGCAAAATAAAAATGGCGACTTCTTTTCTTTGTGAAGAGATGGCAAAGCAAAGAAGCAAAAGAAACCATCCTTACCAGCCCTGAATTTTTTCAAAAGCCTTGCTGTTATTGGATTTGGTGAAGTGCAATTTTACCTGTGGGGCTGAAAATTGCAGTTGTTTTACCGGTCCGGATGACCGGTGTACTTTTTTCTTTGAAGATCCGGGGCAGAGCAAAAAGTACCAAAAAAGAAACCCCTGTTTGGCCCACGCACGGTTTAGCTCGAAATTTTCTTTCAAAGTTACCTTATGAATAATTCGTCCCTGTAACAGCGGGACTTAAAACTGTAAAGGGCGACCTCCTGTTGGCATTGTCGCTTTCAGTGCATTCATTTCGCAAAAGCGGAATGACCTTCACCCTTGACATCATTTATTATTCCAGGTTATAGCCTTTGGCGTAAAAAATTTCATTTCTAACCTTAAAACTCTACGCCAGATGAAAGCATTAGCTCAGATTACCCGTCAGCAGTCAATCGAAGAAATCTTTGTCCAGGAACTCGATTCGATTTACTACCCTGGATATGCCCAGCAGATCATGGATACCAATCCTGAGAAACTGGAATGGGAATTGAAAGAATTCCAGAGCCAGTTCTCAAAAAAAAATTAAATGTCAACAGCGAAGCCGGCAGTTCCGGTTCCGATAGCTATCGGAAATCGGGACTGCCGGCTTTTTTTATGCTCGCTGATGTTCGCATTACGGGCGACTTTTTGGAAAAGTTGCAAAACAATGGACGGCAGTAAATCGAAATTCACAAAGTTATGCTCGTGAAAATATTGTCTCGCTAAACACGACCTCCTCTCGGAACTGTCGCCTTTCAGGTTCATTCAGATTCTTGTTGTACAACAATGCTGACCTGAATGTTTGCTTAAAATTTTCTCTCCGCATTTCTCCCCTGGCAAATTTCATTCACTCACCGCGGCCATAAGCGCTGCTTAAAACTATCCAATCTATGAACCGAGCATCCAAACAAAACTCCACTACGAAAGAAGAATCTTTCATGCGAGTTCAATCCGACCAATTAAATACAAATAATTCTCGGATTAAAAAGTCAGACAGAAAACCGGAACTTGCCCAGGAAAGCGGCGAACCTTACGAAAACAGAATCCCCATGCGGTACTGGGCGGAAGATGACATCCCGGGAAAGAAACTCCTTTTGAAAGGCACCAGCAGTTTATCGGATGCCGAACTCTTAAGCATTATCATCGGCACCGGCATTTCCGGAGATAACTCCCTGGACATTGCCAAATACATGCTCTCATCCTGCGGAAACAACCTCACCGAGTTCTGGAAGTGCAGCATTTCCGACATGCAGAAAACAAAAGGCATCGGCGAAAAATCAGCGCTGAAGATCGCAGCCATGTTCTCCCTTGCCCGACGTAAGAACGAATCAGACGTGATCGTCCGGAATAAGATATCCAGGAGCCAGGATGCCTTCGATATCTTCAACTCCCTCATGGGCGACCTGCCTTATGAAGAGTTTTGGCTGTTGTTGCTCAACCGCGCAAACCGGGTCATTAAAAAAGTCAAGATTTCTGAAGGCGGGATTTCCGGGACCGTTGTTGATCCAAAGAAGATCTTCCAGATTTGTCTAGAGCAGCATGCCACTTCAATCATCCTTGGGCACAATCACCCGTCAGGAACCGTAACACCCAGCGAAGCCGACATCAAGATCACCAAAAAGATCAAAGACAGCGGTTCGCTTCTTGATATTGCAGTTCTGGATCACATTATTATTGGAGATAACCGGTTTTATTCGTTTGCTGACGAAGGTGCCATGTAATCTTAATGCTCCGGTCCCTTTCGGAAATTATTCGGGAGGGATCGGAGTTTTAAATAATTTGAGCATTCCTATTTATATTGTTTGCTTGTATCTCTAGAATAAAATACAGCACCAAATATTATCGTAACTTTAAAAAGTATTCTCAATCCTGTTTATTTATGGTTCATAGGTTACTCTTATTTGTGTTTATATTACTGACAATTATTCCAATAGCCTGTAAAAATTCAAAATATTCTGATGACGAAAAATCTTTAAAAAATCAGGTGAATCTCATGGATTCAATAAAAAGTTTGGATTCATTATCGCTATGCTACAGAATCAAAGATAAAAAATTGGCGTTGCTATATGCCAGGAAATGCATGTCTTTAGCGAACAGGATGGACACTCCGGAAGCATTGGTAACAGCCTTAAACGCGCTTGGCAATGCACATAATTCTTCCAGAACCGATTCAAGTTTCTTCTATTATCATAAGGCCGTCCATCTGGTAGATTATTTTAAAGTGTATAAGAAAAAGCCACAGATTTTACTGAATCTGGCTATGATCTATTCCGATGCATCGAATTTTTTGAAAGCTGCTTCACTGGTGGATTCAGCGATCACTCTTGCAGAAAATAATCACCAACATGGTGTTGTTGCTGATGCCTATAATGCATTGGGATTAATCAGACTGGGTGAATACGATTCTCTTGGGGCGAAACAGGCTTTTGAAAAAGCCTTTGAAATCGGAAAGAATAATCATCTGGTTCGGCAATGCGGCAACGCTTTGGCAAATATTTCGTTGTATGAAAGAAAACCTATTGTCTCTGCGAAATACTTGCACCAGGCAATGCAATATTACCACGGATTGCCCGGAACAGAGGAAGAGGTTGCATCAATCAACATTAATCTAGGGAACAAACAATCGGTTCCTGATTCTGCAATCCATTATTATATAACTGCTTTAAGAATTGCGGAGTCAGCAAGTATCGCCAAGGTGGCCATTGCTGCTTATAATAACCTGGCCTATGCGTACCTTGACAAAAAGAATATTTCAAAAGCCGAATGGTGCATGGAGAGTGCGATTCCATTGGCTGTTACGAGTGGTGATATCGACTGGCTCGCCACCTTGTACGATTCGTATGCAGATGTGCTGATTGCCGGCAACCAAATAGCCAAAGCGCTGGATTACCAGAAAAAAGCTTACGGCAGCAGGGTATTGGCCGACAGCCGGCGATCAGGTTTGCAAGTCAAATTATTATCGTCCATGCTTGATCTGCGGGCAAAGGATATGATGATCAGGGATCAGGAGATTGACCTGAATTTAAAACAAAGCGAAAACCGCTTTTTAAAGGTACTACTGTTTACATTTTTTATTACGATCGCCTCACTGACCTTTTTGCTGCTCTGGCTGAAACAGCGTGCGCGTTTGATTCGTGCCCGCGACCAGGTGAATGCTGCTTTAAAGATCATTGAACTGGAGGAGATGGAAAAACGCAGACTGGGTTTTGAATTGCACGACCACACTGGTTACCTCGTAAGAACCATTGACCAGTTTATCACCGGTTATCATTTCACCGATCCAAAGGAGAAAGAAGATATATCTGCAAAGATCTCCGAACTACGGACCAGTATCCGGAGGTTTTCTCACCATTTGAATCCCATTCATGTTCAGGTTGAGCAATTCCCCGATTTGCTGGCCGATCTGGTTAAAGATTTTTCACTTGTCACCGGAATCAAGGTTAAGTATTTTATCCCGGCGTCATTTCCGAAATTGGCTGATAATCAACTGCTTCACATGGTTCGCATTGTTCAGGAATTGCTTACAAACGCATCGAAACACGCGGCGGCCTCAAACGTTGGTATTATGGTTTCCATCGCCGACCAAAAACTTGTGCTGATATATGAAGATGACGGACCCGGGTTTGTTGTGGAATCAACCGGTGCTAAAAGTCTAGGATTTCAGAGTATCCGGGAACGTATCCGGCTGATGGACGGCAAATGCAAACTTGAATCGCAGCCGGGAGCCGGCACCAAATGGGAATTCCTTATCCCTCTATAGAAAATTGATCCTTTACCAAAAACAGAATGGCAGGAAATAAAGCGATACGACTGTATTATATCGACGATCACCAAGTAACCAGATCGGGGTTCCGTACGATCTTCAGGTCGACAAGAGATACCGTTACGGTTGTCGGGGAGGCAAATTCCGTCAGGCAGGCTCTTGAAGAAGCCGGCAGTAACCCTTTTGACATTATCTTGCTTGATCTGTGGTTCCCATCGGGCGATCCGTTGAACAATTTCTCGCTTCTGCGTGCGGCATTTCCAGACCATCCGATTGTGATCTATACGGGCGATCGTACCACCTTCTGGCAACGCAGGATGTATAAGGCCGGGGCAAACGGTTATATCGACAAAGATGCCGGTAAAACCGAAATCCGGACAATCCTCGAACAAGTCATGTCGGGCAGCCGGTGTTTCCCGAATTACCGGCCTGAAAACGAGTTTAAAAAGGTGATCGACGGTTACCGTGATGCCCGCTACAAATTGACAGAAGAGGAACTGCAAGTGGTTGCGCTCTTGTTGGATGGTTATCCATCATTAGCCATTGCAGAAAAACTGGCCCTTCACGCTTCAACCATTGACAAGACTCTCCGACGAATCCGTAAGAAGTTTAAAGTATCCACCAACATCGAACTTGTCAAAGCATTGCTTACCATGGATTCAGTCTAAGTATGGATGCCAAAAGCAACATGCTGATTGTTTTCTTTTTCTTTTGAAAACGTGTTAGTTAATAAGAATTTTCCTCCGTTTGCCAGACGGTTTATTTACTTTCCTGTTCCTGAAATAATTCATTCGGAACTACCTGCTAATAAAAACACTATTTTTGGTATATATGAATTGCAAGGCATTGATTCCATGCCGAAATGCATTTGTATTAGAAACTTTCTTGATTAACTCATGAAAGCTATTTGAGCAACCCTCCTCCTGTAAAAATTAAGATATTCATGATGACTTGTGTAAATCCAACTCGCTAACTCTTTGATCTGAATATGAAACCATGAAAAACTTGAAGTTTTACCCCGTAATCATTATCATAGCCTTCCTCACCCTACCGGGGAAATCATTTGGCCAAACATGGATGAAAACTTTTTATAGTAGTTCTTATGACCTTTACGATTATACGGTACGGGAGGCTTATGACAATGGATACTTGTTGGGGGCTGTGCAGGGCAGTGCCATGAGAATTGGAAAGGTCATCAAGACCGATATCAATGGGAATGTTCTTTGGGAGAAAAATCTGGGTGACGGTCATCAAAAGTGGGCATTGCATGGTATGGATGTCACTCCTGATGGAGGAGTTATCATTGCCGGGGTTTGCGACACTCTGGACTTAAATTTTTGGGATCCTTTTATTGTGAAATTAAATTCCTGTGGTGATATCCAGTGGTGCCATGTATTTCATACCAATCAGAATGCCGATTATGGAATAACGATAAGATCGTTACCTGATAATACCTTTGTTTTTCTTCTGAAGGATTGGGGGTTGTCAACGGAGAGCAATGTCTGTCTTATGCATCTGGATATGAATGGCAATGTTATTTGGGAACAGCAATATTTTCAAAGTGATCCATTGGTTATTCCCTTTAATGAAACGGCACTCTATTTGACTTCCGATAATAAATACCTTGTAACCGGTACATGTTTTAGGCCAGTATCCGGCCAGACTACTCCGAATTGGCTATGGCCTATGCTGGTACTTGCTGATTCCACAGGTAATGCAGTTTGCGAGATTCCCTGGGGCTATACCCTCCCATTTGGGGTACATGTTGGGGGTGAAGGATATCAGTCTGTAATGACGAATAATGCCGTTTACAGCAGTATAAGCTATTATCATCATCCTGATACCAGATATTCACCTTGTCTTATTAAAACATCACCTTTTGGCACTCCATTATCATACCATGATTTAACACCAAATAGTGATTTAGGTAAGGCTACCACCATTTTAAAGGTTTCAGACTCTGTTCTCATTGTAGGAGGTGGTTATGTTGTTACCGGACTCTCAAAAATGTCAGTATTTAAGACTGATACGCTAGGAACTATCCTTAAAGAGAAGATCCTCAAAAATTATGATTGGCTACCCATGGATGCCATTGTAACCCAGGATCATAAATACCTGACCACTGCTTGGGATAACATCAACAACAAAAACCTCTTTTATCTATGGAAACTGAATGAGGACCTTGAATACGACAGTATTTATACACAACCACGGTTGTATGACAGTTTGTGTCCACATGCAATCACCTCTTCAACCCTGTTCTTTCAATGCGATCTCATTACCGGTATGATAGAACCTGTGATAAATACCGAAAAAGTTAAAATGCATATCTATCCCAATCCCGGCAGCAATATCATTCACGTTGAAATGCCCTCCTGTATTCAAAAGCAAACAAAAACGGAGCATCTGAACGTGATTACAATATTCCACCAATGGTATAACGACTTAGATATTGAGGTGTATGATCTTTTCGGAAAACTGATTTACCGGCAAATGGTTAAACCTTTGGAAAAGGAATTGGATCTCAATATATCAGGTTGGAGCCGGGGAATGTATTATGTGAGGTTGTCATCGGGCGGAACCGTGGTTGCTACAAACAAGTTGATTGTAAATTAGAGGACATCTATTATAAATAATAACCAATGATAATGGAAAATACGCCCATATTGACCCCCTCCGTACGTTTTAAGTTGACCCCCTGATTACGCTTCAAATTGACCCCCTCTTTACGGGGCAAATTGACCCCCTGAAAAC
>Ga0209697_10006453_pt1 | contig 14186 bp, 10 predicted proteins | sample AliMusrvi5mmetaG_FD_184115 | JGI IMG/M metagenome (GOLD analysis project Ga0209697, IMG submission 184115) | Freshwater lake bacterial and archeal communities from Alinen Mustajarvi, Finland, to study Microbial Dark Matter (Phase II) - Alinen... | ecosystem: Environmental > Aquatic > Freshwater...
CAACAGGACATTGTCCTGCTGGATGCCTTGCTGGCTCGGCGTAATCTGCGCGGCCGGCATGGAGGTTTGCGCAAGCACCTGGGTCAAGAGATTCGCCGCGGACTGGATGCCGGGGTCAAGGTTGGCAGAGGCACCCGATGATGGCGTGATGATAGCGCCCGAGACGCCAAGGGCGTCATCCTGCGCGGCCAGTTGTGCGGCGAGAACGGACGGGACGCCAATTTCGCCGCCAAGCAACTCCGTGAGAGCCGCGGCGTCAGCGCGCGGGTCGGCCGCGGCTTGCGCCGGAGTTCCGTAGAGCGCCTGCGCGCCAGCCACGTCCGTGGCGTCCAAGGTGCGGTTCTGGCCAGTCAACTTCCAGCACATGACCGAGGACGGGTCGGCGTCGGAGGCCAGCCCGAGGGCGTGGCCGATTTCGTGCTCCAGCACCTGCTCTACGGAAGCGTCCACGGCGCTGTAGACCAGTTCGCCGGAGGCATCCCTAGCCACGGCCGTCTCGGACGTGTCCTCGATGCGGACAATCGCGCCCTTGGCGAAAGAGCCATCATCGGTTGTCGTGGCTGTCGTATAGCCGATGACGCCGGTCACAGCCGAATCGAACGCACCGAAGCCGATACGCAGGCTTGCTGTTCCGTCATCGGCCACTTCCGTGAAATGCAGACCGGACACACGCTCCCAAGCTGCACAGGCGCCCTTGATCAAGGCCTCGACATCCGCCCCGGCTTGGGTGGAAAAGAGGCCAGAGGCGTCATGGGCCACGTCGGCCAGGCACCACGTCACGTCGGCGCCTGCCTGATGGCCGCCGTTCAGGAGCACGGCGCCAGCACCAGCTTGCGCCTGTTCTCCGGTAGCGAGAGAGGAGACGGCGCTGATTGCGGACGGCAGGGCTGATTCGGACTCACCGGCGGAGCTTGCGAGAACGCCATTGTTTTCGCCCCGGAGCGTTGACGTGATTGCCGCCTCGTCACCAGCAAAGCCAAAGCCGACATATCTCGTGATGTACGACGCAAGGGCCGATGGAGTCCACGTCCCCAATAGTGCCCCCGTCTCGTCATCATAGAACGTGACCTTCACCTGTTTTGCGGCCGCGACGGAGAAGTAGCCTTTCAGCGTCACCGAACCGCCACCGGGTATGTTGATCCGCAAATCGGGGGCACCATTCGGTCTAGACACAAACGAAAAAGTTGACGGTATCGGGTCGTACCCGACAAGCCGGAGTTCCGGATTCGGCGTGTTCGCGTCAAACGTCACCGTATCCTTGCCATCGCCGTAATTGTAGATGACGACTTCGGCACAGCTTATCGCGTCATCGCCAACGCCACCGCTCACGACATCGAATCCGCCGCCAGCATAAATGGTGTCGTTACCCGCGCCACCAAAAATCGTGTCGTTGCCTGTGCCGATTGAATATGACGAATGCTGGTCTCCGTAGATGGTATCGTTGCCGTCACCGCCGTCGATGATGTCGTTGCCATCCCCACCGACTATCGTATCGTTTCCCGCCTCTCCATACAGGCTGTCGTCAAAAACAGAACCGATAACCTGATCATCACCCGCGCCAGCATGCACCGTTGTTGCGATAATACTCCCGGCCGCCAGATAATCCGCGGCTGACGTACCGACAACGTTTGACGCCAGTGCATCAACGGCGGCGCTTGAGAGCACTGTTGCCCATCCAAAAGCATCTCCGAACTGGATGTTCCCCGCAAATGGCCTCGAAACCCCGTCCGAACCAAGTGTGAACCAGTTCTTCAATGTCACGTTTCCGGGGATGACGACGGTCCCGTAAGCGCCTGTGCCCGCAAGCTGCAGGACGAGATCAGGACCACTCGGCATGAACGTAATCGACTGCCTAGGCAACATCGAAAGGTCAAACGTCCCGCCCTGCGTCATCGTGACGGTCAAATGGGCATTACAAAGCCCGGTCGCCTGCACCATCTCACAGTTTGATACTGTTTCTGCGATTACAAACGCGACATCATAACCGTCTCCGCCATCGAGAGTGCCACTACCGCCACCATTCAGCGTGTCGTTGCCTGCGCCGCCATACAGATTATCTGCCCCGCCACCGCCAGTCAGTATGTCGTCAAACGGGGACCCGGTGATGGTGTCGTTGCCTGCGCCGCCGTTGATGGTCGCTGGCAAGGTTTGATCCGCAACGATGACGTCATTGCCGGAAGTGCCTTGAATCGTGGTCGCGAGCTTATCCATGATGGCGGTTGAATATGTCGCCGTCGTGCCGTCTGCCGCAGTGGCGACGATCGTCCCGGCATTCACCCGGCCGCCGTTTGATGAGGTGAACCAGTTTTTGAGCGTGATTTTATCGGCGCCGAGCTTCAAGACAACGTCCTGTCCCGATGTTGTGGCGACTCCAGCATGCATAAGCACATCCGCCGCAAAGCCCTGTAGCGTCAGCACGCCGCCTGCAACCATGGTCACAGTGTCGTGCCCGTCACCGGGACGGAAGACCACATTGAGGCAACCAGAAATCGTGTCGTCGCCAAGGCCTCCAATGGCCGTTGCGCTATAACCCGAGAAGTAGCTTCCAGTGATGGTGTCGTTACCAGCACCGCCATCAAGCAAATCCGCGCCGCCGTTGCCGTTGATGACATCGTTGCCGTCCCCGCCATAAATCTTGTCGGCGCACCACGAACCGCTAATGGTATCGTTGCCCGCGTTGCCGTATATGGTCGATGGCGCGTCACACCGCACGCCGATCGTGTCCGCGGCGTCCGTCCCGACAATGGTCTCCGCCAAGGCAATGATTTGGTCACGGGTGTAGACCGTCACGTTGCCAGCCGCGTCCACGACCTTCACGGTGGCTCCTATGCCTTGACGTGTCTCATACCCTGTCCCGAGTTGCTGAAACCACCCAACGAGACGCACGCTGTCGGCGCCAAGGTTGATGACAAGGTCCGTGTCCTGTTGCTGGACGACGTTGGCGCCTTCAAGAACGCCTGCGGCGAAACCCTGCAAAGTCAGCACACCACCGGTCACCATGGTGATGGAATCATGCCCGTCACCCAAGTGGAAGAGCACATTGGCGCAACCGCTTATGGTGTCGTCTCCGAGACCGCCGATGGCGGTAGTGCCGCTACCCGAGAATGGGCCGCCGGTAATCGTGTCATTGCCCGCGCCACCGTCAAGCGTGTCGTTGCCGCCGTTGCCGTTCAACACGTCGTCGCCGTCACCGCCGTACAGCGTATCGTTGTACCAAGACCCGGTGAGGGCGTCGTTGCCGCCGTTGCCGTATATGGTGGACGGTGCGTCAATGCGCACGCCAATGGCATCCGCGGCGTCGGTCCCGACGATTATGGACGACATGGCGGTCATCTGGTCGTGGGTGTAAGTGGCTACATTGCCCGCGCCATCCACGACGCGCACAGTGGAGCCGACGCCGTGCAATGTATAATACGCCGTCCCAAGCTGGCTGAACCACCCGACTAGGCGCACGCTGTCTTGACCGAGATTGATGACGAGGTCTGCGTCCTGTTGCTGGACAACGTTGGCGCCCTCAAGCACGCCCGTGGCAAAGCCCTGCAACGTAAGCACTCCCCCGGTCACCATGGTGACGGAATCGTGCCCGTCGCCGGGGCGGAAAATCACGTTGGTGCAGTTGTAAATCGTGTCATCCCCAGTGCCGCCGAGAGCCGTGGCTCCACCACCGCCAGCACTACCACCGTTTATGGTGTCATTGCCTGCACCGCCATCGATATAGTCGGCGCCAGCATATCCATCGATGTAGTCGTTGCCATCGTCTCCATACAACTTATCCGCGCAATATGAGCCGGTGATGGTGTCATTACCTGCGCCACCATGCGCGGTCGTTGAAAATGATCGCAGAACATTGATGGCATCCGCTCCGTCCGTGCCCCACACCGTCGAGCCGATAGCGTCGATGTCCGACATCGCGAAGGTCGTCTGACCGCCAGCGTTGTCCAGAATGAACGAGCCAGCCCACAAGCGCGCAGACTGGAAATCATAAGCGCCATACGTGAACCAATTCTTGAAAACGACGGAATCGGCCGGAGAAAGCGTCAGGACAAGGTCGGTGCCTTGTTGCGTCAACACGCCATCGGCCCGCAATTGGGCTTCAGTCACGCCAACCAGAACAACTTGGGATTTCCCATTTCCCGCCAGCGTCACCGTGTCATGCCCATCACCAGCGCCGTAAACGTACCCGTAAACATTCGTCAGCGTATCGTCTCCGGCGCCACCAGAAATCCATTGTCCGTCGCCAGTGCAATCAATTGTGTCGTTGCCATTCCCGCCGCGGAAGGACGTGGAAGCTCGCAGGGATGAAAGCGTCTCACCCACGTCGCCGCCTTCTGCGAATACGGTCGCCCCCGAGAAGTTCGCTTGCGCCTGCGCCTCCGTCAACATGCGAACGCCGCTGTTCGCGAAGACCATCCATGCCAGCGAGGACGTTCCGATAACTGCGGCTTTCATGGCGCCGATGTCCGCTTGCGTCATCGCTCCGGTCAACTGCGCCGCACGCAGAAAGCCAGTCAGCGATTCGCAACAGGGCTTTGGGTCTACCTGCAGCCATGAGGCGTACAGTTGCGAAACCACAGAGAAGTCCCAAGCGCCTGTCGTCTCGTCTTGCGTCACCAAGGACAGGAGACCGCTTGCGCTGGTCTGCGCCACGAGGATGGCGGCGGCATTGTCCACAAGCCCTTCCCACACGTTCTCAAACTGGCCCGCGCTCCCCGTCTTGACGGTGATGGATTCTCCGAAAAACACCTCCATCGCTCGCACGGCACGCCCGTCCACCGTCGGGGCCGTGGAGAAATTTGACCCGTACCGCGCGGCGACGTTTTGCGCCCCGGCCCACTGAATCAAAATCTGTTCTGCAAGGGCGCGCTCGGTGGCCCAGGTGTCGGCATCGGCAAAACCGGCCACAAGCGCGGCCAAGGCGCCCGTCTGGTCCTGCGCCATCGCCTGATGAAGCGACGCGACATTGCCCATGCCAGCGATATCCGGCAGGGCAACAATGTCATCGGGCACATCGACGGTCGTCAGGGCGACGGTGTCGGACGGATTACGCTGGAAGAGGATGTCGGACATGACGCCGGTCGTTCCATCGGATTTTGTGAACGTGCCGTCCAGCCAATCCGTGGCGCCAGAAGCCATAGTCGCGTTGTTCGGTGATCCGGACGTACGCAGGGAAGCCACACCAGCTTGGGCAAGAGACTGCAGCTCGCCTGGGTCGGTCTTGCCGTCGCCATTCAAATCGCGCCATACGGCGAGTTGCGCATAAACCGGGTCGGAAGCGTCAATCTTGCCATCCCCATTGGAGTCGAGGGCGGCCAAGGCGGCGAAGCCGTTGGCGGCCTTGGTTCCATTGGGCAGGATGGTCGACGTGCCGAAAAGTTCCGTGCCGTCATCAATGACGCCGTTGCCATTGATATCACGCACAAGCAGGCCGTCAGTCGGCGCCACCCACCCAGTGCGCTCGGCAAAACCGTTAGCGTCAAGGTCGAAATGGACAACGGAAGCGGCAAGCGCAGTTGTTTCCACGCCATCCCCGTTAAGGTCAAGAACAATCGGGGACAGTTGAGCGGCAGAGGTGGCTTTGGCGGCGAGGTATTTGCGGTAGTTGTCGCCGGTGGAGTCGAATTTGGCAATGGATTCGCTTACTGTATCAGCAAGCGTCCTCCAAGGGGTTGCGCATAACTCAAACAGGGCGTTGGCGTCGATTAAGGCAGTGTCCTCCAGCTTCCCGTCTATTGCTGCAGAAACATACCTATCAACAACATAGTATATCGCCGCACCGGCAACTGCGGCCGTTACAGGTCCAGCGGTCAATGTGCCTATAGCCGTTGTGGCGACGACAGCCGCCGCGTTACCTAATATGACTGCAGGCGTTATACCATTCCCACCGGTGTAGGCGTCGGCAGAAACGCCAATGACAAAGTTTAATAATGGGGCGGCTACACCTAGAAATTTAAACGTTATCCTCGCGACGGAATAACCTTTCGACCCGCTTATGACATCTGCAACAGTCTTTTCAATAGCCTTATCAATGCCACCTCTGACAATGTCGTGATAACCAAACGTTACAACGATTGCGGCTTCAACATCAGATCCAAACGCATCAGAATATTCTTCTGTTTTAATTTGTACTGCTGGCATGTCATGACCTACCTTGTAATTGTTGTAAGATTTGCTTTTGCATCATCGTTTATGTAATCAACGAGACAAACCATAATGCGTTTACCGTCAACAATAGCCCACAAGTACGTTTGGAAATATGGCGTTGTGACAAGACTAAAATTGCTATCGATTCCGAAAACTTTTTTGCGGAATAGTGTTTTAACTGTCCTTACACTCACACCATCACCATCAATGAAACACGTTCCCCATGTGTAATTTATATAATGAATCCATGTTTGTATTGATGAAAAAATATACACAGCCAAGGCGAAGTATTCTACGTTACTTTGTTGTATCTTGTTTACTTGAACATGAGGGGCTACCATGCAAGCACACAATATAAATATTGACACAAGCGTTGCACCAGTTGGAAACAAAAAAGTATCCCGCCTTTTCTGCATATTGTTGCTGATTATACACATAGCAATTTGCGGGACAACGCAAATCAGCCAAGGAATTGCAGAAAATTTCAGCAAGATGCTTGCAGAGATGATTGCTATTACGTAGCAAGCGACAATTAGATATTCCGCTTTGTAGTTTCTATTAATTTTGCAAGCGGGCACATCGATACTCATTGCACGCCTCTCATTTGCCTTGCCTGTCGCCGTAGCGTTGCCTTATTGCGTTTGTCATGGACGGAAGAAGATGCGAGGGCCGTTGTCTCGACGCCATTCTGGCCGAGATCGAGAACAATGGGGGATGCCTGCGAGGCTGATTGCTGTTTCGCGGCGAGGTATTTGCGGTAGTTGTCGCCAGTCATGTCGAGTTTGGCTACGGACTCTGCAAAGGCATCAGACAAATGTCTTTCCCACTGGTATATCGAGGAGGCGTTCTCCAAGAGCCAGCCAGCCGGGGCCGTCGCCGCGAGCCTATCCCACGCGTAATCCGTGATGTCCTGCCCCCTGACCTCCATCTGCACGTCGCCGAATCGGTCATGCAACGCCGTCGCAAGGTCTTGGACGTTCGAGACGGGCAACAGCTTGCCCTGATGCGACGTGTAGGGCGTCACGCCAATTTTCGACAGGGCGGTCCACGTGAAATCCACGCAACTGTTCGTCAACCCGTTATACAAAAGAACGAAGTCGTGTTCTGTCGGATAGGAGCCAAAATCATACAGCTCTGCATACTGTTCGTTGGAAATTGAGACGGTGAGAGTGGTTACCTTGCCTTTGTCGCTCGGCAAATAATTTGTACTGTCATTGGGATACACGAACCCAGGAACATCTCCCATAAGTCCGCTTTGCCCTTCATGTTGGGGGTCTGGGGCAAATCCAAACGATTTTTCATTTCCGGTATTGTCTGTTATTGAATACCAAACGTGACCGACTTTGGAAATGTCTGGTTGACCATCTTTCGGGCATGCGACAATTGTTGTTCCAGTCTCTGCAATATGTACCGTGAGCGTTGGCATAGTATTCTACCTTTGTGGTATTGATTTTACCATCAAGCCGGCAGAAACGGTGCATCCTCTGCCAGAAAACAATGGATTTGGTGTAACTGTTCTCACTGTTATTTTGTATTCCCCTGGGTCAAGCGGCCTGCTTGCGAGGAGTCTATACATTTTCCCTTTATATCCTTTTTGTATCGCACTCGCATACAATCCCTGTGCGGTTACGTTTATGGTTTCAACCCGTCCACTACCATCAGATATTGAGAGAGATACCTGAATTGGGACGTCTGCCTGTTCTCTATTTTCGCAGTGCGCATCCCCTTCAAGCATGCACCTTAATGCGTCGCAGTCTGCCCTTCCGTCGCAAGACATCCCAAGCAAAATTACGCTCGTTCTTCTTTTGTTGACATGAAACTCGTATGTCGATTCCGAGTTAGCGTCAGAAACATTAAATGGCACCTCACTGTCTTCTCGTGTCTCCGCACGCTTACAGGAAAGCGCAAACATGCATGTCAAAGCAAGCAATGCGTAAAATATGTAAGATTTTAGGCAGTTGTGTTTTCCCATGGTGTTTCTCCCATGAAAAGCGTGCGCTGCCGCATTGGCGCAGGTCAAGAACTCGACCATGCCTTTTTTAACCTCGCTACCCGCGTGGCGATATTTCCCCCGTGCCGCTAGGCACAGGGGACTTGTGACGGATTGAAAAGAGAGAAGAGACGAAACCGGGGGCCGGCGCTTGCGCCGGGGTTTTCGCGTGTGCCACGCTCTCCCGTGGAGCTCCCCGGGCTGGCCCGGTAAACCGCGGCTCCGGGAGAAACAGCCATGAAGAAGACCCTGTCGACCATCGCGATCCTGCTGACCCTGTGCCTGGCGGCGAATGCCTTTGCCGCGTCGCCGAAGAACCCCGCGTCCAAGGTGCCGCCGCTGACTGACGAAGAAGTGGTAAAAGACCCTTTGTATCAGAGATACTGGGCGGCTTATGTCTCGTGCTTTGAACATTTGGTTGCGCCCTTGGCCTTCAACCATGTGACATCATCGAGCCTTTTCACCGCAGTCCGCGCAAAAGCCAATGAAGAATGTCGGGCCATTCGGCGCATGGTCGCCCTACGTGTGTGCGAACTCATCGTTGACCCGAAGACAGGGCCTGTCCCGGGTTCGTCATGTGCTGGCGCGAAATATCGTGAACAATACATAGACGGAGCGCTTGACACCAACACAATCGACGCCATCAAAATCTTCGACAAAGAGCGCGCCGAGAAGGGCCTGCCACCTCGCCCGAGCATCGACAAGTAGCCGCGCAGCGCGACGCCTCCAGCCGTCCGCCGAGTGTTTGACGTGAGCACCGGCGGACTGCCTTTTACAAACCATGAGGCCGGTGCTTGCGCCGAGGATTTCGCGTGTGCCACGCTCTTTCATGGAGTCCCCGGGTTGGCCCGGAAAATTGTGGCTCTAGGGGAAAAGACATGGGCGAAAATTCTGTTTTAAAGGACACACCGTTGGGCAATTTTGGCAATGTGCCGGGATGGTTGCTTAATGGACTCAAGGCTCGCGAACCCAAAGCGCTTGCCTTGGCTGGCATGCTCGCGCTTCTTGTTCTCATGGGACTTTGGTATTTCATCTTCAGTTCGCAAGTGGTCGTTTACGGGCACGGGGACTATTCAATCGCGAGGTGCTGTCCCCATGCCGTGGTTCGGGCAACCGGCATTGAGGTTGGAGACATGTTTGATTACACGGAAGTGTCTCTCGGCCGCTTCTCTCCGGGGAATGCCCGTCAAATTGCCGCAGACATCAACAAAGAGTGTCTTTGCGCCGCCGTGAAGTGAGAAACAGCCATGAACAAGACCCTGTTCAGCATCGCGATCCTGTTGACCCTGTGTCCGGCGGCCAGTGCCTTCGCGGCGGCACCATTGATGGGCAACCTGTCTTCTTTTCCTATAGGCTGACCACCTGAAATCACCTCGCACATTTGCACTATCATGGCGGCCAGTTGGGTTCTGGAAAAAGTGATCGCTCTCATCACGATGCCGACAAAGCGATCTGAGCCTGACGCCTCGGGCTGATTCGTGTAGATAGTGTCATATCGAGTTGATTGATCGGAGAATCAAGCGGTCAACTTTTTCGCGAGTATTTTTGCACTTACATTTTCTTTTCTCGGACCAACGAGCCGTTCTTTGCAGGACAAGATTTCAAAATCTGGCATGAGCCAGCTCTGTATCTCTCCGACACATGGAAGAACCATCCAATTCCCGCCGACTCCAGAATATGTTTCAAAAATGAGATAGCCGCCTTGCTTGATGCATGGAATCACATTCTGCATCAATCCTTCCGCCACGAAATGGACAACAACCACGAGATCGAACTGCCCCTTGGCAAAAGGCAGGCGCTTTGTCGCGTCCAGCCGCACAAGGAGGATGTTTGTTGAAGACTTGTGCCACCCGTCATGCAACATCGGATCGCCATAGTCCGCACCACAGACGCGAAAGTCCTTGGAGAGGAGAAAAAGACTATTTCTCCCATATCCACAGGGCATGTCGAGGACCAGCGAATGCGCAGGGAGTTTGATTTTCTGAACCGCTTCGACCACAAACTTGGATGGCGTGGCGTCAACGGGTTTCTTGTGCCTCAAGACCATACAGTTACCCCATATGACGTGGTGGATGCGGCCAAAGAATTCTGATGCCTTGTTTCATGGCGCTGTTTTGCTCGCCTGATGCCAATCGAATTGGTCAGTTTTCTGAACATTCTTGCTTTCATGCCAGTCTTCGAATAGGCAATGAAGAAATTTCAATCTCAAATAATTGGAGGCGACGGCGGATGTCCACCGGTATCATTTCAAGGACGGAAGATGGGGAACTCCTCTTGATGCTCGCCAAGGACTACTACTCGCGCGAAGCCGTGTTTGCAACGACGCATAAGTATTCGCATGTGTGCAAAATCGAGATTTTCCCCGTCGGCGAAGATGAGGTCGGGGTGAAACTTTCGCCGAAAGCAGCGATGGAGGAAGTCGAGCTTCAAGGCATTGCCGAAGAATTCAGCAACGAGTTGGTCGACCAGCAGATCAGGTTCGACCTGCACAAGCAAAACGGCCGCATCCGTGAACTCATCGTCAAGCACGCTTTTTCGCCGTTGGACAACCTAGAGGCCGAGGTGCGCAAGGGATGAACGAGCGGCCATACACCGTCATGCCGCTCCGGTTCCGGCGCTTCCGGGACAAGGTCTTGGTCACGAGCGAGTCCGGGGACTTCCACTTTCTCTCCCCCACAGACTTTCGCGACTTCATCGACGAAAGACTCGACAGCCACCATCCCGTATTCTTCGATTTGAAGAGCAAGGATTTCTTGGCGGAAGGCGAGCAGGATCTCGCCCGGGCCATCGACATGACCGCCACGCGCTACCGTTCCAAGAAGAACTTCCTGAACCAGTTCACGTCGCTCCACATGCTTGTTGTCACCCTGCGGTGCAACCAGAAGTGCGAATACTGCCAAGTGTCCTGTGAGGGTGAGGACGCCCACAAGACGGACATGACGCCGGAGACGGTCCGCAAGATTGTCGACTTCGTTTTCATGTCGCCATCCCCGGACATAAAAATTGAATTTCAGGGCGGCGAGCCGCTCCTAAACTGGGGAGCGGTCGTGGCTGCCGTCGAGTATGCCGAGGAGAAAAATGAGGCCGCAGGCAAGCACCTCTCCTTCGTGCTCTGCACGAATCTCACGTCCATGGACGAGGACAAGCTTCGCTTTCTGAATGCCCACAAGGTCCATGTCTCGACCTCGCTCGACGGCCCCATCGCCATCCACGATGCGAACCGCGTATTCCGCATTGGCGGTGGCACACACGCGACCTTCCTTGACCGCCTCGCCTTGACCCGAAAAGGGCTGGCTGTCGATGAGGTCGCCGCTCTGATGACGACAACCATGTCGTCCGTCGATTCGCTCCGGGCCGTCGTGGACGAGTATGTCCGGCTTGGCTTCTCTGGTGTCTTCTTCCGAGCGTTGAACCCCTACGGGTTTGCCCACGACAACGCCGCCAAGCTCTCCTACTCAATGGAAACCTTCGTCGAGAACTACAAGAAGGGCTTGGATTACATCATCGAGCTCAACCTGCGCGGCACACGGTTCATTGAGCACTATACCGCGCTCATTCTCACGCGGATACTGACGCCGTTTTCGACGGGCTTCGTCGACCTGCAATCCCCGAGTGGCGCGGGCATCAGCGGCGTGATTTACGACTACAACGGCGACGTCTACCCGGCCGACGAGGCTCGGATGCTTTCGCGCATGGGCGACGGCAGCTTCGTGATGGGAAACGTGTTCCGCGACGCGTACAGGGACATCTTCAAGGGCAAGGTGCTCACGGACATCGTCCGGAGGTCCTGCCTCGAGATCATGCCGGTCTGCACGGATTGCGCCTACCTGCCTTATTGCGGCGCCGACCCAGTCCGGAACTATCTGGAGACCAAGGACATCATGGGGCATCGCCCGTCCAGCCCGTTCTGCGACAAGCACATGCGCATCTTCGACCACCTCTTCGGCCTGTTGGACAAGGGCGACCGTGACGTGCTGGACGTGTTCTGGTCGTGGATCACGCGCCGGAGCCTTGAGGGGGTGCGGTGTGAAAATCATTAGCGGCCGGTCATCCGCCCGAAAGACCGTGATGGGCAGGATCACCGGACACCGGCTCCCGTGCGGAGAACGTCGCCACGCCATCCTCGCCACTAGGGAGCGAAAGTTCGCGGACATCGGCTACGCGGCTGTCATTTCCGAAGTTGCCTTCTCGTCGTCCGTTCCATTCCTTCCGCCACATGTCGCCGTGGACAGCCTTGAAGGCATTCCAGAAGGCGATGTCGTCTCCATCACTCCCGATGGCGACATCCGCTTCTTGTGGGAGACAGAAGGCCGCAACAACGCGCTTTTGCTGACGGAGGCGTGCAACTGTCGTTGTCTGATGTGCCCACAGCCGCCGAAGCCGTTCGATGCTCGTCAGGTAAAGGCCGCCAGAAATGTTCTTGAGCTGACCGCATCCGATTTCACCGGAGAAATTTGCCTGACCGGCGGCGAGCCGACGTTGTGCGGCGACCGGCTGTTTGAAATTTTGACCCGGTGTAGCGAGAAGCACCCGCAAGCCAGCTTGATAATGCTGACGAACGGCAAGCGCTTCAGCGAGTTCGATTTCGCGAAACGGTTCGCAAGCGTCGATGCCCGCGTCAAGGTCGCTGTCTCGCTCCATGCCGACGTCGACACCATCCACGACAGAATCGTCGGCTCGGTCGGGAGCTTCCGGAAGACACAATAGGGCTTGTACAACTTGGCCAAGTTCAGCCAGTTCATTGAAATCCGGGTGGTCGTCAGCCAACTCAACCATGACCGCCTCGTGCAGATGGCTCGGCATATCTACCGGAACTACCCCTTCGTCGCCCATGTGACTTTCATGGCACTGGAAATCACGGGACATGCCCGCGACAACCACGCAATCGTATGGGCAGACCCGTTCGATTATGGAGACACCCTTGAGAAAGCGCTCCATGAACTTCATCGGTCCGGGATATGCGTGTCGGCTTACAACCATCCGCTCTGCCTTATCCCAAAGGCTGCATGGCCTTTCGCGCGAAAATCGATTTCCGCCTGGAAGAATGACTACGCGCCAGCCTGTGCGGATTGTTCTGTTCGCGAAGAGTGTTGCGGCATATTCACGACGTCCTGCGACGATTTGAGTCCGCACATAAAGCCAATATCCACATGATGGCTGACAGCTATGCGCGCAAGTTTTTTTGGCATGTCCATTGACTTGCACGCTTCGCAGGGGTACGTAGGGCCATAGAAATCACGTAAAAAATTAGGAGGAGGAGTAACCGTATGAAGGGACTTTTGAAGAAGATGGCGATTCTGGTCGGTGGCGCCACCGCAGTCTTGGGCATCGGCTCGCAGCCCGCGCAGGCCTCCCCGTCGGATGTGCAGGCCAAGTTTCAGGGAGTAACGGAAAAGTCGCAACTCGTCTTGACCCAAACGGCGCGCGCGACGGGCAACGACTTCGGCGTTCAGCAACACTATTCGCACGCTTCCCACGCGTCGCATGCTTCCCACGCCTCGCACTATTCCGGCAACTAACCGACACGTTGGATTATTCGCGACCCCCGAAGCCTTGGGCTTTGGGGGTTTTGCTTTAACCCATCTCCTGTTTGGTTCCGTGGCGAATGCGCTTCGTAACTACCTGAAATAACATTGTGCGTTTGCGCCATAATACCGGCCAAAGGGCCTGAGGCCCTTTGGAATCCCCAGTGCGCCAAAGGGGCTGTTTCAGGAGGGACCTGAAACAGCCCCTTTGGCTTGTGCGGGTCAGAGGCACAATATTGGGTTAGGGTGGCGGAAGAAGCGCCAGCGCGGAGTAAAGCCAGGCTCCAATGCCCATGACGCCAACGGGGAGATGGTTAACTTTGGTTTGGCAGAATCCCCCGTATCCTAAAGGAGGCGACCATCCGCAGGCTTTCGGGCGTTTGCGTGAAAATACTCGCGCGCATTACCAGGGCCAGGGCCGGGCCAAGCCGAAACCTCCGCCACAGCCGTTCAGGCCCATGCCCATCGGGGAGTCCAGAGGGCCTCAGGCCCTTTGGCCGCCGGAGGCATCCTCCTCACCCCCCGCCGGG